>Ga0075163_10001251_pt1 | contig 33854 bp, 56 predicted proteins | sample JI1023141ADNA_FD_71478 | JGI IMG/M metagenome (GOLD analysis project Ga0075163, IMG submission 71478) | Wastewater effluent complex algal communities from Wisconsin, to seasonally profile nutrient transformation and Carbon sequestration -... | ecosystem: Engineered > WWTP > Effluent > Algae...
AAACTACAAAAATATCCATTTCTATTAGCCGACTTTCTGAAGGACCCAATATATCCCTTAACAGGATTTATCAATCCACAAGTTTTCCCGCACGAAATACTTCTGTCCTTGATATGTGTATAACTGTTGATGAACTCTTTACCACAGTCACAAATACATTTCGCGTTCCCTAAAGGTAAACAATCTTCTAGTACCATTATTTTACCAAATTTAGTTCCTTTAAGGATTTTTTCTCCCAGGGAGTTATTTGATTTTTCATTTTTATACAAAGCTAAGCAGTTGACACCGCCACAACAAACAGCTTCTTCATAAACAAAACTTTGCGTCTTGAAAGTTTTTTCGATTCCACAATCACAAATACATTTAACGCTTTTTTCTTTACCTACTGAAATCTTTTCCAAAGAAGTCAAAAGACCTGACCTTTGACCTTCTTGAATCCAATTCCTGGTACAACTCAAATCTCCACAAGCCCTAGTGTTCTTACTTATCAACTTGAAATGTTTAACTCTTATAGTTTTTCCGCAATCACAGAGACAATCGGTTGATGATTCCGGACCGCACACTTCCAGCGTGGTTAATTTCCCAAACCTAGTTCCGACGGGAAAGCAAGTTTCTTTTTCTTTTTCAGATGGCTGGTAGCGCCTTCTTTTTTCCGGCATAATCAGGCTCTATATCGACCCCATCACAGGTCGTCGTCGACGCGGCGCGGGTTCCGTCCAGCCACTTGACAACCACCACACGACGTGTTACGTTAGTAGCCCATGAAACGAATCCTCAGTGGCGCCCAACCCACCGGTAACCTCCACCTTGGCAATTATCTTGGAGCTCTCAAAAACTGGGTTGAACTTCAGCATAACTATCATAGTTTTTTCTGTATCGTCAACCTTCATGCCTTGACGATGCGCCAAGACCCCAAGCAACTTCAGGCTAATACCTTGGAGCTTGCTAAGATCTATTTCGCTTCTGGGATTGATTCGGCTAAATCTGTTGTCTTCGTTCAGTCTCAGGTTAAAGAACACACTGAACTGATGTGGATCCTTACCTGTCTTTCTAAGATGGGCGAGCTTACCAGGATGACTCAGTTCAAGGATAAAGGTAAAGGAAATGATCAGGCTGGGGTAGGTCTTTTTACTTATCCGGTTCTGATGGCGGCTGATATTATGCTTTACCAAACCGATTTGGTTCCGGTGGGACAAGATCAGCTTCAGCATCTTCAGCTTGCTCGAGATCTCATTACTAGGTTCAACCAGAGATACGAGACGACTTTTCCTATTCCGGAGCCCTTTGTGGCGCCGGTTGGAGCTCGCATTCAGTCTCTGACGAATCCATCTAAGAAGATGTCTAAGTCAGATGAAGATGTCAATGGTGCCATTTTCCTAATGGATGATCCTAAGGTCATTGAGAAGAAGATTAAGCGAGCAGTAACTGATTCAGGTAGCGAGGTTCGTTTTGATCAAGAGCAGCCAGCTATCACTAATCTCTTGACCATTTATCAATTGGTCGCCGGGAAGACTAAGGAGGAGTGCCAGGTTCTTTTCGAAGGAAAGGGGTATGGCTTCCTGAAGACTGAATTGGCTGGTGAGGTAGTTAAATTTCTAGAGCCCTTTCAAAACAGGTATCAACATAGCTATTCAGATTTGGAAGTTGAGCAAATCCTAGAAGGTGGAGCTAACGAAGCCCGAGGATATGCCACGGACACAATGAAGATAGTTCGAGAAAGCGTTGGAGTATGAATTACTCTAAAGAATTCTACGAATCGCTTTGGATTATTCTTGTAGAGGAATGTGGGGCATCTACTGGACTGAACCGAGAAACGTTTTTGATTACTGCAACTGGTGAAGGCTTTACCGAGTGGAGATTCCAGGGCAATCTCGGGTTTGGTGGCAAAGTCTATAATCTTGGATGTCATCCGTATTTTTGTGTTAATTGTTATCCTGAAGATGATACTCCTGAACGAGATGCAAGTATTAAAAAAGCCAACGAGAGGATAAACCAATTGGTTGAGAAATACCACATGCTGGATCGACTTATTACGTCGTTGACCGAAGCGACCGGGGTGCTTCGTGTTGCGCTTGCGAGGTGGACGGAGCTCGACGATGAGTCGCGAGAACAGTACGTGGTTGATACTTCGTGGCTGCTTTCTGCGATCCGCAACCACGTCGTGGCGTCGAAACTGACGCTCGCGCAGCTCGATCGCGTGAAGTCAGCTGTTGCGGTCCTAGCCTCCGAAGAGTTCGAACCGCTCAGCCTAGCGCCGTTGCTGCTCTCTATGTGATTTAAGTATTCCGCGCAAGCGTGCGCATGCGCCCAAGAATGAATTAGCTATGTCGAATATTGAAAATACAATGTTGGAAATACAAGCGGTGGCTCATGATGCCGGGATTAGAATTCTCGCCATGAAATTTGCTAAAGAAGCTTTCGTTAAGTTTTCTCAACCTAAAGCCCTTAGGCTTTCACCTACCCAACGAAAGGAGATTCTTTCCAAGATTTGGCTAGATGTTTGTCGTAAGGAATTTGATTCTCTAAAAGCAACAAACAAATCAGCACTAGCTCTTTGGACTGATCCCGAATTCCTTAGCCAACTCAAGGCGGAACTTGGGAAGTATGATTTGAATAAGGGCGCTATGAGGACGTTATTCGTATGAAAAGAAAAAAAGTCAAGAGAGTTAAACCAAAGCCTGCACTCCAATATATTCTTGAAGGAGAACTTCCTTTCCTCAGTTCATTTTCCGATCCATCAATACCAAAACTATTTCAAAAGGTGAAATCATGAACAAACTCCATATCATTTACACAGCCTGCGGTCTTTTAGCTTTCGCTATTTTCATTGGAATTATCTCTTGGTCATGTCGAGCCCACAATCTCGCTCAAGAGAAGTATTTCGCTCCCAAGGAAGCCGACGTAAATCGAGAGACTTTCGAGCACTCCAAGGCTTTTCGAGACGGAACAATCCGAGATCTTCAGGATATGCAGAGAGACTACATTAAAGGAGATGATAGTCAGCGCCAGGCGCTTCGTTCTATTATTCTTCATCGCGCTGCCGAAATCGATACCGACGCTCTTCCCCACGACCTTCGTCTTTTTATCAATTCAATCAAGTGAGGTTTAATATGAAAATTGCCTATATTCTTTCTGTTATTTCTTTTTGTGGTCTTGCGGCTTGCGCCAAAGAAGGAGTTAATAGTTCGGATCAGATTCAGCAAAATCAACAAGAGAAGATGTTGAAGGCTGCCACCGATAAGGTTGGAATGCCTGCCATTGTTAACTTTCAGGAGAGACAGCTTGCTAAGATGATTCTGGAGCTTAGAGATAAGCCCAATTACTCTACCTACTCTTATCTTTGGAACGAGATGAAGGGAGAGATGGTTTTCCTTTGTAACTCGATTGGTTATGGACTTCCATATTCCACACAGTTCACAAACCCTTCTAAGGTTGAGTATTTCAACAGTGGTCGATGGGAGAGCTCGTCTTACCAGGTAATGCCGCAGGCTGATCCCAACGGCTTGTTTTCCCCAGATTCTGCTGATGGTACCTGGGTTATGTGTAAGGATCCAAAGGGCGACGAGGTTAAACCAATTTTCGTGGAACCCAAGGTAATCGTTAGTCCGTTCAAGCTAGATTAAATGAAAAAGATAAACATCGAAGCCCTTAAGAAAATCTCCCCAGCAATCAAATCCTCGATTGAGGGCTACGAAAACTGGATTGCTATTTGTCAGGGAGACATCATTCCTCCCGATATAGGGACCTTATACACCGGCAACGGTTGTAAAGATACTCCCATCAAGGTAGGGAGCGTTATTGAATGGGATGATTACTGGGTTGAAACCAATCGACCCAACTTTTTATGTGACCATCGTATTTTGACTGGCGAAGTAGTGATGCTTTACCCAAGCTGGTGCAATTACGAATTCAGGATAAAAATCCTTAGTGCTCCTGATGGCGATCCAATTAAAGTTGGAGATACTATCTATAGGAGTGATGGTAAGTTTTATGGTTGTAAAGTCTTCAAAAGATTGAGTTAAGGGTACTCCTATGAATTACTTAAAGCAATTCACCCACAACGGATTCGACTTTCTCCTGGGTTCAGACTTTCATTTCAAGGGAAATGAATGGAGAACAATGGTTCAGGAAGCCCTTGACAGCCCCGTTGAGATGGTTATCTTACCTGGAGACATCATCAAATACCGTCAAGGCTCGATTATTCAGAAGATGGATAATCGTCCATGACACACAACAGTGTCTTTACAGATTACGTAAACTGAGTCGGCGCTATCGATTCAGTAATATTGTAATGGAAATCAATCAGCTTCTGAACATTTTCATTGCTCCTCGCCCTGATTCATTGCCGGCTCAAACCAAAATTACTCAAGATGTTATCATAAACAGTCTTTCGTTCCAAGATTATGTTGATGCTTCAAAATGGTTTGTTAAGATTTATGAAGGGCTTCAACATAGAACATCGAGAATCCAGTTAATGGAGCAGAGCCATTACTCTTATATTCAGGAGTTTTTGAAGGAGGTAGAGAGTGGAAACGCAATTCTGGACGACTCTTGAACAAGAAGTCCAAGAAACGGTTCGAACCTCCAATCATTTGGTTTTGGAAAAACTTTTATCCGTAGCTGAAATCAAAAATGTTAAAGAAGAAGCAAATCTGTTTCAGGCTTACATGGATAAGGTTTGGGAGCTGCATAACGCTAAGAGAGCTTTAAATATTAATTTTTACTATTACAGGCATGATCTTTTGGATTATACTGACTTAGAGTCTAAGGTAACTAGACTCAAAAACGAAAAGAAACAAGCACGTCGTAATTGGAAAACATACCTGAAGGAGAAAGAACATGTCTGATAACAATAATCCCGTAGTCCCCGCTGAGACCCCAGCCGAGCCCGTTAACCCCGTCAAGGCTCTTAATGACGAGGTTGCCAACGTTCTTGGTGATTCCGCTCCCACCGTTCGCAAGCGTCTTATTGATGCTCGAGTCGAGAAGGAGATTGAGAAGCGCGTCAAGATGGTAACCGATGGCATGGAGCGTCGTTCGGTCATGGATAAGGAACTCAAGAAGGTTAAGCCCCTTGAAACCTTTGATGTCGATGGAAAGGTTGTAAACAAGACCTATACCCAGGAGCAGGTAAAGACAATCCGAGAGACCAGGGAGAAGCTCAAGAATCTTGATGCAGCACTGGTAGAGGCTCTAGAGAGCGCCAAGTACGAGAAGCTCCAAAAGTGTCTCGAGCAGAAGGCTCCAACGGCAACACCAGATAAGACGGAGTGACGATAGATGGGGAGAAATCCCCACAATAGGAGGGTAGCTCAGTTGGTCAGAGCGCTCGGCTGATAACCGAGAGGTCAAAAGTTCAAGCCTTTTTCCTCCTACTTGAACAAATTCAGGACAGATAACATTTTGGAGAATGATTATGGAATCCGAAATTCGTCGTCAATTGGCTAACGCAAAGAATGAATTGGATAATCTTGGCGCTACTTGCCAAGAAGTTAAAAACAGTCTCATTCTTCTGAAAGTTGATTTAACTTTCTATCCCGGTCCTTGTGGAACAAGGATTGATAATCCTTTGGAAAGATTCATTCAGCGTTACGGATATTGGACCGTTGAGAGGATCGAGGATACGCTAGACATTATTTTGGTAGCTCTGGTAGTACCAGAGAACTTATAAGGCTTGAGCTATCTCAGGCTTGTAAGGATTTTTACGCCACATGGCATAAGGAAAAGTATCCGAGCCCTGTTCGTCCAACATATGATTCGGGTATTGATTAAAGGTAAAAGTATCTTTGAATCTCGAACTCTTTTTTCGCCAATCCCTTCAAACCTCCAAAGACCAAGGACTATCTATTTCCTTCGGGTCAATGTTTGATTGGTCATCTGGAAAGCTAACTTCGGTTGACGCCATTGGAGCCGCTCTTCTCGCTCAAAATAACCATCTCCCATTTCAAGACGGTTTTCCAAAGGGATGGTTAAACGAGTTCTCTAGGTCTATCGAGAAGACTCCATTCTGGGTCCATAATTTTTGTATGGGATTTAACCATGGCTATCAAATCTGGATTCTTCCAGCTCAATCAGTTCCAGGTTCAATGTGTGCTACATTCGATAGAACCGGACCTGAAGATGCTTCTAAATTAGGTTTACTTCTAAGGAAAGAATTCAGATGATACTTTCTAACGAAGAGTTCGCCGAGGTCCAGAGGATTCTGGAGAATCCAAAGCCCGCTCCCGATTGGCTTAAGTCTGCCGTTCTTTCGAAGCAACCAGAACCTGTCGGATTGACCCCAACACAAATCAAACTTCTTCTTCACGTAATTGACAGTGCTATCAAGCATCAAGTAGTTTCTAGAAGTGATATCCCGAATCTTAAAGTGGCACACGAAGCTCTCAAGGAATTGCTAGGATAACCATGAAAATCAAAATTGATAACACTGCTGGTTGGATAGCAATCGCATTTGTTATTGCAATTTTAATTGGGGCTTTCGTTAGCATCATCATACCAGTTTTAGGATTGCTTTTCTGGATTCTTTGGTCTTATATTAAACACATTTTTTGAGAACATCTTATGTCTAAAGACTCTATCGGCGATCGGATGAAGCACTACGAAAACTGCTATCGACATGTTTTCCCTCGTCGAATTCCTTTAATCGCCCGCATCGACGGAAGAAGCTTCCATTCTTATACAAAAGGTCTCGAAAGACCTATTGACTTAAAGTTCGTTGATGCCATGAATCAAACAGCTATTTATGTAGCTTCCAACTTGGCAGGCACTCAATTAGCCTATATTCAATCCGACGAAATCTCTTTTCTAATTACCAATGACCAAGAGTACGATACCAAACCAGTCTTCGACAATAAACAGTCTAAACTAGAAAGCGTTATTGCCGGGATGGCTAGCGCTTTCTTTTCCAATTTGAGCCCCAATCTCTTTGGTAAGTTTAAGCTGGCTACCTTTGATTGTCGGGTTACTCCTTATACCAAAGAAGAAGTAAATAACTGTTTTCAATGGCGTCAACTCGACTGCCGTCGGAACTCCATTAGTACCCTAGCTCAAGTTCACTTTAAACCAGCACAACTTCATGGCAAACACGCTGATGAAATGAAGGAGATGCTTAAGTTAAAAAGAATCGATTGGGAGCAAGCTCCTCTATTTCAGCAGCGAGGACGTTGTGCTATCAAGAAGTGGGAAACCAAAACTCGACAACAAAACGGGGAAACAATAGAATTCCAACGTAAAACTTGGCATATCGATAATGAAATCCCAATTTTCTCACAAAAGAAGGATTACATAGAATCCCTTCTAGTAAAAGAAACTCTTTGATTTACGCCATCCTCCTCCTTTCTCTAGCCTTTCTTTTAGCTCTTTGGGGTTATCGTACCCACTGGAAGCAATCTCGATTAATGGCTAATGGAACCAAGACAGTTCTATTCCCTGGAACTAAGGATGAAATCAATCGATATACTAACTCTAGCGGGCAACTCCACCGTCTCGATGGTCCCGCTATCGAAGGCGCCAAAGTTCGAAAATATTACCTCAACGGCAAGCTCCATCGCACCAACGGACCCGCTGTATCCCTTGACAGCTACACCGCTTGGTACCATAATGACCAGCTCTCCCGCCAGGATGGTCCCGCCCGAGTTTGGTCCGACGGGCTCGAGGAATGGTTCCTTCAAGGTAAAAGACACCGATATGATGGACCAGCAGTTTACGGCAACGGTGTTGAAGAGTATTGGTTCGATGGAGAACGTATTACCGAAGAACAAGCCAAGCAATATGCTGCCGCCTATTTAAAGTCCAGATGAGAATCATATCAAAATTCCATGATTATTACGATGGTCCTGCTAAACAGTTTCAGGATTCATCTATAGTTTACGTTCGAGAGAATAGTTCTGTTGACTATTCCCTTAGCCATTTTCATAAAACAACGAACTGTAAAGACCCTAAGCTACCTTACGTTCTGTTTCAAAGTCAGATTCTTGGCTTTGCTGGTAACATTTACCCCTTCATTTTGAGTTTTAAGGGGCATTACCATCACGATCCGTATCTTCCCGAATGTACTATCGCTTGGTCTTACAACGAGTCCAAGAGTATGCTTTCCGATGTTGAAGATGATTGGAACTCCAAAGGTCTCTTAAAGGAGATGGCTGGATTCTTTGCTTCCGACTTCTCTCGTCATAAGAAGCTCTTCTTTGATTATAAGGTTCCCGTTTTTCTTCTTAGGTCTTTCTCTGGACGCAGAGACTACAATGCTAAGACCCGGGAACCAAAATTGGAATTGAACCCTCAACTTCAACCATTTGGATTCTTTCGTAAGATGGATCCCTACCAGGCTTATCAAGAGCTTTCAATGTTTGTTGGAGGAGTTCTAGGTAATACCGAAGATAAGATTCCAAAGGTAGATGATCTGGTTCGGTTCGAGGGCAAGGGATTCGATAAGAAGACTTCTTTCCGAAAGGTGTAACTATGGGTAAACCCGAAGCTCGAGAAGCCGCCGCACTTCCCTTAATCGAACAATTCGGTCTTAAAGGTAAAAGGCTATATCCCTCTCAGTTTCCTTCAATTTATCTTATTCGTCAAAAGATTCCCAATCCCGATGGTCCCTGTCGGATTGGGCTTCTTTATTTAGATACCTTGACTCTTCAATCGGACCCCGAAGCTTTTGTTATGTTCTTCGAGGCTTTTGGTTCGGTACCCTTTGGGCGCAAGATTGGGGGAAGAGAAAGGTATATCTTTCCTCAGCTCAGTGTCTTGCCTGAGAACTTCGAGGAATTAAAGACATATCCAGCATTCGCCGATAAATTCACCATAATCAAGGAGATTAAATGAGAATACGGCGGATGCCAGCTCGGGATCTCTTTTTAAAGAAGAGTTTAAGATTTAGAACACTAATGTGTTCTTAACTTATCGGGGTACCCACACCCACTTCGCTTAGATATGTACTAAGACGAAACCATCTCTCTTACAAGATGATTCCCGAAACAGAATCTTTCGGGGTTACTGATCATATATCGAGATTCTTAGTTTATAGCTTCGAACTCTTGATTGTTTTCAACCTTTGGGTCTTTTTTCTTGCGAGATTTTCGAATCTTAACAGGTTTTGGTAGCGGCGGATTATCGATCCAATATTGCTTCCACCATCCTTGCATTTCTTTGACACCCTTCTCTCCAGGAGAAACGATTAACTCAGACTTACTAATATTGTAAGCAGCGTTGACATCAGCGTCAGTGCCTTTGTGATATCTACAATTTTCATCGGAACATTTGAATACTGACTTACTTTCTCGAACTCCAAGTTTACCGCAAACCGAGCAAGTTTGACTAGTGAAAGCGGGGTTAACAAAGAACACAGGGACGCCCATTTCTTCGGCTTGTAAGACGATCAGTTGTTGCATTTGATAGTAACCCCACGAATTCAATCTAGCTCGAAGTTCTTTGCTGTAAATCTTACTGTTTGCTCTAGAAAGAATTCCAGTAAGATTTTCCATTTTAATGGCTAATTTGTTATCAAGGGCGCATTGAACGATAACCACCGCTTCTTTTCTTTGAATATCTAAAACGATATCGGCGGCTCTATCTGTCAGTTTATTCAGAAGATCTTTTTGTTGAAAAGACCTATTAAGATCTCGGTATTTTTTATGTACATGATCGATTCCGGAACCAAACTTTTTGACGATTCCTTTAATTTCGTTTCCACTGGAATCGATTCTTTTTGGAGAAGCTGCTATCGCTGCCCAACCAGAGGCATTACAATCAATTCCCAAAAAATAATTCGAGTTTAAAACAGAGCAATTCTCTTTTTCGAGAGTTAAATAAATGTTAGTCTCATCTAATTTGGCTTGAATGATTTGCCAAGAACCTTCCGGAATAGAAATTTTGGCTTGCTTCTTTTTTACGTAAATTGTATCACCGCACAATTTTTCAGCTAAATTATATCTACCGTCAGTGTTTTTAATAGTCAATTTGAATGGAACAATTGTTATTACATTGTTGTCATTTACTTTAATTGATTGCTTATTTATTAACACTTTCACATTAGATGGGTGAAACTCTTTCATGTTCACGTTAGCGGTTTTGTAATACCTTAAAATAGTTTCATCAGTTCTAGCATTTCCAGTACTTATATTTTTAACCTCTTTACAACCCAGCCTAGGCTTATCAGAAAATCTTCCCGGCAGTTGTCTCCACTCAAATCCTTTTCGAGCTACTTCGATTGAAGCGCTCAATAATTTTTGAAGATCAAATTCGTGCCTAAGCACTAATGCTCTAATCATAAACCACATTATATCGGAGAAATGCTATGAAAAAAAACTTACTGTTCGTGATTAATTTGTTTGAGCAAGAAAAATGCGGTGGTTGTACACACGATAACAGCCTTCGACGAAATAAGTCAACAGAATCTGGATGTAGGATTGGTTTTGCTCCCAGAACAGTCGGGCACTATCAGGCTAGAGACCCCAAGTGTATGGCAGCCGAGAAACTAGCTGGAGAATTCAAAAATGCTTAAAATGTGTGCCGTTCGTAACTCGGAAGGTAAGTGGTTAACCACTGGTTACATTACTTCTTCGTACAGTTATGCTGGGTATTGGAGCACTGAGCTTTATTACGAATATCTTAATCACAATCTACGAGGCGCCGAAACCCTGGTAACCAAGCTAGCTAACGCTTATCCTGATCAGCCAATTGCTGAAGTGGTTGAGTTCGAGATAAATATTGTTAAGGTTCACTCTCAGGTTGAACGAATTGAAGAACGCCGAGAAGTTGAAAAAGAAAAAGAGCTAAGGCGACTGGCTAAAAGCGAAAGTTGAAGATTTATGACAAACGTGATTCCTTGGACCGAAATTGAATCTTTTTCCAGTATTAGGAAGTTTGCCCAAGCTTACCCTGAAATTGTAGAAGCTAAGCCAATAGAGTACCGAGCTAAAGTAAAGCTCCATGGAACCTGTGCCGGAATCCAAACTGGAAAGAATCCAGTAGCTCAAAGCCGAACCACCATTGTGACTCCTGGTTCTGATAACTTTGGGTTTGCTTCATGGGTAGAATCTATTAAGGATTATTGGTCAAGTATCCTGGAAGATTGGATCATTTTTGGAGAATGGAGTGGACCAGGTATTCAGAAATCAGTTGCCCTTTCCTCTCTTCCTAATAGAGTTTTCGCTGTATTTGCAATGCTCCCCATCGACCCAGAAAAGGATCGAATCATTGTAGAGCCAAGCGATCTCAGAATGGCTCTAGGCGATATTCCTAATACCTACATTCTTCCCTGGCACCCTCTTAAAGTTACGGTTGATTGGCTAGGAGAAGTTGAGCCCCTGGAGATTACCGTAAAACAAATCAACCAAGCCGTTAATGATATTGAGGTTTGCGATCCTTGGGTTAAAGAAAACTTTGGTATCGAAGGAACTGGCGAAGGTCTTGTCTTTTATCCAGTTTCTCATTCTGGATTAAAGAATTTCAATAATCTAGTTTTTAAAGCCAAAGGTGAAAAACACAAAAATATTAGTAAGGCAGCTCCGGCTCAGGTTAATCCTGAAGTTGCTGCATCTATTGAAGAATTTGCCAATCTAGTTTTGACCCCTGCCCGCTTAGAACAAGGAGCTTCAGCAGTAGGGTCAGATTTTGAAATGAAGTCAATCGGCAAGTTCATTGCCTGGATTTCCACGGATGTTCAAAAGGAAACCAAGAATGAACTAAAGGCTTCTAGTTTGGAATGGAAGCAAGTTGAGAAAGCGGTATTAGCTCAAGCTAAGGCTTGGTACATTGAAAAAGGAAAAACACTATGATGAAGACTTTACTATCAATTGCTGGAGTTGCAGGTTTAATCTGGGCAACGGTTTCAAAAAAGCCAGAAGCTAAATGCGGTATCGCTCTTAGGGTTTCTCATTGTGATAATTGGGTAGATGATAATTCGGGAGCTTCGTATAAGATTTCTCGAATTGATGAAGAACTATGTGTTCAATTCTTTTCCGCTCCCAATAAAGAAAATGTTGGTATGAGACTTTTGATTGTTAATACTGCTAACCAAATTCTTCCAGAAAATATTGATTCTATTGTAGTAGATAACGATAAATGGAGAGTTAAAGATAAAAAGGGAAATGTTTCTTTAACCGAATACCTTCTTTGTTACTGAGGCAACATGAGCGAGAAGCCTAAAATCTTAACACCCGATGAGTACATTTTTTCCTGGATCTAATATGGAATTTCAAATACTCGATATTCCCTATAACTACACCCTTTGTAGTTACGAGATAAAGAAACAAGTTCTTCTTGAGTTTTTTCAGGAACAAATCAACCTTGGATGGTCTTTGGTTGGTCCTTGCGAGTTTCAACAAAATTCCTCGGGAATTGGTTCCTACGCCTCTCAATATATTTTTCAACGCCCTAAACCATAAAGGAAATAATTATGCGTACTCTATTCGGTTTCTTTCTCAAGTGCTTCATCTTTTGGTCAATTGTTATTCCGTTCTTTCTAGTCTGTGGCTGGTTCGGACTCTCTAAGTTCTGGACGGTTGCCCTAGGAATCGGTCTTTATTACGGTTGGCGCTGGTACAATACCAACTATCGTCACACTCATAAGACCAGCAATAAGTGGTAAATGGGTATTCGGGGTCCGTGTAATGGGTGTAATCGAATAACGGCTTGGATGCCCAGCGAGGGTAGAAGTGCTGGATATTGCAATCCTTGTTTTGAATCAAAAATTAAAACACAACAACAAGTCGCTGCACTTCAGCAATCTTTACCACTTCGGCGTTCTTTAACCCATTCTTTCGGTATCCCACCTTTTTCTGAGGATAACTATGATTGGAGCCCTCATCTATGTACTAGCCTGGCTCCTAGCCATAGCCACTGCTCCCCCAAAAAGCGCTGGGCTCCTCTTGATTTTTGGTGGTGTCGCTGGCTTGTCGATGCTGTTCTTTGCCGTTATTCTCATCTTCTTCGTTAAATCTCAACTTTGGCTGCTAGTTCCATGGTTGGTTCTAGCTGGATTAATGTTACTGGTAATTTGGAGGAATCGATGTTCAAGCGATTAATGATTTGGGCTCTCAAGCTTCTAGTACGTCTAATGCAAACCAAGGCGTTTCAATGGGTTTGGCAATATCTTTTGCTGGGAATGGGCTTCATTGCATTTTACCCAATTGCTCCGCTCTATATGGCTTTGGGAGCTGGCGCCTTTGTTGGTTACTTCATTTATCGACGCCAGGGAGCTCAGAAGACTCAGCAGTTCAAGATTAACATCCTGGACTTTGGAGTTCTGCTGATTCCCTCGCTTATTGCGGGAGCTAAGTTTACTCTTTGGTACAATGTGTATCATCGAACACCAGATCCGGCAACCATCTTGTTGTTTCCTTTGATTGGGCTAGGGGCGGCTTTGGCGCTCTTTGTACCGCTATATTTCGTGTTTCCCAAGCTCCTAAAGCTTTAATATGTATCGTTCCAACGCAAGCTCTAGTATATATCGCTCCAACGCAAACACCAAAACTGTAACTAAATACTCGTTTTGGTATCGGTTTAAATACGAATTACAGGGACATGATTGTGGCAGTGTCGCCGTTGTAGTAATATTCAGTACTTTATCTGCCATAATGAGTAGCATTTTTGGTGTACTACCAATGGTTCTTACTTTGATTGGTGTACTTGTTGCTTTTGCTACAGCATTTTTAATCTCGGTACATAAATGTGTTCCGTATGAGGGTTAAGATGAAAATCATAGGCGCAAGTTGCTCAGTTGTTAGTTCAGATCATCCAAAATGGAACATATTGTTGTTAACAACCGAGCGCTACAATCATAAACAGGTTTGCACTATAGAAGATGTAGATAGTGGAATTGAAGCACTAAAGCAAACCCTTCAAGCTTTTGAACAGCGAAAAGCTGAACTTTTAAAGGATATCATATGATTTGTTATTCCGGAGGTGCCGATGGCGCCGATTCTTACTTCGACCTAATTGCAAAGAAACATGGCATCGAAACCATTCACTACTGGCATGGTCGCAAGACCCCTCTCGGTAATCACGAGATAACCAAAGAACAACTCGAGGAAGGTTGGGCAAAGTGTCTAGAAGCTAACGATAAGCTTCTTCACCGTAATGGCGCCGAGAAGTATAAGAACCTCCTAGCCCGCAATTGGTTTCAAGTTAAGCCCTCAGAGTCGATCTTTGCCGTTTCTAGACTCACCGGAACCAAGAATGGAATGGTTCTAGGAGGAACTGCTTGGGCAGTGGCTATGGCAGTTCTCGAGCCATATAAGAAGACCTTCGTTTTTGATATGGTGGTAAACAAGTGGTTTCAGGTTACTGCTTCTGTTGAACCCGAGAGATCAAGCCCATATCAATTTGACTTTGAAGAGCTTAAATTAGTTCCAGAACTACCTCAGCACTTCGCCGGGATTGGTAGTCGGGATCTGACCCCTCAGGGCAAGGCAGCTATCGAATTCTTATTCTTAGGTCTTGACAAGCCAGCCGAGGATGATTAAGGTATGCCAATGGATCATCCTACCAAAACCATCTCTTATGGTGAAATGACTGCCAAAGTTGATGAGATGATTGCTCCATTGATTCTCAATCTTTGGAAGCTAGATATCTTAACTTTCATGTCCTGTCAAGATAACAATCCGAAAAGATGGATTTGGATTGATTTTGCTGCTCCCCAAGATGCTCAGCGCTTTCTGTCTATTGTTGCTAACAAATATAGCAGTGAACCAGATTCTCTTTACAATCGAATTAGACAATGGTGGGACTGTAAAGGAGATTTGTGGAAATATGATCTCCATCCCATGGATTTAAATGTTGATACTTTTGAAGTTGACCCTGATACTGTAGATGAGAAGCCTTTAGAGGGAACTAAACCGGAGTTTCAGTTTACAGTTTCAGTTCGATTCCCTCATTCGGATCTTGCCGAGGTTGAAGCCAATATTGAGAATTATCGTAAAGGAGCCTGAAGTGTTGAAGTTAAACTCAGAAGATCGTTGGATTAACGGCAAGTTCCAAAAGGCAGATGTCTTTAGCCGCTTTTGCCGCCACCCTCATCGTAAAACCGCTCCAAGGAACTTTTGTTCTAGATTCCCTGATACTTTCCGTCCACTTTTGGATCCCGCAAAACCATTCCCTTGGTTGATTTAATTAACCCAGTCATCTTTCTCGATATCGATGGAGTTCTCAATTCTGTCGATTGGATGATCGATCTAGATAGCCGAGGACTATCCTTCTTTTCTCAAACTTGACCACTATAAGTAAATTCAAGTAATTGACACTTAATTATGCAATTCAAAAAGAAAATTACTAATAGCGGCGAGCATATAAGTCTAGTTTATTGCTTGTTTCCTTCAAAAAATCAAATTGATAAATTGGAGCGATGGAGCTCATCTTGTATTAAACTTTGGAACCTTTGCCTGGAACAACGTTTAATGAATGGAAATCGTCTTCGTGGTGAACGCAAGAAATGCGATTTTTTTACGCAATGTGAGCAACTTACCGAACTGAGAAAACAATACGAGTTCTTTAAAAACTGTCCTCAATCTATTCAACAAGAACTTCTTAAACGACACCAAGATGCTTGGGAGCGATATTTCAAATTTCCTGATGCCGGGAAACCTCGATTTAAAAGTTATCGAAATGGTTTTATCGGATTAAAAATTCCTGATTCAAGAACAATTGAATTAGATGTTACTCGCTCTCTTCTTTGGATTCCAAAGCTTGGATGGGTTCGAGTTAGAATTGATCGCCCTCTCCTCGGTAAAATTGCCACTTGTTCGATTACCAAAGATGTTGATCGATGGTATGTCTCTTTTACTTGTGCTGTTTCGAAGACTAATCCTTTACCTTTTGTTGGTCCTCGAGAAGTTGTCGGACTCGACTTAGGGGTTATCAACCGAGCCGCCGATTCTAACGAGAACCTCCTGAAAGCCACTCGAGAAATCGAGAGCTCGAAAAAGAAACTTCGAAAAGAAAAACGAACTCTGGCTCGTCGAAAAAAAGGTTCCAAGAACTATCTTGAAACCAAAGAGAAAATTGGAAAGATATACCGCAAAGATCGAAGAAAAAGAAAACATGAGATTCAAGTCGAAAGCGCCAGATTAACCAAGGCTCCCAAGACCATTGTGGTCGAAGATCTTCAAATCCAAAATATGATTAAGCTTTCGAAGGGAATGGCAAAAGGAATCTCTGATGCTTCTTGGGGAGGTCTTCGAGATTTGATAGTCGAAAAATTAAATAAAGTCGGAGGTGAGGTTGTCAGGGTCCCGCCTCACTATACGTCTCAAGATTGTAATTCTTGTGGTCATCGAGATTCAAAGAATCGAGACAAACAAGAATTCAAATGCTTGAAATGTGGTCATACTGACCATGCCGATATCAACGCAGCAAAGAACATTCGCTCTCGGTATCTAGAGCAATTGCGAAAGTCCTAGACCTTCGTAGTTAAAAAGATACTCTCTGCCGTGCGAATCGCTCGGTACAGCCTGGAGACGCTATCTCACGATAGCCAAAGGAAGATGTAGCCCACGGAGGGACTCAATCTTCCAGACTGAGACGGGTTTCGATAGTCATAAGATCATCGAAGCTAAAGTTTCCGAATGAACCAGGAAAGCTCGAACTTGAAAAACTTCGAGAAAGTCTTTATAAGATTGATTATCAACAATCTCATTCGAAAAAATCTTAATCCTTACAATGGAACTCTAAATCTTTCTCACATTAAGAGTTTCCCTCATGGGTTGTCATGGTACCCAGAAAAATACATTATCTCAGTAACCGTTGAAGATAACAAGATAACAAAAATCAAATGGAATAAAGGAGACAATATATGGAAGAAGAGCAGTGTGACGAGCTAGTTGATGTAATCAAAGAGTCCGATATCCTAGGGATCCTAGAAACCTACGAGGACGTTGAGGATGACAAATTCCAACAGCTTCGTGAAAAAGCCGTTAATGCCGTTGAAAAGTTAGTGGCTCATTGTAAGTCTGGGAAACCTTCGGAGTTCGATACCGAAGATGAGCCCGACTTTGTTGCCGATAAGGAAGAGGAAGTTGATTAATTTTCCCATCAATGATCTTGAGGTCTCTTTGTCTGAACGTCTATTCCATGACGTTCGGATAATCAAAGACTCTAAGATCTGCAATGGTAAGGCTCATATTAAGGATACGCGGGTCCCCATTTTTCTTCTTGCCAAACTTTGGCGTCAAAGGAAGACTGATGCCGATATCCTTGATACTTTTTCCAGTTTAACTTACCTAGATCTTCAGGTGGCTTGGAAATACATCCAGGATAATCCAGAGGAAATTGAATTAGATACCAATAAGTTGCCGGTTAAAAAACCAGAGCCCGAAGATCCAGAGCCATGGCTTTATAAGGGAGATGATCTCAAATGACACCCAATGAAGTTCTAGGAGCCATTTCGGAAGCTAGACATCAGCTATCTGAAGCGAAGAATAATCTAATTGACTTCTTTACCGAACTTCGATCTCTTCCCTTAGGCTCTAATAGATTTGAGCTCAAAACTCCTACCAAAATCTTCTCTCTTACTGTAGAAAACAATGAGGGAATGACGTATCCAACTATCTCCTTTGATTCGGAACTAGTTGATAACCCCAAGCAAGGAGACTTAATCTGGGTTCGTCTTGGATCAGTTTGGACTTTGGCGATGGTATCAAACGCTTCTAATACCCATCTATCCGGCATTTCCACTGGCACTTTAAGAAATATGCCCTTTGCTGTAGCTATTGACTCAGATAACTGGCATCGAGCCTAATATGTTTTATCTAGCCAGATTCTTCCTATTCCTTCTTCCTCCAGAGTTTGCTCACTGGTTAACCTTGAGTATTCTTAATTTTGTTTATCGATTCAAGTCGGTAGATTGCACCAATAAATGGCTTAACCCGCCTTTTAATAGCTGGGCTAATAATGTGGGTTTAGCTGCTGGATTTGATAAGAACGCCAAATACTTAAGTCTCTGGCGCAAACTCGGTTTTGGATTTGCCGAGATTGGGACCGTTACTTTACTTCCTCAAGAAGGTCATTCCAAGCCTCGAATTTGGAGACTTCCCAAAGCCTTACTCAATCGAATGGGAATGCCCAACGAGGGAGCTGCCACTATCGCTAAGAGGGTTAACGCCTTTACGTTAAATGGTTGGCGGTTTAAAACCGGTGTTAGTTTAGGTAAGTCATCCGAACTTCCTTTTGATCAAGCCATTCTTGAATTTAAGTTAATGGTCTCGATGTTTAATGCCAATTACTTTACCTTTAATCTTAGCTGTCCTTCGGCTGGAGATTCTGAAAAACTTCAAGAGCCCGAGTTTATCAGAAAGTTACTAGCCGAGTTCAAAAATATCCAGATTCCAATTTTCATCAAGATTTCGGCTGGATTGTCCGATCAACAGTTAAATGACATCTTTGGGGAAGTCCACTTTGCCGATAGCGAAGCCGCTCTCTCTGGGAGACGTGGGCTAGTGATGGTCAACTCCTTGCCCACCCCTTCTGGCGGTATCTCTGGGTCAATCGCCAAACATAGCCGACATGCCCTTGACATGTACAATTCCTATGCTACATTGGTGGGTAGGAGAGTCCCCGTGATCGCCTCGGGTGGTATCATGAATGCCGAGGAAGCTTTGGATCGTCTAAAGTTTGGAGCCGATCTGGTACAACTTTACACTGGTTTTATTCACGAGGGTCCGACTTTGATTGACGAAATCGTAAGACGTTCTTAGGAATTACCGATATAGATGAGTGAAACCCGAACCCTACACTGTTTTCCTGACGGCGTTCTGCGATAAGCCTCACAAGTTAGAGAACTTGTTCCCCATTAACCACGAATGCTACATCCTCAAACCCGAAATTCTCCAAAAAGAGGCGGCTGGTTATCCAATAGATTCCCGAACACTCCCAACGGAACGAATTCTGTGCCCTAAGGGAGTTACCCCAGATGTCAAAACGACCACAACCAGTCGCTCCACCAAAGCTTCCCAATAACATAATCCTTATTGATTCTTCGGAGATTAAGGTCAGAAAACCTCAACCTCCCTCCATTCAATGGCATCGAGATCATTCTTTATATCGTCGCCGTACTAAGCACCCAAAACCGCCCGAAGGAGATTAACGTGAAGCATCTATTCGCCCTGGTCTGTTCTGTTGCTCTGGTTGGTTGTTCTATCGATGTTCCTGATCAGCCTGATGTTTCAAATGATGTCGAGACAGTCGAAGACACCTATTCTTACGACAATAGTTCGGGAAAGTATGGTAATGTTTGTGGGCTTTACTGGGATAACGATCTCCAGATGCCGGCGCTTTGCATTCCTTTTTATCTAGAGAAGGGGCGACCACCCGAGGTTCAGAACTCCGATTTCGATAACAAGAGTAATCCCGGAGATAATCTAATGCTTCCTGTGATTCTAGAACCAACCGAGCACGAAACATGAAAGAGATTTGCTTCTACAAGACCGAAGATGCTTTTGGTTGCTTTTCCAACTTTTCGAGCCATGCTATCTTCCTGCATGACAAAATTTGGAGAACCACCGAACACTTCTTTCAAGCTCAAAAGTTTAATGAACTAGAGCTTCGAGAGAGGATTCGTTTGATTAAGAAGGCTTCTGATGCTGCTATTGAGGGTCGGCGCCGAGATCTTCCTCTTCGATTAGACTGGGAAGCAATTAAGAATGACGTCATGCGTCAAGCCATCTTTGCTAAGTTTACTCAACATCCGGATCTTAAGGCAACCCTTCTTTCAACTGGAGATCTTACCTTGATCGAGCATACCGAGAACGATTCTTATTGGGCGGATGGCGGCGATGGGTCTGGAAAGAATATGTTAGGTATTATCTTAATGGAAGTAAGGGAGAAACTACGTGGATCTACAAGCATTTCTTAAGGAACTGACCCTTCAAACTCAGCGATTTGGTAAAAAGAATCTTGAGATCATCGCAGATTTCAAGTCCGATGCCTTAGGATTCAAGTCTCCCTTGGGAACTTGCTGCCTTCCAATTTCCAAGATTCAAGAGGAATTGGGTTCCGATCCAATTGAGATCTTGGAACAAAAGCTAACTCGAGCTATTTATCAAGCGGTTCTGGCGGGGGAAAACCTTCGAATTCTTAGTTGAACATGAAGACCAATCATCGCCGTAAGAACTACCACCGCTCCTACAATCAATCTAGTTGTGATTGTGGTTACGTCAGAACCTGTAAGTCTTGTCGTACCTGGTGGAGCCGCGCCAACCGTCGGACCATGCGTCAAAAATGCCGCCGAGCCACCGCTTGACAATCTCAGTCAGGTGATTAAGATGGATACCATGTTGGACTCCAAAGAACTTGCTGATTCCGCAACAATTCATCAATATCTAAGCGATGAGCCAAATCGCGGAGCCCCGGAAATTAAGACCGGAATGTTTTATAGTTCTGTAACACAATTTCCACTTCCTAATAAAATTGGTTTTGTTGGTTCGGTTTTCGCCTACGGTGAGTCAGAGAGCCAGGTTCGCCTTCAGCTGGCTTTGAAAATCTCCCAGCAACTTCGCCCTTGACAGTCTCAAACTCTGTGCTATCTTTGTGCTTCGCTAACTCGCTAAAAACAGGAGACCACATGACTGTAATGGAAAAGATTATTTCGCATGCCGATGAGCATATGCCGGGCTCAAAAATGACTTGCCCAAATGCTCAGGGTATGTGTGTTGCACCAAAAAATTCAGCTCCTACAGTTGTATACGTTAAGCCATCTTGTAAATTTGCTGTTTGGCTAACTAGTTCAGGAGATCCTACGGCGGGTCCATTTGTAGGAGATATGCTCTTTTACAGCAAAGATGGCTCCTTTATCGAAAAAAAATCTTACGTTTAAGCAAGTTACTCTCGTTCACCTAACCCGTCTCTCAAAAGGAATAATCAATCCCAATGTTCTCATCTTATCAAATCGGCGACACAGTTCGAGTTCTTTCTTCCCGTAACGACAAGATCCGCTCCAAAACTGGAGAGGTCATTGCCCCAGTCAAGAATTCGGAGCTCTTGGTTGTTGAGGTAATGGGGGAAGGAGACTTCCTCATCCATCCTCATAACCTGGGGCGTCAGAAGGCTGACCCTGATGCTCGCAACAAGGCTGAACTCCAGCGTAAGGTTAGAAAGTTCGAGACTCAGGATGGCGACAAGCGCCGCGGCAAGGGTGCCTCGAACCAGGAGACCCAGTCGTGAGCCGTCGCTTTACCGCAAATAACAGGCAAGGAATCCGGAGTCTCGACAATCTTCCTACGAAGAAGGTAACAAGGAAGGTCGAGCTCCCGGTCGGCGAGGCTGAATGTCCTACCAAGCATATCAGCCTTCAGACTCTGGCATCGGGCGAGAAGTATTGCCTAGATTGTGACCAGACTTGGGCTAAGGGTGAAGAGCCTGAGATGAGACGATGAGCAACGAGTATCAGGTTACCGAAAGTGACTATTAGAGCTTTTTTGTTCAAGAACTTCTTAAGAAGGGATTGACCGAAGAAGATGTCGGAAAGGCTATTCAGGTTTACCACCAAACATGTCACGAATGTATGGCAGGGAAACCTTGCGGATGTAGCTTGAGTGACGAGTGATTGATATCCCTGAGTGAGTTTACTTACTTACTCAGAGATTTGGGGATATGGCGGAATTTGGTAGACGCGCTTTGTTCAAGCCTAAGTGTTGAAAAACGTGGGGGTTCGAGTCCCTCTATCCCTACCGTAAGTAAGTAAACTCTAGATATTTTCGGTAACTTTCTTTTTCTTCTTGCGGTACTCTAATACCGGTAAATTGAGTTTTCTTCTTATAGCTTTGTTTTTGCCTGTCCAATTAGGGGTCTGAGAGTGACAGTTAATACAAAGTATCTGAATATTTTCCAACGAGTTATCTTCACTAATACCATTTTTGTGATGAAGTTGTAGATGGATCGGTTTTCCCATCCATAAAGAAAGTTTACACTGATCACAATTCATAGGAAGAATCTCATTAGAAAAGATTTTCTTTTTGAGAGCCGAAGAGCGAATTGGTTTCTCGTTAGAGAAATAACAATTTAAGTCCTCTTTCCTTCCTCTAGTCAATTTAAGTGAAATTTCTTCAATTGATTTAACCCTTCTGCCCCATGTCGTTGTTTGGTAATGACAGTTGCCGCAAAGCATTCTAAGATTTTGAAGAGCGTTGTTCTTGTTATCTCCATCTATGTGGTCTAGTTGAAGAGGTATCGAGGTTTCATTCCACTTAGATTCTCCGCACATCGCGCACTGATGAGGTAGAACATTTTGATTCAATAGTTTTAGTCTCAAAGTGTGGGATGCAATTTTGACTTTCCCGACAAAATAATCTTCTAAAGAAGTGGCTTTTACAGAGATACTTTTTTCTTTTATTGATTTTATTGACTTTATTGATTGAGGCTTATTGGTGCGGCAAATAATACATAACTTGCTACCTTTATTAGGTGTTTGATTATCACACCCAGTACATTTTTTGGTATATCCCTTTTCTCTTAATCGAGTAGCTATAACACTGCAAGGAGGACATTTAGCGCCATCGGTAGTGTGTTTATTAGTCTCAAATTTTTCGTTACATGTTGGGCAACTCAATGTTTTATTGCCAGAAAGACTACGAACAACGCCAGTATTGTTATAGGTAGCAGCACAACTTTGTGAGCAAAACTTGGGGTTTTTAGTTATTTTTCTACAGGTTAAACACTCCACCTCGGGTATTTTACAATACTCTTTCGAATGTTCCATACAACAAAATACATTCTTGCTTGCGCTTTGTTTAATCCTATATTTGTAAGTTTTTGCCTCTCTTTTAAATGAGATTGAGCAAAAAGAACAAGTTAAATTTATCATGGTGCTCATCGTTATCCTAAGTGTGTGGGTTCAAAGTCTGTTACTGTCACTCGCTATATCTTGTTTAGGAGCCGCATCATGTTTGATCTTGATAAACTCGTTCCAAAATTGGTTGAATCAATTCTTCGAGTCATTCACGAAGAGTTTCTTGATATGTTCTTGGAGTGGGAAAAAGATATCGCTACCCGAAGTAGAATCGAAAATCTTTCCTATTGGTACGTAATGGAAACTTTTATTCCTCACCTTTCGATTATTCGAAGTGTTGAACCAGCTGCCCGGCGTTTTGTTGTATCAATGGCTGGACTTATTGCCCTTGTTCAAGCCAGAGTTGACATGGTTGTTGAGGATCAAACCGAGGAAGAACAATTCCATGCCGAAAGAATCTCGAAGATAATGATTAAGGAATACATCGGAAAGATTCGCGCTTGGTGGGATGCTTCGGAGCTTAAAACAATAATTGGTCCTAATCATCCGTTTCAACAAGGTATCGATAACCTTGAATCGTTTTTTGTATGATTACCCTAATCTTAATTGTTTTAGGTGTCGTTGGAATTCTTCTCGTAATCAAGTTCGTTGTTCCTCCAGAGGAGCCCGAAGAAGATTTCGATGAAAGAATTGATCGCTTTCTTGATCTTGAGGAGTTTCGGCAAGATCAAGAGCGCCAAAAGCTTGCCGCCGAAATCGTTCACCAAATGAAGCAACAACAGTTAATCTATAAACCAGGAGACACAACATGAATATCAATAAGTACCTTCTTCCCGTTATCGTTGCAATGCGTCACTCTATTTGCGATCTCGTCTCAGATACCTATCAGGATCTTATTCCAGGCGCCGAAAATCGGACCCGAGTACAGAACCAGCTTCTTTTCGCTCTAGTCTCGGGTTCGATGGATGTTTCCGAATTTGAGTCCTTTCCTCTCCCCGCTTCTTTGGTTCCATATGTTGAGGAGATTCAAAAGGCTTATCAGCACATTGTAAACCAGCAAACACTAGCTGTTTCATATCTAGAGCCTCATTGCCAAGATATCACTGAGGAGGAAGCAGTTAAAACCGAGACTCTTCTTAAAACCATTCAACCTCTAATTGACCGCGGAACAGCTATTGTAGATATTTTTGTCAATATGCCAACTGAAGATGGGGAGAAGGGCAACATTCAAGTTCTCGAAGGATTCGAGGTTCTAGTTAAGGATATTACAGCCCTGGTTGATGAGTTCCGCCAGTCTTATGCCAACGCTTGAGCTTTCTGCTAAGCATCGCTCCCTGTTGGTGCGTCTTTCTAAGACCCCAACGGGTTCGGCTTGCCTCCGAGAAAAACGTTTCCTAAACCTGATCCCCGAGCTGGTAAAGCTGGGATTGGTTAAGGGATCGCCCCTCGGGGGCTTCTTTTATTTGTCTCCAACCGGATGGCTTAAATCCCAGGAAAAACTTTGATTATCTCCCCCGATTCCTTCCTTATTTCCAATGGTCTTTACTATTGGACCCCTTCTCGAGCCGGCAAAGCTTGGAAGGACGCTAAGGAACTCTTTGCTTATGCCTCAGAGTTCTACAGTGACTATCCGATTTACCTTACTTGTGGTCTTCCAGGTTCCGGTAAATCTACCTGGGCTAAAGTTCAGACTAATAAGTTAATCTTCGATGCCACCTTAACCAAGCTTTCCGATCGAAATAAGGTTCGTTCTTGGGCAGGGCGCCCCGTTCATTGTGTCTTTTTTGATACCCCTCTAGAGATTTGTCTAGAGAGGAATTCGCAGAGAACTCCCGATCGAATCATTGGCGCCGATGTAATTCAAAGAATGGTTACTCAACTAGTTCCTCCGACCAAAGAAGAAGGATTCCTTTCACTTGAAAAATATCCTCGCTGATGGAACCATCGAATACCGAGACGGCAACAGCTTGCACCATAACAATGGTCCAGCCGTCATTCATCCCGATGGAACCCTAGAATACTGGTTAAACGGACTTCCTCACCGAGATGATGGACCCGCTTTTATTTCCGATATTCTCGAAGAGTATTGGTTTCACGGGCTTTGTCATCGTATCGAAGGTCCAGCCGTTAAATGGCTTAAGACTGGCAAGGAAGAGTACTGGATCTCCGATCACTGGCTTTCTAAGGAGGAATACGAAGAGATCTTCAAAGCTAAGTACGAAACTACTAAGTATAACGAGGGTCCCTACGAGGTTGTTATCAAGGACGGTATTAAGAAGTACTATCTTGCTGAACGAATCCATCGACTAGATGCCCCAGCGGTAATCTGCAACAACGGGACAGTTCAACACTTCTTCGCAGGAAGACTCCACAATATCAAGGGTCCCGCCTGTATTCTAGCCAAGGGGTTACCCTCCTACTATCTTTGTGGAGATAAGTTAACCTTCAATGAATGGAAGATTTGGACCCAGGAGGAACCGATTAAAGAGGTAGTTGCCGGGGTTGAGACCTATAAGGTTCGAGGGCTTTTACATCGTTTGGATGGACCGGCTAGGATCAAAGACGACCTAGAAGAGTGGTATTTCCGCGGAAAACTTCATTCGGTGACAACGGCGGCAGTTAATTCCTCCGATAAGAGAATGTTTTACCTATTTGGGAAGAAACTTCCGGGAACGGTTTGGACAGAGTTGGTAGGTTTGTAAAAAGGGCAACATATTACATATACTCATGGAGCAGACAGTGATTGAGGAAGAAGATCCATCGGCATTCTATCATCTTCTTCATATTAGAGATGGGCTCACCTTACTAACCGAAAAAGTCCTAACTAGGGCTAATTGGACAAAAGAATGTAAGGAAATGAGTAACCAGATCAAAGAAGCCAATGCCGCCGCCTCGGATAGTCAACGCAAGCTCCAAGAGTGATGAATCTTACCAAAAGGTAATATCTTCTATTTATGAATGTCTTTCCAAGCTTGACTCGGAAAGCATCGGAGCCGTCTACGGGATTCAGGCGGAAATTGCCAATTTAAAAACTAGCCTTACTTCAATGTTGGCTACAATTACTCAATGTCAAGAATCCATTGTCCATTTAAAAGTTGATCTATCCTCTGCTAAAGCTTCCATTGAGGCTTTGAATACCAATTTTGCCGCCCATGTTACCAACAAGATTGAAACCCAAAAGCTTAATGCTTCGGGGAAATGGGGGCTGATAACCGCTATTATCACGGGAATTATTGGATTTGTATCCGCTGTTGTTATTGCTTATTTGACAATGAAAAAGGGGTAAGATGATTTCTAAAACAGGAGCCTTGGCTTTACTGGACAAATGTGAAAATATTGAAGGCGATCAGATTTTTTCTAGCGCTTACAATTACCTTATTGATCACAGCGAGGGGCTGACGTATCACTCAGTAGAAGCTTAGCGGTTGATCTCTTTGTGTGTTTTGATTTTAGAAAAAGAACTGGAGAAGAAGGCATGACTTACGATTACACTTGTACCGCTTGCAATCATAATTGGGAAGCCGAGCATTCAATTAACGCTGAGCCACTTACTGATTGCCCTGAATGCAAAAAACCCACCGCTAAACGTCAAATTTCACAGGGAAACTTTGTGTTACGAGGAGCGGGATGGTATAAGGATGGGTATTCTGGATCTAAGTGATTTCTGACGTTTCTTCCGCTCTAACTAAGATTAAAGACTATCTTTCCGGTTTCCCCAACCTCTTGATTCAAGATACCGGAACCGAAAGTTTTCAACTTCTTGAACTTCTTTTAACTTCTTGGGGAATCAAATTCGAGGTTCATCAAGGAGATTTTTGTTCGTTGTGGGAGGCTTTACCAGGAAAAACCTGGGTTTCCACCTTAACCAAAGAGAGACTCTATCTTCACCTCTACGAGCCATTATCGGTAGACTATGGACAAATTCATCCATTTGGTTCGTTATTTTTTTCAGAACTAAGCCAGTTAAAGGACGAAAAGAGTTTGTTTGCTGGGAGTTGTCCGCCGGTATCCCTGGAGTGGCTGATACGTCTCGATCTTCAAACGGGGCTTCTTGCCGCCATTGTGCCCTCGCAGCATCCAACCTGGGGCGGCATGTCAGGGGAGCAGCGGGCGCTCTATGCTAGATACCACCAAATCTATCACGATAACCTCAGGCGACTCCATCCGCCTCCATTGAACCTTCGAACTCAGCATTGGATAAGGTGATTGATCGTCGGAAACTTTGGAAAGCTAATTGGCTTAGTGTTCTTAGGCTAGCTAAATCTTTGAAAATCAAAACTCCTAAAGATAATTGTTCTTGCGAACAATGCAAATTAACTGTAATAGAAAGTGTTGTTGGAGCCATTTAATGCCTCAAAGAGCCGAACCTAAAGCTCATCTCGATTACCTAGCCGGTCTATACCCAGTGTATGTTCCGGCTATTCGTTATTTAATCGATCATGGCTTTCTTTATGCCCGCTCCGGCTCTTTAACCCAATATTTCTCCGACCACAATCTTGGTTTTTACTTAAACAAGAACGGTATCGATTACATTAAAAATACGATCTATCGAAGAGCCGATTATCTTTCTAAGGCGCACCCCAAATATCTTCTCAAAGAAGCTTCTAAGATTTTAATTTGTAAGCCACCAGATTGGTTTAATAATTCCCCTCATTGGGAGCGTTGGCAGCCATATCGCGCCTATCCTTATTTGATAGGTCTTTTAGGAAAGGATTATGCATTACGAATTCTTCTTTGGAGGGATAATGAAGTTGAGGTGCACGATCCATACCGAATGCCGGCACAAGCTCACTTGACAATCCTAACGGAACTCTTAAATTCCGGTCGGGTACAGTCCCATTTGGATGCTCCTTGGCTTAATTCAAAGGTTCCAAAGTTAATCCTTGAGCCGTTAACTTGTGATCTACCATGGAAACAAGAAGACTGGGAAAATATAAAAGTTCTTCCTTACTTAGAAGAGTTTTTTGTTGAGCTATCTAAAAAATCTGTTTGGCTTTAATATCTAGGAAAAGAACAATGATTGCTTATTCTAACGGTTCATCTACACCTATTTGGTACTCAGATTTACGTTTTACACTAGAGATACCTTTAACAGATATTCCTAAAGTAACTCAATTTGTTATAGCCAGAGGAGACGGATTTCATTGGTGGTACAAGGACGCCAAGGACGTCAATACAAGCAACCTCCACCGAACTGACGGACCAGCTAAACAATGCTCGGTTCCTGGCTGTGATTGTAGCCACCAATGGTATTTGGACGGGGTTCAATATACGAAATCACAGTGGGAACTTAAAGTTGCCGAGTTAAAAGCAGCAGAGGAACTTAAAGCAACCGAAGCAACCGAAGCAACCGAAATCAAAACAGAAGAATTACCCGTTGTTTTCTGGAAAGATAATTGTTGGTATTCGGACAAAAAGTTTACAAAAAAAATAGAGGGTACTCCAAAAGCAAAGCTTTATGCTCGCAAGGAAGATTATTATTACCTCGCCTTTTATCCCGACTCTTCTTTTAAAGAAAATAGCAGGGTAATGTGGTTAAATCTATCTAGTTCACCTTCTGATAGATATCAGAGTTGGGGCATACATAAAAAATTCCCAGACCTTTCCAGAAAGGATGGTCCCGCTCTTATTTATCCAAAAGTATCATACTATTATGTTAATGGCAAAGAATATACTAAAGAAAAATACTTAGAGGCTGGTTTTAAAATTCCGCCACCTCCAAATAAAGTTTACACTGACGATAAGAAAAATTGGTTTCTTGACAAAGAGTGTATTTACTGTGCTTACGATCTCTTTGCCTGTACTGAATTCGTAGTCCTGGAAAATAATACTGAAACAGTTTACACCGATTCCAAGATGTCAGTTAAGAAAGAGGTACCCGTTGAAACCAAAGTACTTGACATTATCTATTCCAAAAATAATCTGTGGTATCTAGATAAAGAGTGCACTAAGTTAACAGATCTCGTTGAAGCTAAAGTTTATTGTTTAATCGATAGCCTTTATGATAAACCAAGAAATCGTTTTTATCAAGACAAAGAGTTTAAGAAACCAATTGACGGATTATGTGGCAAAGAAGTCTGGGTAGAGAATGACAAGTTTTATTTTCATCACTGGAAGAAAGATGGCGCTCATCACCGTGATAACGGTCCCGCAGCTGTTAGCGGAAATGGTAGCGGTAAGTATTATTGGAAAGGGTCGTCTCTATCTAAAGAAGAGTGGATCGCTGAAGGAGGAAAGGAAGAGGTTTACACCACCCTTTATTCCGACGACAAGACTAACTGGTATCTAGAGCCAGAATTAATCAATCTTGCTTGGGATCTTAAAGCCGCAACACAATTTGTTTTCGAAGGCAAAACTTTTGGTAACGCAAATTGCGAGCCAGTCAAATGTCTCTTTAACAAAGATAGTAAGTGGTATTCTGATAAAGCTTGTACCAAGGAATCTGCATTAATTGAGGCTCAGGCTTATTGCGCTGTTCGCTCTGGGTCAAAATATTCTTATCACAAAACCTCAAATCTTAAAGGAGTTTCTCCATCTGGATATCCGTCAAGTGAAGAACCACATTCCGATCTTGGAATATTCAAATTTCAAAATACTAATCCAGCCAGTATTCGAGGAATCCTTTCTAAAAATGATCTAACTCGCTTTCGTGAACTTGATAAAAAAGAAGCTCCGGCTACTCTTTACAGTGACGATCAGCTTAATTGGTACATAGAGCCAGAATGCATCAATTTGGCTTATGACTTTGAAAAATGTGTTAATTGGGTTTTCGACGGAGTAACATATCCCAATAGATTGACTAATTTATCTCCTCGAGATATTTTGTATGTTGACCACGAAAAAGTTTGCGAAGATTATGAATGTACAATTGAAGCTAAGGGTGTTCCTTTAGCTCTTAAGTATTATTCGATTGATGAAAAAAAGTATTACGATCTTTACAAGGGCTATCACAATGAAAATGGTCCTCAACCAAACGGATCCTATCATTGGGAAGGAGATTCAGTTTCAAAAACTGAATGGATTAAACTAGGAGGAGTTGAAAACTCATATACCGTTTTCTACAAGAAAAATGGTGACTGGTTCACGGATTCAAATCATAAGTACCCAACATTTGATGTGACCGGAGGAAAATATTTCCACTTTAACGGTAAAGTTTACGACAACAAAGAATTAAAGCCCAAAAAAATTATTTTCAACAATGGAGCTAATTGGTATTTAGACCCTGGATTAACTCAAATTACTGATAAAATCGAGGCGGAAACTTATTGCAGAGAAACTTTTTCTGATGACAGATCTTATTTCAAAGATAGTAGTTTTCGAGAACGCGATAGTAGATATCCACGATACTCTCAGAAACATTCTACGTATCCTCAACTCAGGTATGAAGAATGGGATGATAAAAAAGATGGTCCTAGTTTCATTAGAGGATCTGATATCAAATATAGCAATCCTAAAACAGCCCTTAAATCCAAATGGGTAGCTGAAGGAAACAAAGAGATGGACCCTCCAAAGGTCCTCTATACTTACGATCAGATCAATTGGTATCTAGATGAGCACTGTACTCAACTAGCTTGGGACTTCTCGGCTTGTACCAGTTGGATGTATAATGGAGTTTCTTATCCGGATAAATGGACAACTCTTCCTAAAACAGAAGCTGTTTATCTACGTGGCAGCACTTGGTATTCGGATAGGAGGTTTACCAAACAAATTACTGGACCAGTTATTGCAAATCAATATTGGGTAAACAATATCTGTTATACTAATATTGATCAATTTCTTCTTCATTGTAACGATGCTCCCGCAGGAACGGAATCCACCTATTTTTGGATGGGCGAAAAACTTTCCAAAGAAGAGTGGATCGCCAAAGGAGGAAAGGATACTCCTGCCCCTGACACTTTGTATTATTACAACGGAAAATGGTACGTAGACCCTGATTTTAGACGTCAAGCCTGGGATCTCTCCGCTTGTACCAAGTGGATCGATAATGGGGTTACCTACCCAATCAAAGAACGAACCTTCCCCGATGGATTCGAAACTCTTATTGATGGCGTCAAACACATTTATTTCAATCAGAAAGCTCTGAATGAATCAGATTATTTGGTAGCTAAGGGAGAACTTTTCAAAAGTATTCTTTACGAAGGCACCGATGATGAAATCATCACATATTTCAAGGATGCTGAGTTAACCATCAAACATAATCCGATCGGACCAGCTCGGATTCGAAAAGATGGTACTATGGTATGGTACACAAACGGAGTACTTACCAAGGTAACACAAAAAGATAATTACATCGAACTACGAAATGAAAATGGTATTCATAATGAAAATGGTCCCGCTCGAATTGCGTCTAAAAAACAGTACAGATTATACAGTCTAGAATCTCATAAATATTTACGAACAACTTCATCTGAGGAATTTGTTTACGCTTTAAATGGAGAAATCTTAACCAAAGAAGAGTGGTTAAAACAAACTAAGAAATCCATTCTTTTCAAAACTGAAAACGAAGATGGGTGGTTTCTAGATAAGGAAAGAACTCAACCATTTTTGGGCGAGCAACCCAACGCTGACGTATACTGTTTTATTAGAGACTCAAGTTTTCATTATTACGAATATCCATACTATGAAAATAGACATCGTTTGGATGGTCCCGCATCAATTGAACAAAACAATGGTTATCACGCTTGGTGGAAAAATGGAAAAAGACATCGAGCCAATGGTCCAGCTGTTATTGAGACGAGAAGTTCACGTATAGAATACTATTTAGAGGGTTGTAAATACTCCACCAAAACAGCATGGGAAGCTGCTGGTGGAAAGGAAGACCCTGCTCCAACCCAACTTTATTTCAACGGAACATCTTGGTTCTTGGACAGTTCTTTTGAAAATCTAGCTTGGGACTTCAGTGCTTGCCAAAACTTTACAGTAGATAACAAACACTTCAAGGATATAAATCGGGGAATCCTTCATTGCGAAACAGGTCCCGCTGTTGAAGGAGAAATTACTGAATGGTGGCTTAACGGAGTTCAATATTCTCAGAAGGATTGGAATAAGCTTGTTAACCCAGTTAAGTCTTCGCTAAAGTCTAGAATCTTGGTTAATCAGCTCTCCAATCTCATTGGGAAGAAGATTTCCGAAGAAAGTTTGTCTAAAAACATGGTCCAATACTTCTTGGGACATGCTTTAAAGGACAAGGCGCCCACGATAGCAGCAGAGGCAAGAGTTCAGGCTTTGTCGGTCTTGGGCAACGATTTCTTAAATCAGATCGGAAAGTCGCTGATGCAGCAAGATGCGATTAAAGAAATGACTCAAAGTATCGAGAAGCCAATTCTTAAACAAGAAGAGGAGTTGGAGTATGTCCAGATCGAGTGTCAAAACCGAAGATAACTTTACCATTCATCGTAATACCAAAGGACAAATTCATCGTTTAGATGGTCCAGCCAAATACAATGCTTCCAAGAAAGCATTTTTTTGGATGAAGAACGGTATCGAGCATCGAGACTATTCTCCTAGCGCTCGTTATACGGATGGATTTCTAAAATGGATGAGCAACGGAGTACTTCATAACACTCTAGGACCAGCAATCTTAGATAAAGATAAATCTTTACACTATCTCAATGGAGTTTATTGTTCCAAAGAAGAATGGGAAACAAAACGTTTAGCAGTCTTAGAAAAAGAACTTCAAGCTATCGCTAAAAAAGAAAAACTTCAATTAAATAAAGCGGCTGACTGTTTTTATTTTAGTAAGTTGGGTGAAAGCAAAATTTGCTGGCATCGAGTTAATGGTCCGGCTTTCTTCAATTTGTTAACTGGAAGAGCCGCTTGGTATCAAAATGGAAGTCTAATACGTTCATTGGATAATAATTTTCAAGATGAATTCTATAATTTAACTGAAAAAGAGTGGCTTGTCAAATATCAACCTAAGAAAACTCGAAAAAAGAAAGTCAAAGAACCCGTGGTTGAGGTACAAGAAGCGAAAGAGCTCGAGGTTAAAAAACCATCCACAACAGAAGAGGCTGTAGCAGCAGGAGAACTTACTTTCAAAAAATGGGATAGCGGAGGAATCACTTATTACAATAAAACGGGACAAGAACATAATCCTTACGGACCCTCTTCTACTACAAAAGATGGAGCTGAATATTACTTTTTAAATGGAGAGAAACATCGCGATAATGGACCATCATTTTACGATCCAGTTCTGAAAACGGAAGAGTGGCACCAAAAAGGAAAACTTCATCGAATTGGTGGTCCGGCTCTTATTGCTCCAACGGGCAAAAAAGCGGGTAATTCAGTAAGTCTTAATAGAATTCCTTCATTTAACTGTCCAACTGAACAGTGGTACGAAGAAGATAAAAGGCACCGTCTAGATGGTCCAGCTGTTGTTCATTTAGATGGTCGTCAAGAATATTGGATTAAGGGAAAACCATTTTCTAAGTTAGAATGGCTTCTTGAAACCAAACAGCTTTATAAGTGGGTAGAAAAACATCGAATCTTCTACACCTCTGATGCTCAAGGTAAAATCTATCATAATCCTGAAGGACCCGCCGAAGAATGGTCAGATGGCTCCAAGTTTTGGCGGCTCAATGGAAAGCAACACCGAGATAATGGCTTCCCAGCTACTGAATTTAGTAATGGTTCCAAAGAATGGTGGGAAGATGGTGTGTACTTTAAAAGCATCAACATCGATGGAAAGAAGGTGTTTTTAAATTATAATAATGGTCCCAAGACAACTAGCGCAAGCTACGTCTTAGAACACCATACCGATAAAAAAGGGAACCGTCACCGAACCGATGGTCCAGCTGTTATTAGCCAAGATGGAACCAAAGAATATTACATAAACGGCAAAACACTTTCGGAAGATGAGTTTAACGCCAAATACAAGACGACTGAATTAGTTAAAAAAACCTCTACAAATCAAGAAAACAAAGATACAAAACTGGAAGATGTTGTTCCTAAACCTATAGAGCTAGAAATTAAAAAAACTTATTGGGAAGGAAGTCCCGAAGAACACACTATTTATTACAAAGATAAAGCCAAAACTATTCGACATCGTCTTGATGGTCCCGCCATTATTCACGCCAATGGTCACAAAGAATATTGGTTCGACGGAAAGCGACATCGCCTCGATGGTCCCGCCATTATT
>Ga0075163_10001253_pt1 | contig 33840 bp, 33 predicted proteins | sample JI1023141ADNA_FD_71478 | JGI IMG/M metagenome (GOLD analysis project Ga0075163, IMG submission 71478) | Wastewater effluent complex algal communities from Wisconsin, to seasonally profile nutrient transformation and Carbon sequestration -... | ecosystem: Engineered > WWTP > Effluent > Algae...
CGCGGTCGCGGTCTTCCCCCCCTTGCCCGCCTTGGCGGCCTTGGCCTTGGCCTTGCCGGCCTGGCGATCCACCTGCGCGCGGGCCTTCAGCTCGGCCAGCACGCGCTCGCGCGGCGACAGCCCGGTCGCGCCTTGGTCGAGCACCTTGATCACCTCGATCGCCCGCCCGCGGTACGCGCCGAGCAACGCCGCGGCGTCGGCCGCCGACAGCTTGCCGGTGTCGCGATCGAACTCGATCTCCTTGATCGCGCGCACCAGGCTCTTCTTCTCGCGCTCGAGCTCGGCGTGGGTGCCGCCGGCCGTGAACCAGTCGTCGGGTACCTCGTCGAGCAACGCGTTGCCGGCCCGCACCAGCGTGTAGCCGGCGCCGACCACCGCGGCCCACGCCAGGCACAGCACGATCACCGACGGCGTCAGGTGCCAGCGGTGGGCGTGGGCGATGAACATCCAGCCGGGCGGCAACAGCGCCGCGGCGATGAGCGGCGCCACCAGCGACGCGCGGCCAGGGACGTGCGCGCGCGGCAGCGGCTGGGGTGGCGGAGCGCCGAAGCGGTGGTCAGACATCGTGGTCTCGCAGCTCGTCGTCGAGCCGGTCGGCGTACTTCTCGTCGACCGGCGTCGCCGGCGCGGCGGCTGCCGCGGCGGAGGCGGCCCGGCCGCGCTTGACGAAGCTCGCGGTGATCACGCCCAGCACCACCAGCCCGCCGACGATCGCCAGGTACGGTACCAGCCACGTCGACTTGCCGCGCGGGGTCGCCAGCACGTCCTCGCCGCCGTACTCGCGGATGAACGCGTCGCGCACCGCCTTCTCGGCCGCCGCCGGGCCGCCCGGCTTGGTCATGTCGAAGCCGGCCAGCAGATCGAGCACCTTCTTGCGCTCGGTCGCCGCGAAGCCGCACTTGCAGTCGAACAGCGTCTCGCGCTGGCAGCCGCCGCACATGCACACCAGCTGCTTCATCAGCTTCTCGGCGGTCGGCGAGTCGGGCCGGTAGCGATGCGACCAGCCCGAGTCGTCGGCGTGGCCGCGGGCGCGGACCTCGGCGTCGGCGTGCTCGGCCGGCGGCCCGGCCTGGGCCACCCGCAGCGGCGGCTCGTCGTCGGCCCGCGCCGCCGCCACCATCGGCGCCATCAGCGCCCCGACGATGAGCAGCAGCCCGGCGACGTCGGCGGCCCGCCCCAGCGCGCTCTTCGGCCGGCCCGACACCAGGTCGACCAGGCCCTGCGGGATGAGGCAGATGAACGTGCCGATCGCCAGGAACACGAAGCCGATCCACACCCAGTTGACCAGCGGGTTGATGTACACGCGGAAGTTGGCGGTCTTGGAGTCGGTGTCGAAGCCCGTGAGCACGAGGTACACGTCCTCGCTCAGGCGCTCGTGGATCGCCACCTCGGAGGTCGGCTCGGTGCCGCGCCGGTAGCTGTTGCGCGCCGGGTGCAGGAGCTCGAGCTTCTCGCCGCCGCGCGACAACGTCACGTGGGCGTACGTCGCGATCTTGTTGTCGTCGGCGACCTGCTCGAGGGCCTCGTACTGGAAGGTGTAGCCGCGCACGGTGAAGCGCGACGCGTCGACCGGCTGCTTGCCCGCCGCCAGCTCGACCGCCGGCTTGGCGATCGTGCGGTCGACCATCGTGTCCCAGGTCTTGCCGGCGAAGCCGATGAACAGCACGGCGATCGCCAGGTGGATCACGTAGCCGCCGTACTTGCGGCGCTTGATCAGCACCAGGCCGACCAGCGACGTGAACGGGTCCGAGCCGGTCTGCTTCATGCGCGCGCCCAGGCCGCGGACGTACTCCTGGACGATGCTGCCGAACACGAAGCCGCACAGGCCGAAGGTGAACAGCGGCACCGGCAGGCGGAGCGCGTCGTCGAGCACCGGCGTCAGCGCGCGGGTCGCCGGCACCAGGACGCCCAGGAGCACCATCGTCGCCACCGCGGCCGCGGTCGGCCACAGGAACTGGGCGATCAGCCGCTCGCCAGTGGTCTTGCGCCAGGCCAGGAGCGGCGCCGCGCCGGCGAGGAACAGCAGCACCAGCCCCAGCGGCGTCATCCACAGGTTGAAGAACGCCGCGCCGATGGTCTTGCGCTCGCCGAACAGGTGCTCGGTGATCGTCGGCAGCATCGTCACGAACAGCACGAACACCGCGCACGCCAGCAGGATCCAGTTGTTCACCAGGAACGCGGTCTCGCGCGAGGCGAACGACTCGAAGGCGCCGTTGTTGCGCAGCCGCGGCAGCCGGTAGATCACCAGGCCGAGCCCGACGATCAGGAAGAACAGCATGAAGACGATGAACTCGAGGGCGATCTGGTTGTCCTTGCCGAAGGCGTGGACCGACTGCACGACGCCCGAGCGGGTCATGAAGGTGCCGAAGATCGTGAAGAAGAAGGTGAGGATGACCAGCACCAGGTTCCACGCCTTCATCATCCCGCGCTGCTCCTGGATCACCGCGGTGTGCAGGAACGCGGTCATCGTGAACCACGGGATCAGGCCGGCGTTCTCGACGGGGTCCCACGCCCAGTAGCCGCCCCAGCCCAGCTCCTCGTAGGCCCAGCGACCGCCGAGGATGAGGCCGAACGACAGGAAGAAGAAGCAGATGAGCGACCAGGTCCGCACCGAGCCGAGCCACAGGTCGTCGAGGCGGCCCGAGGCCAGCGCCGCGATCGCGAACGCGAACGGGATCGTCGCCGCGACGAAGCCGATGTAGAGGCTCGGCGGGTGGATCACCATCCAGTAGTTCTGGAGCAGCGGGTTCAGGCCCTGGCCGTTGGTCGGCGGGTCGGTGAGGAAGGTGGCGAACGGGTCCTTGTTGAAGATGAGCAGGGTGATGAAGAACACCTGCACCACCATGATCGTCCCGACGACGAAGCCGATCATGTCGCGGTGGCGGCGAGCGTTGACCGCGACCGCGATCGTCGAGAACGCCCCCAGCACGAACACCCAGAACAGGAGCGAGCCGTCGAGCGCGCCCCAGAACGCGGTGATCTTGTACGACGTCGTCATCGACGTATCGCTGGTCGCCGCGACGTACTTGAGCGTGAAGTCGTGGGTCAAAAACGCGTAGACCAGGAGCGCCGAGGTGATCGCGATCGTGGCGAAGAACCCGTAGAGGCCCCACACCGAGGCCGCCACCAGCCGCGGGTTCTTGCGGGCGTTGCCGACGATGCCGATCGCGGCGGTCGCCGCGGCCAGCACGTAGGACAGGTAGAGCGCGATCGTGCCGACCGTTGCGATCGGCGACGATGGGAGTTCGTTCACGAGGTCACTGCTTTCACGCCGTTTCGGAGCGAAACCACGGTGAAGGGCCAGAGGTGGGCGGCGGCGCCGCCGCGATCACTTCTGCTCGAACATCTTGTCGCGCTGGGCGCCCTCGTACTTCGAGGGGCACTTCGCCATCAGGTTGGTCGCGTAGAGCACGGGCTTGCCGCCCTCCATCACCAGCTTGCCGTCGGCGACCACCTCGGCCTTGTCGCGGAACGTGTCGGGCTTGGGCCCGGTGTTCTTGACCAGGATCGTCGCGCCCTTGTGCTCGAGCACGAAGGTCCTGTGCATTTCCTGGCCAACGATCTGTTCGTCGATCGTACCGGCCTGGACCCAGCCGTGGACCTTGATCTCCTTGCCCTGCCATTCGGGCGCGGCGGCCACGGCCTCATCGACCATCTTGTAGGCGCCGGTGTGACTCGACGAGGAGTGCCAGAAGAACCCGACGACGCCCAGCGCGATCGCGGCGGTCAGAACGATCTTGGCAATGGTGGTGTTGGTCATCGGGGTCAGCCTCCGGTCCGGGGGTTAGCATGCCATGGGCCAGCGACGAGCCGCACTCCCTGTGGTGGGTTGACGCGCATCATTTGCGTCTGGCCGGCAAGATCTCGCAGGTTTGGCGCGGTCGGGGGGCCCATCGTCCCCTCTAACCGCCGATGGCTATCATGTGCTTCCCGGGGGCGCCGGCCCCCGTGCGCTGGAACTCGTGACCCGGGCGCTTGCCGGCCAGCGCGAACCCGATGGCCCGGCGCAGCTCGTCGTCGCTCCCACCCTGCCGCAGCAGATCGCGCAAGCTGATCGCGTCGTCGTGGCCCAGGCACGCGTGGAGCGCGCCGTCTGCGGTGAGGCGCACCCGGTTGCAGTCGTCGCAGAAGTGCTCGGTCATCGCCGAGATGATCCCGACCTCGCGGCGGGGGTCGGAGGCCAGCGCCCAGTAGCGTGACGGCCCGACGACGCGGCGGTCGCGGTCGGCGGGGGTCAGCGGCCCGAAGGCGGCCGCCAGCGCGGCGCGGATCGCGGCGGCCGACAGCTCGCGATCGGGCTGGAACAGCGCGCCGCTCGACAGCGGCATGTGCTCGATGAACCGCAGCGTGACGCCGCGATCCCAGGCGAACGCGCACAGCGCCGCCAGCTCGCCGTCGTTCTCGCCAGCCAGCGCCACCGCGTTGAGCTTGACCGCGAGACCGGCCGCGATCGCCGCGTCGATGCCGGCGATCACCGTGGCCAGATCGCCGCCGCTGGTGAGGCGGGCGAAGCGCGCGGCGTCGAGGGTGTCGAGCGAGACGTTGACGCCGCGAAGGCCCGCGCCGGCGAGCGGCCGCGCCAGCTCCGGCAGGCGGTGGCCGTTGGTCGTCATCACCAGCTCGCGCACCCGCGGCGCCAGCCGGGCGACCAGGTCGACGACGTGGGCGCGGACGGTGGGCTCGCCGCCGGTCAGCCGGACCCGCTCGACGCCGAGCGTGGCGAACACCGCGACCACCCGATCGATCTCCTCGAAGCTCAAGAGCTCGGCGCGGGCCTGGTGGGCGATGCCGTCCTCGGGCACGCAGTAGGTGCACGCGAAGTTGCAGCGGTCGGTGACCGACACGCGCAGGTAGCGCAGGGGCCGGGCGTGGGCGTCGACGGTGGGCGCCGCCGGCTGGGCCGGAAAGTTCTCCGGCACCGCGAGCGCCGGGCCGGCCACGACCGGGAGGCGAAGGCGCCCGCGGGCACCGGGATCGCTTCCGGACGGCGCCGAACCCATGGCGGCACTCTGGGCGGATGCCGCCGAGGCGTCAAGCCGTGGCGGGGCGTTGGCGCGAGAGGCCCAGGTGGCTACTCGACCCGCCGGGATCGGAGCCCGGCGCTTCCAGGATTTCCCTTGACATTCCGGCTGAAAAGCCGCATCACGGCGGCAAAAGAAAGAACTGGAGCGAACACACGCATGCAAGAGATGGACTACGGCCGCCGGGGATCGAACACGCAACCTCCGCCCCGCGCCGCGCGCGCCACGGGCCCGGTCAACGCCGGCCCGGGCAGCGTACTCGATGGCCTCTGGGTCCTGCTCATCGCCAACGAGGAGCAGCTCCCCACCGCTGACGCCGACGGCCGCGTGCCGATGATGGCGCGCTCGAGCGAGACGCTGATTTACCTGCTCGGCTTCAAGACCGTCGTGAAGGCCCGCCAGTTCATCACCGAGCTCGGCATCGAGGGCGCCGAGCCCCGCATGGTCGTCCGCGGCAACCGCGACGAGATGGTCCGCATCGCCCAGGCCGCTGGCGCGAAGTCGGTCATCGTCGACTACGAGGCCGGCAGCCAGGCCTACGCAGCGATTCAGACGTTCTGAGACATAGGAGGGTTTTTCGCAAAAACCCTCCCCCGGCATTCGCCGGGGCCCCCACCCGAAACGGCCCGGAGCGTCGACACGACGCTCGAGTGCGGCGCGGGGACGTGAGAGCCGTGAGGCGGGGACCTGAGCGCTGCGGCCGGAGCCTCAGAAGCCGCAGGCGCAGCGCGCCATGCGGTCGATGCCGGCGGGGTGCGTCCAGTAGAGATCGGCGGCGTCGATGGCGAGGTGGCCGGGGAAGTCGGCGCTGGTGATCAGCGACTCGACGGGCCCGCCGGTGGTCAGGGCGCGCTGGAGGCGGCCGATGTTGTGCGACGGGAGCTGGTTGGAGGCCACCCAGTACACATGCGCGCCGTCGCGGACGAGGTCGGTGTACGGGCCCTGGCCGACGAAGATCAGCTCGCTGACGATCGCCTCCACCGCGCCGCCGGCCTTGGCGCGGCGCCGCACCTGGTTGCGCGCGGGGTCGAGCTGCCGCGCGGTCCAGTAGACGTGGGTCGCGTCGACGGCGAGATCGTCGAGGTAGGGCTGGCCGCCGGCGAGGACCTCGGCCGCGCCGCCGGCCTTGGGACACCGCACCACCGTCTCGTCGTTGGCGGCGATCCAGTAGGCGTGGGTCGCGTCGACGACGATCCGGAACACGCCGTCTTGCGCCGCGGCCAGCGTCTCGATCGCGCCGCCGCTCTTGGCGCGCCGCCGGACCTCGCCGTCGACCGACCAGTAGACGTGGGTGGCGTCGACCGCGATCGCGACCGCGCCGGGCTGCCCGGTCGCCAGGGTCTCGACGGCACCGCCGGCCTTGGCCCGCCGCCGCACGACCTGATCGCGCCAGGCGACCCAGTACACGAAGGCGTCGTCGAGCGCGACGTCGTAGACCCCGCCCTGCCCGGTCGCCAGGGTCTCGATCGCGCCGCCGAGCTTCGGCTTGCGCCGGACGGCGTCGTCGACGCCCCAGTAGGCGTGCGTCGCGTCGAGCGCGATCGCCACCGGCGCGACCGCCTGCGCGGCGAAGGCCTGATCGCACGTCGTCGGGCAGCCGCCGTCGATCGGCGGGCCAGCGTCGGGGATCGCGGCGTCGGCGACCGCGGCGTCGAGGCTCGCGGCGTCGAGGCTCGCGGCGTCGAGGCTCGCGGCGTCGGCAGCCAGCGCGTCGAGGCTCGCGGCGTCGAGGATCGCGGCGTCGGGGCTCGCGGCGTCGGCAGCCAGCGCGTCGAGGCTCGCGGCGTCGAGGATCGCGGCGTCGGCGGCCAGCGCGTCGAGCGGCAGGGCGTCGGCCTGAACGCCGTCGAGGGGCACGCCGGCGTCGACGCGCGGCGCGGCCGGCGCGCTGCACGCGCCCGCGACGCCGACCAGGACGAGCGCGCGCCAGCGAGATCCGAAGCGACGAGCGATGACGGCCATGGGCATCTCGTGATCACCGGACGCCGCCGCGCGTCGCACGGAATCGCACCGCGACGACCGACGCAGACCTTGCGCGCTGTGGCGATCGGTCGCGTGGTTACCGAGATCGGGTGATCGGCCCTTGAGAGCCGGCGCAGTCCGCCGAACCGGTGATCAAGCGCCATGGCCGAGCCCAGGAACGAAGTCGCCGACCTCGCGACGCTGCGCGACACGATCCGCGCAGACGCCACGTCGGCGAGCACCGACGCCGACGCGGTGGTCATGAACGTCCGCATGGTGTCGGGCCTGGTCAACCAGCTGCACCACGGCATCGCCGAGGTCAGCACCCAGACCGAGCGCGCGCGCACGATCGGCGACGAGGCGCTGACCCAGGTGGCGACCACCGACGAGCGCATCGGCCACGTCGCCGCGCTGACCGACGAGGTCGAGGCGCGGGTGCGCGCGATCAGCCGCATCGCCGGGCAGACCCGGATGCTGGCGATCAACGCCGCGATCGAGGCCGCCCACGCCGGCGAGGTCGGGCGCGGGTTCGCCGCGGTCGCCACCGAGGTGAAGCAGCTCGCCCGCGAGACCGCCGATGCCGCGGTCGCGATCCAGGGCCAGGTCACCGCGGTCCGCACCGCCACCGAGGCGGTCAGCGAGGCGATGACGATCGCCCGGCAGCGCGTCGCCGAGATCCACACCATCATCGCCGCGATCGCCACCGCCGCCGAGGAGCAGCGCGGGCTCGCGCACACGGTGACCGGCATCATCGACGAGGCGACCCAGACCGTCGAGCAGCTCGGCGCCACCCTCACCGCTGCCAGCGCCCGGCTCGACGCCGCGCTGCAGGCGCCCACCGTCACGGACCGCCAAGGAGAACCGTCATGCTCATGGAATGGGGACCCAAGCTCAGCGTCGGCATCCAGTCTTTCGACGCCGAGCACCAGAAGCTGGTAGCGACCGTCAACGATCTGTTCGACGCGATCAACAGCGGCAAGGGCAAGGAGAAGCTCGGCGCCGTGCTGAACACGCTGATCGACTACACGGTCACCCACTTCCAGCACGAAGAGCGCGAGATGCGCACGCACAACTTCCCGGGCTACGCGAAGCACAAGGACGAGCACGACGCGCTGACCAAGCAGGTCGGCGAGGTCCAGCACAAGTTCGCTGGCGGCAGCAACGCCGCGCTGTCGGCCGAGGTCATGGCGTTCCTCAAGAACTGGCTGATCAAGCACATCATGGGCACCGACAAGGCCTACACGGCGTTCCTCGTCGGCAAGGGCGTGAAGTAGCGCCGCTCACGTCACCGGCGGCGGCGCGAACAGCGCCACCGGGGCGCCGCGCCCGCGGATCGGCAGCTCGCCGATCGCGCGCCACGCCCATCGATCACCGGCGGCGGCGCGCGTGGCCGCCGAGACCAGCACCGGGACGTGGTGCTCCTTCGTCAGCGCCTCGATGCGCGCGGCCACGTTGACCGTGTCGCCGATCGCGGTGAACTCGCGACGGATCGCCGGGCCGACGTTGCCGACCACCGCGCGCCCCGTGTGCAGCCCGATGCCCAGGCGGAGCGCCGGCTCGTCGGCGGCGGCGCGGACGGCGTTCAGCGCGACCAGCGCGCGCTGCATGTCCAGCGCGCACGCCACCGCGCGGGCGGCGTGATCGGGCTCGTCGGTCGGCGCGCCGAAGTAGACCATCAGGCCGTCGCCGAGGAACTTGTCGAGCGTGCCGCCGGCGGCGAACACGACCGCGACCATCCGCGTGAGGTAGTCGTCGAGCAGGCGCACCACCGCCGGGGCCGGCAGCCCCTCGGCCAGCGTCGTGAAGCCGCGCAGGTCGGCGAACAGCACGGTGATCTCGCGGTACGCGCCGACGGCGTAGTCGTCGCCGTCGGCGATGACCTTGCCGACCGCGGGGGAGAAGTAGCGCCCCAGGCGCTCACGCCGGATCTCATCCTCGGTGGCGCGCGCCACCATCGCGAGCAGCTGGCGCACCAGGCCGACGCCGGTCAGGCCAAACGTCGCCAGCATCGCCACCACCAGGCCCTGGATCACCGGCGGCGTGCCCGCGAGGATCATCATCGGCAGCATCGCGACCGCCGCGACGACGGTGGCGGCGGCGATGATCCGCTGGCTCAACGACAGGAACGACAGCGTCACCAGCATCCCGAACAAGATCCCGACGCACATCGCGGTCGCCCGCGGCACCGGGTTGTGCAGCACCGACAGGTATCCGACCGCGCCGAACGCGGGCAGATCGATGATCGCCAGCATCGCCCAGGTGCGCGCCAGGAGCCGCGGCCAGCGCCGCGTGACGACCAACCACGCCGCGTTGGTCGCGAGGTACCCGAGTGACCCGTACAGCAAGATGTGCACGCTGGTGGCGTCGAAGCCACGCGCCCGCAGGCCGAAGCTGACCGCGACGACCAGCACGCCGAACGCGATCCGCACGCGCTGCGACCAGCGCGCGCCACGCTCGCGCTGCGCGTGGAGCCGCTGCCCGAGCACCGCGCGAGGATCGACACCGGCCGGCGCCCCGCTCATGCGTCAACGATACACGAGCGCGATGGCGCGCCAGGCGCCGACGCGTCGCCCCGCCGGCGGCCACCCCCGCGGGGTGAGGCGTCGGTCAGGCCGCGGGGAGCCGGGCCACCAGCACGTCGGCGGGCGCGTCGCGCAGCACGGTCTCGGCGACGCTGCCGAGCAGCGCGCGGCGCAGGCCGGTGCGGCCATGGGTGCCGAGCGCGAGCAGGTCGTTGCCGTGCGCGCGGGCGTGGGCGAGCAGCGCCGTCGCGGGCTCGCCCTCGACGACGTGCAGCTGCCACGCGACGTCCCGGCCGAGCTCGGCGAGCCACGCCGTCACCTCGGCGCGCACGTGGCGCTCGACGTCGCGCGGCGCGGTCGGCGCCAGCGGGAGGTCGCCGCCGATCGGCGCGTGGGTCGGCGCGATCACGTGCACCACGTCGACCTCGGTCGTCGGGGTCGTGACGCACAGCCGCACGGTCAGCTCGAGCGCCAGCCGCGCGCTGGCCGAGCCGTCGACGGCGACCAGCGGCCGGCGGTACGGCGCGGTCGGCGGTCCCGCGACCACCAGCACCGACGTCGAACCGGTGCGGACCACCCGCTCGGCGGTCGAGCCCAGCAACAGCTCGCCGAACGTCCGCTCGCCGTGGCGCCCGACGACGATCAGCTCGGCGCGGGCGTGGTGGGCGCGGTCGGCGATCTGCGCGTAGCCGGCGCCGCGCGCCAGCGCCACGAACAGCAAGCCCTCGTCGGCGTCGCACCCGCACGACGCCGGGGCGCGCCGCGCCGCGGCCAGCCGCTGCTCGGTCGCCGTCGCCAGGCGCGCCGCCGCCGCGTCGTCGTGCGGCGTCGGCAAGACGTGCAGGACCTCGAGGTGAGCGCCGGCGCAGCGACACAGCGTGAGCGCGCGATCGAGCGCCCACCCGGCGTCTTCCTCGAAGTCCGCGGCCACCAGGATGTCGCCGAGCGCCCCACCGGCGCGACGCGCGACCGCTGGTGCGGCGAGAGATGCGACCCGTTCGACGGTCATGAGGAGCCCTCCACCGACCCGACCGGGTCGGCACTGCGCGGACTACGCGATCGGCGTCAACCTGGGTCCGCCGGCGCCGTCCGTCTACCCCTCGCGACCAAGTGCCCCGCGGCGCGCAAGCCCGCCGCACGATCTGCGCGCGGCGCGCGTCACGCCGAGCGGCGCGGCGCGGTCAGCAGATCGAACTCTTCGAGCATCTCGCGCTGGGTGAGCCGGAGCGCGGCAGCCGCACCCTTGATCACGCCGAGCGAGTAGCAGACGTCGGGCGTCAACAGCGCCGGCGGCAGCGCCCTCAGGCCGATGACCTCGTCGGTGGTCAGGTCGGTGGCATCGCGGAGTTGCTCGACCGCGGTGGACAGGAGCGCGCGCAACGCCAGATCGGACATCACCGCACTGTGCCACGCCGCCCGCGGAATCCCAACGGCGCGGCGCCGCGGCTCGACGTCGCGGGCCCGGTAACGCGAGAGAATCCGCGCGGATGTGGCACCGGCCGCGCCGCCGGTCAGCGCCGCGTCAGCCAGCGGCGCACCGCGTCGGCCGAGTCCTCAGGCACGGTGTTGAAGCACAGCGCCGCCGCCGGGCAGGCGGCGTGGACGGCGTTGACGAGCTGCTCGAACAGCTCGAGCACCTGATCGGTCTTGCGCAGCCCGGCGCCGATCAGCACGCAGTCGATCGGCGTCGCCGCGACCGCCGCGCGCAGCTGTGCCACCGCGGCCGCCGGGTCGGTCGGCACGCCGCACCAGCGGGCGTCGACGCCGAGCGCGCGCAGCTCGGTCATCGCCTGCGCGATGCCGGCCTTGATCCGCTGCTTGACCTCGGGCGCGAACGAGTCGGGCAGCTGGTCCCATTCGATGCCGACGTAGAGGACGACCGGCGCGGCGGCGGTGGAGGTCATCGGTCGAGCGTACGCCGCGCGGGCCCGCACGGCTTGCCGGTGGCCACCGCACCGCCGCGGCGATCTGCGCGACGGCGGCGACGACCGGCCGTGGGTCCGCGGGGTTCACGCGGCATGGCCGATGCAAGCTCGATCACGCATGCGGGCCACGCTGATCCAGATCGCGCTGTGCGGCGCCGGGATCGCGGTCGTCGCGAGCACCGGCTGCATCAAGACCGACGACGAATGCGCTGCCGCGCCGGCGGAGACCGGCGACACGCGGGTGCTCGCGGCGGGCGGCCAGACGACGCTCACGCTGCAGACCCCGGCGGCGGCCAAGGACTGCCACGCGACCTTCGACGTGGTCGCGGCGTACACCGGCGACGATCTGTACGATCCCGACCTGCCGCAGCCGCAGCTCATCGCGTCGGCCAACGCGGTCGGCGTGCTCGGCGAGCAGCCCGGCCTCGTCGGGATCTTCGACAGCTGGACCCAGTCGGTGGACCCCGACAGCGGCGAGGTGCTGTGGTCGGCGTCGCTGTCGGCCGGCGCCAAGAACATCGACGCCACCGCGGTGATCTACGGGATCATCGTCGACCTCGCGCCCGGCGAGGCGCGCCCGGTGCAGGTCGATCTCGGCATCACCTATTACCCGCCGCCCGCCGAGTGACTGGCGGGCGACGCCGAGGTGATCGATCATCGCGGCCATGGACCGCGACATCATCTCCGCCGACGGCACCCGCCTCCACCTCGAGGTCAGCGGCCGCGGCCCCACCGCGCTGTTGTTCGTCCACGGCTGGCTCGGCAGCGCGCGGTGGTGGGACGCGCAGCGCGACGCGCTGGCCGACGCGTACACGATCGCCGCGCTCGACCTCGCCGGGCACGGCGCGTCGGCGGCCCGGGCCCAGCCGTCGCTGGCCGGCTACGCCGACGACGTGGTCGCCGCCGCCGCGGCGATCGCGGCCGAGCGCGTCGTGCTGATCGGCCACTCGATGGCCGGCGCCTACGTGGTGGCGGCGGCCGAGCGCGTGCCCAGCGCGGCGATGGTGGTGCTGGTCGACACGCTCAAGAACCTCGACCAGACGATGCCGCCGGCGGAGGTCGAGGGCATGCTCGACCTGTACCGCCGCGACCTGCGCACCGCCGTCGAGCAGGTGCTGCCGCGCTACCTGTACGCGCCGGCCACGCCGCCGGCGGTGATCGCGCGGCTGCGGGACGAGTTCCTGGCGGTGCCGGGCGACGTCGCCGCCGCGCTGGTGGCGCCGCTGTACCGCGACGACGTCCGCCCCGCGGCGCGCCGGCTGCGCGTGCCGGTGCACGCCATCAACGGCGACCTCCACCCGACCGACGTCGCGGCCAACCGGCGCTGGTTCGCCGACTACCACCTGCACGCGATGCCGGGCGTCGGCCACTACCCGATGCTCGAGCGCCCGGCCGAGTTCACGGCGGCGCTGCGCGCGGTGCTCGCCTCGTGAGCGCCGACCGTCGCCGCCGCGGCGTCGCGAAGACGTCGTGGCGGGCCGTCGCACAGATCGCCGCGACCGCCGGGTGGCGGATCGTGCGCTCGATCGAGATCGCGTAGAAGCGCTGGCGTACCGCGGGCAGCGGCGCGACCACCTCGACGCCGTGCTGGCGGCGCACCTCGGCGGCGATGACCGCCGGCACCGCGAACGCGCCGAGCCCGCGCTGGCCCAAGGTCGCCAGCACGGCGAGATCGTCGAGCTCGGCGACGACGTGCGGCCGGACGTCGGCGGCGACGAGCCAGGCATCGAGGCCGCGCCGGGCCGCGGCGCCGGCGCCGGGCAACAGCAGCGGCAGGCCGCGCAGCCGGTCGCGCCCGCGCCCGCGCAGCCGCGCCGCCAGCGCCGGCGCCGCCAGCAGCACCGTGGCGCACTCGCCGAGCAGGTGGCTCCAGGCGCGCACCGCGGCCGACGCCGGCGCCGGCGCGTCGGCCAGCACGAGATCGACCGTCTGTGCGGCCAGCTCGGCTAGCACCGCGACGGTAGCCTGGGCGTCGCGGCCGACGATGCGCACCGGCGGATCCATGCGCAGCGCCGGCTCGAGGATCCGGTACACCATCGCCTGCGGCACCGCCGGCGTGATGCCGATGACCAGCGTCTGCGGCGGCGCGCTGCCGCCGGCAGCCAGCCGGTCGAGCAACCCGCCGCCAAGCTCGAAGATCTGCTCGGCGTAGCGCATCGCCACCCGGCCGACGTCGGTCAGCGCCAGGCCGCGCCCCTTGCGTGCGAACAGCCGCACCCCGACCAGGTCCTCGAGCTGGTGGATCTGGGCGCTGACGGTCTGTGGTGCCAGCCCGAACTCGGCGCTGGCCGCCGCCACGCTGCCCAGCCGCGCCGCGGCCCAGAAGTACTGGAGGTGGTGGTAGTTGAGCCAGCGCCGCACGCGCCACCATACATCGACAATCCCGATGAATCGTCGCGAGAATTCCTCGTTTTCGATGAGAGGCAGGTGCGGTACGACGGCCCATGTCCGCTCCCCCCGTCGTCGATCCCCGCACGCGTCTCCGTACCCTGATCGCCGCCGTCGACGACGCGCTGGTCGGCGCCGCCGCCCCGGCGGTCAGCGCCGCCTTCGCCGCGCTGGTCGAGGCGATGGCGCTCGGCCCCGAGCCGGCCACCCGCCCGTGCCCGAAGTGCCAGGCGCTGGTTCGAGCCGACGCCCAGCGGTGCGGCTTCTGCTGGGAGCTGCTGCCCGCCCGCGCCAGCGCGGCCGCGAGCGCGGTGGCGGCGTGAGCGCCGCGCCCCGCGACCCACGCGGCTACACCACCGGCGGCCGAGACTGCCGCGCCGGCACGATCGCCTTGCGCGCCGACGAGGTGATGGTGATGCTGGCCGAGCTGCGCGCGGCCGCGCTCACGCCGGCCGCGCTGGTGGTCGATCACGACGACGCGCGGCGCGCGCGCACGCTGACGATGCTGGCCGCGCGGGGCTACGCCGGCTCGGCGGCGTGGACGCCGCTCGACGCGATCCACTACCTGGTCCACGCCCCGGCCGACGTCGCCATCGCGATCATCGCCGAGGACGTGGTCGGCGGCTTCCACCTGCGCGCGTTCATGGCCGAGCACTACCCCGAGGTCCCGGTGGTCGTGCTCGCCGATCGCCTGCGGGCGGGGACGCTGCTCGAGGCCGGCCTGCCGGGACGGACCAACGGCGGACGCCGGCCGGCGTCGATGCCGTACCTGACCGAGCCGCGGGCGCTGTCGCCGTGGACCCACGCGGCGTGAGCGGCACGCGCTACCGCGGAGCGCAGCAGCCGCCCGCGGTAGCGCTCGTCGAGCCCGGGCGCGTGAACGATCGCCGTCGTGGTCACCGCGAAGCCGAGGTCGCCCAACGTGCGCGCGCGCCGCGGTTGGGATCGACCAGCTCACACCGCGGAGCGCTCACCCCGCGCGAGGGCTCAGAACGCGCCCGCGACGCCGCCACCGGCGCCGGTGGCGTAGACCGCGAGGCCGTAGCGCTCGAGCGAGCGCACCTTCACGCGGGGCAGCCCGGCGCGGATGAGCCAGATGCCACCGAGCGTGGTGACGATGCCAGCGCCGCCGGTGATGAGGCCCGCGGTGCACATGCCGTCGCGATCGCCGCCGCAGCCGACCGCGGTGAAGACGATGCCGGACACCACCGCCATGCCGCCGAGCGTGGTGGCGACGATGCCGGTGGCGTACTTGCCGGTGCCGATGTCGTGGGCGGTCACCTGCGCCGCCCCGCCGCCGCCGAGGTTGCCGACCTCCATCCGCAGCGGGCGGCGCTCGATCGTGCGCATCGTGATCCAGTGCGGGCGATCGAGCTGCACCCGGCACGGGGTCGTGCAGGTCGACTGGCGATCGACCATCACCTCCCACGCCTGCTCGGTCGCCGACAGGAACTCGACCACGCTGGCCGGCGGTGGTGCGGGCGGTGGCATCGACGGCCCGCTCGGCGGCGCCATCGCGGGCTCGCCCGCAGGTTGCGCCGACGCCACGGCGGTGGTCGCGGCCACCACGACGGTGGCGGCCAGGAGGCGCGTCAGGTTCGACATGTCCGTACCTCGATCGAATCAGCGGACGGCGAAGATCATGGTCGCACGCGCGGCCCCGCGGCTCAAGCCCCGGCCGCAAGCCCGGCCAGCGCCTGCGCCATCTCGACGCCGCGCGCGGTGTCCTCGTGCTTGAAGAACACCCACGCGGTCGCGGCGCCCAGCCCGCGCAGCCGCTCGACCCACCCCGCCAGCTCGGCGTCGGCGTAGTCGTCCTTGCGCAGCCGCACGTAGATCCACGGCGCGGTCACGACCAGCCGCGCGGTGCCGTCGTCCTTGTCGGCGATGCACCGCGCGCAGCCGCGATCGGCCAGCACCTGATCGATCTCGTCGTCGTCCCAGCTCGCCGACGCCAGCTCGAACGCCACCGCGCGCCCGGGCGGCACGGTCGCGGCCAGGAACTCGCGCAAGAGGCCGGCGTCCTTCTTCAGGTACGGCGGCGTCTGGATCAAGACCGGGCCCAGCTGCTCGCCGAGCGGCTCGGCCATCCGCCACAGGTACGCCATCGAGTCGTGGGCCTCGGGCGGCTTGAGCTTGGCCTGGTGGCTGATGCGCCGCGACGCCTTCCACACGAACCGGAAGTCGGGGCGCGCGGCCTGGGCCCGCCACTTCGCCACCACGTCCTGCTTGGGCATCCGGTAGAACGTGTTGTTGATCTCGACGGTGGCCAGCCGCGCCGCGTAGTAGCCGAGGTAGTCGTCCTCGGGCAGCTCGGCCGGATAGAACCGCCCCTTCCACTGCGGGTACGCGAAGCCGCTGGTGCCGACCAGGAACTGCACGCAGCGATGGTGCCACGCCGGCGCGCTCACCGGGCCGGGAGCGCCGTCGTCAGCGCGTGCGCCAGCGCGGGGTCGCGTCCGGCCAGGTGGTCGTCCGCGCCAAGGACGATCTCGACCTCGGGCGCCAGCGCGGGGCCCGGATAGTCGGCGAACGTGTACGTCCGGGTCGAGTACTGGAGCTTGAGCCGCGCGCCCGGCAGCTTGTCGGTGGTGGTCTGGCCGTACATCGTGGCGGGCGATCCGGCCGGCTCGCCGATCAGCAGCGCGCCCCGCCGATCGAGATCGATCGCGGCGGTGATCCCCGAGGAGAACGTGGCGGGGCCGATCAGCGCCGCGATCCGGACGTGGGGGTGCGCCGCCAGCACGTCGTACAGCGGCGCGAGGACCGTCGAGTCGCCGCCGCCGTTGTCGCGCAGGTCGACGACCAACCGCGCGCGCGGGTGCGCGGCCAGGCTCGCGCCGACCTCGGCCACCAGCTCGGCCATCGCCTGCCGGGGGTCGGGGTTGCACCGGCGGTAGCTCAGGTACACGGCGTCCGCGTCCGGCAGGTAGCGGCTCCAGTAGTACCGGCCGCCCTCCTGCCGCCGCAGCGGCGCGTCGGCGCCGGCGGCGCTCGGCGGCAGCGGCCCGATCTCGACCTCCAGCGGGCGCACGACGCCGGCGCGATCGACCACCTCGAACCGCGCTGGCCCGTCCGGCGGCGCGAGCCCGACGCCGCGCAGGAACACCACGGACGTCACCCGCTCGCCGAGTCGCTCGCGGCGAAAGCCGTCGGCCTGGAAGCCGACGGTGGCAGTCAGGCGGTCCGCCGCGACGGCGATCGGCTGCCCGCCGACGGCCGTCACCCGTCCGCCGATGGCCCAGGCGTGCGCCGGCGCCGCCGCGGTGACGATCGCGGCGTCGCGGAACCAGCGGACCTCGATCGGCAAGCGCAGCAGCCGCTCGAAGCCGTCCAGGAACACCTGGGTGTGGCCGTCGTGGATCAGCGCGACGATCTGCGCCAGGCCGGCGATCCGCTGCTCGCGCGTGAGCGTCGGCAGCGCGCGCTCGAACGCGGCGACCGCGGCCCGGAACGCCGGCTCGGGCGTGTAGTGGAACGGCGCCGGATGCCGGCGGACCAGGGTCTCGACGACGGTCGCCAGGTCAGCGCGCCACGCGTCGAGCGACGGATCGCCCGACGGCGTCGCGTCGGCGGGCGTGACCAGCGCCGCGTCGACGGGCGCCGGTCGCGGACGCGACGACCGGTCGCGACACCCGGCCATGACGATCAGCGCGGCGACCAGCGGCAGCGGAGAGCGCACCGTCAGAGCGTAGCGCCCGCGCCGACGCGCCACCGACGCCGCGACGCAGATCACACGGCGACGACCGCCGCGCCCGCCGCGGCCCGCGCTACGATGACGCATGCGCGCGGCCGTCTCGCTCCTCTTGCTCGCGGCGTGTGGTGGCGACCCCGCCGGCGACCCCGGCGACCCCAACCCCGACGAGCTGGTCACCTACGGGCCGCGCTACGAGGGCGGGCAGTTCCACCTGGGCCCGGTCGACTGGGCCGAGAGCGAGTGGCACAACGCCTGCGCGCCCGGCGGCGGCTACGATCCGCGGGTGCAGGCGGTCGAGGGGGCGTACCTCGCGGGGCTGTGGGGCGGGTTGCCCGACGTCGCCGACGCCTGCGACGCGTGCATCTACGTCACCACCGCCGCCGGCAAGTCGGCCCTGTTGCGCGTGGTCACCTACGGCGACACCACGACCAACAGCATCGACGTCAGCCCCGAGGCCTTCGCGATCCTCGACAGCGGCGAGTTCCCGCGCGCGATGACCTGGCAGTTCGCCAAGTGCAACGACACCGGGCCGATGCAGTACGAGTTCCAGTCGGGCTCGAACCCGTTCTGGACCAGCCTGTGGGTGCGCAACGCGCGGGTGCCGCTCGCCAAGGTCGAGGTCACGAGCGCCAACCACGCCACACCGATCGAGCTGGCCCGCGCCGGCGACGGCACCCTCACCGACGCCAGCGGCTTCGGCGAGGGCGCGTTCACGCTGACCCTGACCGGCGTCGACGGACAGGTCGTCACCGAGACGCTCGCCTGGCCGAGCGCCGGCATCGGCGGCGCGTTCATCACCGGCCAGGGCAACTTCCGGTAGCGGCCGCCGCGCCGCCCCCCGACGCCGTGCGAAGCTCGCGGCGATGGCCGCCAAGAAGAAGTACCGCTGCACGATCTGCTCGCACATCTACGATCCGGCCGAGGGCGACCCGGACAGCAACATCGCGCCGGGGACCGCGTTCGAGGCCCTGCCCGACGACTGGTACTGCCCCGACTGCGGCGCGACCAAGGCCGACTTCGAGCCGATGGAGGGCTGAATCGTCGGCGCGCTGCGACCTTCCGTGAGGTCGACGCGACTATCACGGCATGGACTATCGGACCGGGCCCTGGTGCCTGGCGATCTGCGCGACGCTCACGGCCTGCACCAGCGACCCACCGGCGACCTGGTCGTACATCTACCCGGCGACGATCGCGCCCAGCTGCGCGACCGCGACCTGCCATAGCCAGCTCGCGGCCCGCGCCGGCGTCGAGCTCGACGACATCGATCGCGCGTATGCGCTCCTGGTCGAGGGGCGCAACGACGTCGACGGGCCGTTCGTGTTCCCCGGCGATCCGGCGGGCAGCCCGCTGGTGTGGCTGCTCGACGGCGACGAGCGCACCCGGATGCCGCCGGCGGCGCCGCTGGCCGCCGTCGAGCGCGACGCGATCGTGGCGTGGATCGTCGCCGGAGCGCCGCAGTGATCCGCGCCGCCCTGGTGCTCCTGGCGCTGGGCCTGTCCGCCGGCGCCGCGACCGCCTACCCGCACTTCCAGTTCGCCAGCGGCACCGATCGCTGCGTCGACTGTCACGTCACGCCGAGCGGCGGCGGCCTGCTCACCGAGTGGGGCCACGACGAGCTCGGCGACACCTTGGCGATGAGCGGCGACGGGCGCGCCCTGCACGGCGCGCCGCTGCCGAGCTGGCTGGCGCTCGGCGCCGACCTGCGGATGGCGGCGCTGGTCGAGGACGCCGGCGCCGAGGGCGCCCGCGTCGCGGTGTTCCCGATGCAGGTCGAGGCCGCGGCCCGGGTCGCGCGCGGCGGCGTCGCGGCGGCGGTGGTGATCGGCCTCCGCGCCGCGGCGCGACCGGCCGGCGCGCGCACCGGCGACGCCGCGGGAGGCTTCGCGGGCCTCGCGGCGATCTCGCGCGAGCACGTGATCAGCTACCAGCCCGACGACCTGCGCTGGTACGTGCGCGCCGGTCGGCTGATGCCGGCGTTCGGGCTGCGGCTGGCCGACCACACCGCGTTCGTGCGCCAGCGGCTCGGCTTCGGCCTGTACGAGGAGCCGTACGCCGTGGGGGCCGGCTGGCTCGACGCGCGCACCGAGGTCCACGCCGCGGCGTTCGTCAGCGACCCCTGGCAGTGGCCGCGGGCGCGCGAGGTCGGCGCGACCGCGCTGGTCGAGCGCCGCGGCGGCGGACGGGCGGTGATCGCGTCGGCGCGGGTGTCGGCGAGCGCGCTGGCGCAGCGCGCAGTCGTCGGCGTCGCCGGCAAGTGGTGGCGCGAGGGGGCGCACCTGTTGCTGATGGGCGAGCTCGACGGCGGCTGGGAGCGCTTCCCCGAGGCCGACGCCGGCCGGGGCTTCGCGGCGGCGTGGCTCGGCCCCACCTGGAGCCCGGGCCACGGCCTCGCCGTGACCGCCGCGCTCGAGGCCTGGCTCCCTGACACCGGCGCGCTCGCCTCGCACCGCGTCGCGCTGGCGCCGTCGGTGCAATGGTTGCCGTGGGCCCACCTCGAGGTCGCGCTCGCGGCGCGGCTCCAGCAGATCGGCGCGGACCAGACCGCGGCGATGACGATGTTGCAGCTCCACTACCTGCCGTGAGGATCGCGATGCGGCTGACGCTCACCTTCACCTCGATCATCGCGATCGGCGCGTGCGCCGAGCCGGTCCCCAGCCGGCCGACCTGGTTCGCCGACGTCCAGCCGATCCTCATGGCCAACTGCGGCCGGTGCCACGGCGCCATCCCCGCCAACGCCCAGGTCGCGGGGGTGCGGCTCGATCGCTACGTCGCCAACGACGACGCCAGCCTCGACGCCTGGGACTACCGGACCGCGATCGTCGATCAAGCGGTCAAGGGCGTCGCGCCGATCATGCCGCCGACCTACGACCTCACCGATCGCCAGGTCGCGATCCTCGAGCGCTGGGTGATCGACGGCGCGCCCAAGGGCGACCGCGCCAACACGCCGCCGGCCGCGATCGCCACGACCGCGCTGCCGGCGACGGTCGATCAGACCGCGCACCTGGCGCTGGTCACCAGCGACGCCGACGGCGACGGCCTGGTGGTCGCGGTCGCCGCGCGCGACGTCGCGACCGACGCGCTGACCGTGCTGGCCACCGGCTTGCCCGGCGGCATGGTCGCGCTCGACCTCGACACCGGCCAGCTCGCGTCGACGCACCGCTACGACATCGTCGCGCTCGTCGACGACGGCTGGAGCGACGACCCGGCGATGAACGGCCACGCGGTGGCGGTGGCGACCGACGTGCTGGTCGACCACGGCGCCCGTGGCACCGCGCCGGCGATCACGGTGATCGCGCCCAACGGCGGCGAGACGATCTTCACCGACACCACGATCACCTGGAGCGCCAGCGATCCCGACCCCGGCGACACGCTGACCGCGACCGTCGAGCTGGTGCGGGTGGCCGCCGACGGCACCGTGACCGTCGCCCAGCCGCTGGCCAGCGGCCTGACCGGCGCGGCGTCGTACCCGTGGACCACCACCGGCGTGCCGACCACCGACGCCAGCGGGCCGATCCCGTACCGGATCCGCGTCACCGTCACCGACGGCATCAACACCCGCAGCGATGTCTCGAACGGCGACTTCACGCTGGCGCCGCCGGCGGCGCCGACGACGCTCGTGTGGGCCGACGTCCAGCCGATCTTCGTCACCTACTGCGCGCCGTGCCACGGCCAGCCGGCGCGCACCGCCGCCCTCGAGAGCTTCCGGCTCGACAAGTACGACGCCAGCGACCCGGCGCCGCCGACCAACGCCGACCTCGGCGTCTACGAGATGCGCAGCACGGTCTACACGCGGATGATCACGCAAGCCAACATGCCGCCGGCCTCGGCGGCCCAGCCCAGCGCCGCCGATCGCGACAAGGTGCGGCAGTGGATCCTCGGCGGCGCGCCCGGCACCGCGGGCGGCGGCGACCGCCCGCCGACCTTCACCTGGACCACGCCCAACGACACGACGATCACCACGACGTCGACCGGCACCGTCACGCTGGCGTGGAGCGTGAGCGACCCCGAGGCGCAGCCGGTGACCGGCGACATCAGGTACGTCAAGATCACCGCGACCGTCGACCAGATGGCGCGGTGCGACGCCACGCTGTCATTCAACGCGGCCACCGTGACGTCCGACGTCACCGCTGGCACGTTCACCTGGGCCCTGCCCGAAAACACCGGCTACTACTGCCTGCAGGGCACGGTCATCGACGCCGCCGGCCAGACGGTGAAGCGCGTCGCCGCGAAGCCGGTGAAGTACAAGACCACGCCGGGGCCGTGAGCTACGGCGCCAGCCCCGCGGGCACGCCGATGGCGCCGTCGGCGTCGACCGGCAGCGGCAGCGCGGCGGCGACCGCGGCCAGCGCGAGCGGACCGTACAGGTGCGGGAACTGGGCGCCGTCGGGCGCGGGCGGCGCGCCGTCCTCCCAGCGCACCGGCGCGGTGAGGCGCGCGGGGTCGATCACCAGCAGCAGCAGGTCGCGCTGGCCGCGGTAGAAGCGGTTCGCGGTCGCCAGCCACTGGTGCTCGCCCGACAGGTGGATGAAGCCGGCGGTGGCCAGCGACGGCGCGACGTACGCGCCGGCCCGCTGCGCCGCGGTCCACGCCGCGGCGGTGGTGATGTGGAACAGCCGCGGCGCGCCGCTCATTCGGCGACCCGATCGATCGCCACCTCGACCTCGACGACGCCGGTGGCCGGCACGGCGACCGGCGCGCAGCCCCAGCGCACGACCGGCGGCGCGTCGTCGGTGGCGCCGGCCAGCTTGGCCACGCCGCACGCGACCCGCGGCCCGGCCGGCGTCACCCGATGAAACTGATACGCGTTGCCGGCGTCGCGCCCGCCGAGCAGCGGCATCGCCGGGGCGCGCCCGCGCAGCTCGGCCAGGGTCGCCGGCGCCGGCGCCGGCACCAGCGCCCACTCGACCGTGCGCAGCGTCGCCGCCGCGTCGACCACCAGCACCGCGGCGACCGTCGCGTTGGCGCTGTCGAGCTCGATCGTGCGCCGCACCGTCTCGCCGGCGGTGAGCACGAGCTCGATCGGCGTCGCCGCGTCGTCGCCGCTGGCGAACTCGAGGCTCGCGCCGACGCTGATGCGGGCGGGCCCCGGCGGCAGCGCCGCGAAGCGGAACACGCCGTCGGGCGCGCTGATCACACCGCCGACCACCCCGTCGCCCAGCGTCAGCGTCAGCGTCGCGTCGAGCGGCGCGCCGTCCTCGCGCACCGTCACCTCCAGCGCGGCCGCCGCGGTCGCCAGCGTCAGCGCGACCTCGCCGTCACCGACCGGCGTCAGCGCCGACCAGCTGTGCGGCCCCAGCGCCAGCGCCCAGCGCGCGCCGACTGGCGCCGCGACGTCGAAGCGCCCGTCGCGATCGGTCACCGCGACCGCCATGCCGTGCAGGTGCCCGGCGAACACCATCACGCGATCGCTGACGAGCACCGTCGCCCCCGCCGCAGGCGCCCCGCCCTCGGTCACCTGCCCGCGCACCGCGCGGGTCGCCGGCGGCGCGCCGCGCGGCGCCATCGCCGAGACCGCCACCGGCGCCCCGGTGAGGTTGACCGCGGCGACGCCCGGGCCGAGCGCCTTGGCCGGATAGCTCGCCGGCAGCGTCGCCCACGCGCGCCCGTGATCGATCGCGCCGCGCGGCCGCTGCGCCTCGGGCAGCGCGCCATCGCGCGCCGCGGTCGCCGGCACCACGCCGGCCGCGCGCCCGGCCGCGCCCGGCTCCGTCGGCGCCGTCCGCTCGGCGGTGCCAGGCGTCGGCAGCGCGCGCGCCGGCGCGGGCGGCGGTCGCCGGGCCATCGGCGCGTCGGCGCCGCGCAACAACAACCACGCCGACAGCGCCAGCGCGCCGGCGGCGAACACCGCGAACATCCACACACGCATCGCGCGCGATGACAGCACGTTCCGTGCCCGCGCGGCGATCGCGCTGGCGCGGTCGCGCGCCGCACCACGCGTCGCCGTGGCACGCCGGGCCCGGGCGCGCGTGCCAGCCTGGCAACGCCTCACGCGCCGGGCAGGCTGGCCGCGACGATCGCCTGCAGCTTGCCGAGCGCCGTCAGCAGATCGGGGCGCTCGGTGAGGATCGCGCGCACCGGATCGTCGCCCATCGCGTCGATCCGCGCGCGCGCGGTGCGCAGCGTGAACGCCCGCGGATCGAGGTCCGGCGTCACCTCGGGCCAGTAGAGCGGCATCGACACCGGCGCCTGCGCCACCGGCCGCACCGAGTACGGCGCGACCAAGAGCTGGCCGTGCGCGTTCTGCCCCCAGTCGAGGTACACGCGCCCCTGCCGCTTGGCCGGGTTCTTGTGCGTGGTGGCCATCGTCGGGTGGCGGCCCTCGATCACCATGCCGATCAGGTACGCGAGGTTGCGCGCCTGCTCGAACGTGAGCTGGCCGCCGAGCGGGATCAGGATGTGCAGCCCAGTCTGGCCGCTGGTCTTCACGTAGTGCGGCAGGCCGATCGCCTCGCACAGCTCGTGGATCGCCAGCGCCAGCGGCACCACGTACTCGCGCGGCGCGCCCTTGGGATCGAGATCGACGATGGCCCAGTCGGGGCGGCCCAGATCGACGGTGCGGCTGGCCCACACGTGGATCGGGATCGACGCCAGGTTGGCCAGGTAGGCCAGCCCATCGGCGTCGTCGACGAGCACGTAGTGGATCTCGCGCTGGCTGTGCTCACTCCACAAGGTCACCGTGCGCAGCCACGCCGGCGCCCAGTCGGGGAGATCCTTCTGATAGAACCACTTGCCGTCGATGCCATCGGGGTAGCGGGTGATCACCACCGGGCGATCGGCCAGGTACGGCAGCAGCACCGGCGCGACGTCGCGGTAGTACGCGATCAGATCGCCCTTGGTGATGCCGCTCTCGGGCCAGAACACCTTCTTCAGGTTGGTCAGGTTCAGCGCCCGGCGCGGCGCGTCGTCCTTGACCTCGGCCAGGGTCGTCGGCGCGTTGGCCGCGCGCTCGGCCAGCTCGCCGGTGTGGCGCGCCGGCATGCCGCACTCCGCGACCGGCTTGTCGTCGCGGAACCGCACGAACACCGGGAACCGCAGCGTCGAGTCCTCGGGCCACTCGCGGTAGCGGACCTGCACCACCCGCGCCGGCTCGATCCAGATCGCGTCGGCGGTGTCCTCGGGCCGCGGGAACGGGATCGCCCACCGCGGCGCCGCGTCGAGCTCCTTGCGCAGCGCCACCAGCTCGGCGTCGGTGAAGCCCGAGCCGACCTTGCCGGCGTAGCGCCACGCCTCGCCGTCGCGGACGCACAGGTGCAGCGCGCCGAGGCCGGCCCGCGAGCCCTTGGGCGGCGTGTAGCCGCACACCGCGAAGTCGGCCTCGGGATCGACCTTGAGCTTGACCCAGTCCTTGCTGCGCGCGCCGGCGCGGTAGCGCGAGCCCAGCTTCTTGCCGACGACGCCCTCGAGGCCGCGCGCCGCCGCCGCGGTCAGGAACGCCGCGCCGACCTCGGGCACGTGCTCGGCGAAGCGGATCGGCCCGGCCGGCGGCACGATCGCGGCGAGCAGCTGCTTGCGCGCCTCGACCGGCAGGCCGCGCAGGTCGACGCCGTCGGCGCCGAGCAGATCGAAGACGAACCACACCACCGGCGCCGCCACCGCGGCCCGCGCGATGTCGGTCTTCTTCACCACCTGCGCCCGCTCGGCGAGCGCCTTGAAGTTCGGCTTGCCGTCGCCGTCGAGCACGACCACCTCGCCGTCGATCACCAGGCCCGGCACCGGCAGCGCCTTGAGCGACGCCACCAGCTCGGGGTAGCGCACGGTGGCGTCGGCGTTCGAGCGGTAGCGCAGCATCGCCGCGCCGGCGCCGCCCCAGCCGATCAGCCGGTAGCCGTCGTACTTCAGCTCGAAGATCCACTCCTTGCTGGTGAACGGCGCCGGCGCGGTCTCGCACAGCATCGGCGCGAAGCCGACCGGGTTGATCGCCTTCTTCGGCGCGCCCAGCGCCGCCAGCGCCGCCCGCCACGCCGCGATCCGCGGCGCGCCCGCCGCCAGCTCCTCGGCGGTCAGCCCCGACAGCACGCTGTTGGAGGGCAGCGGCCCGGCGGCGGCCGCCGCCTCGGTCCACGCGTCGCGCTTCTTGATCAGCAGCCAGTCGTCGCCGCCGCGCGCGCTCGGCGAGCCCTTGGGCCCGCGGCCGCCGGTCTTCACCAGCGTGAACGCGCCGCGCAGCTTGTAGCCCTGCAGGCTGAACTTGATCTCGCCGCCGCGCAGGCCCTCGCGCGGATCGATCTCGGGCACGAACCGGCCGCGATCCCACACCACCATCGGCCCGGCGCCGTAGTTGCCCTCGGGGATCACCGCCTCGAAGTCGCAGTACTCGAGCGGGTGGGCCTCGACCTTGACCGCCAGCCGCTTGACGTCGGGATCCATCGTCGGGCCGTGCGGCACCGCCCACGACACCAGCACGCCGTCGATCTCCAGCCGCAGGTCCCAGTGGGTGCGGGTGGCGTGGTGCTCGTGGACGACGAACACGCCCGCCGACGCCCGGGTCCCGGCCGGCCGCGCGCCGCTGGGCTCCGGGGTCGCGCCGGCGGTCCGCTTGTCGCGGTACCGGGCCAGCGGATCGTCGTCGTCGGGGCTACTCATGTGACCGAATCCGGCGAGACCGGTATCATACCGGGATGCCCGCCCGCGCCATCGGCACCGCCACCATCTCGTTCGGCCTGGTCTCGATCCCGATCAAGCTCTACACCACGAGCGAGAGCGGCACGGACGTGTCGTTCAACATGCTGCACGGGGCGTGCGGCTCGCGGCTCAAGCAGCAGTACATCTGCACCAAGGACGGCGAGGTCGTCGAGCGCGACCAGATGGTCAAGGGCTACGAGTTCACCAAGGGCCAGTACGTCGTGCTCAGCGCCGACGAGCTCAAGGCGCTCGACGCGGTCGCCACCAACGCCATCGACCTGACCGAGTTCGTGCCGGCGGCGACCGTCGATCCGCTGCTGTTCGAGAAGTCGTACTACCTCGGCCCCGACAAGGGCGGCGAGCGCGCCTACCGGCTGATCAACGAGGCGATGATCGAGAGCGGCCTGTACGGCATCGCCACCTACTCGGCCCGCGGCAAGCAGTACGTCGTCGTCGTGCGGCCGTTCCAGAACGGGCTGATCATGCACCAGCTGCGCTACGCCGACGAGGTCAAGGAGTGGGCCGAGGTGCCGATGCCCGACCTGCCCGAGGTCAAGGCCAGCGAGCTGGCCCTGGCCCGCCAGATCATCTCGCAGATCACCGTCGCGACGTTCGACAACAAGAAGTACAAGGACGACGTCAAGGCGCGGATGCTCGAGCTGATCCAGGGCAAGATCGACGGCCAGGAGATCACCGCCGCCCCCGAGGCGCCGCAGGGCAAGATCATCGACCTGATGGAGGCGCTCAAGGCGTCGCTCGGCATGGCCGCGCCGGCCGCGCAGCCGGCCAAGGCCGCCGAGGCGGCGCCGGTCGAGGCGGTCGACGCCAAGAAGAAGTCGCGCAAGAAGTCGGCGTGAGCGGCGTAACCCGCCTGTGATGTCGCGGCACGCCGCTCGCAAGTACGCTGCGATCGTGCGCCGACCCTCGCCCTGGCTGCTCGCGATCGCCGCCCTCGTGGGGCCCGGGGCCGCCAGCGCCGACGCGCCGGCCCCCACCCCGCCGCCGCCGGCCCCGCCCGCGGCCGCCCCCGAGACGATCGATCTGGCCACCGCCCTGGCGCAGGCCGAGGTGATCGAGATCTGGGACGAGCGCCCCGACAAGCCGTTCGATCGCGACACCCAGCCGCGGCAAGACGCGCGCGAGCTGGCCCGGCGCGGCGCCACCGACGTCGCGGCCGCGATCGCGTACCTGCCCGACGTCGTCATCCGCGAGGCCGGCCGCGGCGGCCGACAGATCGACATCCGCGGCGCGCGGCGCAGCGCGGTGAAGATCCTCATCGACGGCGTCGCGATCGACGACCCGTACTTCGGCAACTTCGATCTGTCGAGCCTGCCCACCACCGACCTGGCGCAGGTGCGGGTGTCGACGGCGCCGGCCTCGCCGATCGACGGCCCCGGCGGCCCGGGCGGCGTGGTCGAGCTGCACACCGCCGACGCGATCGGGCCGGCGGCGCTCCTGGCCCGCGCCACCGCCACCACCGCGCGCGCCGGCGTCGCCGCGGTCACCGGCCGCCACGCGCTGGGCGCGCACACCGCGCTGCGGGTGTCGGCGACCGGCGAGCTGGGCGCGCGTGCCTTCGACATCCCGGGCGACGTCGACGTCGACGAGGAGCGCCGCGCCGCCGGCGTCGCGCTGCGGCTCGAGGATCGCCGCGGCAAGGATCGCCTGGTGATCGACGGCTTCGGGCTGGCGCGCGGCTACGTCGTGCCGCCGATCGAGGACGACACCGCCGAGATCACCCAGATCGATCGCGAGCTGCTCGGGCGCGCCAGCGCGCAGTACGAGCGGACGCTCGGCCGGTGGCAGCTCCTGGCCGACGCCTACGGCCACGGCACCACCCGGCGCACCCACTTCTTCCTCGATCCGACGCTGACCACCCCCGAGGCGCTCGAAGACGTCCGCGCCAACCGCGCCGGCGCCGGCGTGCTGGTCACCCGCGGCCTGGGCCCCCGCACCCGCGCGGTCGCGTCGGCCCACCTCGACAGCGAGGCCGCGCGCGTCGACGACGGCCTGACCTTGTCGCGGGGCCGCTCGACGGTCGCCGAGGTCGCGGCCGGCGGTCAGTACGAGGACGCCCGGCTGCGCGTCGACGCCGCGGTCGGCGTCGCGGTGCCGCTCGGGCTCGGCGCGCCGGTGCGCCCCGAGGGCAAGCTGGTCGCCGCGTTCACGCCGATCGCCGCGGTCGGGTTCACCGCGACCGTCGCGCGCAAGGGCCGCCTGCCGACCTTGCGCGAGCGCTACCGCAGCGACGCCGGCACCGCCGGCCTCGACGGCGAGGTCAACGACTTCGCCGAGGCGCGGGTGACCATCGGCGGCGCGCGCCATCGCCTCGAGTCGGCGGCGTGGGCGCGGTGGAGCGACGGCCTGATCAAGTCCGACCCGATGACCCGCCGCTTCACCAACAGCGGGCAACTCGACCTGCAGGGCGTCGACGTCAGCGCGGTGCTCGGCCGCGACCAGATCGTCGAGGGCGGCGCGGCGTACAGCTTCATCGAGGCCCGCGCGCCGGGGACCGGCGAGCCGCTCGACTTCCTGGCGCGCCACCGCGCCCAGCTGTACCTCGCCGCGCGCCCGCTCGAGGCGCTGTGGACCGAGGTGCGACTGCGGGTGATGGGTCGGCGCCTCGATCGGCAGGAGTGGCTCCCCGAGTACCAGGCCCTCGACGTCGCCGGCAGCTACGCGGCGGGGCCGTGGGTGGTCAGCGGGCAGCTCAGCGATCTCCTCGACCGGCGTTACCTGGCGCGCGCCGGCGTGCCATCGACGGGGCGGACCCTGGCGGTCACCGTCACCCGGGCGTGGTGAACGCGTTGGGAATGGCGGGGGGTGTCGTCGCGGTTGAGTTTGGCTAAGATGCGCTCGATGGTGGACACGCTGGGTGCAACGCTCTCTCTGGCCGAAGACGCGGGGCCGCGCGCCGACGCGACCCGCTTGCGGCCAGCCCTGGTGCTTGCGCTCGAGTGCCAGCGCCCGCGCGCGCTGTCGGCGCGCTACGACCTCGGCGACGTCGCCGCGGTGGTGCTGGGCCGCGGCAGCGAGCGCAAGGCCGACCGCAACGGCGCCGAGCTGTTCGTCCGGGTGCCCGACCGGTGGATGTCGTCGAAGCACGCCCGGCTCGAGCCGTCGTTCGGGCGCTGGGTGCTGACCGACACCGACTCCAAGAACGGCACCTTCGTCAACGGCCAGCCGACCAAGCGCGCGGTGCTCGCCGACGGCGATCTGATCGAGTTCGGCCACACGCTGTTCGTGTTCTGCGAGCGCCTGCCGCTCGGCGATCAGGATCCGCCGATCATCGACCTCGAGCGCAGCCGCGAGCCGATCGCCGGCCTGGCCACGCTGATCCCCGAGTACGGCCGCGACCTGGCCCGGATGCGCCAGGTGGCGGGCTCGGCGGTGTCGATCCTCGTCGAGGGCGACAGCGGCACCGGCAAGGAGGTGCTGGCCCGCGCCGCCCACGCGCTGTCGGGGCGCAGCGGCGACTTCGTCGCGGTCAACTGCGGCGCGCTGCCCGACAACCTGATCGAGAGCGAGCTGTTCGGTCACAAGAAGGGCGCGTTCTCCGGCGCCCACGCCGATCACACCGGCCTGGTGCGCGCGGCCGACAAGGGCACGCTGTTCCTCGACGAGATCGGCGACCTGCCGGCGGCGTCGCAGGCCGCGCTGTTGCGGGTGCTGCAGGAGCGCGAGGTCACGCCGGTCGGCGGCACCCGCCCGGTCGCGGTCGACGTGCGCATCATCGCCGCCACCCACCGCGATCTCGACGAGATGATCGCCGACGGCCAGTTCCGCCACGATCTGTTCGCGCGCCTGGCCGGCTTCCGCATCGCGGTGCCGGCGCTGGCCGAGCGGCGTCCGGATCTCGGCATCCTGATCGGCTCGCTCTACGAGCGGCACTTCCCGGCCGACGCGGTCGGGCTCGACCTCGACGCCGCGCGGCTGTTGTTCCGCTATCCGTGGCCGCTCAACATCCGCGAGCTCGAGCAGGCGCTGACCACCGCGTCGGTGCTGGCCGGCACCACGCCGGTGCTGGCCAGCCACCTGCCGGACGCGGTGCGCTCGGGCCGCCCGCCGGGCGCGGCCCGGACCACGCCGCTGACGCCGGCCGATGAGGCGCTGCGCGACAGCCTGTGCGCGGCGATGCGCGACCACCGCGGCAACATCAGCGCGGTGGCCCGGGCGCTCAACAAGGATCGCAAGCAGATCCAGCGCTGGGTGAAGCGGTTCGCGGTCGACCCCGAGAAGTTCAAGTAGCGGCGCGGCCCGGCCGCCGGGAACGCGAACGACGCGGCGCGTGCCGCGGGCGACCACGATGTGGCGCCGGCGCGACAGGTGCGACCGGTGCGACGGCGCTGCGACCCGTCGCAGCCGCGCGTTTTCGGTGCAACCGGCGCGTGGCGTCGCGGGTCTACCGATCGTCGGTGATCGGCACGCGGCGTGCTCGTCCCCTCCCCCCATGCGCCCCGCCCACCTGCTCCTCGCCTGTGCGCTCCTCGCGGCCCCCTCCGCTGCGCAGGCCGGTGGCGTGCGCCGACCCTCCCCCTCCGCGGCCAGCCTGGCGCCCAAGCGCGAGGTCCCGCTCGCGCGCGCCCAGGTCGTCGGCCGCGTCGTCGATCACGCCGGCCAGGCCATCCCTGGCGTGACCGTGGTGGCGACCCACGCCGATCGTCACGGGCCCGCGGCGCGGCGCGTCCAGAGCGATCGCGACGGCCTGTTCCGCTTCGCGCTGCCGCCCGGCGAGTACGTGTTCGTCGCGCTCGACCGCGAGCTCACCGGCGCCACGCCAGCGATGGCGGTGGCGCGCGCGCTCGACGTCGTGCTGGTCGTCACCCGCGCGATGACGTCGGCGTAGCCTGCGCGGTGCGCCCGGCCAGCGCGAGCAGCCGGGCCTCGACCCAGCGGCTCCACGCGCTCGGCGGCAGGCCGCGCAGCCGCCGCTCGGCGTCGCGGTAGGCCGGCACGTCCCACGCCGACCGCGGCGTCACGGCGCGGACCGCGCGCACCCCGGCGAGCGTGGTGGCGGCGAGCGCGCGCGCCCGCCGACCGTCGGGCAGCGCGAACTGCGTCCTGACCTTGGGCGGCAACAGCGCGGCGCTGACCGCGCGCGCCACGTGGCCCAGCGTCCCGCCGAACAGGAAGCCCGCCAGCTCGCGCGCCGGCGCGGTCACGGTGATGACCGGCGACGCCACCGTCGCCGCGATCGACGCGGCGAAGCCGTCCCAGCTCGCCGGCACGTCGGTGGGCGCGATCCCGAACAGCCGCGCGAAGCGGACCGCGCCGCGGTAGTAGGCGTCGCGCTCGGCGGCGGTGAGCGGCTCGCCGACCGCGGCGTAGACCGCGACCACCGAGTCGACCAGCGTGCTCCACACCCAGATCAGCCCGGCCAGCTCGTTGGCGGCGTAGCGGGTGCCGCGCGGGAACGCGCCGGCGTCCTCGCCGATCGCGCCGGTGATGCGGGTGTGGATCCGGTGCACCCGGCGCGCCGACGCCAGCGCGTCGTCGAGCGTCCCGAACGCCATCGCGAAGACGTTGGCGAAGGTGCGCTGGAACCGCCCGAGCACGTCGGCGCGCGTGCGCGAGTGCTCGTGGACGGCGTAGGCGACGTACGGGTGCGCGAGCTGCAGCAGCGCGGCGCGGCCGCCGCCGAGGAAGATCACCAGATCGCGCTCGAACCGCCACGCCGGGCTGCCCGGGCCGTGCAGGCCGGCCGCGGGATCGGCCACCTCGGTGGTCAGCGCCGCCAGGCTCGCCTCGAGCGCCGCCGTCGTCACGATCATAGGATCGACGATCGCGCCAGCGCCGCGCGCGGTCAAGCGCGACCGCGAAGCCGACCCCGACGGGCGACGTCGGCGGGCGTTGTCGACGGCCGCCGATCGAGTACCCTGAGAGAGATGCGTTGGGCCTCGGCCATCGCGACCGCCGCTGACACGGCTGCCGCGTGCGATCAAGCCGCCATCGAGGCGGCCGAGGCGCTCGGGGACGCGCGCGCCGATCTGGTGCTGGCGTTCGTGACCGACCACCACGCCGCGGGCTTCGCGCACCTGTCGCGGACGCTGGCCCGGCAGTTCCCCGGCGCCGCGATCGCCGGCTGCACCGTCGGCGGCGCGATCGGCGGCGGCCTCGAGATCGAGCACCGGCCGGCGCTGGCGGTGACCGTGGCCCGGCTGCCCGGCGTGACCGCCGCGGTCCACCACCTCGGCCCCGATCCCGACACCTGGCTGGCGCCCGACCAGGACGCGCGCGCGGTGATCGCGCTGCCGTGCCCGATGACCAGCCCGGTCGATCGGCTGGTGCCGTGGCTCGACAAGGTCTGGCCGACGGCGACCACCGTCGGCGGCCTGGCGTCGGGCGGGATGACCGGCCGCGGCCGCCCGGGCAACACGCTGTTCGCCGGCGAGGCCCGCCACCGCGAGGGCGCCGTGCTGGTGACGCTCGACGGCGATGTCGCGGTCGACACGATCGTCGCCCAGGGCTGTCGCCCGGTCGGCCAGCCGCTGTTCGTCACCAAGGGCCTGGGCAGCGTGATCCTCGAGCTCGACGGCAAGCCCGCGCTGGCCGCGCTCGCCGAGCTGCACGCCGCGATGCCGCCCGCCGATCGCGCGCTGTGCCGGCACTCGCTGTTCATCGGCCTCGCGCGCGACGGCGCCCGCCTCGGCCGGCGCGACGTGCTGGTGCGCAACCTGGTCGGCTGCGATCGCGCCAGCGGCGCGCTCACCGTCGCCGCCAGCGTCGAGCCGGGCCAGGTCGTGCAGTTCCACCTGCGCGACGCCGCCACCTCCGCCGAGGATCTCGCCGAGCTGCTCGCCGAGCCCGCCGCGCCCGCCGCCGGCGCGCTGCTGTTCTCGTGCGTCGGTCGCGGCCAGGCGCTGTACGGCGCGCCCAACCACGACAGCGAGGCCTTCGCGCGCGCCCGCGGCCACGTCCCGATCGGCGGCTTCTTCTGCAACGGCGAGCTCGGCCCGGTCGCCGGCCAGACCTTCGTCCACGGCTACACCAGCGCCTTCGCCGCGTTCCGCCGCCGCGGCGCCATGGCCTGAGGTCGCCGCCCCGACGCCCGCGCCGACGCCGATCTCCAGTTCCGGTCGCTGTCGCGGCCACGGTCACGGCCGCCGTCGCGGTCGCGGCCGCGGTCACGGCCACGGTCACGGTCGCCGTCACGGCTGCGGTCACGGTCGCCGTCGCGGCCGCGGTCACGGTCGCCGTCGCGGCCACGGTTACGCCGGCCCCGGCACCTCCCATAGGCTCGGCGCCGCGCCGCCGCGCCGCCAGCCCTCCTGCAAGAGCCACGTTGTCGGCGCCGCTGTCGGCAACGGCTCGAAGCCCTCCGGCCAGGCGAACGGCACGCCATCGCGCTCGGCCCACCCGCCGAACGCGACGCCGCTCGAGTACCGATCGACCAGCGGCCGCCTACCGGCACCCACGCCGGCGTGATCTTCATGATGCCGGCGCCAGTTGTTCAGCACGTACGCCAGCGCGTGGCGCGCCTGCCGCGGCTTGCTGATCGTCGTCGCGTGGTAGCGGTCCGTGAACACCCGCCCGCGCCGCCGCTCGCCGCGCGCCTCCGACACCAGGGCGTTCAGCCGCTTCGCCGTCGAGATGCACAGCGCCCGCACGCCGTTCGCCAGCGCGACGCGGTCGTCGGCCTCGCACAACAGATGGATGTGGTGCCGCTGGATCGACACATGCACCACGCGAAACCCGGTGCGCCC
>Ga0075163_10001254_pt1 | contig 33831 bp, 35 predicted proteins | sample JI1023141ADNA_FD_71478 | JGI IMG/M metagenome (GOLD analysis project Ga0075163, IMG submission 71478) | Wastewater effluent complex algal communities from Wisconsin, to seasonally profile nutrient transformation and Carbon sequestration -... | ecosystem: Engineered > WWTP > Effluent > Algae...
TGCTTGATGTTGAGGTAGCTCTGCGAGGCCTGGCCGGGGCCGATGCAGATCGCCTCGTCGGCGAAGCGGACGTGGAGCCCGTGCTCATCGGCGGTCGAGTACACCGCGACGGTCTTGAGGCCGAGCTCGCGGCACGCGCGGATGACCCGGAGCGCGATCTCGCCCCGGTTGGCGATCAGGACCTTGCGGATCTCCGTGGTCACAGCTTGCGCACCCGAAACAGCTTGGCCCCGTACTCCACCGGCTGGGCGTTCTCGAGGAGCACGGCCTCGATCACGCAGGGGAACTCGGCCTCGAGCTCGTTGAACAGCTTCATCGCCTCGACGATGCACAGCGGCTGGCCGCGCGTCACGGTGCTGCCGACCTCGACGAACGACGGGGTCTCCGGGCTCGACGAGCGGTAGAACGTGCCGACGAACGGCGACGTGATGAAGATGTCGCCGGACGGCGCGGGCGCGGGCGCCGGGGCCGGGTGGCTCGCGGGGGCGGGCGCCGGCGGGGCGAGCTCGGCGGGGGCGCGGGCCGGGCGGGCCGGGGCGCCGCCGGCCGGGAAGTCGCTGCGGCGCAGCAGGACTCGCTGCTCACCGTTCTCGATCTCGATCTCGTCGAGGTCGTACTGGCGAAAGACCTTGGCCAGCTCGCGGATGTACCGCAAGTCCGGCAGCGAGTTGTTGTCCCGGGGTTCGGACGACATGGACACTCCGTGGGATCGATGGTCGGCGGGCTGCCGAGGAGTCAGGGCGATGGCCGGGCCGGGTCGCGCGGCGTGAAGTTGGGGGTCGGGGCGGGAGGCGTGGCGGGGACGACGGTGGCAGTCGCGCCGCGCAGCGTATCAGCCAGATGGCGCAGGGCCAGGAGGTAGGACGCGGTGCCCAGGCCCATGATGACCCCGGCACATGCTACGCCAGTCACCGAGGCGTGGCGAAAAGTTTCGCGCCGATAGATGTTGCTGAGGTGGACCTCGATCGCGGGCACGGGCACGGCCCGCAGCGCGTCGTGGATGGCGACGCTGGTGTGCGTGTAGCCGCCGGGGTTGATGACGATGCCGTCCTGCGGCTGCGCGCCGGCGGGGCGCGCGGCGTGGATCGCATCGATGATGGCGCCCTCGCTGTTCGACTGGACGATCGTCAGCGCCACGGCGAGCTCGTCGGCGAGGGCGTGCAGCGAGGCGTCGAGCTCCGCGAGGCTGGCCGACCCGTAGACGGCCGGCTCACGTTCGCCGAGTAAATTGAGGTTGGGCCCGTGGATCACGAGCACCCGCGGCTGCGGTGCGTCGCTCATCGCCGGGTCGGGCTTACAGGCTCGCCAGCAGCTCGTTCGCCGCGTTGCGGAGGACCCAGCGGCCCTTGCCGAAGTTGCCGGTCTCCGTCATCAACACGACCGCGAAGTAGCCCTCGGAGAGGAAGCGGGCGAGCAGGATGCCGCGCTCCGCCTTGATCGTGATGTCGGACACCGTGCCGAGCTCGAGGGCCCGCGCGACCTTCACCAGCTCGATGAACTCCGTGGAGACCTGCTCGATGTCACCGAGGCTGCCGTCACCCACGTACTTCTCCACGGCGTAGCCGTCGAGGCCCATGAGCACAGCAGCCTTGGCGCCTGGGATCTTGTCGACGATGGATTTGAGGGTATCGAGCATGGTCTAGAAGCCGGGCAGTGCCGTCGCCGCTGCAGGGTGGCAGACCGGCGCCGTCCTGGCAAGCGGGTTGACCGGGGGCAGTTGCGCCCGGCGCGCGGGGGCCTGAAGGTTGCCCGAGAGGGACCCTGGTGCCCGGGTGCGACCCGTCAGGACCCGTCAGGCGCCGGTCGGCCGCGGGCGCAGCAGGCCGAGCAGTTCGCGCAGGGCGAGCGACAGCACCGAGGGTTCGCCGGGGCGGGCGAGGGCCACGTAGCTCACGGTGCCGCCGGTGCGCTTCTTGTCGAGGACGAGGGCCCGCTCGAGCGCCGCGCCGCGCTCGCCGGTCAGCCACTCGTCGAGGCCTGTCGGCAGGCGCAGGCGCGTGAGGGCGTCGACGACGAGCTGCTCGAGGCCGGGGTCGGCGAGGCCGCGGTGCTCGGAGACGCGGGCCGCGGCGCGCAGGCCGAGGGCGACGGCCTCGCCGTGGGGGACGGAGTAGGCGGAGGCGGCCTCGATCGCGTGGCCGACGGTGTGGCCGAGGTTGAGGAGCACGCGGCCCTTGCCGGCCTCGCCGGTCTCCCACGGGTCGCGCCCGACGCACGCGGCCTTGAGCCCGACCGAGGTCGCCACGAGCGGCGTGATGACGTCGAAGTCGCGGGCGTAGATCGCCTCGGCCGCGTCGAGCAGGGCGGCGAGGTGGTCGGGCGCGAACAGCAGCGCGTGCTTGAGCATCTCCGCGAGGCCCTGCGCGAGCTCGCGGTCGTGCAGCGTGCTCAGGACCTCGGGGTCGATGAGCACGCAGATCGGGAAGTGAAACGCGCCGACCATGTTCTTGCCGGCGGTCACGTCGACGGCGACCTTGCCGCCGACCGAGGCGTCGACCTGGGCGAGCAGCGTCGTCGGGCACTGGACCACCGGCACGCCGCGCATGAACAGGGCCGCGGCGAGGCCGGAGAGATCTCCGATCACGCCGCCGCCGAGCGCCACGACCGCGTCGCGCCGGCCCATGCCGCTGACGATCATCGCCCCGAGCACCTCGAGCAGCGTCGCCGGGGTCTTGTGGGCCTCGCCGGCGGGGATCACGATCGGCACGACCGTGAAGCCCTGGGCCTCGAGGTTGGCCTGCACCGTCGCGCCGTGCAGCGGCGCCACCGTCGTGTCCGAGACCAGCGCCACCGTCGCCCCGGTCCGGCCGAGCCGCTGCTGCAGCTCGGCGCCGATGCGGGCGATCGAGCCGCGGCCGATCAGCACCGGGTAGCTGCGGCTCTCGGCCGGCACGTGCACGTCGAGCACCAGCGGACGCGGACGCTTCGCTTTACCTGTGGGGCCGGACTCCGTCATGGGGCTCCTCGCTGAACGCCGATAACAGCCTGCGCACCGCATCTTGCGGCGATCCTTCGGCGTCCACAACCACGTCGGCTTCCGCATAGGCAGACCGACGCGCCATTAAAAGTTCGGCCAGCCGCGCGCGCACGGTCGCGGAGTCGCCCGCGAGCAGCGGCCGGTCCGCGCGCTTGTCCGCGGCGAGCAGGCGGCGCGCGAGCTCGTCGGGCGAGACCTCGAGCAGCGCCACGTGGCCCGCGCCGGCCATCAGCGCGCGGTTGGCCGGGTCGACGACGACGCCGCCGCCGGTCGCGACGACCACGGTGCGCGCGCGCAGGCCGGGCTCGGCGAGCAGCAGGCGCAGCGCGTGGTGCTCGCAGCGGCGAAACTGCGCCTCGCCGCGCGCGAACAATTGCGCCGGGGTCGCGCCGAAGATGCGGGCGACGCGGACGTCGAGGTCGACCCACTGTGCGCCCCAGGCGGCGGCGAGCAGCGGGGCGACGGTCGACTTGCCGGCGCCCATCATCCCGGTGAGAAACACCGGCCGTCCGGGTCCTGCGCTCACGGGGGCGGCGGCTCCTGCAGGCGGGTGACGCGGACGGCGAGGCCGAGCTCGAGCTCGTCGCCGGCGAGGGCGCGGGCGGACAGGCGCTCGACGGCGACGATCTGCGGCATCGCGTCGACGCGGCGCAGGAACTCGGCGAGCGCGGACCAGCTGCCGCGCGCGTCGATCTGGACCGGCACGCGCACCAGCGGCGGCTCGACCTCGTCGGCGAGCGGCCGCCAGCGATCGATCGTCAGCCCCGACGCGGCCGCGAGCGCGGGCAGGTGCAGCAGCAGGTCGTCGGCGCGGCCGGTGCCGCCGGGCACCGCGGCGCGCTCGTCCGCGAGGCGCCGCGCGTCGGCGTCGAGGTCCGCGCGCAGGGCCGCGAGCTGGCGGCGCTTGGCGTCGACGCTCTCGCGGCTGCGCTCCGCGACCACGAGGTCGTTGCGCGCGACCTCCCACTCGTCGCGCGCGTCGCGATAAAACACCGCGTACCAGACCACCGCCGCGACGCACGCGCCCAGCACCCACACGATCAGGGTCTGCAGCGGCGAGCCGTGGATGAATGAGGCGGCGGACATCGGTCAGTCCCGGGCCCGCAGCTCGAGCTGGAACTCGAGCCGGCCGGTCGGGTCGCGAGCGTACTCCGGTCGCCCGACCGCCGCGAGCCGCGGGCTCGCCTGCAAGCGCGCCTGCAGCCCGGTCAGCGCCGCGACGTCGCGGGCCGAGCCGGCCAGCGTCCAGCGCCCGTCGCTGTGCCCGCGCAGCGCCGTCAACCACAGCGCCGCGGCGCGCTCGCGGCCGGCGAACGGCGAGTCGGTGGCCGCGGCGGCCGGGTCCTCGGCCGCGACGAGCGCGGCGAGCTCGGCGAGCGTGGCGGCGGGCGAGCGCCGGTCGCCGCGCAGGCGCTCGAGGGCGGCGTGCTGGTCGCGGAGGAGGGTCTGGCGCTCGGACAGGGCCGCCTCGCCGAGGTCGGCGATGGCGCGCGCGGTCTGGCGGGAGATGGCGTCGGCCTGGGCGCGGAGGTCGGCGACGTCCGCGGCGGTGGCCGAGATCCAGAGCGCGCCGGCGGTGATCAGGGCGGCCCACCCGAAGCTCATCAGGAACAGGGTCGAGCGCTCGCGGCCGGGTTGCCGCCGCCGCCGCCGCCTTGCCGAGGGCGGCAACAGGTTGATGCGGATCATGGTCACGGCGCGTCGTCCTCCTTGCGGAGGGCGAGGCCGAAGGCGACCGCGGCCGCGGGGGCGTGGGCCCGCAGGGCCGCGAGCTCGACGCGGCGGTCGACCTGCACGCGCGCGAACGGGTCGAGCACGCTGACCGGCAGGCGCGAGCGCTGGACGAGCGCGTGGCGCAGCGCGGGGACGAGGGCGCAGCCGCCGGTGAGGACGACGCGCGACAGCGGCTCGCCGGCGCGGAAGAAGTCGAGAGATCTCTGGATGTCGGCGGCGATCGCCTCGGACACCTGCTGCAACACGCGCTGCAGCAGCGCGGGGTCGGCGGGGGCCTGGAGCCCGCGCTTGAGCCGCTCGGCCTCGTCGGGGTCGACGCCGAGGCCGCGCAGCGCCTCGTTGTAGAGGTTGCCGGCGGAGCTGATGTCGCGCCCGTAGGCCGGCATGCCCTCGGCGATGATGCTGATCGTCGAGGCGACCGCGCCGACGTTGACGACCGCGAAGGTCTCGCTGCTGGTGAAGCCCTGGCAGGCCTCCACGCAGTTTTGCAGGGCGAACGCGGTCGCGTCGACGACGACCGGGCGCAGGCCGGCCTCGCCGACGACGCGCAGGTGGTGCTGGACGAGGTCCTTCTTGGCGGCGACCAGCAGGACCTCGACCTCCCCGGTCGTGGGGTTTTGGCGCAGGCGGGTGTGGTCGATGAGCACGTCGTCGCGGCTGGGCGGCGAGACCAGCTGCCGCGCCTCCCACTCGATCTGCTGCGCGAACGCGGCCGGCTCGAGCTGGGGCACGGAGATGCGCTTGATGATCACGCCGTTGCCGGACACGGCCAGGGCGACGTCCTTGCCGCGCAGCCCGATCCTGCGGACGAGTGTACGCAGCGCGACCGCGACGGCGTCGCCCTCGACGACCGGACCGGCCCGCGCGGGCACCGGCTCGACGCCGAAGTTCTCGAGCACGAGCCCGGCGCGGCCGGTCCGCAGCTGCACGAGCTTGACGGCGGTCGAGCCGATGTCGAGCCCGATGCAGTGTCTCGCCATGGGAACCGTGCGAGTGGGCCCGGCGGCTCGCGCTCTCAGCCCTGGTCGATGTCCGGGCCGAACACCTGCTCGCGCGCCTCGGGCTTCAGACCCAGCGCCTCGAGGATCTTTCGCTTGGTGTCCATGCGGCACGGGCATCCCGACTCCACGCGGTCGATCGTCAGCGGGCTGACGCCGGCCCGCCGCGCGAGTTCGGCCTTGCTCATCATCGCCGCCTGCCGCAGCTTGCGGACGTTGTTGGGCTGCAGCGGCGGCTTCGCGGGCTTCGCCTCGGCGCTCACGACCTTCTTCGCCGCCGCCGCCGTCCGCTTCACCGGCGCCGGCGCGGGCTCATCGTCGGGCTCGGGCTCGGTCGGGTCGGTGTCCGAACTGTCCGCCTCGTCGGTCGACGCCGCCTCATCCGCCGCGACCTCGCGGATCACCGTCGCCTCCGGAGCCGCGTGCTCGGGCGCGGCGGTCGGGGTATGCGGCTCCTGCTTGGAGGTTGCAGTCATCGGCACGGCCACTCGGAAAGCGTTTCCCAAACATTCTCGGCCCCGGCAAGGGCTTCGTCAACGACCGCCCCCCGCCTCAGTGATACCTAAGTGAATGTTAGTGATAGGGATTTGATAGGTCATTGTAGTGAATTAAGGCCGTGCGCGTTTTGCTCAGGCCAACCGGGGCCCGGGCCATAAAATGTTGATAAGATTGACCAAAGCGAATTTTCATGCCGTGGGGCCGGCGCGCGACCGGGCCGCTGGCGCCTGCGGACCGGTTTCCGGACCTGACCTGGCCGAGGGGTCATGTCGGAAAGATCTCTTTTGCTCCGGCGAACTGCGCGTTTGCGCGCAAGATCGATGCGAGGAGATCTCGCCGTCGGTCGGGGCCTTCAACACCCGGTCCGGGGCGGGTGATATCGTGTTCCGGTGGATCCTTCGCCCCCGCCGCAGGACCCGCGCGCCAGCATCGTCCTCGGCGACGGGCCGCGGCGGGTGCTGCTGCTGCACGGCCTGACCGGCACCCCGGCCGAGGTGCGGCCGATCGCCGACGCGCTGCACGCCGCGGGCTTCGCCGTGCGAGCCCCGCTGCACGCCGGACACCGCGACCCCGAGGACCTCGCCGCCCACGGCTGGCGCGACTGGTACGCCGCGGCCGAGTCGGCCTTGCTGCAGTTCGCCGCGACCGGCCGCGTGCTCGTCGTCGGCTTCTCGATGGGCGCCGTGCTCGCGCTGCGGCTCGCGGCGCTGCACCGCGAGCGCGTCGCCGGCGTCGCCTCGATCTCGGTGATGCTGGAGCTGCCCGGCTGGCAGGTTTGGCTGGCGGGCGCGCTGGCGCGGCTGCACCGCGACCCGCGGTGGCGCGGCCTCGTCGGTCACTTCCCCAAGCGCGCCGTCGACGTGCGGATCTTCGCGCGCAGCGAGCACAGCCCGAGCCTGCGGGTGTTCCCCTACAGCGCCATCGCCGAGCTCGGCGGGCTGCAGAGCGACGTCCGCCGCCGGCTCGGCCACATCACCGCGCCGCTGCTGCTGCTGCACGGCCGCTACGACCACACCGCCCCGCCGGAGCACAGCGAGCGGGTCGCCCAGGCGGTCGCGTCGGAGCGGGTGCGCCGGGTCGTGCTGCCGCGCTCGTTCCACATCGTCGGCGACGACCTCGACCAGGCCCAGGTCTGCGCGGAGGTCGTGGACTTCGCGCGGGCGGTGCTCGGCGACCCCCGCGCGGTCGCGGCGGACGGGTGATACCTTTCCGCTCGCATGACCTGCGACCTGATCCTCGCCATTGACCAAGGGACCACCGGGACCACCTGTCTGCTCGTCGACGCGGGGCTGCGGGTGCTCGCGCGCTCGACCCGCGAGTTCCCGCAGCACTTCCCGCAGCCAGGCTGGGTCGAGCACGACCCCGACGAGCTGTGGGGCTCGGTGCTGGCCGTGATCGCCGACGTGATCGCCAGCAGCGGCGTCGAGGCCGGGAGGATCGCGGCGATCGGGATCACGAACCAGCGCGAGACCAGCCTGGTGTGGGAGCGCAGCGGCGGCGCGCCGATCCACCGCGCGCTGGTCTGGCAGGACCGCCGCACCGCCGGCGTGTGCGAGGCGCTCAAGGCCGACGGCCACGAGCCCCGGATCCGTGAGCGCACCGGGCTGCTGCTCGACCCGTACTTCTCCGCGACCAAGCTCGCGTGGGTCCTCGACCACGTCCCGGGCGCGCGCCGCCGCGCCGCCGCCGGCGAGCTCGCCGCGGGCACGATCGACACGTACCTGGTGTGGCGCCTCAGCGGCGGCCACAGCCACGTCACCGAGCCGAGCAACGCCTCGCGCACGCTGCTGTGGCCGCTCCACGGCGGCGGCTGGGACCCGACGCTGTGCGAGCTGCTGCGCGTACCGCAGCAGGTGCTCCCGCAGGTGCTCCCCTGCACCGCCCGCTTCGCCGAGACCCGCGGCGTGCCCGGCCTCCCCGACGGCATCCCGGTCCACGGCATCGCCGGCGACCAGCAGGCCGCGCTGTTCGGCCAGGCCTGCTTCGCGGTCGGCGACGCCAAGTGCACCTACGGCACCGGCGCGTTCGTGATGCTCAACACCGGCGAGCGCCCGGTGCCCTCGCAGCACGGCCTGCTGACGACCGTCGGCTGGCAGCTCGGCGAGCGCACGACCTACTGCCTCGAGGGCAGCGCGTTCATGGCCGGCGCGGTGGTCCAGTGGCTGCGCGACGGGCTCGGCATCATCGCCAGGGCCGCGGACGTCGAGCCGCTGGCGCGCAGCGTCGAGGACAGCGGCGGGGTCGTCCTGGTGCCCGCGCACGCCGGCCTCGGCGCCCCGCACTGGCGACCCTACGCGCGCGGCCTGATCACCGGCCTGACGCGCGGCACGACCCGCGCCCACCTCGCCCGCGCGACGCTCGAGGGCATCGCCCTGCAGATCTCCGACCTCCTGCTCGCCATGGCCGCCGACACCGGCGCCCCGCTGCGCGGCCTCAAGGTCGACGGCGGCGCCGCGGCCAACGACCTCCTCATGCAGCTCCAGGCCGACTTCCTCGGCGTCCCCCTGCGCCGCCCGACCATGCTCGAGGCCACCGCGCTCGGCGCCGTGTTCATGGCCGGCCTCGGCGTCGGTCTGTGGAAGGACACCGACGCCCTCGCCCGCGCCTGGCGAGAGGACCGCAGCTTCGAACCCAGCCCCGCGACCCCGCAGCGCAACGAGCTGCGCCGCGCCTGGGACCGCGCCATCGCGCTCGCCTGAGCATCACCAGGTCGCAGCGCTACGGCTCCGCGAGCACCAGCGCCTCGCGCCCGACCAGCAGGTACGCGTCGAAGATCGCCGCCGGGTCGTCGACGCGCAGGACCTCGCCGTCACCGATCCACAGCCCGGCCGCGCCGCCGTAGACCAGCCAGGCCAGGCCCGAGCCGCTGTCCTCGACCACGCACGCGAACGCAGGCCCGGGCGTGACCTCGCCGTCCGCTGTCAGCTCGAGCGCGCGGACCGGGCGATGCCCCGCGCCGTCGACGTCGACCGCCGTCACCCGCCGGGGCGCCCCGACCCGCTTGAAGCTGCGCTGCACCGGCTCGGCGAAGCGCTCGTCGCTGACCTCCACCCACAACGTGTCCTCGCCGATCGGCCCGTTCACGGCCCCGGTATCGCACGCCGCCGACCGCAGGTCACCAGCACCCGCGGCAGGTCGACCGGGGCCCACTGCTCGACCGCGTAGAGCCCGTGACCGAGCCACGCGCGCGCCCGCAGCTCCGCGGCCGAGCGCATCACCCGCGTGCGCCGCAACCACTGCAGGACCTGCCACGGCCGCAGCGACGGCGGATGGGCCAGCTCGACCACCATCCCGCCGGGCCGCACGGCCGCGACAGCGCCAGCGATCGCCGGATCGACGCGCGCGTCGCCCAGCGCCGTCAAGACGACCAATCCTTCAACCCCCCCGGGCACGGCCGACCCGACCTCGAGCACCGGCCAGTCGTAACGCCCCGCGACCGCCGCGACCCGCTGACGTAGGGCGGCCCCCGACCCGCTCCCGCCGCCGGGCCCGCGCACCACCGCCGGACGCGCCGGCCGCAGCGCGTGCACCAGCCACTCCTCCAAGACCGGCCCCGGAAGCTGATCCGCCCCTCGCACCGCCCTCCTCTACCACCATCCCGCCCCCACACCGCGCCGAATGCCCACCCGCCGCCGTCACGCCGCCCGGCCGCCCGCCGTCACGCCTCGCCGCCGCTCTCACCCGCCGTCACGCCGCGCCCGGCGCCGCGTCGCCCCCCGCGGCCGCGGCTTCCTCGCTACAGTCCCGGCGTGCGCCCGCTGCCGACCGACGCCGCGCCGAAGATCTCCACGCTCGCGCGGCTGCAGGCGCGCGGCCTGCCCGTGCCCGACGCGGTCGCCCTGCAAGACACCCACGAGCCAAACGCCGCCGCCTGGATCGACCTCGACGAGCTGCTGCGCGGCGGCCCGGTGATCGTCCGCGCCGCGCTCTTCGAAGAGGACACGCCCGACCGCTCCGCCGCCGGGCTCGGCTGCTCGGTCGCCGGGTGCCGCGACCGCGCGGCGATCCGCTCGGCCCTCGCGCACATCGCCGCGGCCCTCGCCGAACCGTGGCTGCGCGACTACTTCGCCGGCCCGCCCGCGGCGCAGGTGCTCGTGCAACACGAGATCGCCGGCCCCTGGCTCGCCGTGGTCGCCGTCGCCGGGCTGCGCTACGCGGAGATCCACTCTTCTTTTGGAAAAGATCGCGCCGAGCCGCTCGCCACCGGCGCGACGCCCGACCTCGCCGGCCCGCTCGAGCTGCTCCCCGAGGCCATACAGCGCCCGATCGCCGAGCTCTGCGCGCGGACCCTCGCCGCGCTCCCCGACGCCACCCACGGCCTCGACCTCGAGCTGGTCTCCGACCACGACGGCGCCGTCTGGCTGGTCCAGGCGCGCCCGCTGGCCCGCCCGCTGCACCCGGGCTGGCCAGAGTTCGCCGCCGCGGCCCGCCGCGACCTCGCGCCGCTCACCTGTCCCGAGGGACAGCTACCGCTGCCGGGGCTGTGGGTCCTCGACGCCGAGCACAACCCGGACCCGCTGTCGCCCGCGCACGCCGGGCTGATCCTTCGCCTGAACGCGACGCGCCCGGACCTCGCGCGCATGCGCGTGCTCGCCGGCTGGCTGTACGAGCCGCGCAGCGCCGGGCCGCCGCGGCCCCCCGCGACCCGCGACGAGCTGCTGCGCGCGCTCGAGCGCCTGCGCGCCCGCGACCTCCCCGCGGCCCGCGCCGGCCTCGCATCGATCTCCGACGCCGTCGCCGATGCCGACGCCCCAGGCCTCGCCGCGCTGCTCGACCGCGCCGTCGAGCACCTCGTCGCCGTCCTCGACGTCTACGCGACCTTGCCCGGGACCCGCGTCAGCTCCCAAACCCGCGGCGGCCCGCCGCTGTGCCTGGAGGACCGCGCCGCGCACCTCGACGTCCTCCCGGCCGCGTGGGACATCGCCAGCCCGACCCTGCACGACCTGTCCCCCGAGACAGCCGACCTGTCCCCGGAGACAGCCGACCTGTCCCCGGAGACAGCCGACCTGTCCCCGGAGACAGCCTCATTCGACCTGTCCCGAGAGCCAGCCGACCTGTCCCGAGAGCCAGCCGCGCCCGACCTGTCCCCGGAGATAGCCGACCTGTCCCGGGAGCCATCCGACCTGTCCCGAGAGCCAGCCGCGCCCGACCTGTCCCCGGAGATAGCCGACCTGTCCCGAGAGCCAGCCGACCTGTTCCGAGCGCCAGCCGACGACGCAGCCACGCTCGCGGCGCGCCTCGGCGAGCTCGACGATCACCTGTTCGCGCTCGGCCTCGCGCCGCTGCGCCGCGTCTACCTCGCGGCCGCCGGGCGGCTCGGCCTGTCCGCCGCCGACGTGTTCTTGCTGCCCCCCGGCCTCCTTCAAGCGGCGCTGCGCGGGCATCACGTCGCGCTCGACCTGCCGCGGCGCCGCGCCGGGGCGGCCGCTCAGGCCCGGCTCGTCCCGCCGCTGCAGCTGTTCGACGGCCTGCCGGTGCCGACCTCTGGCGGCGCGTGGCTGCGCGGGCTCCCGATCGGTCCGGCCGCCGAGGGCCCGCTGCACCCGCGGCGGGGCCTCGCCGACCTGATCGCGCGCCCGCCCCCGCCCGGCGCCGTCCTCGCGATCCCCGCCCTGACCGCGCAGGCCGCCGTCGTGCTGCGCGCGCTCGGGCTGCGCGCCGTCTGCTGCGAGCACGGCGGCGCGATGAGCCACGCCGCGCTGATGGCCCGCGAGCTCGGCCTCTCCGCGCTGATCGGCTGCCGCGGCTGCACCACGCTCCCGGCGGGCGCCCCCGTGCGCCTCGACACCCGCACCGGTCGCCTCCTGCGGCTCGCACCTCCACCTGCCCCCGAGGACAGGTCCACCTGTCCCTCCGGACAGCCCGCTCTGCAGCGGCAGACCTGACCCTCGAGACAGGTGCTCAGATCACGTCTTCCGAGAGGTTCTCGTCGCGCGCGCGCGGCGTCCGCGGTCGGGCCTGCGCCGGGGCAGCGGCGGCCGCGGGGCGATCCGCCGGGTTGGTGCGGCGGGCCGGGGCGTCGGCGGCCTGGGCGATCTCGGCGGGGGAGATGCCGGCGTTGACGCGCGCGCGCAGCTCCTTGCCGACCTTGAAAAACGGCAGGCGCTTGGGCGCGACGTGGACCGCGTCGCCGGTCCGCGGGTTGCGGCCCTCGTAGCTCTTGTACTGGCGGACGGTGAAGCTGCCGAAGCCGCGGATCTCGATGCCATCACCGCGCCGCAGCGCGTCGACCATCGCGTCGAAGATCGTCGTGACCACCAGCTCGGCCCGGCCCTTGGTCTGCTTCGTCGCGTCAGCCACTCGTTCGATGAGTTCGGATTTGGTCACGGAAGATCCCCGGGGGGCCGCCATGGTAGGCCAAAAAATCCAGGAATCTCAAGCACTCACCGGCGGGTCGTCCGGGCGGGCGTCCCAGTGGCCCTGGCGGGCGAACAGCGCGTAATTCAGCGCCGGCAGCGATAATCCCGCCTGCGCCGCCAGCCACCGGTACGCCTGGCGCACCCGCACCCGGTCCCCCGCCACCCGCACCAGCAGCTCCGCGTCCGGCCAGCGTGCTCTGGCCCACGCGTCCATCCTCCCGAGCCCCGCCAGCAGCTCCGCCGCTCCGCCCGCGCCGCCGCTCGCCCGCCACGCCAGCAGGTCGCCGAGCAGCAGGTGCAGGTCGGCCCACAGCGGCACCGCCGCGGACCCATCCGCCAGCCACGCCGCCCGCGGGCGCTCCGGCGCGAGCGCCCCGGCCTCGGCCCACGCGCGGCGCTCGGCGCAGCGCTCGGGGCCGGCGAGCTGCGACTCACGCAGGCAGCCCGGCCACCGCGACGCGGCGCGGCGCAGCGCGGCGTTCTGTTCCGGGCCGACGGGCAGCGCCTCGAGCGCGGCGAGGGCGGCGTATTTTGCGGCCATCGCCGCGCACGCCGCCCGGGCCAGGGGCCGCTGGGCGAAGGCCGCTTGCCAGGCCGGGAGCGCCGCCATGAAGGTGAGTGTACCCCTCGCCAGGCGCCGAGAGATCGGTGATGCTGGAGGAGTTCGCCCGGACCGGAGTTCCCCGCGGAAAGGTTGACGACGTCGTGGAGCGCCCTGTTAATCGAGCCATGACCCAGGCGGTCCCAGCGTTCGCGTCCGAGGCGGAGAGCGACGCTTCTCCCGTCGCCACGTACCTGAGCGGCCCGGAGCAGGTGATGTTGGCGCAGGCGCGGGCCGGCAACTCGCGGGCGCTGCGGCAGTTCTACGACGGCCACCAGGCCCAGGTCCGCGGGCACCTCTATCGCCTGCTCGGCCCGGACTCGGAGATCGACGACCTCGTGCAGACGATCTTCGCCCGGGCCTTCGCCGCGCTCGCGACCTTCAAGGGCAACTCGACGCTCAGCACCTGGCTTTATCGCATCACCACCAACACGACCCACAACCTGCTGCGCCAGCGCTTTCGTCGCGGCCGCGTCAAGTCGGCGTTCCAGTGGTGGCTGAGCGGCCGCGTCGGCCACCTGCAGTCGAGCCAGAGCGACGTCCGCGACGAGGCCGTGCGCCTGCTGCAGCACCTCGCGCCCGACCTGCGCGAGGTCTTCGTCTTCTATCACTACGAGGGCCTGACCCTGCAGGAGATCGCCCAGATCCTCGACAAGCCGCTCTCGACCATCGGCGACCGCCTCACCCGCGCCCGCAAGCGCCTCCACGAGCTCGTCACCGCGACATGATCGACCACGACGACACACCGCCGACGGACAGCCCGGCGCGCTACGGGTGCCTCGAGTGCCAGGAGGACGCCGAGCTCGCCGTCGGTGACCGCCTGCACCCCGGCGCCCTGGCCCGCTACCGGGCCCACCTGCGCGGCTGCGGCGATTGCCGGCGCATGCACCAATTGCTCGAGGCCGTGTACCGCGGGCCCGACCCGGCCGCGTCCGGCGTCGGCATCCTCAAGGGCGACCGCGAGTTCGCGGAGATCCTCCGCCGCGTCCCCGGCGAGCGCCCGCTCCCGTGGTACCAGCGCGTCGTCCACACCGCCGGCGTCGTCACCCTCGCGACCACCGCCGCCGCCCTCGCCCTCGCCCTCGTCGTCCGCCCCGGCGGCGACCCCTACCTGCTCGAGGACGCCCCGCTCGCCGGCATCTCCGCGGCCATGCAGACCACCGCCGCGCCGACCTCCGCGGGCGAGTCGGAGTCCGCCGGCGACGAGCCCGGCGTCGCCGCCCACCAGGCCCAGGTCGACTACGGCCGCGTGATCGCCGGCCGCGGCTTCCTGTCCGCCCGCGGCGACGGACCACCTGTCCTCACGGACACGTTCACCGTCGGCACCCGCTTCTCGATCGAGGCCGGACAGTCGCTGCAGGTCGGCTTCCTCGGCCGCATCCTCGCCAACTTCGAACCCGCCACCGAGATCGAGTGGACGCAGGCCGGCCCCGCCGCCTTCGACCTCACGCTCGAGCGCGGCATGATCGCCGTCCGCTACGAGCGCCAGCAAGGCGACCCCGTCCTCAACATCCACACCCCCTCCGCGCTCGTCCGCGTCGTCGGCACCGTCTTCACCGTCGAGGTCGACGCCCAGGGCGACACCAACGTCGCCGTGCTCCGCGGCGAGGTCGAGGTCCTGAACCCCGAGGACCAGGCGCTCGTCGGCGAGGTCCAGGCCGGCTACCGCTTCGACCTCGCCCGCCGCGCCTACACCGACGTCGGCCGCCGCGAGGTCCTGGTCGCCATGCCGCTGTCCGACGAGGGCCCCGCGGCCCGCGAGGTCGGCATCGGCGAGCTCGTGCGCAGCGGCGACGGCACGATCCCGGCGAGCTGGGTGGTCCCGGGCCTGCCCGCGACGCCGGCGCTGCGGCGGCTGGAGAACATCCTGACGCGCACGCCGCAGCCCGAGCCGCGCGAGCGCCCGATCGTCGTGCGCAGCGACCGGCGCTACACCAGCCTGCTCGCCGCGGCCAAGGCCGACGACGGCCAGGCGCTGATCGACAAGCTCGTGCGCGACACCGCGGAGTCCCGCCGCGAGGAGGGCCGCGCGGCGCTCGAGCGCTGCAAGTCGCTGTATCAGTCGGCGCAGACGCGTTACATGTCGGCGCGCTGCCTGACGCAGTTCATGGCCCAGCACGGCGACGACGACGACCTCGTCGAGGGCCAGCTGCTGATCGGGATCCTGCGCATGGACTTCGCCAACGACTATCCGGCGGCAAAGCTGGCGTTCGAGCGCTTCCTCGAGCGCGCCCCCTCGCACCCGGAGGCCGAGCTCGCCCGCTACCGCCTGTGGCTCGCGGACATCGAGTACGGCGATGTCCCCGGCGCCGTCGAGCGCGGCCGCGAGTACCTGCGCCGCTACCCGAACGGCAAGTACGCCGGCAAGATCCTCCAGCGCTTCCCCAAGCTCGTATCGGAGCTGTGACCCGCGCCCGCGCCTGCACGGCGCGCAGCCGGCACCACGCGTTTTCGCCCGCCCCGAGCGCCAGCGCCCGGCACGCGGGGCGCCGAGACTCACATCGACCGGGTAGTATACCAGCCCCGGTTTTGTATAGTCAGCGCCGCAGCGAGAGACGCGAGCATGCGAATCTTCCACGCCTTCATCGACTTCTTCCGGCGGCTGTTCGGGGTCTCGCGAGAGCCCGTGCTGTCTCTCGGGTCAGGTTCGAGCGGCCCCGTCGCGGCCGCTCCGGCGGCCGCGCTGGACGACGACGACGAGGAGGACGACGGCCCGGCGGACGACGACGCGACCCGCGACGGCCAGCTCAACATCGAGGACGAGTGGGCCGACCTCCAGGTGTTCATCGCCCGCTGCGAGGCCGAGCGCATCGACCTCGCGGGCCTCGACATCCGCGACCCCGCGAGCTTCTGGGCCCGCCAGATCCGCGTGGAGCAGGGCCAGAGCGAGGGCAAGGGCCGGCTGCACGCGGTCGTGACCGCGGGCTTTCGCAGCCTCGAGCACTGGGAGCAGGTCAGCCGCTACTTCCAGGCCAAGTGGTCGCTGCTCGCCCGTCGCGACACCGGTGAGCTGGAGATCCGTCCCCACGAAGAATTTACCGACGCGGCCCTGCGCGCCCGCGTGCCGAATCAGAGCCCGCGCTGAAGCACCGTCCGCGGCGTTCGTCGCGGCGGTGACCGACGGTGCCCCCGCGGCGCCGCGCGTCCCCGCGCGTCGCATCTGCGTCGGCAGGCGCCTTCGCGGGAGCACCTGTGATACCAACGACGACGAGCGATCCAACCCTCACGGGGTTATCCCCAAGGAAACGAAGCGGTCATGCCCAAGCGCATCTTCATCGGCAGCCTCAGCGTCAACACCACCGATAGCACCATCCAGTCGACATTCTCGCCCTACGGCTCGATCGTCAACGCCGCCGTCGACCGTAATCTCAGCGGCGGCTCGCTCGGCACCGCCCGCGTCGAATACACCACCGAACAGGCCGGCGCCGACGCCATCGCCGCCAAGAACGGCACCGTGCTCGACGGCAGCACGATCACCGTCTCCTGACGCGCCGCCGCGCGCCCCCCGGCCCGCCCTCCGCGGGCCGCTCGTATTTAACCGCGGCGTGACCTGTCCCCACGGACAGATCGCCAGGTCGGCGCCGAGACGACATCGTGGCCGCGGCCACAGGCGCGAAACGACCCGGAGACGGCGCGCGGCTCCTGGAGCCGGGTTTGTTATACTGCCGGCCTCTTCCACTCGGAGCTTCTCGCGCATGGCACTGGTCCCGGTAAAGGTAGACCTCTCCGCAAAGACCTGCGTGGTCATCGGCGGCAGCGGCGGTATCGGCAAGGAGATCGCCCGCAACCTGGCGGCGATGGGGGCGACGGTCATCGTCACCTCGCCCGGGCTCGACCGGGCCGACGCGGCGCGGGCCGAGATCGTCGCGGCGACGCAGTCCCGCCGCGTCCTGGCGATGAAGCTCGACTACGCCAATCGCCTATCGATCAAGGAATTCGCCGACACCTTCGCCGAGCGCCACCAGCGTATCGACATCCTCGTGCACGCCGCCGCCTGGTGGTCGCCCGACCGCGAGCAGACCGCCGACGCGATCGAGATGACGTGGATGATCAACGTCCTCGGCCCGCACATCCTCAACCGCCTGCTCACCGACCTCCTCAAGGCCGGCGCGCCCGCCCGCGTGATCCACCTCGTCGCGCCGCACGCCGGCGACCTCGACCCCGACGACACCGACTACGACCAGCGCCGCTACGACGGCTGGTCGGCGTTTCGTCAGAGCCAGCAGGCCGCGCAGATGCTCGCGTCGGCCCTCGCCCCGCGCATGGCGATCCACGGCGTCAACGTCCAGCTGTGCGTGCCCGCCGGCAACGTCCGCACCCGCCTGCACCGCCACGCCCGCGGCCTCAAGCGCCTGCGCTTGGCGCTCGCCGGCAAGCTGTTCGGCGTCAGCCCGGCCGTCGCCGCCGACGCGCCGACCTGGCTGGCCGCGAGCCCCGATGTCGGCCCGGGCAACAAACTCTGGCTCGGGCGCAAGGCGGTCGAGCGCCGCTTCCGCGACGCCGCGAAGACGCAGGTGCTGTGGGACAGCGTCGAGCGCCAGGCCAACGGCCTGATGTCGAAGCCGGGCCTCGGCCAGTCGGGCCTGTTCCGCCTGCCGATGTGAGGCGCTTGCGAGCGCGCGCGCGCCCTGGCACGCTCGCGCGGTGATCGTCGACCTGACGCCGGCGCAGCCGGAGCTGCTCGAGCAGGCGGCCGCGCTGCTGCACGCGCGCCTGACCGAGGGGTGGCCCACGCTCGCGGCGGCGCGCGAGCACGTGCGCGAGATGCTGGACCCGGCCCGGGTCGTCCGCGGCTTCGTGCGCGGGCGCCAGCTGCTCGGCTGGGTCGGCGGGCTCGAGCACTACAGCGGGCACTGCTGGGAGCTGCACCCGCTGGTCGTCCGCGCCGACCACGAGCGCCGCGGCGTCGGGCGGGCGCTGGTCGCCGACCTCGAGGCGCGCATGATCTCCTGGGGCATTCACACGATGTTCGTCGGGTCCGACGACGAGACCGGGCTGACCAGCCTCGCCGGCGTCGACCTCTATCCCGATGTCATCGCCCACCTCTCGCGGCTCGAGAACCTCCACGGCCACCCGATCGGCTTCTATCAGAAGCTCGGCTACAGCGTGGTCGGCGTGCTCCCCGACGCGAACGGTTTTGGCAAGCCCGACATCTATCTGACCAAGCGGCTGGTCGCCGTGTGATCGCTCGGCGTCGCTGCGCTGCTTGCACGGGCGCTCAGCGCTTGCCGCGGCCGCGGGGCTTGTTTCCGCGGGACTTGTTGCCTTGAGCCGGGGCGCGAAAGCCCGGCTGCGCGACGCCGCCGAGCTGGCGCTTGAGCCCGCGCAGCTCCTCGTTGTTCGGGGCGTGGCGCAGGCCCTCGTCGATCAGGCGCTCGGCCGGGGCGCGCCGGCCGAGGCGCAGCAGCGTGTAGGCGACGTACACACGCGAGCGGGTGGTCGCGGGGTCGGCCTCGCCGAGCGCGGCGCGCTGGACCGCGAGGGCGCGCTGCTGCAGCTCGAGCGAGCGCTCGGCGTCGCCGAGGTTGCGGTGGATCGTCGCCAGGTTGGTCAGCGACTCGAGCGCGACGCGCGGGTCGGCTTGGGCCTCGCGGGCCGCCAGCGCCGCGGTCTCCTCGACCAGCGCCGCCGCGTGGTCGCCGGCCGCCGCGAGCAGCGAGCCGAGGGTGCTGCGCGCCGCGGCTGTCTCCAGGGACATGTCCCCGAGGACAGCCTGGCGCACGCGCACGAGCTCGCGGCCGCAGGCGATCGCGTCGGCGTGCTCGCCCCGCGCGCGGCGGACCGCGGCGAGGTTGCCCCACGCCAGCGCGGTGCGCAGGTCGTCCGCGCCGCACGCGGCGCGCAGGCCCGCCAGCGCGCGCTCGGCCAGCGCCAGCGCGGCGTCGTGCTCGCCGCGCGCGCGCCGGGTCGCGCTCAGGTTGCCGGCCGCCGTCGCGGTCTCCGGGTGGCTGTCCCCGAGGACATGTTCGTAGATCTCGAGCGCCTCGGCGTCGGCCGCCAGCGCCGCGTCGAGCTCGCCCCGGCGCCGCCGCGCCGCGCCCACCAGGCCGAGCGCCGCCGCGACGTCGACGTGCTCGCCGAGCGCCGCCCGCCGCAGCGCGACGCACCGCTCCGCGGCCGCGAGCGCGCGCTCGAGGTCGCCGGTCGTCCGCGCCCGCGCGCTCTCGTCGGCGAGCGCCGCCGCCTGCTCCAGGGATTCGCGCTGCGCTTCGTCGTGCATGCCGGTCGCGCCCCTGTGATACACAGGCGAGGACGGCGACGGCGACCCGCCGCGCCGTGTGGACCCGCACCCTCGCGATGCCACCCGCCCCGCGTCTACCCGCCCCGCGTCCAACTCCGCCGTCCGGACCGCCTCACGCAGCCCCGCCCCCCGCCGTGCGCGTCGCCGGCGTGCTCGGCCGCCTGCTCCCGCCGCTGGTCCTCGGCGGCCTCGCGCTCGGCTGGTGGATGCGCCGCGTCGACGTCGCCGACGACGTCCCGGACCCGCCGCAAGCGCCCGCGACCACGCCCGCGCCCGCGGGCCCGCGCCCGCGCGTCGACCCCCGGCTCGCCGCGCCCGCGGGCATCACCGGCACCGTGCGCGGGCCCGACGGCGCCGCGCTCGCGGGCGCCCACGTCTGCGCGTGGAGCGTGGGCCGCTGGCTCGCGAGCACGACCCCGACCTGCAGCGACGCCGGCCCCGACGGCTTCTACGCGCTCGAGGACCTGCCGCCGCTGCGCCTCGCTATCCACGCCAGCGCGGCCGGCCACCAGCCGGCGAGCCACCCCGACCTGTCCTTGAAGCCAGGTGAGCGGCGCGTCGGCGTCGACCTGCAGCTCGCCGGCGGCGGGGCGCGGGTCGACGGACTCGTGCGCGACATCAGCGGCGGCGAGATCGACGGCGCGTGGGTCAGCAACTACGACGCATCCCCGGGCGCCGCCGCGTACTTCCAGGGCGCGGCCGCGGCGACGCGCAGCGACGTCGCCGGCCGCTTCACGCTGTGGCTGCGGCCCGGCCACGTCGGCCTGTTCGCCCAGGCGGACGGCTACACCGTCGGCTCGACCCGCGGCGACGCGCCCGGCCGCGCCTTCGAGATCGTTCTGACGCCGGAGTCGGTGCTCGTCGGCAAGGTCGTGCGCGCCGACACCATGGCCCCCGTCGCCGGCGCCCAGGTCACCGCGATCAGCGACTGGAGCGAGGGCGGGGCGCCGAGCGTCGGCGTCGTCTACACCGACGCCGCCGGCCACTTCCGCGTCCCCCAGCTCCAGCCCGGCCGCTACAAGCCGAGCGTCGAGGCCGAGGGCGCCCACGGCGAGGCCGAGCGCAGCGTCCACCTCGGCCTCGGCGAGACCTCCGAGCCGCTGACCATCCGCGTCCACCCGATCGCCAGCGTGCACGGCCGCGTCGTCGTCACCGGCGGCGCAACCTGCTCCAAAGGAGAGGTCTCACTCACGTCGCGCGCCGGCGGACCCCCGGCCGCCGGCATCCTCGACCCCGACGGCTCGGTGCTGTTCCCCGCGGTCCAGCCCGGCACCTACGAGGTCAACGTGCTCTGCTTCGGCCTGCTCCGTCCCCCGAGCCTCCCGCCCGTCGTCGTCGGCCGCGAGCCCGTCACCGGCCTGGTGTGGCCGATGGAGCGCGGCCTGCGGCTGCGCGGCACCGTCGTCGACGCCCACGGCCGCCCGGTCGCGGGCGCGTTCACCTCGGTCCACCTGCAGAGCTCGCCGCAGACGCCCGCCGCGCAGCTTCTCGACGCGATCAGCGACGCGACCGACGCCGCCGGCCGCTTCGAGCTCGGCGGCCTGCTCCCCGGCACCTACACGCTCGCCGCGCACGCCGAGGACCAGCCGACGCCCCCGACGATCGACGTCACCATGCCCGCGGGTCGCGACGTCGACGGCATTCAGATCGTGATCCCGCCGCAAGGCGCGATCTCCGGGGTCGTCGTCGACGACCGCGGCGACCCGGCCCGCGGCGCCTTCGTGCTGGCGATCCTCGACCCCGACGACATGAACGCCTACCCCACCAGCGTCGCCGCGACCTCCGGCGCCGACGGCAGCTTCGTCCTCCGCGGCGTCCCGCCCGGCGACTACCGCGTCCACGCCGAGACCCCGCAGAGCTCCGGCCCGACCCTCGGCCCGGGCCCGCGCCCCGGTGAGGTCCCCGCCCGCGTCCGCGCCGACGAGTCCACCGATGTCCGCCTCGTCGTCACCGGCGCCCACGGAAGCATCGCCGGCCGCGTCCAGGCCCCCGACGGCAGCCCCGTCACCGACGCCTTCATCGCCGTCGTGCGCGAGACCGACATGCCCGGCGGCAACGCCCGCCAGGAGGTCCGCTGGAGCAGCACCGACCAGCCCGTGCTCACCGACGCCGACGGCGAGTTCGTCGTCGAGGGCCTCGCCGACGGCGACCACCTGCTCCGCGCCTACCGCCGCGGCGGCGGCGAGGCCTTCGCCGAGCACGTCCCCGTCGGCGGCCGGGCCACGCTGACGATCGAGCCGACCGCCTCGCTGTCGGGCGAGCTGCGCGGCGAGCCGCCGGAGGCCTTCGCCGTCGCGCTCGTCGAGCGCACCACGATGTTCCAGCGCAGCGAGGAATTTTTCAGAAGCGAGGGCCGCTGGGGCTTCGAGGGCCTCCCGCCCGGCAGCTACGAGCTCATCTTCGAGGGCCCGACCGGCGCCGCGAAGCAGACCGTCGAGCTGCGCGCCGACGAGCGGCGCGACGACCTGCGCGTCGAGCTGACCGCGCCCGGGAGCATCCGCGGCCGCGTCATCGACGGCCAGACCCAGGCCCCCGTCGCCGGCGTCCGCGTCCAGGCCCACGCCGCCGAGGGCCGCACGCGCTTCGCCGCCGCCGACCCGACGATCACCGCCAGCGACGGCCGCTTCGAGCTCTCGCGCGTCATGGCCGGCCCCGCCTACCTGTCGGCGATCCCCGTCGACCCCACCCAGCGCTATTTCGGAAACATGCAGACCACCGTCGAGCCCGGCCGCACCGTCGAGGTCGTCTTCAGCCTGACGGCCTTCGCCGACGCCCCGCCGATCCCCGAGCCCGAGCCGTGACACCTGCCCGCTCGGACATGCTCCCGGGGACATGTCCACACAGACATGTCCATTCAGACATGCCCCCGGGGACAGCCTACGCGCGCCGCGGGTCGTGGCCCTCGGCGAGCTGCCGCAGCAGGCTCCACGTGAAGATGCCGCTGTCGTGGCCGTCCGAGAAGCGGACGCCGAGCGCGTACGCGCCGACCTCGTGGAGCTCCGCGATCGTGACCGCGTCGCCGTGGTCGTGGAAGCGCAGCCCCGGGCTGTGGCCCTGACACGCGGCGCACGGGCACCAGCCGCGCAGCAGCGGCACCGGTAGCCGCGCGCGCAGGCCGTCGTCCCACGCGACCTCGAGCACGTTGTCGCGGACGTGATGCGCGAGGTCGACGGGTACGCTCATCCCGGCTTGCACATCGGACCGTCGCCGTCCTCGAAGCAGACCACCGAGCACCGGCCCTTGGTGCGGATCGGCGTGTCGAACTCGTCCTCGATGCAGAGCGTGATGATCTCCTGGCCCATCTGACACGACGCCTCGTCGCCGATGCAGGGCTCGGGGATCGCGCTCTGACACACGCAGGTGAACACCTCCGGCCCGACCCCGCTGCAGCCGACCGGCTTCGGATTGAGCAGGCCGATGTCATTACAGAAGGCGTCGAGGTTGCAGCGCTTGTCGAGGTCGGCCTTCGCCCACTTCTTGTTGATGCACTCGAGCAGCGTGCCGAGCTGCCCCGGCCCGCCACCGTCGCAGTAGTAATCGGTCAGCTCGACGTCGCAGTCCCCCCCGATCATGGTCTCCTCGCCGGTCGTGCTCGTGCCGCTCGTGTCGTCCGTCGTCGTCGTCGTCGCGCCCGTCGTAGTCGTGTCGCCCGTCGTCGTCCCGCCCGTCGTCGTCGTGTCGTCGCCCGTGCTGCTGCTGCTCTCGCTGCCGCTGGCCCCGCCGCTGCTGCTGCTCCCGCCCGTGCTGCTGCTCCCGCCCGTGCTCGAGCCCCCGGTCGACGCGTCGACCGGCTCGCACATCTCCGCGCCGAGCTCGAGCACCTCGCCGAGCCCCGGCACCGCGACGTGCGGGTGCACGACGACCTCGGCCGCGCCGTCCGCGTCGTGCCAGGTGACGATGAAGTCGGCGCGCACCAGACCGTCCGGCGGCGCGAGCCCCACCGTCGCGTACCCGTCGCCGAGCACCTTCGAATCGGCCGCGATCGCAAAGGTCGCCTGCAACGGCGCGAGCGGCTCGTCGGCGGCGTCGAAGCCCCGCACCTCGAGGTCGACCCGCACCGGCACACCGCCCTGCAGACCGCACGGGTACAGCCGCAGCTCGACCTCGGTCGCCTTTGCGCACCCGACCAGCAGCAGGACCGCCGCGCCGCGCAGCATGGAGTCGCCGAAGCTCACCGGGCGCGATGCTATCAGAAAAGCCCAGGCATGACCGTATCCGCGCGTGCGTCACCGAACCTGAACATTCGGCCAGGTCACTCGCGGACCAGGGCGCCGAGCTGCGGCGCGAGGCGGACCAGCGAGGACTCGACGCGCGCGACCAGCTCGCTCTCGGTGCACAGCGAGCAGCGCTGATACGACTGCGTGAGCCGGCGGCCGGCCTTGCGCACGGCGATCGTCGAGGCATACCCGATCTCGCGGCCGCCGAGCGGCCTGACCGTGACGGCGAGCACGGGGTCGCCGGGCCCGCCGTCGTCGGCGATCATCTCGGCGCGCAGGACCGCGGCGGCGCTGGTCTTGACGCGCGACGCGATCGCAGGCCCGGCCCCCGCCTCGCGCAGGGCCGAGGTCTCGACCACGACGGTCGCGCGCGCCACGGGCCCGGGCGCGACGATGGCATCGAAGAGGAACGGCTTGAACGCGATGAGGAACGCGAGCACGGCGCTGGTCATGTCGATACGCCTCCACCCCTCCCCTCTCAGGGATCCTTCCTCCTTGCAAAATTCCGGCGATCGACCCCGGGAGCCCGCCCGCAAACGGCCACCCACGCCCACCGCCGGCCGCGTCCGCCGCCGCCGCGCGCGCACCTGCCCGCGCCCCCGATGTATGCTGCCGCCCCGCGAGCGATCGCTCGTCCCCGACCATGTCCGCCCGCGAACTGATCACTCTCGGCACCGCGAGCCAGGTGCCGACCCGCTACCGCAACCACAACGGCTACCTGCTGCGCTGGGACGAGGAGGGCATCCTGTTCGACCCCGGCGAGGGCACGCAGCGCCAGATGATCTACGCCGGCGTGACCACGGCCGCGATCACGCGGATCTGCATCACGCACTTCCACGGCGACCACTGCCTGGGCCTCGCGGGCATCTCGCAGCGCATCTCGCTCGACCGCGTGCCGCACGTGGTCCACGTGCACTACCCGGCCTCCGGTCAGGTGTTCTACGAGCGCCTGCGCCAGGCCTCGATCTTCCACGACGTCGCGCTCGTCGAGCCCCACCCGATCACCGGCTCCGGCGAGATCGTCAGCACCCCGAAGCTGACGATGAGCACGCTCCCGCTCGACCACGGCGTCGAGGCCTGGGGCTACCGCCTGCAAGAGCGCGACAGCCGGACGATGCTCCCCGAGCGCCTCGCCGCCGCCGGCGTCCGCGGCCCCGCCGTCCGCAAGCTGCTGCAGGACGGCCAGATCTCCGTCGACGACCGCACGGTCCTCCTCGACGACGTCAGCGTCATGCGCCGCGGCCAGTCGGTCGCCTTCGTCATGGACACGCGCATGTGCGACTCCGCGGTCGAGCTCGCACGGGGCGTCGACCTCCTGATCTGCGAGTCGACCTACCTCGACTGCGACGCCGACAAGGCCCACGACAACGGCCACCTCACCGCCGCCCAGGCCGCCACGATCGCGAAGGCCGCCGGCGCCCGCAAGCTCGTCCTCACCCACTTCTCGCAGCGCTACACCAGCGTCGAACCCTTCGTGGCCGAGGCCCGCGAGATCTTCGAAAACGTGGTCGCCGCGAACGACGGCGACACGATCCCCGTCCCCCCGCGCGCCTGACCTGTCCCGCAGGACAGGTCGATGTCGGCTGTCCCGAGAGACAGCCGCTCAGGTCTTGTCGGCCGGCTTCTCCGCGGGCTTGGTCGCGTCGCCGGCCTTCGCGTCGCCGGTCTTGGCGTCGCCGGTCTTGGCCGCGTCGACGGGGATCGCCTTGCCGTCGCCGTCGGTCTTCTTGCCGCCGCACGAGCCCGCGCCGCACTTGCCCTCGGCGCACTTCATCTCGCCCTTCGCGTCGCCCTCGGTCTTGGCCGGGGTGACCTCCTTGGCGTCGGCCTTGACCTCCGTCTTCACCTCGGTCTTGGTCTCGGTCTTCACCTCCGTCTTCTTGGTGGTGTCGCCGCCGCAGCCGGGGGTGGTCGCGCCGAGCAGCGCCAGGGTCGCCGTGATCGTCTTCAGGTCCATGTCGGGGCCTCCAGGGTGCCGCAGCATAGCAAGCCCGCGCCCGCGCGGGCGCGCCCGCTTCACGCCTCGTGCAGGTCGCCCGGCGGCGGCGCGTCCTCGCCGGGCGCCGCCGCCCAGGCCGGCAGGCTCGCCGTCGCGGTCACCGGGGCCCCGCTTCGCGGGTGCGTGAACGCGAGCGTCTCCGCCAGCACGCACAGCGTCCCGTCCGCGCCGTCGCCCATCAGCGGCACCCCGAGCGCCGCCGCGTGCAGCCGCAGCGCCTCCCAGCCGGGCCCGGTCAGCTCGACGCTGGCCAGCGTCTCCTCGTCGATCTCGGCCAACCTCTTAAAAACCGTCGTCGCCGCGACCGCGTCGCGTTCGCCGTCGCGGGCGAGCCGCCACGCGCCCGCGGGCGACTGCCACATCGGCGTCGCGCACGACAGCGTGGCCGCGGGCATGCGCCCGCGCAGGCGCACGCGGTAGCGGCGGAGCATCGGCAGCGCCGCGAACTCCTTAAAAAAGCTCCCGGTCGTCTGGTCGCGGATCGTGTACAGCGCGAGGCCGGCGGCCGCGGCCGGCAGCGCGTGGACGAGGCCGACGTAGGGCCTGGCGACGCCCTCCTGCGCGAGCCGCTGCACGAGCGCCTGGGCGAGCGTCCCGCGGCTGGCCGCGCGGGTGGCCGCCGCGGGGATCCCGTGCGGCTTGTCGACGATCACGCAGCTCTCGTCGCGGTGGAGCAGGCGCAGCGCCGCGGGCTCGAGCGGGGCGACCTCGGCGGCGCCGCGGTACACCGTCACGCGCTCGCCCTCGGTGACGCGCAGCGTCGGCACGCACAGGCGCGTCGGCCCGACGTAGACCCCGCCGGCGCGCACGATCTCCGCCGCGAGCGCGGGCGACACGTGCAAGCGCTTGCAGAGCAGCTGGCGCAGCATCATGCCGTCCTCGATCGACACCACGCGGAACCGGATCGGCGCCGCGCCCGGCCTCGCGGGCACGCGGGTGGTCTCGCCGTCGGATGGGATGCGGGAGCTCATGATCGTTCGCGCCGGATCTCCGCCGCCAGCGCGCGCAGCTGGTCGGCGCTGAGCGAGTAGACCGCCCCGCAGTACTCGCAGCGGATCTCCGTCTGCGACTGTTCGGCGGCGAGGGCATCGATGTCGTCCGCGCCGAGCGTCGACACCACCGTGCGCGCCCGGTCCGGCCCGCACGTGCAGCGAAACTGCAGCGGCGACGCGCCCATGTCGTCGTGCGCCTCGCCCATCAGCGCGAAGCCGATCAGCTCCTCGCAGCTGCGATCGTGGCGCAGCAGGTCCCCGAGGTTGCCGGCCGCGATCACGCCGCGCAGGCGGTCGAGCTCCGCCGTGTCGCCGCCCGGGAACGTCTGGACCAGCACCCCCGCCGCGCGCTGGACCCGGTCGTGGTGGTCGAGCACCACCTCGCACGCCAGCACGCTCGGCAGCTGCTCGCTGGTATTGAGGTAGTGCTCGAGGTCGCGGTCGACCTCGCCCGTCATCACCTCCACGCTGCCCTGGTAGCGCTGCTCGAGCCCGAGGTCGCGGGTGACGACCAGCGTGCCGTGCAGCCCCAGCGCCGGCGCGACCGTCAATCGACCTGTCCCCACGGACAGGCGCTCGTGCTCCTCCGCGGTCAGGTGGCGCTGCAGGCAGCCGCGCACCGAGCCGTCGCCGCGGGCGTCGACGAGCAGGCCGCGCAGCGGCCCCGAGCCGCGCAGCTCGAGGCGCAGGCGCTCCGCGTCGCCCTTCGTGAGCGTCGTCAGCAGGCAGCCGGCCGTCAGCGCGCGACCGAGCGCGACGGCCTCGATGCCGCGCAGCGCGTGGCGGTTGCAGGCTTCGGTGACGAGCCCGGTGGTGACCGCCGCGACGACCCGGAGCGAGAAGTCGGACGTGATGGCGCGGCGGAGCTGGTCCACGGGGCGAGCATAGCAGCGGTCGGCGGCGTCCGGGTTCACGGGAGGTCGACGAGTCGCATGGAGAGCGCGGCGGGGCGCCCGTCGCGGATGAGCTTGACGCTGACCTCGTCGCCGACCTTGTAGCGGTCGAGGGCGTTGTACAGGTCGTCGTAGTCCTCGACCTTGTGGGCGTCGATCCCGATGATGATGTCGCCGAGAAGGATCTCGCCGCGGCGGTCCTGCTGGAGGCCGCGCAGGCCGGCCTGCTGGGCCGGGGAGCCGGGGAACACGCGCGTGACCACGACCCCGGCGATGCCCGCGCGCGCGGCGTAGTGGTCGGGCAGCGGCTCGATGCCGATCCCCGGGGTCGCGACGCGGCCGGTGGTGATCACCTGCGGGACGACGCGGCGGACCACGCTCACCGGGACCGCGAAGCCGATGCCGGCCGAGCTCCCCGACTTGCTGAAGATCATCGTGTTCATGCCGATCAGGTACCCGCCCGAGTCGAGCAGCGGCCCGCCCGAGTTGCCGGGGTTGATCGACGCGTCGGTCTGGATCATGTCGCGGATCGTCACCCCGCCGTAGCCCTGGACCTCGCGCCCGAGCGCCGAGATCACGCCGGTCGTCAGCGTGTGGTCGAGCCCGAACGGGTTGCCGATCGCGATCGCCGTCTGCCCGACCTCGAGGTTCACGTCCGGCGGCAGCAGCGGCAGCGGCGTCAGCGGCTCGCTGCAGTTGAGCAGCTTGAGCACCGCGACGTCCTTGTTCGGGTCGCCGCCGAGCAGCTCCGCGTCGTAGGTCTTCTGGCTGTGCAGCGTCACCGAGTAGCGGCCCTGCGCGCGCCCGCTGTCGACCACGTGGTAGTTCGTGACCACGTGCCCGGCCCGGTCCCACACGAAGCCGGTGCCGGTGCCCGCGGGCACCTCGAGCGCGCGCATCGACCAGTCGCGCACCATCCGCTTCTGCGTGACGAACACCGTCGCCGGCGCCGCGGCCTTGAACACGTCGATGACGTTGCGCTCCGCCTCGAGCCGCGCCCCGGGCGAGGGCGGGCGGACCGTCGGGGTCGTCGGCGCGGCGACCGGCGCGAGCCCCGACGGCGCCGTCTGCCCGACCGCGCTCACCGGCGCGGCGACCGGCGGGTCCGCCTGGGCGATCTCCGGGGCGCTCGGGGTCGGCGGCGCGCCGGTCGAGCACTCGGTCGCGCCCGGGAGCACGAGCAGGCAGCCCGCGAGGGCCAGCACGACCGACGGTCTGAAGCGGCGATGAGGTCGCATGCGGGGTCTTTTTGCGTCGCCGGCCCGAACCTCGCAAGCGGCCTCACGCCCGAAAATCGGGCCGGGCCCGGGCGAGGCGGCCGCGGACCCCGGTGCTCGCGCTCTGGCGCGCGGGACCTGCTTTTATGTACAGCATGCGCGCGCGGACCCGCGAGGCGGGCGCCGGGCGCTGGCGTGTTATACCTTGGCCGCCATGAACGGTGCTCCCGCCGCGTCATCCCTCGGGTCTTGCCCTCACTGCGGGCAGCCGCACGCCGAAGACGTGCTCGTCTGCCCCAAGGAGAGCAAGGTCATGCCGCTCGAGGGGCGCATCCTCGACTCGAAGTTTCGCTTCACGAAGCTGCTGGGCGCGGGCGGGATGGGCGCGGTGTGGAGGGCCCACAACATCCGGGTCAAGAAGGCCGTCGCGATCAAGCTGATGCACCCGGAGTTCGCGGGCAACCCGGGCATCCTCGACCGTTTCCGCAACGAGGCGACCGCGGCCGGCGAGATCGGCAGCCAGCACATCTGCGACATCTACGACTTCGGCGCGAGCGTGCTCGGGCCGTACATCGTGCTGGAGATGCTCAACGGCAACTCCTTCGGCGAGCTGATCCAGAAGTACGGGCGCGTCGAGCCCGGCCTCGCCGCGATCGTCATGCGTCAGGCGCTCGAGGGGCTCGAGGCCGCGCACAAGGTCGGCATCATCCACCGCGACCTCAAGCCGGAGAACATCTTCCTGCACGAGCCGACCCCCGGCCGCCTGCTGGTCAAGCTGATGGACTTCGGCATCTCGAAGTTCTCGCAGGGCGGCAACGACGGCAAGACCGGCGTCGGCGTGCTGATGGGCACCCCGGAGTACATGTCGCCCGAGCAGGCCGAGGGCGCCGCCGGCGTCGACCAGCGCACCGACATCTGGGCGATGGGCGCGATCTTGTACAAGGCGCTGACCGGCGTCGAGGCGTTCGGCGGCGCGACCATGGCGGCCACGCTCGTCGCGCTCGCCACCAAGGAGCCCAAGCCGATCGAGACCTACTCGCCGCACGTGCCGCCGGAGATGATCGCCGTCGTCCGCAAGTGCCTGGCCAAGGACCCCGCGGACCGCTACCAGTCCGCCCGCGAGCTGTCCGACGCGCTCGGCCCGTTCGAGCAGCTCGGCGCGTCCCTGCCCCAGAGCGCGCCGATCACGAGCTCGACCGGCTTCTCGACCACGACCCCGCAAGCGTCGCAGACGAGCGGCCCGATGCCCTCGGGCACGATGACCCCGCCGCACGCCCCGGCCACGATGATCACCGGCCAGGGCCCGCCCGGCGCGCAGCAGCGGACCTTCGTGCCGCAGCAGCAGTTACAGCCGCAGCCGCAGACCCCGACCTTCTCGGGCAACCTCGCGCAGCCCGGCACCGACGACAGCTGGTCGCTCGGCGTCAACGCGGGCGAGGGCACGCGCCCGCCGTCGACGCTGACGACGCGCCCGCCGTCCAGCGGCAGCAAGGCCCCGATCGTCATCCTCGTCGTCCTCCTGCTCGGGGCGATCGGCGGCGCCGGCTTCTTCATGTTCGCGGGCAAGAACGGCAAGGGCGGCAAGGACGGCCCGACCGACACCGGCACCGCCGTCGCCGGCACCGCGGGTACACCCGACCCCAAGGTCGACGACCCGAAGACGCCCCCCGTCGACACCAAGAACCCGGACCCGACCGGCGGTACGCCGCCCGTCGTCGGCACCACCGCCGGCACCACCGCCGGCGACACGAAGACGCCCCCCGACCCGACCGCCGGCGACACGAAGACGCCCCCCGATGCGACCGCCGGGGCCGCGGACGCGACCGCCGGCGACACCAAGGCCGACGACCCCGACCCGCCGGAGCCCACCAAGCTGCCGCCGCCGCGCCCCGACCTCAAGCTCGTCGCGCAGGCCGGCAGCCTGTTCACCCCGAAGGTCGAGGCCGCCGCGACCAAGACGCTCGTCGAGGCCAAGGCTCACTGCAGCAGCCTGCGCACCAAGAAGTTCGCCAAGCTCGAGCAGTGGCGCCTCGCCACCTCCGGCGAGGTCCTCAAGTTCCGCGACAACCCCGACATCGGCAAGCGCGCCTACTGGACCAGCGACAAGGAGACCGGCGGCAAGGCCAAGCGCGTGCTGATGATCCGCGGCCAGGTCCTCGAGACCGACCCGAACAACTCGCTCAACACGCTGCCGTTCTGCGTGACCAAGCGCTGAGGCGCCGACGCTGTCCCCGAGGACAGCCACCCCCTGCGCGCCGCCGCGAGACGTCGGTCGCGCAGCGTCGCGCCCGCGTGTTAGCGTCCCCGCCATGATCTACGGCACACGCGAGCGACCTCTCCTGGCTTGTACTCTGGGCGCCGCGCTTCTGGCCGCCTGCGGCGACAATGGCGGCGACACCGTCAGCGCGTCGGGCACCGAAGCGACCACCGGCCCCGGCCCGACCACCCAGACCGGCACCTCGACCGCATCGACCGGCGACACGCCGGCGACCACCGACGGCACGACCACCGACGACACCCCGACCACGGACGACACCCCGACCACGAACCCGACCACCGACCCGACCACCTCGACGAGCGACGGCACGACCACCGACGCCGACACGACCACGGGCGGCGCGGTGTGCCCGTACACGCCGGTCGACGGCGCGCCGAACGTCGCGCTCGAGCTGGTCGCCTCCGGCTTCGACCGCCCGGTGCTGGCGCTCGGCCACCCGACGCAGCCGGACCGGCTGTTCGTGGTCGAGCAGGGCGGCCACATCAAGATCCTCGAGCCCGGCGAGACGACCGCGCCGCCCGACGAGGACGACTTCCTGTTCATCGCGGTGAAGAACGCGAACGCCAACAAGGTCGGCCCCGAGCAGGGCCTGCTCGGCTTCGCGTTCCACCCCGACTTCCCGACCGACCCGCGCGTGTACATCTACTTCAACCCGGGCGAGGTCCAGGGCACCGCGCCCAACCACATCGCGGAGCTGACGCTCGACCCGAACGACCCGGACCGCGTCGACCCGGCCTCGCTGCGCCTGGTGTACGCGGCCGGCAAGGTGGCGAGCAACCACAACGGCGGCATGTTGACGTTCGGCCCCGACGGCATGCTCTACCTCGGCATGGGCGACGGCGGCGGCTCGAACGACGAGTACAACACCGGCCGCGACCCGAAGTCCCCGCTCGCGAAGATCCTTCGCATCAACCCCGAGCCCGACGGCGAGCCCGACAGCAACAAGGCGTGCGCCGAGTGCCCGATGGTCGACGGCTTCGACTTCACGGTCCCCGACGACAACCCGCACGTCGGCGACGACGCCTACGCGCCCGAGGTCTACGCGATGGGCATGCGCAACCCGTGGCGCTTCGGCTTCGACAGCGCGACCGACGACCTCTACGTCGCCGACGTCGGCCAGGGCACCTGGGAGGAGGTCTCGATCGTCGACGCCGGCAAGGACTACGGCTGGAGCGACATGGAGGGCGCCCACTGCTTCGGCGGCAACCAGTGCGACACCGACGCCGGCCCCAACAAGGAGAACCAGGACGGCCTGACCCTCCCCATCGCCGAGTACTCCCACGACGACAACGGCCGCTGCTCCATCACCGGCATCGGCGTCTACCACTCGTGCCAGGTCCCCGGCTGGGACGGCGTGTACTTCTACGCCGACTACTGCTCCTCCGAGGTCTTCGCCCTCAAGTGGGACGGCACCGCCGCCCAGGAGATGGGCGTCGTCACCGACACCAACAACGAGCCCGTCCTCGGCTCCGGCCACAACGCGTACGGCGACCTCTTCGTCACCACCGTCGTCGCCGACGCCCTCAACAACATCTCGGACGGCAAGGTCTACCGCATCGTCCCCGCCCCCTGACCGGCCCGTGTCCAAGACCAACGCCGCCCGCATCCTCGACGGCCTCGGCGTCACCTACGAGCTGCGCAGCTACGAGGTCGACCCCGAGGACCTGTCCGCCGTGTCCGTCGCGGCCAAGGTCGGCCTCCCCCCCGAGCAGGTCTTTAAAACGCTCATCGCCCGCGGCGACCGCAACGGCGTGTGCCTCGCGCTCGTCCCGGGCGACGAGCAGCTCGACCTCAAGGCGCTCGCCCGCGCCACCGGCGACCGCCGCAGCGAGCTCGTCGCGCTGAGAGAGGTCCTGCCGCTGACCGGCTACGTCCGCGGCGGCGTGACGGCGCTCGCCTGCAAGAAGGACTACCCGGTCGTCATCGACGAGTCGGCCCAGCTCTTCGACCAGATCTCCGTCAGCGCCGGCCAGCGCGGCCTCCAGATCGTGCTCGCCCCCGACGACTACGCCCGCGCCGTCCGCGGCCGCTACGCCCCGCTCACCGCCCGCCCCTGACATGTCCCCCGAGACATGTCAGGACCGGCCACGGCAGCGTCACGCACGACCCGACCCAAAGGACATGTAAATCATCGGCATCGCGCCGGCGGATCCGTCCGCGCGCTCGCTGACCTGACCCAAAGGACATGTCAATAATCGGCATCGCGCGCCCGCGTTTCGTCCGCGCGCTCGCGCACCTGTCCGAACAGACAGCCGCGCGCCCGCGCCCGCGATCGCCCGCGAGATTCACTGGTACGATGGCCGCGTATGGCAACCAGCGTGACCCGGTTCGCGTGGATCTCCTGCGCCCTGATCTCTGCGTGCAGCGCCCCCGCGAACGCGCCCCCGCCGACCCCCGCGCCCGTCGCGACCCCGCCGCGCCCCGTCGCTGCGCCGCCCGTTGCGACCGTCACCGCCGAAGCTCCTCCGGTCCTCGCGGCCCCGTCCCGCCCCGGCCTGCTGCCCTGCGAGGCGGCGCCCGCCGGCATGCGCTGCGTCGCCGGCGGCGACGTCCCCGACCACCCCGACGCGTGGGTCTCGACCTTCTATCTCGACGAGCGCACCGTCACCAACGCCGACTACGCCGCCTGTCAGACCGCCCACGCCTGCAGCCGCCGCCCCTCTTCAAAGGACCTCGCCGCCGACGGGCCCGCCGCGCTCGACTGGCCGCGCGCCCGGCAGTACTGCGCCTGGGCCGGCAAGCGCCTGCCGACCGCGTGGGAGCGCGGCCTCGCCGCCGCGCTCGTGCCGTTCGCGCCCGACGCCAGCGAGTGGACCGCGACCGCCGG
>Ga0075163_10001255_pt1 | contig 33822 bp, 26 predicted proteins | sample JI1023141ADNA_FD_71478 | JGI IMG/M metagenome (GOLD analysis project Ga0075163, IMG submission 71478) | Wastewater effluent complex algal communities from Wisconsin, to seasonally profile nutrient transformation and Carbon sequestration -... | ecosystem: Engineered > WWTP > Effluent > Algae...
CGTGGATTTATTTCCTGATTCTACACTTTTGCCAATATCCAAAGGCGAAATAATTGGATTGTCAGGCAATTCAGGCGGTAGCGGTGGCCCGCATTTGCATTTCGAAATTCGCGAAACGGTTACCGAAAAAATTCTTAATCCGTTGTTGTTTGGTTTAAAGGTGCGTGACAAAATACCGCCCTCGATTTCGGGAATTTGGATAGTCCCTATGAATGATACTTCTTGGGTGAATGCCGCGAAATTGCCTGTGAACATGCCTACCAAAAACACGAGTGGCACTTGCTCTTTAAAGTCGGCTGTTCCGGCTAAGGTGTATGGAGATTTTGGATTTGCCATACATACAACTGATATGCTTGATGGTAATTCCAATAGATGCGGTATTTACCGAATTGAGTTTTTTGTTGATGGTTTGCAAGTTTATGGACAGAGAATGGATCGTTTGGATTTTGCCACGAACAGAGCCATGAATGCACACACCATTTACGAACGTTTTAAAAAGGACAGAAGCTCAATTCATGGCTCGTATAGGCTTCCAGGAAATCCGCTTGATATTTATGATAACCTCGTCAACGATGGTGTTGTAAGTTTTCGTGATGGAAAATTGCATGATTGCGAATACCGTGTCGTAGATATCATGGGCAATTTGAGCAGTGTTAAATTCAAGGTGCAATCAACGGTGAAGCCTAACTCCGTGGCATCCGTTTCGAAAGAAGTTCTTGCAAAATGGAATTGGGAGCAAGACAATAGCATTGAAACGGAAGCAGTGCGCATAAAGATGAAAGCATTCACGCTATATGAAGACACAGAAATTAAGATTAAGCCGATAAAAAAAATTGCTAACGCTGTGGGTCCAACCTACGCGATAGTTTCGCCTTACGAGCCTGTACACAATTCATATCAGCTGTCGATTAAGGCGGATAAGATCAAAACAGGTTTTGAAGACAAAGCAGTCATCGTGCGGTATGACCCGGACAAAGAGAAGATCATCAGTGAAGGTGGCAAATACAATGAAGGCTGGATCACTGCAGAGCCGACTTATCTGGGATACTTCGCGCTAATGATCGATTCCGTGAAACCTTCAATTTCATCTATTGATATGGCCGCTTCAATGAAAGGGAGAAAACAATTTTCTATTCGTATTTCTGATGCGCTCTCTGGGATTGATCAGATTATACCTCAGATTGATGGCCAATGGGCTTTAATGGAGTATGATGCCAAGAATAGTAGACTCACTTATCATTTCGATGAAAGATACATTGGTCATGGTAAACATGATTTTCAGCTTACAATTATTGATGGTGTTGGCAATGAAAAGACTTATAAGAGCAGTTTTGATTGGTAGTATCTGAGCAAGTTATTTTCTGTCGGAGTTATACTGGCCTCCAGAATTACGCATTTGATATACAATTTAGGGCCATTCATCCCATAAAGTTGAATATTATATTATTTGCCATAAATTAGTTCATTATTAACCAATTAAATTTTTATACCATGGCTTTTAATGTAACTTATGTGGGTAACAACAAAACGTTATTGCCTTTCAACGGAGTATCAAAACCTTATCTAGCTAATCCATCAACTGGACCAACCAGAGCAGACATCACAGTCACCATTATGTCAGACAGGCAGAATGCAGATGGATCTTGCGATGTGCTTGTCTGTGTGCAAGGCGGTGCAGATCCTAAGACTGGTGTGCAAACCCCAATTGATTCGAATTTCACACCAATAACATCTGGTACCACACTTGGTTTTTCGGTAAGAACTGGAAAAAATTGGCCCAACGTGACCAACAGTTTGAGTTATTTTCAACTTCATTTCGACCCAACGCCGGCAAAGGATTGGCCAAGTGCATTTCAAGTGCAAGTTGGTGTGGTAAATGGCGGCACTGGACAGAATACTGTTTACGTATTTTCTAAGGGCGTAGCTGAGGATGAGGTTGAGACAGAGGTAAAGAGTGCAGTGAACTAAGTAGCGATATATTAATAAAAAGCCGGTGATTTAGCCGGCTTTTTCATATTATTACATTTTGCAAAATTATTTGATGCTTCCGACGAAAAGAAACATATTGCTTTTATTGCTTTTAATTGGTTTAACTTCTTTTTTTGGGGGAAGTGCGCGCGCTCAAGACAATTCAAGTAAACCGGAATATGATAAGATAGCCGACGAATATTTCACATCGGACATGAATACTAGACAAAAGAGGAAGTATCTAGACAGTCTTGCTGTGGAGTATACAAAAAGGGGCGACAATTGCACTTTAGTTCGAATCAACAATTTGCGTGCTGTTGTGATGGATGATTTGAATTTACTTGATTCTGCAATGTCATACGCCGTCTTGAGTCAAAGCAATTTTAAAGGATCTTGCGATTCTGTCCTGTTGGCTGAAACTTTCAATACAATATCGGCTTTGAACATTTCCCTGTCGGAATTTACTAAGGCAATTGAGCTCGCCAACAAAGGAATCAACATGTGGAAGGCGGATTGGTCAGCTAATTCGACGAATCGCAGAATTTATTTTAATCTCTTCACGAACCGCGCGATAGCATTCGCTTCTTTTGGGGATCTAACTTCGGCTGGTTTAGACTTTACAGCGGTTCTAAATGAGGCAATAAAACAAAAGGATAGCTTGTATATATCAAAGTCATTGATAAATACAGGAATGATAGAACTCTATAATGGCGACCCAGCGAGCGCATTAAAATCTTGGGAGTTGTCAAGAGAAATTGCCACAAAAACGAATAATTCAGCTCAAGTGATAGAAGCTTGTCTTAATATTTCTGGTTATTATCAAGACTCGCAATTATATTTTAAGGCGATACAATATTTGAATATCGCGTATGAAGAAGCAGTAAAAAAAAATGCAGGCAGTTTGCGCTTTATTGAGAAAAGTTATTCGAATCTATATAGGAAGATCGGGGACTATGAGAATGCCTACAATCATTTTTTTAAGTATTCTGTGATAAGTGATTCTTTGTTTAATCTGGATAAGATAAATGCTGTTGCTGATGTTCAGGAAAAATATGAGTCAGTGAAGAAAGGCAAGGAAATAGAAGAGTTAAAGGTTAAAAACCTCGATTCAGCCCTTCAAAACGAGAGGATAAAAAGAACTAGAAATGCGATGTATGCCGGAGCTGTCATATTGTTTTTGACCTTGGTGTTTTTATATGCGCGTTTTAGAATTGTCAGGCTCAACAGAAATAAACTTCGGAGTAAAAATGAAATCATAGAACGTGAACGTCTGCGCTCTGATGGTTTGCTGAAGAATATTTTGCCGGACGAAGTGGCAGAAGAATTAAAGGAGTTCGGAAAAGCAAAAGCAAGAGATTTTGAAAAGGCTACAATACTTTTTACAGATTTCAAAGGATTTACTTCTCTCGCTGAAAAACTAACTGCTTCTGAATTGGTAGCAGAATTAGACACTTGTTTTAGAGCTTTTGATGAAATTACTACGCGGTACAACCTCGAAAAGATAAAAACGATTGGTGATGCTTATATGGCTGTGGGCGGCATTCCCGATGAGTCGCATCACTCGCCTGTCAATGTGATTCTTGCAGCATTGGAAATGCAACAATTTATGATTCGGAGAATGCAGGATTTGTCTATCAAGAATTGGCAAACTTTTCGAATGCGTGCTGGAATTCATACCGGTCCTGTGGTGGCCGGTGTAGTTGGTGACAAAAAATTTCAATACGATGTTTGGGGTGATTCAGTCAACACAGCCTCAAGGATGGAGTCTTCCGGCGAAATTGATAAAGTAAATATTTCACAAACCACCTACGAATTGATCAAAAATGAGCCCCGCCTTAAATTCGAGTCACGAGGTCTGGTAACAGCAAAAGGTAAAGGTGAGATCAATATGTACTTTGTGGAACTACTTTAAATGTGATTGTTCATTGTCATTTTATAACTGCCAAATTCGAAACGAAAGTTTGGAGTAACCGAGCAATAGATAAAACACTTTCAGGAATTCAAATCGAAACATTTCAAATAGGAAAAAACCAAAAAGGACAAGATGAACGTAATACTTCATCTTTTTATCGGAAAATGCTATTTGGGTTTTAATATCGCGGTCTAAAACAGATGAATGAAGTTCTTCACCAATCATAGGAATGAGTTCTTGCAGATTTGCGAAAGCAATAGATTAACTATTGACTTTGATACAAATCGCGAGGGATTTCATGTTTTCATTTCCATTTTCAAGAAACGGGAGTATGCGGATTTTTTTCCTTTTTATGAAAAAGCTGTGATTCTCGACGTTGGTGCCCATTTCGGTTATTTTTCCCTTTTTGCGGAAAGAAATTGCGGACCTGGCTCACGCATTGTTGCTATTGAGCCAGATCAGAAAAACTTTGGGCTACTCACAAAAAACTTATTCGACTCCAAGTCGAAGATGATTGAAACAATAAACTGCGCGATGGCTCATGAAGAAGGAGCGCAGAAACTCTTCAAAGGCAGAAGTATTAATAGTTCTCTCATTGAAAATTATGCACTCAATCCTTTGAATGCGGAATATGAACTCACGAAGGTGATGAGTTTGCAAGGTATTCTCGCATCGAAGCAGCTCGATCACGTGGATTTCATGAAATTGGATTGTGAAGGAGCTGAGTATGACATTTTATTGCGTGCCTCTGATGAAACGTTGAGCAAAATCAAAACAATCTCAATGGAGTTTCATGACATGCTAAATCCAGACTTTACAGCTAATAAGCTCTATAAACGTTTGTCGAACGCAGGATATAAAATTGTTAAGTTTGTTTATGATGAAACCAATCTTGGATTGAACTACGGAAAAATTATTGCCACCAGGCTTTGAATAGAAATTATAACTGAATGAATAGAACTACAATGAATAGACTTTTGATTTTGAGTTTTGGAATGATTGCCATGCTTAGTTCTTGTGGAACCGATGAGTATATGAATGCAGCGAAGTTGGCAGCTGAAGCAGTGGGTGCAAAGACCTATGAAGTGAGCTCAGAGCACAGTACATCGAGCGATCCGAAAAAGACGATAAAATTGACCCTGCACAATCCTGAGTTGATTTCAAAGGAGTATTCTTCGGAAACGATCATTTCAACATCGGCTTTGATTTTTTATAAGAATTTAGCTGCGACTGATCTAAAGGACAATCCTGCAATTGCTATAGAGTTGTTGCGCGATGGCAAGACTGAAAACAAGATCTATTATAACGACGAGCTCAAAATAGCTGACGATGCTACTTCAAGAGTTGCAGATTTTCTTAGTTGGAATCCGGCAGAAGGTGTTGGTGGAATTTCATCTTTGGTGGACAATGAGTATATTCCGGATTCAGCACTGACAATTTTTGGAGAAAGGATGATGAATGTAGAAAAGCAAAGCGGGAAGATCATAAAGACAATGATTCTTGGCTTTAAAAAGGAAACAGTCACCGATCAAAATATTCCGGTTTTGGCAATTTTGGCGTCGGCTCAACGCGAGAATTTGAGAGAAATGTTTACCTTTTACGTTTCAACTAAGAACGGCAGAATTATTTCTGTATCCGTTTAGTGATTTTTTTGGAAATCGGCTAAATCGCGAATTGATCTTTCGACAAATTGAGCCACTCTAAAATGGAGTTGCAGAAAATGTTGTCGATTGTTTTTTCGTCTAGCCCCATTTCTTCAATGAATTTCCCGACTTCAAGATCACCTAAAGGAAAAGGATAGTCTGTTCCCAATGTTATTTTTGATGAACCTTGCATATCAAGAACGTATTTGAAAAGCTGATCATCATGGGTGGCGCTATCAACCCAAAACTTTCCAATGTATTCACGAGGATTCACTGGGTTGTCAATGGCCACCAAATCTGGACGGCAATGAAAGCCGTGTTCTATTCGTCCTATTGTTGGAAGAAAGGAACCACCTGCATGAGCAAAATTGAATCGTATGCGTGGATGTTTTTCCATGATGCCTCCAAATATGAGCGAACACATAGCCCGCGCAGTTTCTGCAGGCATACCAACCAACCAAGGAAGCCAATATTTTTTCATGTCGTCTTGGCCCATCATTTCCCAAGGATGAACCAATACCGCCAAGTCCAAAGCTTCAACCGCATCCCAAAGAGGGTTGAAAATATTTTCACTTAGATTTTTTTGATTCACGTTGCTGCCGATCTGGATACCCTTTAAACCAATTTCTTTGCAACGCTCAAGTTCTTTGATAGCGATTTCAGTATCCTGCATTGGGATGGTACCTAGACCAACATAATGTTTAGGATGTTTCGCAACAAGTTCTGCAATGTGGTCGTTCAGAAAACGTGATGTTATAAGACAATCTTGCGGCTGCGCCCAATAGTTGAACAATACCGGTATAGTGCAAACAACTTGTACTTGCGTGCTGAATTGTTTGTATTCCTCAATGCGCAAAATTTCATCCCAACAGTTGGCTTCAATCTCTCGAAAGAACTTGCCTCCTTGCATCATGCGCGCATATCCTGGTCTGTGATGATCAAGATGAATAAAATTACCATACCCAAATTTGGCTGTCCAGTCTGGAAGATCCTTTGGGATGATGTGTGTATGCATGTCAATTTTTAAGCGCATGGTGACTTGGAGTTTCCTATGAATTGTATGAATGCAAAGTTAGTCTTTGCGCACCGTCTTTAGGTCCAACATATTTACGGGATTTGTTTGAAGGCCGCGAACTTCATTTCTGACGAAATGCGAAACCTGATCATAATAGAGCGGAATGACAGGAGCTTCCTGCATCAATATGTCGTTGAGCTCGGCATATAGCGACAGTCGTGTACTGTCGTTTTTTTCAGATTTTGCCAATTCATATTTCTCGTCATATATCGAATTGGAGAAATGTGTGTAGTTAGGGCCGGCAGGACAAAAGTTTCCAGAATAAAAAACGGCCAGGAAATTTTCAGCATCAGCATAATCTGCCAACCATGATTTTCTAAAAATCGACAATTGACCTTTTGCAGATTGCTCGCGCAATGCAGGTCCTTGAAGGACATTTATTTTTACCCGAATTCCTGTCTTCTCCAATTGATGTTGGATGTATTCCATGATGTCGGTATAATCGCTGGTTGTTGATATTTCCAGTTCAGGTAAATTCTTGCCATCTGGAAATCCGGCTTCCATAAGCAACTGCTTTGCTTTTTGAGGATCGTAGTCGTAGTAGGTTTTGATTCCCATTTTATTGAGAACGGGAGGAACAAACCCTTTGTCAGCAGGAAAGACTGTGTTGTTCCTAAGAAACTTGACCATCTCATATTTATCAATTGAATATGAAATGGCTTGACGCACGCGAACATCCATCAATGGAGAGTTTTTGGTGATCTCCATTTCTTTGTCCATAAAAATTCCCAGATAATCAGTTTTTATGAATGGTGTTTTTTGGAAATGGATATCGTTTTCATATGCTTTGACAAGATTTCCTGAAGCATCAAGCAATTCATCCTTGAAAGAGATGTGTATGCCACTCATAAAATCATATTTCCCTTGAATGAGTCCCTGGAACTCGACCGACATATCTTTTACAAAATCGATTTTTATGGCATCGAGATATGGAAGCTGAATTCCCTCATTGTCTTTCATCCAATATTTGTTGTGGCGATGGTATACCAATGCGATGTTTTCATACCAAAAGGCAAATTTGAAAGGTCCTGTGCCAATCGGATGTTCCCTGAAGTCAGCGCCATAGTGTTCTACAACCTCATGCGGCACCACATTGCAGTATTGCATGGTGAGCATTCCAAGAAAAGGTTGAAATGGTTTGAGTAGATAAATCTTTAGTGTGGTATCGTCTATAGCTTCAAATCCATCATTTTTGTTCAAGTTGATACCCGAAAAAATCCAGCCTGCGGGTGAGGCAATTTTTGGATCCAACAATCTTTTGAAGCTATAAACAAAATCGGCAGCTGTAACTTTTCTACCAGCGGAGTCCGAAAAAAGTGGTGAGGGATGAAAATAAACAGAGTCACGCAGGAAAAAAGTATACGTGAGACCTTCATCACTGATTAGCCAATTTTTGGCAATTGCTGGCACAACATTCATATTGCTGTCGAACTCAACTAAACCATCGAATAACTGATTTGTCGCCCACATGGCTTCAATGTCGCGCGAGAAAGCCGGATCCAGCGACGTGATGCCATTGCTTTCGTTGTAGGTAAAAACTTTCTTGTCGTCTGTGCTACGCTGATCACGGCAAGAAGCCAAAAGAAATAGCGCTGTCAGAGACAACGCTATAATTAGAATATTGAATGGAGAAAATTCTTTTATCATGTCCTGCCCAAATGTATGAGCAGAATGAATACGTCAGGGTCTTTTCCCGTTTGTTGTTTTTTCATCCTCTATTTTTTCCATTTGCATTGTAGATCGGATCATGTCTGCAGCTTCCGCAGGATAATATCTATCTGGTTTTTGTTTGCCATTCGGGTCATATCTTCTCCATGAGCCAACTTTTACGCCGCGCACAAATTCACCTTCGCTTTCTATTTTACCATTGGCATGGTAATATCTGAATTGTCCGTCTTCGAGATATTTTTTACCGACCATCAGGTATTCACCCTCGGCCTTTTTGTTTTCCATAATGTCATAGACAATACCACTAAAATGATTTTCGGTGGTTGGCATCAATTCAAGACGGTAGCTCGGTGCGCCGCTTGCAGATACTTGCATCAATGAATTGAGGTGCACGGTTTGTTTTTGTGCGTTAACGGCTTGCCAGCTTCCAGCAGCAAAAAGGATTGATAGGATTATGTTTTTCTTCATGTGGGAATTGAAATGTATCCCTTCTAACGATCAATTGACTTGAAGGGTTACTCAAAAACGTCTTTTTGTGAATTCCGTTCGCATCTTTGATGCAAAATTTATTTTATGAAATACAGTCTATTGGTTTGGGTTTTATTGGCGGTGGTCATTGGTGGAGGGTCTTGCCAGCGCGGTGTGAATGCAGGAAACAATGAAAAAAAGGGAGATTCCAATTCAGTCAATGAAATGATAATTTCATTTTACAATGTCGAAAATCTTTTTGACACACAAGATGATCCTAAAAAGATGGATGAAGATTTTACACCTTCAGGCAAACTCTCGTGGACTGATGAGAGGTATCAACTGAAGCTAGACCGCATCGCTGAAGTGTTCGATAGTTTGCCTGGAGAGCTTCCTGTATTGGTGGGCATGTGTGAGATAGAAAATAGAAAGGTGCTCGAAGATTTGGTTAAAGAGAAATCCCTTTCAAAAGGCAGTTATGCCATTGTGCATAAGGATAGTCCAGATGAGCGAGGCATTGATGTCGCTGTTATTTACGATTCTACCAGAATGCGCGTTGTGAATTATGAATACTCAGAAGTCACTTTGCCTAGTGAAGAAGACCCATACACAAGAGATCTTTTATACGTGCAGGCAGAAATTGGAGGTGAGAAGTTGCATTTGTTCGTCAATCATTGGCCAAGCAGAGGTGGCGGGCAAGATGTAACGGAAAAAAACAGGTTAAAAGTTGCCGCGTTGTTGAAATCAAAAGTCGAAAAGATTCTCGCAGTTGATCCTAAGAGTAAAATTTTGGTCATGGGAGATTTTAACGATCATCCAAATGACAAGAGTATTTCACAGGTGTTGAACTCAGGAACAGCATCATCAAATACCCTTTTCAATTATATGTATGATGACCATCTTGCAGGGAAAGGATCATATTCTTACAAAGGGGACTGGGGTGCGCTCGATCAGTTCATGGGAAGTAATGAGTTGGTCCGTGCAAAATCCGGTTGGGTGGCGAATGAAAATTCTGCAGAAGTATTTAGGCGGGAATTTTTACTTTATTACGATAAAGATGGTAACTCAAAACCAGACAGGACATATATCGGAGATAGATATAATGCAGCAGGGCACAGTGATCACTTGCCAATTTTTATCAAGTTGGTGAAAAATTGACAAGAATAATCGAATATAGATAAAGCAAAAAGCCTCCTTACGGAGGCTTTTTAGATTTTTTGAAGACCTAAGATTACTTCTTAGCGGCTTTCTTTGTAGCCTTCTTCTTAGGAGCAGCAGCTTTTTTAGTTGCTTTTTTAGCAACTGCTTTTTTCTTAGGAGCAGCAGCTTTTTTCTTAGGAGCAGCAGCTTTCTTAGTTGCTTTTTTAGCAGCAGCTTTTTTCTTTGGGGCAGCTTTTTTAGCAGCCTTCTTCACGCCTTTTGGAGCAGCGTGTGATTTTGACTTTGTCTTCATATTAGTAACGGTTGATTTGTGATTTACAATGTGAAAAGTTATTTTGGCCGTAACGCGATATTCTTCAACCCTGCCATTTACCACATTCGCGCTTTGGTCCTGGATATATACGGAAGCTATCTCATTCATAGACTCCGATGCTTTTGTCACAGCTCTCGAAGTTGCATCTTCCCAACTAATAGGAGAGGCACTCATGATTTCAACAACTTTTTGTAATCCCATTTATAATGTCTCGCTCTAACGAGTATTATTTTTTTTTGTTCTACTCTTAAAAAAACAAACTGTGCATTTTCACATTTCCATCACTTCTTATTTCAAGAGTCGGTCCCGGAATTTTTATGAAGCTTAAAATTTTCATCATTTGCTTCATCCATTTTTTCTTCCAACGAACACGTTCCAAATCTGCATCAAATGAAAAGTAGAATTCACGTTTGCGTTGAAAATTATTAACATCATTAACAACGTTTTTTGCAGTCGTCATTTCAGTCGCTCCATAACCAATTGCAACATTTAACCATCTCGGGAAAGCCGCGTCAGACGCCAGAAAGCTGTATACGTTGATTGATGACCAATAAGTGTGTGCATTGTAGTCTTTGAAAACGCGTTGTTGAAAATTATGTCCTAACGCTTCCGGATTGTAAGCAGAAAAATCACTTGGGAAGTAAGAAAATTTAAAAGTGATGCGTTGCTCTTTCCAAAATTTTTGTTGTGAGATAAACAAAATACTTCCACATGCGTTCGCAATCATATCACCATATGAAAATCCCCAAGCAGAACTTTTAGCATCTAACAACTCAACTCCTGTAAGGTACGCCAGACCTAGGCTTCCACCCAGCCATGTACTTTGATTTTCTGAATATCCGCTCCACAAAAAAACATCACACGCATGTTTGCCAATTGTGTAAGTTGAAAAAGCATGTCCTACTTTATCCATTTGAAGCCATTCATCATTGTCATTGAAAAAGTGAAATGATGTTCGGGCGTAGTTTTTATACCAAAGTTCATTCAGCAACACAAACGATCCCACAAGTGTTGTTCCAATGCCAGTGGCAACAATTTGTTTTCTTCTTTGAAAGTTAGGTTCTGTTTTTTGCGCTGGACTTTTGGCTGAAATCAAAAGTGTAATAGCATGCAAGAAGAAGTATGCTAAGCATTTTGATTTTGGTATTGCGCAATTTGAAACCATTCGACCAATTTATCGTAATAACTGACTTCGACACAAACCAAGATTTAAATCGTGTACGGCACATTATCACAATCAGACTCCGGAAGAGGAGTAGCGTTTTATCGCCTGATGGCCGTGGCATGCATTGTTGGCAACATAATCTTCGCACTCTTTTTCATCCTGTTTTATCCTTTTGGCAGAGAACTCATAGTTGATCGAGTCTTTTTTATCATCGCATCTCTTACACTTTACGGTTATGGACGATACACGAAGATCAAACCGAAATTTTATGTCCGATTGGTCTATGCTTTTTTTTATTTCAATTCCGCGTATATCGTTTGGACAGTTTACTATAACAATTTTGATGGATTCTATTTGTTGTCATTATTGATAGCGGTTCAGGTATTTGCTTTTTCATTAAGAGATCAACTTGCTACCTTTTGGTATGTTCTCGTAACTGTATTTTTTACACTATTCGTTTTGATGATTTCCGATTGTTTCGACATCGCAACAAAAGGGAACTACATGGGCGTAATAATAGTTGTTGGATTATTGCAATACCATTCTGCGAGACTTAAATGTCATTTCATGCTTCAGATGAGAATGAATCAGAATCTCTTGAGGTCGCTAATTGCGAAATCTGAGGATGCTGTTTTCTTAACGGATCTCAATGGCAATATCCTCGATATTAATCCAAGGGTGACAGAACTCTTTGGGTATGACAAGCTAGAGGTTTTGGATAAGGACTTTAGTATGCTTCGCAAAAAAGCGCTTTCTGAAGATGAAATGAACGATGGTTTGATCCAACTGGAAACACATCGCTTCTGGACCACAGAGTCAGTGCTGATGAAAAAGGGTGGCGCAGAATTTCCTGCTCGTCTTTCAATGACGCTGATAAAAAACGGATCAAGTAGCTGCCTAGTTTATCGTGTTTTAGATATTACGATCATCAAAGAAAATGAAACAAGGTTAATTGATGCTAAGGAAAAAGCCGAGGAAGCTGTGTTAGCTAAAAGTCAGTTTTTGGCAATCATGAGTCATGAAATTCGTACGCCACTGAATGGTGTAATTGCTACAGCGAGTCTTCTGCAGAACACTCCGCTGTCTTTTGAACAGGAAGAATATTGCAACACCGTAATAAGGAGTGGTCAAAGCTTGATGATGCTCATCAATGACATTTTGGAATTTTCCAAAATGGAGAATCAGAAAATGGAGCTTCACAAGAGTCCTGAAAAACTGCAAGACGTTGTTTTTGATGTGATAGATTTATTACGACCACACGCTCAAGTGAAGGGAATAGATCTCAATCTAGAATTTGATCACAATATTCGCAGTTACGTGAGCATTGATGTTCATCGACTCAAACAAGTGTTGTTTAATCTCGTTGGTAATGCCCTTAAATTTACAGAGAAGGGCAACGTTGCCGTTCTTGTGAAGTGCACTTCGATGAATCATGGCAAAGGATTGGTAGAGTTTACAATTAAGGATACAGGCATTGGCATTGCAGAAGACAAATTTCAAATGTTATTCAAATCCTTCAGTCAAGTCGATTCTAGCATCAGCAGAAAATATGGCGGAACAGGTCTTGGTTTGGTTATCAGCAAACAGATAGTTGAGTTGATGGGAGGAACTATTAGCGTGAGCAGTAAGATTGGTGTTGGAACAACATTTCAATTTTCAATTCCGATGGAGTTTTTAACAGAAGGAACACTTAGGGCAATGCACGATGTTGCCAGCGAGGAATCAGAATTTGACTATAGTCGCATACATGTATTAGTAGCCGAGGATAATGAATTGAACAAACAGGTGCTTCAATTTATACTTCAGAATCTAAAGGTGAATTATGAGTTCGCGGATAATGGACTTGAAGCTGTGAATATGTGTCGGTCGAAAAATTATGACATTGTCTTCATGGATCTGAATATGCCGGAGCTCGACGGACTTTCTGCTACATATATAATAAGGAGTGAAATTTCACATCAGCCGGTTATAGTTGCCATAAGCGCAAATGCATTTTCAGAAGACAAGAAGAGCTGTTCTGATGCTGGAATGAATGATTTTCTTCCTAAGCCATTTGAATTGAGTCAGTTAAAGTCCATTTTGCGGAAATGGTATCAGAATGGGGCCACGGGCGTGCATTCTGCTGCCTAATGTGGAAATTCGGAAAATTATAGTCTTATAAGCAAATGTTTTATCTTTGCTTAGAACTATGATAGCTCGGAACAATCTGAAAATCAGACTAAACATGCTTTTTATCGGCCTTTCGGCTGTGGTAATAGTAGCGTGTGTTCTAGTCTATTATTCCTTAAGTATTCAATCGAGCTACACAAACAAGGTCAGTTTATCTACACGTCAGAAAGCGCTGGCGGAAGAGTTAGGTAGAAAAATACTTGAAATTCATGATAAAGCGTTGTCGAATTTGGCGATAACTGGTGATGTTCAGGATATCAAAATCATTTTTGCGAAATGGGAGAATGCGCAGAAAGCATTGCTAACTGGGAGCGAGTCCTACGGCACTGACTTATCCAATTCGAATGATGTGCAGGCAATGCTTCAAACCAATTCAGCCTCCTTTGTCTTAACAAGAGATTTTTTGGATGCCTTTCTTCAAAATCCGGCATCATACGACAGAGCCCGAATTAGAGAGTCGTTCGTTGTCCTCGATACCTATGTAGAAGGTATGAACAATATTACCGGAAGATATCTTTCTGAAAGCAAGATTTATTACAATTTAAGTTTGGTAGCATACGCCATTCTCATTTCTGCGGTGTTGGTGCTTTTGGTGGGTGGAGTAATTTTGGTCATCAGACCAGTGAAAAGAAGTTTGGATGAAGCCGAAGAAGAGCTAATTCAAATGGAGGAAAAGATTACAAAAGCCGATAGCGCGAAAACAGATTTCTTGTCTAACATGAGCCACGAAGTTAGGACGCCATTAAATGGCGTAATAGGGATGTCCGAATTACTTGCTCAAACAAGGTTAGATGAAGAGCAAAGGAGTTACATAAGGAATATTCAAATCAGTTCAAGAAATTTACTTGAGCTGCTGAATAATGTTCTAGATGTCTCAAAGCTACAGTCTGGTAAAATGGAGTTGCACAAGGAAAGATTTGCACTGTCAGACTGTATTGACCAAGTGATAGATTTGATGAAACCACTTGCTCAGTCCAAAAAAATTGAGCTGATGAGTGATGTCAGTCCTGAAGTGCCTATGGAAATAGTTCAAGATGAGAATAGACTACGTCAGGTGCTTATCAATCTTGTCAACAACGCAATTAAGTTCACAGAAAAAGGTGAGGTGGTGCTTTCTGTCGATCTAGTGAATAAGGAGGGTGATTTTGCACAGATTGAATTAAGTGTGAAAGACACCGGAATAGGCATTGAAAAAAATGTTATTGATAATATTTTCCAGTCGTTCTATCAGGCAGAAGCATCTATCAATAAAAAATATGGCGGCTCTGGTTTAGGTCTTGCTATATCAAAGAACCTTGTTCATGAGATGGGAGGAAGGATTCATGTGGACAGTAAGCCTGGAGTCGGATCTACATTTTCATTCTCTATTGTTGCGGAGATTTCTGGAGCAGCACAGAATGCCAAAATCGAAGCGCTCAATGGCCTTCGAGCGTTGATCGTCGATGACAATAAAACAAATCTGAAAATTCTTGTCAAGCAACTTTCAGTTTGGGGTATTCAAGCTACACCATTTAATAGTCCGGAATTAGTAAGTGAGATTGTATCCAATTTGCGCAAGTTTGACTTTATCATCATGGACATGCAAATGCCCGAAATGGACGGAAGGTCATTGTCGGAGAAAATACGCTCAAGGTTCAGCATGACAGAACTGCCTATTATCGTTCTTTCCTCATTGGGTGAAAATCTACTTTCTGATACAGAAAACCTCTACAATGCCTATCTCACCAAACCTGTAAAGCAGTCAAAATTGTTGGACACCATCATTGAGGTTTTAAGAATAAGTCCTGTCCAAAGAGCTAAACAGAAAATGCAATCTGGCAATTATGAAGTTGGCGGGCAAAAAACAAATATCAAAATTCTTGTTGCTCAAGATAATGAGCTTTCAAAAGCTGTAACAGCAAAGACACTTCAACTTCTTGGGCACAAGTACGAAACTGTAAGCAGCAGCAAGGAGGTGATTGAGAAATCAAAAAGGGATGATTTTGACCTTATCCTGATGGATGTTCGCAATAGCGACATTGATGGGATCGAAACTACAAAGCAGTTGAAAAAGATGATCGGTCGCCATTCGATGCCGGTCATCATAGGTCTTTCGGAAGACGAGAACAAGGACAAACAGCAATGCATGCAAGCAGGTATGGATGATATTATGGAGAAGCCAATGAAACCTGAAGTTCTTCAAGAAAAAATTCATTATTGGCTAGAAGCCGATTGATCTGATTTTATCTCACCCCATTTTTTTCCAACCAAGAAGTGTATTCATTGCGATAGACGTTATGTTGCTCCAATGTTCTTGAAAAATTATGATAACCAGTTCCGCCAGGTTGTGCACACATATATATATGAGTGTGTTTTACAGGGTTGAGGACAGCATCCAGATAAATTGTTTCTGGAAAATTGATCGGTCCTGGAGGTAATCCTTTTATCAAATAAGTATTGTAGGGTGATTCAGTTCTCAAGTCGCTGAGATAAACTCGTTCAGCATGCACTTTCCTTCCGAACACTGCAGTAGGGTCTGATTGAAGCGCCATTCCAATACGAAGTCGGTTGAGGTAAAGACCAGCGATGTAAGGTGCTTCATCTTTTTTGGCTGTTTCGGCCTTTACAATGGACGCCAGAATGCCGATCTCTATTGGAGTAAGTCCAATAGAGGCTGCTTGATCCCTTTTTGCTTGTGTCCAATATTCGTCATGAAGTTTTTTCATTTTTACCAGAAAATCATCTGGGCTCATTGTCCAAAAAAACTCATAGGTATTCGGGAATAACATGCATGGCAATGTAAATGTGTTAAAACCGAATGCTGAAATTTTGGCTTCATCAGTGAATACCCGAATAAAGTCTAATGAGTCAGCCTTCATCTTTTTACCAAGTTTACCAGCAAGCGAGTATATGTCTTCAACATCATCAGTGCGAATAGAAAGTGCTTCCTGATTGCCGCTGCGAAGCATGTTAAGCATTGCACTATTGTTCATGCCCGATTTTATGCGGTAGCGTCCGGGTTTTATGGCCTTAACCTTTTTGATTTTCGCGGTGAATTGAAACGATGCAACATTGGAGACTATTTTAGTAAAGTCTTCTGATTGCATCCAAGTTTCGAGATCGGACTGTTCGTGGATAAAAAGAACATAGCTTTTTTCTTCAAAACGGGTATTGGAAGAAAAAATCATCATATAGCCGATTCCGGCTACAGCAATGATAAGCAAACCTGCTATTATGAATATTGTCTTTTTAAGTTTTGTCATCTTCATATCTCCAGCACAAATTGTTTTGCTATTTTACCTTTAAACTCTCGTTCTCCTAATTCCTGAAACCCAAGTTTTCTGAATAACCTCAGGCTGGCTTGATTGTCATAATATATCAGAGTTCGCAGAAAATTTATCTCATTATTCGACTTATAATGTGCAATTATACCCGTGAGTGCATCAAACGCAAATCCCTTTTTCCTGTCTTTTTCTTCAGCGATTAAAATACCGATACCTGCCGTTTTGGTTTGATGGTCGAATTCAAAAATGTCAATTGAACCTATCGGATATTTTTCATCATCCAGAATAATCCATCTTATTTGCTGATATTTGTTGAGGTCGGTGCAGCTTTGAATAAAATCCGCAACTTCGTCGAAACCGAATGGGCCGCTTTTTTCTGAGACGGACCAAAATTCGGGGTTGTTTTCCCAATCATAGATGAACCCGATGTCATCAGGTTCTACTACCCGCAGATTTGTTTTTCCGGAAGTGATCAAAATTTCAATATTGATTGGTTGAAAGGAGAACAAGGGTGCATGCAACTTCGCAATGAATTCCTGCAGCGGCGGCAATCTTCAATAGTTCTTCGTTTTCCGTTCCTGGATTAAAAATGATTCTTTCTGGCTCCAAACTGAGAATGTAGTTGTAATAGTCTTTTTGTCTCTCCGGATTCAGATAAAGTGTAACTGTATGTATTCCAGCTAAAGCTGGAGTGCCTTTCACGATGGGTAAACCTTCAATTTCTCCTGTTCTCAGACCGATGGGTATCACTTCATACCCGTTTTGTATGAGTCGAGTTGTTGCGACATAGCTGTAACGTGTCGGATCTGGTGAAGCACCCAAAACGATTGTTTTCTTCATGGTGACTGCAAAGATGCGTGATTGAGTATTGCTTGTCAATGCTTACTTTTGGTGCTCAAATTAATTTTATGAATAACTTCAAAAATAGGATCTTACTATTCTTCATCGGCTCGTTATTTTTTACTTCATGTGCCATTAACAGGGAGTTTATGTTCAAAACGGATGATGACTATGTGTTTGACGTTCCAGTTATTGATTCTACAACGATAGATTATAAAATACAGTCTAACGACATCATTTCGTTCGAGGTCTATACAAATGAAGGTGCCATGATGCTTGAGTTTACCACCAGCGGTGTTGAACCTTCAAATTATCGATTGGGTCTGGGATTTCAGTATACCGTTGACTCACAGGGAATGGTTGAATTTCCTGTCATCGGAAATCAAGTAATTCAAGGAATGACTGTTCGTGAAGCACAAGACTTTATCGAAGACCTTTATGAGCCTCAGTTTAATGGCCCTTATGTAGTGATGAAAGTATTGAACCGCCGAGCTATTGTATTTACGAGTCCTGCCGGTAGCGCCAAAGTAATAAACCTGACAAATGAAGGCGTAAGTGTGATTGAAGCAATTGCGTTGGCAGGAGGACTTGGTGACAATGGCGATGCCGCCGATATTAAAATCATCAGAAAAATAAATAACACTCAGGAAGTATATAAGATTGATCTATCACAAATAGAGGGAATTAAATATGCTAATTTGGCAGTGGAGGCTGGAGATATCATTTATGTCCAACAGACACGCCAATTAGGCAAAGCCATATTCCAAGAGGTACAGCCATATATTGCAATATTCTCGGCGATTTCATTGGCCGTTGCAGTTGCAATGAGGGCGCTGTAACCAATATCAAATATGAGTGAAAAAGGAGAAATATCGAACCTTCAGGAATACAGGGATCGACTGACCAACTTTTCAAATGAGTTTGATTTTGGTCTTTTCCTATATATCCTCAAACGATCTATTGTTTGGTTGATTTTATGTCTCCTCGTTGCAGCGCTCGCTGCTTTCCTATACTTGCGCTATACGCCTCCTGTTTATAGGACAAGAGCTGTCATTCAACTTTCTGAAGACGATAATGCCAACAGAATTCTCGATGTTTCAGGGGTAGGCTATGAAAACAAAGCCGAGGCCAAAGTGGAACTGCTGCGGTCAAAGCTTCTTGTTACCAGAAGCATTGAAAATCTTCCGATGCGCGTTAGTTATTTCGCAAAGGGTCAAATTTTGACAACAGAACATTATGTGGCTTCTCCATATCAGGTGCAGCTTAAAGAGCTGACCAATCCTGCTGTTCAGGACGTTCCAATTAGTATTAGTTTTACAGGACCATCAAGCTTTAGTCTTAAATATAATGGTCTAGAATATTCGGGATTTCAAGTAGGCCAGGAAATAGAAACACCCGATTTTAAGGCTCTCGTGGCTATTTCAGACAGGGAAAATTTGGTGAAAACGGAAGATGAATATGAGTTGTTTTTCACCATCAACAGTATTGTCAAACTCACCAATAGATTCAGCGAAGCGTTAGAGGTTAGAATTTTAAGTCATACTGCTCGAACAATTGAATTGTCTATGGATGATAATAATCCATACATCGCCCGCGATTTTATACGGGCACATTCTACCGAGTTTTTTAGTTCAGATCTCGAAAAGAGAAGGAAAAGTGACGAAAATGTACTCACGTTTCTTGATTCACAAATCGATACTGTTTACAATCGGTTGAAAGAAAGTGAGATTCTTTTGAATCAATATAAGCAGGAAAACAAGATCAGTAATCCTGAGAGATTAAGTGATATGTTCTTGGGGCGATTGGATGATATGGAGAATGAAATTATTGAGCTGGAAATCGAAGGAAGGCTGTTGAACCAAGTGGAACAACTGGCAAAAAAAAGTTCCGATGAAGTGGAAATCTATAATCTTATTCCACTAGTTGCAGGCAGTAAATATGAAGGTTCTTTATCCAAAATGCTCAACCGTTTGCACGATCTTATAGTTGACAGAGGTGAGGTGTTGTATAGTGTTAAACCCGATAATACCCACGTAAAAGCAATTGATTACCAAATAGGGGTGCAGAAGGATTTAATTCTACAAACCATTTCAGCGTTAAAAGATCAAATCACGCAACGCACATCCGAGTTAAGTTCACAGATTGGCCAAACAGAAGGGGTCTATTATGAGATGCCCAAAAAGGAATTAGAGTACGCAAGATTGCAAAGACTTTTTACAATCAATGATAAGTATTATACTTTGTTGTTAGAGAAAAGTATCGAATATCGCATCTCAAAAGAAGGTTTCGTTTCGAACAATCAATTGCTTGAAGAACCGCGCACACCAACAACACCTGTAGCGCCAAAGAAAAATTTGATCTGGCTAACTTTTCTTTTTTCAGGATTGCTGATAGGTTTCGTAATTATCGCTATTCGATATTTATTGCACAATAAAATCACCTCGATGAATGAAATCGTCAAGGTATCAGATGCTACAATTAGTTCGTTAGGAATTATTCCCAGATTCAAAGAGGATGTTCCTATCTCAATGCTGTTGGTCGATAAAAATCCGCGTTCGCTCATTGCGGAGTCGTTCAGGTCGGTGCGAACGAATCTGCAGTTTTTGGATAAGCAGCAAGGATCAAAGGTGGCGGCCATCACATCAACGATTTCTGGAGAAGGTAAAACGTTCGTTGCGCTCAATCTAGCGGGAATTGTAGCATTCGGAGGTAAGAAAGTGGTGGTATGTGACCTCGATATGAGGAAGCCTAAAATCCACAAAGGATTTGGCGTTGAGAATAGCGAAGGCATGAGTACTCTCCTCATTGGCAAAGGAACCATTGATTCTGCGGTACGACACAGTGCGCTCGAAAATCTTGATTACATCACTGCCGGCCCAATACCACCCAATCCGTCAGAATTAATAATGACGGTGCGAATGAAGGAATTGGTTGAAGAGCTTAAAAAGCGGTATGACTTTATCGTGCTCGACACGCCTCCAGCCGGACTTGTAACAGATGCGGTTAGCGTTCTTCTGCTTGCTGACTATCCGATTTACATATTTAGATCGGACTATTCAAAAAAACAATTTGTGCAAGTTGCTGATAAGCTAATCAATGAGAACGATATCAATTTGTCCGTAATCTTAAATGGAGTAGACTTAGATCGCAACAAGTACTCATACAAATACAGCTATGGTTACGGATATGGCTACGGATATGGTTATGGTGCAGGCGGATATTATGAAGAGAGCAGAACAGCCATAGAGAAAAAAGGTTTTTTAAGGAACATTTTCACTAAACAAAAATGACAATTGCCCAAACTGGTTTCAGAGATTTATTGGTATTAACCCCTGATGTTTTTCGTGATGAGCGAGGTTATTTTTTCGAACCTTTTAATGAAGCTAAGTTTCGAGTTCAAACTGGTCTAAACATAACTTTTGTTCAGGACAATGAAAGTATGTCCAAAAAAGGCGTCCTCCGAGGTATGCACTTTCAGGTGCCACCAAAATCACAAGCGAAACTTATCCGCGTTACAACGGGCTCTGTTCTGGATGTTGTGGTTGATCTTAGAAAAACGGAACCCACTTTCGGACAGCACTACAAATTGATTTTGTCCGCGGAAAACAAAATACAACTTTTCGTTCCTGAAGGTTTTGCTCATGGATTTTTGGTGCTTGAGGAAGACACAATTTTTTCCTACAAGTGCAGCAATTATTACAGTCGTGAACATGATCGAAGCCTCTATTGGAATGATGATGCTTTTGGTATCGAATGGAATGCCATAGATCCAGTGATCTCTGAGAAGGACAGAAACGCTATGAGATTTGCAGATTTCGAAACCCCTTTCTTCTGATGAATTTTCTTGCGGTGATTTTTGATTCTGCTCTGTTTCAGTTGTTGATCATCACAGCGGTATTGACGGTGATTGTTTTTTTTCTTCTGAATTATTTCCAAAAGATTGGAACTACTTCCAAAACGAAGGATATTTCTAACCGATGGAGCAAAAGCGCAAAACCCACACTTGGTGGTATCGTTTTTTTGCTCGCGTTCTTAGGTTGGGTTATCGGTCAATATTTTTCCAATGCCTTTGATGACTATGATTATTTGCTTGTATTCTGCGCGGTTGCTGCTTTTTCACTTGGACTATGGGACGACATCAATCGTCTTTCTGCGAAATACAAACTTGCCGGACAGATATGCATAGCTTTTCTTTTTGCCTGGTTTAGATTATTGCCTGAGACTGATTTTCTAGAAACATTGTCTTACGGTAATTTCCAAGGGATAATCACTTTTGGCTTTATAGTATTTTTTACTGTTGGTATAATGAACTCAGTGAATATGCTCGACAATATGGATGGTGTGGCTTCGGTTGCCGCGTTGCCGGTTTTCATGTTGCCTAGTTTATTGATGATTGGTATGGGCTCATTGTCTGTCTGGTTAGTCTCAGGATTGATTGCCTTTTTGATATTTAACTGGCCGAAGTCAAGAATATTCATGGGTGATTCTGGGAGTTTATTGCTTGGCTTTTTGGTGGCATGGATACTTACGGAAAGCAACCATGTATTGATGTCTTCAGCTTTTTATCCTTTCACCTTTTTTATTCTTTTGCTGGCATCATGTAGTCTTTATTTGGCTGACAGTCTAGTTGTTGTGATCAATAGGCTTCGACACGGCATATCGCCAGCTCAGGGAGGCAGAGATCATTCGACTCATAATCTTGTTTATGCTGGCCTTAGTGAAAAACAAGTTGCTTGGTTGTTTTTAGGTCTTGCCACAATTGAAACCTTGTTTTGTGCGCTTCTCAGCGGATGTGATACAAGAGGGCCATGGGATGACAACAGATTCGTCTTGATTGCTTCACTCATCGTTGGTTATTTCTTTTTGTTATTTCTGATCATGTTTGGTATTTCCCTCAGAAATTTGCGTAAAGGGAAATACACTTATATCAAATGAATCCTAGAAAAGTTTATTGGTTATCGGCAGCGATTGGCTTCGGCTCTGCTATTGTGGCTATCGTCATATTTAGTTTTGTGCAGAATCGACGTCCAGGCAAGGAAGAAAATGATGCATATCGCGAAGTCATTAGCGAGAAATACCGAATCTATTCTTTGCCAATTCCAGAAAAGGTTGATTTTGCTGGAGAAATTGTGCCAATTGACAATCAGGATGTACGAGAAAAATTTGATCGTGAGTTGCTCATCAACACATACTGGCATAGCAACACACTTCTTTGTATCAAAAGAGCACATCGGTGGTTTCCTGTAATTGAGCCAATTCTTGCCGCCAATGGCATACCTGATGATTTCAAATACCTCGCATTAATTGAAAGCGGTTATATGAATGTGATATCCCCGGCTGGAGCAACTGGTTTCTGGCAGTTTCTGGCAGAGACAGGGAAAGGATATGGATTGGAGATTAATGATCAGGTTGACGAGAGATATCATGTGGAGAAGAGCACACAGGCGGCCTGTCATTATCTCAAAGACGCTTACGATCAGTATGGATCATGGTCGCTTGCTGCCGCATCTTACAATATGGGAATTGCTGGTCCGCGAAGGCAAATTGACCGACAGAAAGAGACAACATATTGGGACCTTATGCTCAATGAAGAAACTGCGCGTTATGTATTTCGCATAATTGCTATGAAAGAAATCATTAACAATGCCGATAAGTATGGATTTGTGATCAGACCGGCAGATCTATATGAACCTTTAAGGTACAACACAGTTTCAGTTGATTCCAGCATTACTGATTTCGCCACTTTTGCAAAGTCATACAACACAACTTATAAGGATTTGAAAATGCTCAATCCATGGCTGCGTGAAAGTTATCTGAAAAATAAAGAGAAGCGTGTTTACGAAATCAAGGTCCCAATAGCTCAATAGTTCTAATACGGCGTGATAGTGAACGCAGCAGAAGCCATTCTTCTCGTGATTCGTCCATCGATTATTTCATCTAAGATCATTTCTTTTGCGATATTGTTTTGCATCACTTCATCCATTGATTTTATTGCACCTGCAGGAATGTGATGTTCAACAAAAATATTTATCCATTCACCGACTGCTTTTTGCTCAAACAATGGCTTCAATCTGCTTGCAAGCATTGCTCTATTGATTACCCTTTGCTGGTTTGTTGCGAATTCATCTTCCTCTGATAAATTCGAATCGCCAAGCAAGTAACACATTTGTCGAAATTGTTTGTCACTGCCAACAGCAAGAACAATTTGTTTACCATCAAGGCAAGTGAATGTTTCTCCATAAGGTGAGATATTCGGATGAAGCGAACCAGCTCGCTGCGGAATGTGATTGGCCATTAAAAAATTCGTTGCCTGATTCACGAGTGCGCTCAATCCAGCTTTTTCAAGTGAACACTCCACCACACAGCCAATACCGGTTTTTTCGCGACGCAAAAGAGCACAGAGAATTCCTTCTTTCAGCTGATGCGCGGCCAATACATCCATAATGGCCACGGGCATTTTTATCGGACCGGATTCAGATGTGCCATTCATGTGCATATATCCTGTTTCAGCTTGAAGCACCACATCATATGCAACGCGCTCTGGATTGCTATCGAAGCCAGTGATTTTTGCATACACAATTTTTGGATTAATGGCACGGACGATAGCTGGTGTAAGTTTAAACTTGACGTCATCTCCAGTTTTGAAATTGATGATGACAATGTCAGATTCCGCAATTAACTTTTCAAGAGCTTGCCTGTTATCCTTCTCGGCAATGTTCAACCAAAGATATTTTTTATTGTAGTTAACCGATGAGAAGTAGGCGGAAATGTTGCTGTACTGTTCCTCTGATTTCAGTTTCCAAGACCTTGTTACATCACCACCATTGCCAGGGTTTTCAATCTTCACCACTTCAGCTCCTAACTCGGCAAAAAAGGTTGCAACTGAAGGTCCAGCAAGAACTGTAGAAAGGTCTAAAACCCGCAGGCCTTCGAAAATGTTTTTCATTTGGTATGAATTAAGCAATTATTACCGACTTCAGAATTTCTCTAAAACGGTTTGAAATATTCAATAAAGTTCATCTTTTTATTAAACATCAAAATCTCCGTCAAATATGAGAAGTAAAAACTTAAAAGCACACGAGGCTTTTGTTTCGACTGATGTCCCCTTGAGCGAAATGCCATTTACCTGATTGGGTTTTATGCAGGTTATTCAATGCCTGAAAGCGCTTGCTTGAACACTGTAAGGCATCTATCGCGAGCAAAGGAATGTTCTACAATAGGTTTTGGATATGATGAAGTTTTGTATTCGGGTACCCACTTTTTGATATATAATTCATCGTGGTCGAATTTTTCAGTTTGCAATGTAGGATTGAAGACCCGGAAATACGGTGCGGCATCACAACCACTTCCGGCGGCCCATTGCCAGCCTCCAACATTGCTTGCTAAATCAAAGTCGAGCAGTTTTGAAGCAAAATATCTTTCTCCCCATTTCCAGTCGATAAGCAAATGTTTGACAAGAAAACTTGCCACAACCATGCGCACTCTATTGTGCATATGGCCTGTGGTGTTGAGTTCTCTCATTCCTGCATCAACAATTGGATATCCAGTTTTTCCTTCACACCAAGCTTTGAATTCATGCTCATTGTTTCTCCAAACAATAGCATTGTATTGAGGTTTGAAAGCGCTAGTAGCAGAGTATGGGAAGTGAAATAATATCATCTGATAGAATTCTCTCCAGATAAGTTCATTTAGCCACTTTTCATTTGTTTCGTAGGCAAGTCTTGTTATTTCTCTTACGCTTATTGTGCCGAATCGAAGATGTAAACTGATGCGTGAAGTGCCTTCTATTGCAGGGAAATCTCTAGTCAGATCGTATTTTTTAAGTACTGTTACTGCCGGAGTTTTATCTGGAAAATAATGGAAATCAAACTCTTCGAATCCCATTGTTTTGAGATCAATAATAGGTTCTTTTTTTAGCTGATATAAATTGCCGAAGTACTTTTTGGTGGGATAACTTTTGAGATAGAATGGTGTAATTTTCAATTTCCATTTTCTGCTGTACGGCGTGAAAACAGTGTATGGCTTGCCATCATCTTTCATCACCTCTTCCTTTTCGAAAATCACTTGGTCTTTGTAACCCTTGAATTCTATGTTTTTTTCTTTAAGAAAATCATAGATGTTTTTGTCGCGTTCTCTAGCATATGGCTCATAGTCACGGTTAGCGAAAACGGTTTCGACTTTATAAGTATCCGTGATTTTTTGCCACACTTCTTTCGTGCTGCCATGAAATGAAATCAGGGTGGAGCCCAATTCATGGAGTTGATTGTTAATGGCTGTAAGTTCATCGTGAATGAACAACACGCGAGCATCCTTGCTGTTATCGAGTTTAGTTAGAATATCAGCGTCAAAAATGAAAATACACAAAACCGGCTTATCAGACTTTAAAGCATGATATAAGCCAGCATTGTCGTGGAGCCTTAGATCACGTCGGAACCAGAATATGTTGATTGATTTTTTTGACATCCTCAGAAAACACTTTTTGAGGTCAGATTGTTCGCATAGTTAATGAAATTGTGAACGTGTTGGGCGTTTTTAGTCATAAAGATAACAACCGACATTCTGCGCGTTTTTTCGGTTAGTTTTGTGCTAACCGAAATATGTGAAAAATGAAGAATAAATCATCTATTGGCTTGGATGCATCCAAGTCGAAAAAAATTGCTGAAAAGCTGAATGTGCTTCTAGCTAATTATTCTATATTTTATCAGAATACCAGAGGTTGTCACTGGAATATTCAAGGAGAAAAGTTCTTTGAATTGCATCTTAAGTTCGAGGAACTCTACAACGATCTTCAATTGAAAATAGATGAAATAGCAGAAAGGATTTTAACCTTAGGTCACGCGCCGGAACATCGCTATACAGCCTATGGTAAATTGTCTTCAGTTAAAGAAAGCTCTGCAGTGAATGATGGGAAAAAGGCCATGAAGGATATCCTCAGTTCAATTCAGATCATCATGATTCTTCAAAGAGAAATTCTATCACTCAGTGAAGATGCTGATGATGAAGGAACGAATGCCTTGATGAGCGACTATATCAGAGCACAGGAAAAGTTGGTATGGATGTATTCTGCATATCTTGCGAAGTGATGCTGATAAACAAAGAACTTTCAAATCACCATTATTGCTTTGTTTCAGGCATTGAAGTTAAAAATCTCATGCGCCTTTTCATATTGTGCGGAATATTTTTTGTGAACGATAGTTTTTCACAAACTCCTTGCATTGGTGGTCTTGCAGGCATTTATGAATGCGAGAATGTCGATCTTATCTATCACGTTACGCCAGCTGAAATTGGAGGTGCTCAAACCAACGAAGTGTGGGGTTGGACAGATTCGCTTGATGGAAAAGAATACGTGATACTAGGAACCACAACAGGTGTATACTTCTATGATATTGCTGATCCGTTGAATCCAATTCAGTTGGGCATTCTTCCAACGCACACACTCAACTCACCGTGGCGTACATTTCGTCATTACAATAATTATTTGTTTGTTGCGAGTGAAGCTTCAGGTCATGGAATGCAGGTGTTCGACCTAACAAGGTTGAGGGATGTTGCAACACCTCCCGAAATTTTTAGTGAAGATGCGCATTATCCTGGATTTGGCGATTGTCATACACTAGCAATCTGCGAAGAAACCGGATACGCGTTTGCATGTGGCACTTCAACTTTTCTCGGTGGATTGCACATTGTCAACATCCAAGATCCACTCAATCCGACAATTGCTGGTGGTTATGAAGTTAATGGGTACACGCATGAATCTTTTGTTGAGGTTTATTCCGGACCAGATGAAGATTATGTTGGTCGCACTGTTGCGTTCTGCTTCAACGGCGCAGTGCCCTTGCCTGTTACAATTGTTGATGTCACCGATCCTTCCGATGCATCAACTATTTCGCTTACTTCTTATCCTGGTCAAAGTTATTGTCATCAGGGTTGGTTGACTGCCGATAAGAGCTACTTGCTCATCAATGATGAGCTAGATGAATATTACAACAATGCCGATAGTTTGCATACACATATTTTTGATGTGCATGATCTCGACAATCCTGTTTACATGGGATATCATGTTATGGGAACTTCGATAGATCACAACTTATATATTTCCGGGAATTTGGTTTATGAAAGCAACTATACAAATGGTTTATCCATTCTTGATGCTAGCTTGGTGAGTGATACAGTTCTAACGACTGTAGCGTATTTCGATCATTTTCCTGGTGGCGATCCCGAGTTGTTTCAAGGGGAATGGATGAGTTACCCTTATTTCAGTAGTGGAATTATACCGGTGACTGATATTTATAACGGTATGTTTTTATTAGAACCTCGGCTTATTCGTGCAAGTTCACCTGAATCGATTTGCGCTGATGAAGATCTTTTTTTACATGTTGACTTGTTGCAAGGCTTCCCCGGACCTTACTCTTTAACTTTACAAGGGCTTCCGGATGAAGCAGTGATAGAATATTCTTTTCTAGATGTTCAAGCACCCGCTTCTTTAGACATAATCGTTGGTGGCTTACAAAATTATTCTGGTCTGTTGAATGTGGAAGTTACTGTCTTCGGCGCATATCACCATTATTCTGATGTTGTAAGCACCGAAGTGCAAGCACTGACAATGTGGTTTGAAGATTTGGACAATGATGGTTATGGCACTTTGTCTTCAACGATCATGTCGTGTTTCGGTCAGGCTGGTTTTGCAATTTTATCCGGTGATTGCGATGATACCAATGAACTCATTCACGCTGATGCCTTGGGTACGCAAGACGATATCGACAATAATTGCAATGGAATAATCGATGAAGCTGAAATGCAGTTGTGTTCTGATCTCAATGGTGATGGATTAATCACCGTATTAGATATTTACATCATCACTGGTGATTTTGGATGTGCTGAAGTAAACTGCACTGGTGATATCAACCTCGATGGTACAACGAATTTGACGGATGTACTAATCCTAATGTCAGATTTTGGAGAGTTTTGTACTGAATAGTTATAGGCTATTTCTGATCTTCTAGCAGTTGTTTCCGATATAAGGATGCATAATATTTATCGGCCGTTATAAGCGCATTGTGGGTGCCTTCTTCGACGATTTTTCCATGCTCGAGCACAATTATTCTATCCGCGTCGCGAATGCTAGATATCCTATGTGTGATGATCAGACTGGTTTTGTCACGCATAATTTTCTTAAGTGATTCTAAAATGTGCATTTCCGTTTCTGTATCGACAGCACTCAGACAATCATCGAAAATTAATATATCAGGATTTTTGAGAATTGCTCGGGCGATAGAAATTCTTTGTTTTTGTCCGCCACTTACATTGATGCCTCTTTCACCAAGGATGGTATCATACTGATTGGGAAAACCGATAATGTTGTCATGAATGTCAGCGTTCTTAGCAGCTTCAATAATTTCTTCATCCTTATATTTTTCAACACCGAACGCAATGTTGTTGCGGATTGTATCCGAGAATAGAAATACTTCTTGAGGCACATAACCAATGCTACGTCTGAGATTGTTAAGATTGATTTGCGGCAGCGGTTTGCCATCAATCAGAATCACTCCTTCAAGAGGGTCAGTCATTCGCACGATAAGATTGGCTAATGTGCTTTTCCCTGAACCAGTGCGCCCAATTATGCCAAGTGTCTCTCCTTTGCTAACGCGGAATGAAATATTTTTCAACGCTTGCGTGCCACTGTCTTCATACGTAAAAGAAACATTCCTGAATTCAAGATCTCCGGATATTGTTTGTTCAACAGGATTTGTGTTTTTAATTCCTGGTTCTGTTTTCAGGAATTCATTGATCCTGGCTTGGCTGGCTTCTGCTTTTTGGACAAGACTTGTAACCCAGCCTACAATTGCAAATGGCCAAGTGAGAATATTGACATAAAAGACAAATTGCACAATAACGCCAGGTGAAATTTCACCCGCCATCACTTTGTGAGCGCCAACATACACAGTCAAAATCGTGCTTAGGCCAACAAGTAAAATAATTACAGGCATGAAGAGTGAATCCACTTTCACCAAGCGCAACTGTTTTTTTTTATAACTAGTACTTTCTTTATCGAACTGTTCTGTGTAATAATCTTCCCTTTGAAATGATTTTAAAACACGAATTCCTGATGTGGTTTCCTGCACGATAGTGCTAAGCATCGACTGTTGATTTTGAACTTGATCAGTGCGTTTGTTGATGACTGTGCTCACATAAAAAATTGCAATCATCATAAAAGGCAGCGGAGAGAGCGTGTAGAGCGTGAGTTCAACATCTATCTGAAGCATCACAACCACGCACATAATGAGAAGCACAACAAGATTCAACGTGTACATAACAGCAGGCCCAACATACATGCGCACTCTGTTCACGTCCTCACTGATTCTATTCATAAGATCGCCCGTCCTGTTTTTTTTATAAAATGAAAGATCGAGCTGCTGATATTTGTCGTAAACTTCATTTTTGAGGTCGTATTCAATATGTCTTGACATCACAATTAATGCCTGTCGTTGATAAAAAAGAAACACGCCTTTTACAATGAACATCAGCAAATAGAAGCCGGCTAACATGAGACCCATGCGCATGATGATATCGGCGTAGTTATTCTCTTTCAATTCAAGAGGAGGTAATTGAACGCCAATCCATGAAGCCATATTCACAAAGCTCTTCGGTTGATCGATTAATGTTTGCTCTTGATGGCTTTGTGAAAATGCCAAAGCATCGGCAAGAAAATCGATGCCATCACGAACCACTACTGGAGCATAAACACTGAAGATATTTCCTATTGTTATGAGCAAAAAACCCATGAACAGCCTGCCTCTGTATTTCCAGAAATATTTGTTGAGATAAGCTAGATTTTTCATGGTTCAAACTTAGAATTCGAAATTCCATGTTATACTAGGCAGAACTGGAAAGAGGCTCACCTGATATGCTTTTACTTGGAAACTTCCTGATCCAAGTTGACCATCATTGCCGAAATAAATGAAATAAGGATTTTGTCGGTTGTACAAATTATAGACAGAGAAATTCCAGTTGCTTCTGAACTTTTTCGGCACCTCCTTTTCTTCACCTGTCTCAGGATCAAATTTGATTTTTGAGGTTTTTGAATACCAAGTAAAAGAGATATCGGCGCGATGGTAAGGCGCCATTCTGAAGCTATTCCTATCGCCATACACATCTACTACACGGTTCTCATAGAAGTATCTTTCAACAGGCAATGTTATCGCGTTGCCGGTGGCATAAACGAATACAAAACCAAAGTCCAGTCGCTCAATAATTTTATAGTTTAAAACGAAACTCACGTCGTGTCGTCTGTCCCATCTGGTTGGAAAAGCTTCTCCTTCATTGAAGACATCAAATACTCTTTCGGTTTTCGACCATGTATAACCAACCCATCCGTTCAATCGTCCTACACGTTTTTTAAGGAATAGCTCAAGACCATAACTGTATCCCGTTCCAAATACAAGCAAGTTGTCAATGTTGTCATTGATAGTTTGATCAGGTTGCGCTCCTTCTTTATACTCACTCTGATTTTCCATGGTTTTGTAGTAAACCTCGACACTGCTTTCCCATTTATCATCGAAGAAGTTTTTGAAGTAGCCTGCGCTGTATTGCATTCCGATTTGTGGGCGCAATACATCTGTACTCGGCAGCCACACATCTGTAGGAAGCGAGGTAGGAGACAAGCTAGTGAGATGAATGTATTGGTAATTGCGCATGAAACCGGCTTTTACACTGGAGCTTTTGTTGATTGAATATCGCACGCTTAGCCTTGGCTCTAAACCACTGTAGAACTTTACCTTTTCATTTTTTTCATACGACACAATAGTGGTCGTGCCCGGCATACCAACAATTCCATCAGGTTGTTTGACATAACGATCAAACGGACCGACATGCATAAAAGAAGAAAAGCGCAGACCTGCATTTATTCTTAAGTCTTCGGTGATGTCAAATTCGTCCAATGCATATACTGCTGTCTCGTGGGAAAGCAGATTAACCTTTTTACCTGTATCGAATTCTGTATCTCCACTTCGGGCATAAACAGAGTTCGGTTGGAAATTATGATGTGTGTATTCAACACCCCATTTTATGTTGTGCAAATAGTTCGGGTAATAATTCCATTGCACTTTGGCACCATAGTCCCGAATGCCGCTTGAAAGTGTGAATTCAAATTCTTCTTGTTCCGCGCCGAATGAAAATTGGTAGTCAGTGAATGTGGCAATAGCATTCATGAATAACTTCTGATTGATGATGCGGTTCCATCGAAGTGTAGCAGTTGCGTTGCCCCAAGGTATGCGAGTAGAGAAAGCGGTCTGTTTGCTTTTGAATGTAAATACATCCCTTCCGAAGTATCCGCTTGCGTATAGTTGATCGCGGTCTGAAAGGCGATAATTGAATTTCATATTCAGGTCGTAGAAATAGTATCCCGAGCCATATGCATTTGCAGTAGGTTTTATAAATGGCTTCAGCAAGGCATCAATATAGGTTCTGCGCCCGCTGATGATAAATGAGGAAGTGTCCTTTTTGATCGGACCTTCGATTGTGAATCTCGATGCAATGGTTCCAATGCCGCCCTGTGCATGAATTTTTTTCTGATTGCCTTCTTTTAGCGAAATGTCCAGAACAGAAGCTAGTCTGGTGCCATAGTTAGCCGAAATTCCGCCTTTGGTGATCTCAAGATTTTTTACTGCGTCTGCATTAAATACGGAAAAAAATCCAAAGAGGTGAGACGCATTATACACTGTTGCATTGTCGAGAAGAATCAGGTTCTGATCTACACCGCCACCCCTTACATAAAAACCGGCATTTCCTTCACCGCTGCTTTTGATACCCGGAAGTAATGTGATAGTTTTTAGAATATCGATTTCACCAAGCAGCACGGGTAACTTTTTTACCTGATCTATTTCAAGTCCAATTTTTCCGATGTCAGTGCTCTGTGTGTTGCGGCTTTTATCAGCCTGTACATTTACAACCGCAGTTTCAATTGACTTAGGCTTGAGTTCTATTTCTATGCGAAGGTCTTTTGTGAGATCGACCACTTGAGAAGTTGTCTCATAACCAATCAATGAGCATTCAACAGTGTGTTTGCCTTCTGGGAGTGTAAGCGAATAAAAGCCATAAACATTCGACGCAACACCTCGGTCGATTTCTTTGGCAACTACTAAAGCCCCTATCAAAAATTCTCCCGTCTGACCGTCTTTAATTTCGCCACTTATCGTGAAGTTTTTTTCATCGGCTAAAAATGTTGCAGCACTTGCCGAACTGATCGCGACGACCAGCAACAACAAAGATGACAGTGCTTTTAGTAATTTCATAAGCGGAGCGCAAATCTAACGAATAGAAATGATCAACAATCTTCGCGGAATTCGTTGACTTGGGAAATTTCGTTAATAATAAAAATTGTATGAAATGAATTGGAGGCAAGAACATATTTTCGCCGCTGTACCGCGACCGAGTTTATGGCTTTTATACCGAAGTTCGTTTTTATCATGTTGATGATTGCATGTTGTCCTGCGCTGCTAAGTCAGTATGAGGATAAGTCGATCAGTGCGATAAAAATTTCGGATCCTCCAAAAATAGATGGCGTCTTAGATGAGTTCTTTTGGTCGGAGGCACCCGCGGCTACAGGTTTTGTGATTGATAATCCCCACCCTGGTAAGCCACTTGAACAGAATACAGAGGTAAAGATTGCGTATGATGATGAGGCTATTTATATTGGTTTCTTCAGCTATGATGAATCACCTGATAGCATTCTCAGGCAGCTATCTGGGCGCGACCAATCAGGAAACACTGACTATTGCGGAATCACTTTCAGTTGTTATCGCGATGGTATCAATGGCTTTGCTTTTATGGTAACACCAAACGGCGAGCAATATGATGCCCGGATGGAGAATGATGGCGAGGATCTCTCTTGGAATGCCGTGTGGTATTGCAAAACTAAAATCAATGACAAAGGATGGGTGGCGGAATTCAAAATTCCGTTTGCGGCGCTGCGATTCCCGGAAAGCGCAGAGCAAGTTTGGAACATAAATTTTGTGCGTGAAATACGCAGAAATAGACATCACGCTTTTTGGAGAGGAGTAGATCCGCTTGTTCCAGGTATTCTGACACAGATGGGCACACTTACAGGTATCAAAGATGTTGAAACGCCAAAGCGCATTTTTTTATATCCATATGCTTCTTCTTACTACAATACATACGAAGA
>Ga0075163_10001256_pt1 | contig 33821 bp, 26 predicted proteins | sample JI1023141ADNA_FD_71478 | JGI IMG/M metagenome (GOLD analysis project Ga0075163, IMG submission 71478) | Wastewater effluent complex algal communities from Wisconsin, to seasonally profile nutrient transformation and Carbon sequestration -... | ecosystem: Engineered > WWTP > Effluent > Algae...
CAAGCCCGCGCGGGTGACCAAGTCGATCCCGCCACGGACCCGGCGCGCCGTGCTGCGGCGGGACCGCGGGCGCTGCATCGTGCCCGGCTGCCGCAACGCGCGCTACGTCGACGTGCACCACCTGATCGCGCGGGCCAAGGGCGGCAAGCACACCCCGACCACGCTGGCCGCGCTGTGCTCCGCGCACCACGCGGCCGCGCACGATGGCCGGATGCGGGTCGAGGGCACCGCGCCCGGCAATCTGCGCTTCACGCACGCCGACGGCCGGCCGTACGGCGAGCCGCCGCCCCGCATGCGCGGCGAGCCGCCCGCGGCCGCGGCGTCGGCGGCGTCAGCGGCGTCCCACGTGGGAGGTGCGCCGGCGGTGGTCGCGGCAGTCTCGACGGCAGCGGCCGCGGCGTCCCACGTGGGAGGTGCGCCGGCGGCGGTCGCGGCTGTCTCGACGGCAGCGGTCGCGGCGTCCCACGTGGGAGGTGCGCCGGCGGCGGTCGCGGCGTCGGCCGGCGCTACGACCGCGGTCGCACCCGCACACGTGAAGGCGGTGGTTGGGGGCGCGTCGGCGCCGCCGCGGCGAGCGGCCGCGGTCGCTCCAGCAGACGCAGCTGATGTAACCGAGGCCATCCGGGCGCAAACGGCTGGCGTCGCCGCGCCGCAGCCGCCGGTCCGCCGCCGCCGTCGCGCCAAGGTCCGCGCAGCCAGCAAGACGCGCGGATCGGCGAAGGCCGGGCGCCGCACGCGGCGGCGACGCAGCGCCGGGCCCCGTCGCGCCGCGAGTCTGCGCCGCCGCGCCGCGAGCCGGTGTCGACGCTCGTGGCGAACTCCGCGAAGTCGCTCGCGCTTCAGGCAGTGGCGCGGCGAGTAGGCGCGCGCGCCGAGGCTGGATAGATGTGTGGACATGCGCCGCCGCTCCTTCGTCGCCTTGCCCCTCGTCGTCATCGCCGCCTGCGATCCCGGCAGCGCCGCGATCCGGCCGCCGGGGCCGCGCGCCGCGCCGAGGCCATCGCGCGAGCCCGCACCGGTGTCGCCGCCGGTGATCACCTGGCACGGCCTGACCGCGACGATCGTCGTCGCCGAACCGGCCTGGCGGCGAGTCCACGCCACGATGAAGGCGCGGGTCGCCCTTGGCAGCGGCGACGCAGTGTTGGTGTTGCGGCTCGAGGTCACTGATTTACCGGCGGGGAGCTCGCTCGCCGCCGGTGCTATGACGGTGCCCGCGGCGCACGGCGTCGCGACGGCCGAGATCCCCATTCCCGACCTCGGCGCGATCTCGATCACGGCGCTCGAGCGACCGGTCGAGTTGGCGCTGGGGATGCCGATCGAGATCACGTTGCCCGATCAGGCGCCGGTGTCCACGGCGGTGCCGTCAGCGACCCTCGATCTGCGGCTGCCGCTCATGGACGCGTTCGAACGGGCGGCGGAACGGCCGGTCGGCCTCGCGTCGGCCGCGAACTCCTTCGACACTGCCGCGCTGGTAGGCCAGAGCATCATCCACCAGCGCGTCGGCAGCGGCACGACGCTGGGCGACATCGACTGGATCGTCGCGATCGCGCGGCAGCCGACCGAGCGTCGCAAGACGTGCGGTGGCTACCAGCGCGTCGGCGCCATCACCGTGCGGTTCGTCGACCAGGCGCTGACGATCTACGACGCGCGCACCGGCGCCGTGGTCGCGACCGAGGTCATGGCGCCCGCGGCGCGCTGCGCGCGCTTCGCGATGGTCCGCGACCGGGAGGCCAGCGAGTCGGTGTCGACCGACGACATCAAGCGGCGGGTGGCGCAGCTGCTCGCCCGAGGTAGCGCACGACGAGCTCGATGAGCTCGGCCCGAAAGCCGGGCTCGGCCAGCAGCGCGGGCTCATCGACGACCGCCGCCTCGATGACCCGCTCGACCGCGTGGACCGCGATCCACGCCATCAGCGCGTGCGGGCCCGGGCGGACGTCGTCGCGGCGGCTCATCGCGGCCGCGACCTCGCGGCGGACGGTACGGTCGACCTCGTCGCTGACCGGCGCGGTCCAGCTCGGCGGCACCTGCCGGCGGATCGCCTGGCGCAGCCCGATGCCACCGAGTTCGCCGAGCAGCGCGTCGATGATCCGGCCGGCCACCTCGGCGAGCGGCGCGTCGCCGGCGCTGACCAGGATCTGCACCGCCAGCGCCTCGGTGCGGCGCTCCATCTGTCGGGCCAGTTCGGCGAGCAGCGCGTCCTTGTTGGGGAAGTACTGGTACAGCGAGCCGATGCTCACGCCGGCGCGCTCGGCCACCTGGTTGGTGGTGAAGCCGTCGAGGCCGCGCTCGTCGAGGACCTGGCTGGCGGCGGCGAGGACCGACGCGATGATGTCGGCGCCGGCGCGGGTGGTCGGCGGCTTGCGGGGCGCGATCCGGCGGTCGCGAGGCACCGGCCGATGCTGCCACGGCCGCGGCGCGCCGCGACCGACCGGGGTGACCGATCAGGTCGCGCGGCGGACCAGCTCGGCGAGCAGCGCGACCCCGAAGCCGGTGGCGCGGTCCTTGGGGAAGGCCGGGCCGGCGAGGTCGACGTGGCACCAGCGGCGCCCGGCGGTGGCGCCGCTCAGGTGCTCGTAGACGAACTGCGCGGCGCAGCTCGACTGTGCGTTGTTGCGGTCGGCGACCGAGTTGCGCAGGTCGGCCACCGGGCTCCGGAACTCGTGGGCGTACAGCTCGGGGGCGAACGGCAGCGGGTGGCACAGGTCGCCCGAGGCGCGGCCCGCGGCCAGCGCGTGCGCCTCGAGCGCGGCGTCGTCGCTGACCACCGCGGCGTGGATCACGCCGGTCGCGATCAGCTGCGCGCCGGTCAGCGTTGCGGCGTCGATGATCAGCGTCGCACCCAGCTCGCGCGCGGCCCAGCTGACGCCGTCGCCGAGCAGCAGCCGGCCCTCGGCGTCGGTGTTGTTGATCTCGACGGTCTTGCCCGAGTGCATGCGCAGGATGTCATCGGGCTTGTAGCTGCGCGCGTCGATCGCGTTCTCTGCGATGCACAACAGGAGCGACAGCCGGTAGCTGGGGCGCTCGGCGGCCAGCACGCGGAACGCGCCGAGCACCGCGGCGGCGCCGCCCATGTCGGCCTTCATGCCCTCCATGAAGCCGCGCTGCTTGAGGTGCAGGCCGCCGGTGTCGAAGGTGATGCCCTTGCCGACCAGCGCGACGTGGCGCTCGGCGTCGACGGGGCCGACCTGGGCGATCAGCAGGCGCGGCGGCTCGAGCGCCGCCTTGCCGACGCCGTAGATGCCGCCCAGCCCGCGCGCGGCGAGCTCCTCGCCGACGTACTCGGTGATCTCGACGCCATCGCCGAGCGCGGCGCGGGCCGCGGCGGCCAGCGCGGTCGGGTGCAGCTCGGACGGCGGCGTGTCCACCAGGATCGCGGCGTCGCGGGCGCAGCGCACCGTCAGCTTGGTGCGCGCGTCGGGCGCCACCGGCGAACCGTCGGGGCCGACCGCGGCGATCGCCACCTTGACCTTGGCCGGGTCGGCCTTGGCGGTGAACGCGGGGATGGCGCGCGACACCGCGTTGGCCGCGGCGAGGAAGTCGCCGGGTTCGTCGAGCAACAGCACCACCAGCGCCTTGCCCTTGCTCCCCCACGGCAGGTTGGCCAGCGCGAAGCGGATGCTGTCGGCGCGCGACGGCGCGTTGTAGCGCGAGACGGCGTCGGGCAGGACCGCGAGGTGGAGCCAGGTCGGTCCACCGGCCAGCGTCGAGCCGAGCGCGCCCCGCAAGCCCGGCTTGGTGCGCGTCGCGAGCTCGCGCAGCAGGTCGGCGCGCTTCTTGTCGAGCAGCCCGCGCGGCAGCGGGCCCTTGGCGGCGCGGGACGCCGGCGCCACGACGACCAAGTGCTCGAGGCCCGCGGTCGTCAGCTTGCCGGGGGCGGCGAAGGTGAGTTCGATCATGGCCGCAGCCTACCGCCGTCCGTCGCGCGGCCGCAGCTCGATGCGCACGCGGTCGCCATCGTCCTTGGCGCCACGGATCTTCTTGGGGACGGGCAGGAGGGCCCCGTGCTGGCGGTCCCGCCACACGCTGGTGGACCAGGTGACGCCGTCGACAGTGGCGACCACTGGGGTCCTGCCCCACGGGTGCGTCGCGGGCGGCGCGTGCCGCGCCGGCACCTTGGCGAAGGTCCAGCCGCCGGCGCCGGGGTAACGGAACAGCTTCGCGGTGAACGCCACATGGTCATCATGCCAGGACGTGGGCGACGCGGCGGGGCGGTATCGCTCGGGCGGGCGCATCGCTCGTGCGGGCGCGCGACCTGACCGAAGGCCTGCGGTGGCGCGCGGGCTGTGGCACGCTCACGGGATGCGCGCGTGCCCGTGGCTCGTGATCGTCGCGTCGATCGGGTGTGGTGGGGCGGCGGCCAAGCCCGACTATCCGTCGCTCGCCCCTACCTCTGCGGGCGACGCGCCGGCCGCTGGCGACGAGGACGTGGCGGCGGCGCCGGCCCCGGACCCGGCGGAGTTCGCGCCGCCGCCGTCGCAGCCGACCGGCGCGCCGATCGCGATCACCTGGGCGCCGCTGGCCGTCGACCTGCGCCGCACGCGCGACATCACCCACCACGCGCTGTACACCACCACCTCGGACACCGGCGGCCGGCGCCAGCGGACCGAGCGCCACTTCCACGCCGCCGAGCGCATCGCCGCGGTCGCCGCCGGTCGGCCGACCGCGCTCGCCGCGACGTTCGACGACGGCCGCGAGACGATCACCTTCGCCGGCAGCGCGCCGATCGGCCAGACCCTGGTGACCGGCGAATACCGGATCGAGGTCGGGGCCGACGGTGCCACGGTCGAGGTCAGCCGCGGCGGCTCCGGCTACCCGATCGGCGACCGCGAGCGCGAGGAGCTCGCGGGCATCTACGGCGGCGGCGAGCTGGGGCGCGACGCGCCGCTGCTCGCGGTGATGGCCGGCCACGCGCTGCGGGTCGGCGAGACGGTCGAGCTCACCAAGGCCGAGCAGACGGCCGCCGGCGGCGGCGAGCCGCTCGACGTGCCGATCCACCTGTCACTGACGGGCGTGGCCGACGGCGTCGCGACCTACCAGTTCGTGTTCTTCGTCACCGCGACGCGCCCCGATGGCTACGACGCCCGCGGCGTCAAGTTGGTGTTCGCGGTCGAGGTCGCGACCGGGCGGGTCCGCTCGATCTCCGCCATCGACGCCCGCACCGACACCTCGCCGGCGATGCAGGCGACCTCGCGCATGACCGAGACCACCACGATCACGTACTGACCGCCGCGGCGCGCGCACGCGGGCCCGCCCGCGTCAGAACGGCACGCAACCGCAGATGGCCAGCTTGCTCAGCTCGAGGCCGATGCCGACGAACAGCTGGGTGTCGCCGTGCTCGCCGAACGTCCGCTGCGCCCCCAGCTCGCCGTAGGCGGCGCGCTGGTAGCGGACGTGCAGCCCGGCGTCGAAGCCCCAGGCGCCGCCGTCGCGGATCCCGCCCGCGAACGGCCACAGCTCCCAGCGGTCATCGACGCCGTCGGGGCTGGTGTCGAGGACGCGGACGCCGACCGGGACGCCCCAGCGCGATTGCGAGCGCCCCTCGCTCGAGACGCTGTCCCGCAGGTTGGCGCTGGTGACGGTGACGCCGGCGAGCAGCTGGTCGACGTAGAGGAACTGCGCGCTGACGCTGCTCGGACGCTGCTCGGCGCTGTCGATGCGACCGCGGTAACCGAGGGCGCACCCGCTGACCGCGAGCGCGATGGCGAGGCTCGACCACGGACCTCGAGGCGCGTACATCGCGCCATGATAACGGGCCACCACGGGTAAGCGCTGGGTAGCCGCGCCCGCGCCGCCCGCCCGCGCGCGCGCCGCCCGCGCGCCGTGCCGCCCGCGCCGCCCGCGCCGAAGGTTCACCCCTGCGGGGTCGGGTCGCCCGCGCGCGTGCGGGAGCGGCGCGCCGGCGCTGTCGCGCGCCATCGGCTCGGAGTACGTTCGCGCTCGCTCGGCGGCCCATGGGGGGCGAGGCCTCGCGATAGCGGCATGGAGGGTGAGGCGAGCTGGGCCGCCCTCCACTGGTGGAGGACGACAATGAGGAAGCAAGGATCGTTGGCTCTCATCCTGGGAGCGCTCGCTGCGTGGTCGGCTGGTTGCGTCGAGCCCGACGCGGAGGCCGGCCCACCTGCGCCCACGCCGGCCGCCCGCGCGGCGCCGCCGGCGCGCGTCGTGATCGTGCTGTTCGATCAGATGGTGCCGGCGTACGCCGACGCGTTCGACATGCCGAACTTCCGGCGCCTGCGCGACGCGGGCACCTCGTTCGAGCGCGCGTACCTCGGCTACATGGCGTCGGAGACGGTGATCGCGCACAACGTGATCACGTCGGGGCTGGCGCCGAACCACATGGGGTGGGTCGACGAGGCCTGGCGCGACACGACGAACCTGCTCGGCAAGGGCACCGACATGATGCACCTGCCGGGGAGCTGGGGCCTGGCGGAGTTCGACACGGTGATCAGCGCCGCGGGCTACCCCAAGCTCGCCGACTACCTGCACGCCGCGCGTCCCGGGACCTCGTTCATCGTGGTCGGCGAGAAGTCGTACGCCGTCGACAGCGCCGTCCAGCCCAGCGGCGACATCGCGGTCCGGATGTCGGGCCGGCAGGCGACCGAGCCGTGCCGGACGATCCTCGGCGGGCGGTTCCGCGGGCCGTCGGGCAAGAACGTCCCCGCGTACATCGACGGCGGCGGCGCCGCCGCGTGCGGGCGCTTCTTCATCAACTCCGATCCGGCCAACGACTACGGCACCCGCGCGGCGTTCCCGTCGTGGATCTACGCCGGCGACGGCAACCGCATGGTGCCCGGCACCGACGCCGCGCACCTCGGCGGCGACGTGTGGGTCGCGGACGCCGCGATCGCGATGATGCAGCGCGAGGCGTGGTCGGGGATGTTCATCACGCTCGGCGGCATCGACAAGGCCGGCCACATGTGGGGCGCGCAGCGCGACGACGGCGTCTACGACTGCGCGACCGGCGCCGGCCAGACCCACGTGCGTTGCGCCGCCGCGATCGCCGATCAGCAGCTCGGCCGCATCCTCGCGCAGATCGCGGCGGTCGACGCCGCGCAGGGAGGCGAGACGCTGGTCGTGCTCACCGCCGATCACGGCGCCACCTGGGGCGCCACCTTCGCTGGCAAGCCGACGCTCGGCGCGAGCACCGGCAACTGGTACTACGGCCCCGCCGGCCTCTACGACGGCACCACCTACGTGCCGCCTGGCGACGCGACCTACAGCAACCCGTCGCCGTCGCTGGCGCCGCTGCTCGCGACCGGCAACATCCAGTTCTCGTATCAATCGAGCGCCCTCGAGGCCTGGCTGATCGACCGATCGCCGGCGCGGCTGGTCGAGGCGGCGACCGCGGGCCTGACCTTGCCCGGCGCCAGCGCGGCCTACTACCGCGAGGCCGGGCGCTACCGCCTGCACGGCACCACGCCGATGGCTCCCGCCGAGGCGATGTGGTGGCGGCAGCACGGCCAGGAGATCGTCGACACGCTGGCCGCCGCCAACGGCCCAGACCTGGTGGTGCTGATGCACGACGAGGTGACCTACGGCGCGTACGGCGATCACGGCGGCGCGACCGAGTCGGTGCAGCGCGTGCCGATGGTGTTCTGGTCGCCGAGCCTGGCCGCCGGCGACGCGCGCGGCCAGCCGTTCCGCACGATCGACGTGATGCCGACGGTGCTGCGGGCGATGGGCATCCCGCTGACCGCCCCGGTCGACGGCGACGCGGTGCCGCTCGGTCGTCGCGACGACTGACCGCGCCGCGAGCACGGGGCGCGGCGCGACGGTGTGGTACGAGGCGCCATGCGCGCTGCCCTGTGCTGGTTGTCGATCGCGTGTGCGTGTGGATCACCTGCGGCGCGGGCGCCGGGGCCGGTGGCGCCCGCCGACGCGCCCGCCGTCGTCGCGCCCGCCGCGGCGCCCGTCGTCGTCGCGCCGCCGGCACCCACCGCGCCACCGGCGCCGCCGCCGATCCCCGAGGCGCCGCCGTGGCCCGCGTCGGTGTCGCGACCGCACGTGACCCAGGCGCTCGCCCAGGTCCCGGCGGCGGCGCGGTTCGTCGCGGGGCTCGACGTGGCGCGGCTCGCGCGCGGCCCGGTCGCGAGTCGCTTCCAGGGCATGATCGCGATGCTGGGCGTGATGCAGCCGGCGTCGTGCGCGGCCGTGACGATGAGCCAGTTCGATCAGGTGCTGGTCGCCGGTGTCGGGACCAAGGGGGACCACGTGGTGTTCCTCGGCCCGACGTTCGACGAGCGCAAGGCGGCGGCGTGTCTGTCGACCGCGATGATGGGCCGCAACGGCGTGACCGTGAAGCAGCGCAAGGCTTTCGGGACCACGGTGTACTTCGCGGCCGGCCCCGGCGCGGGCGGCGACGCGCTGGCGTGGAGCAAGGCGTCGGGCCCGATCGCGGCCGACCACGAGGCGTGGTTGCTGGCCGCGCTCGATCCCAAGGCCCCCAAGGCGGGCCCGGACCTGGTCGCGCTGGCGACCAGCGTCGACCACGGGCGGATGTTCTGGCTCGCCGCGCTGGTGTCCGACGCCGACATCGCCGGCCTCGGGGTGCCGCCGGGCTCGCTGACCGGGCCGTTCGCGCTGCGCGCGGGCGTCGACATCGACGGCGACGCCACCTTCGACGTCGACCTCACCTTCGCCACCGAGGCCGCGGCGGTGCAGGCCGCCGAGTTCCTCCGCAGCCAGTTCGCGACGATGCAGGAGGACGCGGGCACCGGCTGCAGCTCGGCCGGCATGGCACCGAGGTCCGGATGATCCTGCGCTTCGACGCCGACGCCGTGCAGCGCTTCCTGGCGCAGTTGCCGGCGAGCTGATCGCGGGATGGACGCACCGCCGTCCGTGCTACGCTGCATCGCTCAGGAGCGTGCTGTGCTGTCGAAGACCCTCCCTCATCAGGAACCTGCGCGCGTGACGCGCGGGTGGGTCGCGTTCGACAGCCGCACCATCGCGCCGCACGGCTGACGTCCACCTCGGATCTCGTCGCTGTGTCACCGCCCGCGCGCGTGCGCGGGCAGGAGGCGTGTCATGTCGCTCTGGGAAGTCTCGAACTCGGTAGATTTTTCGGTCCTCGAATCCTTCGTGCTCGCGCGCTGGCAGCGCGACCACACCTTCGCGCGCTCGCTGGCTCGTCGCCGCGACGCCCCGCGCTACGTGTTCCTCGACGGCCCGCCGTTCGCCACCGGGCTGCCGCACTACGGCCACGTGTTGACCTCGTTCGTGAAGGACGTGGTGCCGCGCTATCAGACGATGCGCGGCTTCCACGTCCCGCGGCGCTGGGGGTGGGACTGCCACGGGCTCCCGGTCGAGCTGGAGGTCGAGAAGGAGCTCGGCCTCGCGGCGCCGACCGGGGCCGACGCCGCGACGGTGGCCGCCTTCAACGCGGCGTGCCGCGGGCTGGTGCTGCGCTACGCCGACGCGTGGCAGGGCGTGATGGCGCGGCTGGGGCGGTGGGTCGATCTCGACGGCGCCTACCGCACGATGGACCCCGACTACACCGAGTCGGTGGTGTGGGCGTTCGCTGAGCTGCACCGCCGCGGGCTGGTCTACGAGGGCGACAAGGTCGTCGCGTACTGCACGCGGTGCCAGACCCCGCTGTCGAACTTCGAGACCCGGCTCGACGACGCGTACCGGCCGCGCGTCGACCTGGCGGTGACGGTGCGCTACCCGCGCGCCGCGGACGGCGCCGCGCTCTTGGCGTGGACCACGACGCCGTGGACGCTGCCGGCGTCGGCGGCGCTGGCGGTGCATCCCGACCTGACCTACGTGCGGATGGAGGCGCCCGACGGCGACGCGGTGTGGTTGGCCGAGGCCGCGTGCGAGCGCTACGCGGCGCAGCTACGTGGCTACGTCGCGCGCGCGCGGGTGCCGGGCCGCGCCCTGGTCGGCGACGCGTGCCGGCCGCCGTTCGGCTTCTTCGCCGACGCGGTGCCGGTGCTGGCGGCGCCGTGGGTCACCGCCACCGACGGCACCGGCGTGGTGCACCTGGCGCCGGCGTTCGGCGAGGACGACGCCGCGCTGTGCGCGTCGGCCGGCGTCCGCGGCGCCAACCCGGTCGGCGACGACGGCCGCTACGACGCGCGGGTCGGCGCGCTGGCCGGGCTCGATGTCCACGCCGCCGCCGAGCCGGTCGCGGCGCAGCTGGCCGCGGCCGGGCGGCTGTTCGCGCGCGGCGAGGTCCGGCACGACTACCCGCACTGCTGGCGCTGCGATCGGCCGCTGGTGTACCGCGCCGTCGCGAGCTGGTACGTCGCGGCGTCGCGGCTGCGCGCGCCGATGGTGGCGGTCAACGCGCAGGTGCGCTGGGTGCCCGCCGAGCTGGGCGAGCGCCGGTTCGCCGACTGGCTGGCCGGCGCCCGCGACTGGGCGGTGTCGCGGCGGCGCACCTGGGGCGCGCCGGTGCCGGTGTGGCGGTGCGCCGCGTGCGCCGCGGTGCACGTCGTCGGGTCGCGCGCCGAGCTCGAGGCGTTGTCGGGGCAGCCGGTCACCGACTGGCACCGTCCGGCGGTCGACGCCCACGCGTGGCCGTGCGGCTGCGGCGGCACGATGCGCCGCGTGGCCGACGTGCTCGACTGCTGGTTCGAGTCGGGCGCGATGCCGTTCGCCGCGCGCCACGCGCCGTTCGCCGCGCCGGCCGATGGCGGTCCCGGCGACTTCGTCGCGGAGTACGTCGCGCAGACCCGCGGCTGGTTCTACACGATGACGGTGCTGTCGACGGCGCTGTTCGCCGCGCCGCCGTTCACCAGCGCGCTGTGCCACGGCGTGCTGCTCGGCGAGGACGGCCGCAAGATGAGCAAGCGGCTGCGCAACTACACGGACCCGATGGCGCTGGTCGCTGCCCACGGCGCCGACGCGCTGCGGGTCGCCTTGCTCACCTCGGGCGTCGTCGATGGCGCCGACACGCGCTTCGCCGCGGCGGCGGTGCGCGACGTCGTGCGGCGGCTGCACCTGCCGTGGTGGAACGCGCTCCACCTGGTCACCGCCTACGCCGTCGGCGACGGCTGGGCCTCCGACCCGACGGCATCGACCGCGCCGACCGCGCTCGATCGCGCGTTGACCAGCGAGGCCGAGCTGCTGCGGGAGGAGGTCGAGCGCGCGATGGCCGACCTCGACGTCGCGCGCGCGTACCACGCGCTCGAGGAGTTCGTGACGACGCTGTCGACCTGGTACCTGCGGCTGGCCAAGCCGCGGCTGTGGGGCGACGGCCTCGACGCCGACAAGCGCGCGGCCTACGACGCGCTGGTCGGCGCGCTGACCCAGCTGGCGCTGGTCGCGGCGCCGTTCGTGCCGTTCCTCGCCGACGCGACCTGGGCCGCGCTCGGACACGGCGACTCGGTCCACCTCGAGGACTGGCCGGCGGCGCGGCCCGACCGGGGCGACGCGGACGCGGTGGCCGAGGTCCGGCAACTGCGCGCGGTGGTCCGGCTGGGGCGCGCCGCGCGCGAGCACGCCGCGGTCAAGCACCGCCAGCCATTGCGCGCGGCCCGGGTCGGCGGGCTCGCCGCGGCGACGCTCGCCACCCACGGCGGGCTGCTCGCCGTCGAGCTGAACGTCAAGGCGGTGGCGCCGCTCGCGACGGCGGCGACCCGCGAGGTCGTGCTCGACTACGCGCGGCTGGGGCGCCGGCTGCGCGAGCGGGTGAAGGCGGTGGCCGCGGCGGTGACCGCGGGCGCGTACGCGGTCGACCCCGACGGCGGGCTGCGCGCCGCCGGCGAGCGGCTCGGACCCGACGAGTACGCCTGGCGGGCGCCGGCCCGCGCCGCCCCGGGCTCGGCGTCGCGCGACGGGCTGACCGTCGAGCTCGACCTCACCGTCGACGACGCCCTGGCTCGCGAGGCGACCGCCCGCGAGCTGGCCCGCGCGGTGGCGGATCTGCGCAAGCGCGCGCGCCTGCGCTACGGCGCGCCGGTCGTGCTCGGCGTCGGCGGCGACGCGGCGACCCTCGACGCCGTGCTGGACGAGCACGGCGGCTGGCTGGCCGCGCAGTGCGGCGCCGTCGCGGTGGCGCGCACGCTGTTGCCTGACGCGGCGTGGACCGCCACCGCCGAGGTCGGCGGCGCGGTGGTGACGCTGACGCTCGCGCCGGCGTGACGGATCGCGCTACGGGCGGCGGCTCGACAGCACCGCCAGCGCCGGCGCCGACGCGGGGTCGGCTGGGTCGAAGCACACCTCGCACACGCGGTTGACGCCGCGGAAGGCCTCGACGGCGATCCGCGGCGCGAGGTGGTCGGGGTGGTGCGGCTCGTCGCGCAGCAGATCGGTCGTCAGGTACTTCTTGTTGGAGTCGGGGAACACCGTGACCACCACGGCGGCGTCGCCGAGCTCCTCGCGCAGGCGCACCGCGGCGAGGAAGTTGGCGCCCGACGAGATGCCGACGCCGAGGCCGTGGTGGGCCAGCGCCTGCGCCATGCGGATCGCGTCGCCGTCGTCGATCGCGAGGATCGCGTCGAGCGCGTCGAGCTGGACGATCGGCGGGATGAACTCGTCGGAGATGCCCTGGATGCGGTGGCGGCCGACCTTGTGGCCGGTCGACAGCGTCGGCGAGTTGGCGGGTTCGACCGGGTGCACGCGCACCCCCGGCACCGCGCGCTGCAGGAAGCGCCCGACCCCCATGATCGTGCCGCCGGTGCCGACGCCGGCGGTGAACGCGGTCGGCGTCAGCCCCTGCGAGCGGAGCTGGGCCAGGAGCTCGGGCCCGGTGGTGGTCGCGTGCGCGACCGGGTTCTCGTCGTTGGCGAACTGGCGGGGCAGGAACGCGCCCGGGGTCTCGGCCGCCAGCGCCTCCGCCATCCGGATCGAGCCGAGGAAGCCGCCTTGCTCCTTCGACACCAGGTGGATCTCGGCGCCGAACGAGCGGATCAGCGACTTGCGCTCCTCGCTCATCCAGTCGGGCATGAAGATCGCGACCGGGTGACCGAGGGCGCGGCCGATCGCCGCGAACGAGATGCCGGTGTTGCCGCTGGTGGCCTCGATGATCAGCCCGCCGGGCCGCAGCGCGCCGGTCTCGGCGGCGCGGCGCAGGATGTGGAGCGCCATCCGATCCTTGATCGACCCGGTGAGGTTGACGTGCTCGGCCTTGGCGTAGATCGCGCGCGGCGGGCCGCCGTCGAGCCGATACTCGACCGCCAGCAGCGGCGTGTTGCCGACCAGGACGCGCAGCCCGCGCAGGCGGTGGACGGTGCGGTCATCGAGCACGGGGACCTCCGGCGCGATCATACGCCCCCCGTGCGGCGTTTCGGCCCCTTGCGGGTCACCGCCGATGGCCCCACCGTAGAGGCATGCCCATCGAGGTCACGTTCCGGGGGATGGAACCTTCTGAGTTCGTCGTCGCGCGCGCCCGCGAGCACGCGCAGCAGCTGATGGCGTCGGCGCCCACGATCGTCGGCTGCCGCGTCGTCATCGAGGCGCCCACGGCCCACCACGGCCACGGCCAGCCGTTCCACGTCCGCCTCCACCTCAGCATCCCCGGCGACGACGTCATCGTCGATCGCGATCCGGGGCGCGGGCCGGACGCGCACACCGACGTCTACGTCGCCCTGACCGACGCGTTCCAGACGGCGTGGCGCCGCGTCGAGGAGCTCGGCCGCAAGCGCCGCGAGGAGAGCCGGCGCGGCGCGCCCGAGATGTGAGCCGGCTGCGCGGCTACTCGACCTTGACGTTCACCTCGACGCCCTTGCACGGGACGGTCTCGGTGATCTGCAGGAACGAGCCGCCCTCCTGGCCGGTGACGTCGAAGACGATCGGCCCGCTGGCGACCTCGATGTCGCCCTTCATCTGGCCGTCGACCGCGCCGCCGCTGGCCTTCAGGTAGCTGGTGCCCAGGCCCGCGCCCTCGGGGCCGGTGCCGGTGATGATGAGCTTGACCGGCTCGTCGGTCGGGATGTCGAACTTGGCGTAGCCGGTGGCCCGGCACGGCGCGGTGAACGCGAAGGTGTCGCCGCGGTGGTAGACGGGCGCGTCGGCCATCGTGTCGCCGATGCCCGACGCGGCACCGCCGCCGCCGCCCGCGCTGGCCTTCTTGCCGAGCATGCTGCAGCCAGTGGTCATGGAGATCAGGAGTGCCCCGGCGGCCAGGGCGCGCATCGCGGTGGTGGTCATGCTCGGGTAGAGGATCGCCCGCCGCAAACGTGACGCGCCGGGGTGCCGTTTTTTTCAGGTCGCGAGGTGCTCGGCCAGCTTGTCGAGGGTGCCGTTGCCGATCTCGACCGCGCCGAAGGCGACCCCGGCGTCGCGCTGGGCCTTGGTCGGGTGGAGCTGGCGCAGCGTCAGCACGGTCTTGCCGTTGCTCTGCGCGTCGAACGTGATCGTCACCCGGAACACGCCGGGGTCGTCGTCGCGGTCGGCGCCGTGATCGAACACCAGCCTGGTCGGCGCGGTGATCTCGAGGAACGTGATGCGGTTGTCGTAGACGACGCCGTTGTCGCCGACGAAGTCGAACCGGACCGCGCCGCCGACGCGGATGTCGGCGTGGCGGATCCGGCAGCGGAAGTCGCGCGGCGCGAACCACGCGCCGAGGCGGTCGGCCTCGGTCCACGCGCGGAACACGCGCTCGCGCGGCGCGTCGAGGACGCGCGTCAGCACGATCTCGCGCTCGAGGGCCCAGGTCGGATCAGGGGTCGTCATGGTCGTTCTCCTGCGTGAGGTACTCGGACAGGCGATCGAGGCGCGCCTCCCAGGCGCGGCGCGTGTGCTCGGCCCACTGGGTGACGTCGTCGAGCGCCGCGGCGCGCAGGCGGCATGGCCGCTTCTTCGCGTCCCGGCTCCGCGTGATCAGCCCGGCGCGCTCGAGCACCTTCAGGTGCCGCGAGATCGCGGGCAGGCTCATCGCGAACGGCGCCGCCAGCTCCATCACCGAGGCGTCGCCGCGCGCCAGCCGCGCGACGATGGCGCGGCGGGTCGGGTCGGCCAGCGCCGCGAAGGTGCGGTCGAGCGAGGGGGTGGATTGCATCGTCGATTGCCTTTTCTTGTCATGTCACTTAACGCGTTGGTTAAATCAAGTCAAGGCAGAGTTGCGCCCGTGCCTGCGCGGGCCTGGAGCGGGGCCGGCGCGGGGCGGGCGGGGCGGGCGCGGTCTGCCGCGGGCCTGGCGCGGCCGCTACCGTGACCCAGGACAGGTCGCGGGCTGGGCGCCGAGGTTGACGACCGCGGTGATCGCCGAGACCAGCTCGTGGACCATCGCGACCGGCGTGGCCGCGACGTAGTCCGCCGCGGTCGCGGCGGTGGTCGTCGGCTCGCGCACGGCCGCGAACGGCACGCCGCAGGTCGCGGTCGCGTCTTCGCCGAGCGGGATGGCGCGCGCGCTGGTGCCCACGCGCCCCGCCAGGACCGGGACCGCGCCGCCGACCTCGAGCGGCAGCCGCGTCGGCAGCGGCTGCGCCGGCGTGAGCGACGCGAAGTCGGTGCCGGTCACGCAGTCGCCCGCCAGCGTCCCGACGAACACGCCGTCGCCGGTCGCGCCGCCGAGCCAGACCGTCGCGCCGCGTCGGTCGATGCGCTGGAGCGGACGCTGCAGCAGGCGCCACGCCGCGCGCAGCGCGCCCTCGACGTCGAAGCGGAGCAGCGCGCCGTCGGCGCCGGCGCGGCCTGCGACCCACAGGCTGCCGTCGAACCACGCCGCGTCGAACACCTCGATCGGCACCGCGACCGCCCAGCTCGTGTCGCCGCCGTCGGGCGTGGTGTCGACCCGCGCGACGAAGCCAGCGGCGGTGTCGCCGAGCTGCCCGACCACGTAGGGCGCGTCGCGATCGTCGGGCGCGTCGACGACGCGCCGGGGGCGCGGCTGGGCCCCGTCGATGGCGAAGCGGTGCGCGTCCACGGTCATCGCGCCGTTGGTCGCGCTGCCGGTCAGGCGCGCCACCATCGCGTGCTGGCCGCCCGCCAGGCCCGCGACCCACCAGGCACCGTCGGTGGCCGGCGCGACGGCGTGGACCTGGATCGCCACCGACGCGCGCAGGCGCCGCGTGGACATCGTGCCCGTGGCGTCGATCCCGACCAGCAGGCCCTCGTCGAGCGGCGTCGCGTGGAACGAGCGGGTCACGCCTCCGGCGAGGAGCGCGTCGGCGGAGCCCGCCGCGGTCCACAGCTGATCATCCCCGGTGCCGCCGAGCGCGCGGGTCGCCCAGGTCGCGCCGGGCGCGGCGGGAAACTCGATCGCCGCGGTCGCGCCGTCGTTGCCGCGGCCGTCGCGCGTGCCCACCAGGAACAGCCGGCTCCCGAACCAGGCGGCCCCCGCGACGCCGTACGCGAACACGCCGTCGACGGCGGCGCCGCCCTCGACGTCCGCGGCGGCGGGCGGTTCGCAGCGCGCGGCGTCGAGCGGCGCGATGGCCGCGTCGCCGGCGAGCGCGACCGGTTCGAGCCCGAGCGCCTGGTTGCACGCGCCGACGAGCCACGCGGCGATCGCGAGCGCGAGGCAGCGCGGGGTTCGGGCGGTGGCGAAGACCATGGCGGGCGGTGGCCGCGCGAGGGCGACGCGCGGACGGTATCCAGGGCGGTGGCCGCCGTACTACTCCGCTGTCCTGTCGTGCAACGAACGGAGACCGTTGCGGTTTCGCTCGTGCCGGCGCTGGCGACTCCGCTGCGGTGCGGGCCGCGGGCCAGGTCGGGCCCGGCTCGGGCTAGGTCGCGCCGTCGCCGATGCCCAGCGTCTGGATCACGCTGCGGGACACCTGCGCGATCAGGCGATCCTCGGGCGGCCCGAGGTCGGGGAACAACAGCGACACCAGCACCGCGCCGCGCACCGCCGCGAACGCCACGTAGACGCGGTCCGCCAGATCGGGCGGCGGCACCGCCATGCGCTGGCTGAGGTACGCGACGACCTCGCCCAGGATCTCGCGGTACGCCTCCTCGGCGACGTCGCGCGACCACTCGAGCGGGACGTCGAAGCTGAGGCGGCGCCGATGCGCGACCGACAGCCGCGGCTCGGTGATCACGACGCGGCAGATCTCGGCGGTCGCCTCGGCCACCGGCAAGTCCGCGCGGCCGGTGATCGCGCGGACCTGGCGCACCAGCGTGCGGTACATCTCGCGCGAGACCTCGGCGAACAGCGCCGCCGTCGTCGGGAAGTAGCGGTGCAGCGAGGCCACGCCGACGCCCGCGCGCTCGGCGATCATGGCCAGCGACGCGTCGGGGCCGAGCTCGATCGCCGCGGCGACGACCGCGGCCACGATCTGCTGCGAGTCGGACCGCCGGGGCGCCGGCTCGGGCGGCTTCTTGATCAACGTCCGCGTCAGAGCCGGCACGATACCACGCGGCCGATCGGCCGCGCCGGCGCGGTCGTCAGGGCGTCGCCGCCGGGCCGCAGTCGTCGGCGCCCGCGGCGTGGGCGAAGCAGGCGTTGTCGTAGCGCACGCCGTCGCTGCCGATCACCGGCGCGTAGATCTCCGGGCAGGCGGTCGGCCGCGCTCGGCACACGCCGCCGCCGTCGGTGATGCCGCAGGCGTGCTCGACGGGGTAGTCGCAGAACTCGTCGCCTTCGCAGGTGCCGCCGGCGATGCCGCCGCAGGGCAGACCGCTGCCGTCATCGTCATCGCCGTACAGCTCAGGGGCGCAGCCCGCGGCGATCCACAGCGCCATGAGGGCGACGAACCCGGTCCGCGTGCGCATCCGCATGCCCATTTGCCAAGCATGCGCTGTGCCGAGGGGACGCGCGAGTCGCGACGCCGCCTTGCCCGCCGCGCCTCTCAGGAATCCGTGGCGGTCGTGCCGCGTGGGCACGGATCGCCGGCGCGCGGTCGCGCCCCGGCGCGCTACGGCGACGCCCAGATCACGCTGCCGACGATGCTGCCGGCGACCGCCAGCCGCAGGAGCGTCGGGCCGACGCCGTCGGCGATCTGGAACCGGTCCCACCAGCCCAAGGTCTGCCGCGGTCGCTCGGCGCCGATCACCATCGTCGGGTACGACCGCGGCGCGCGCATCGGCGGCGGCGCGTCGGGCAGCTGGCGGTCCGCGGCCAGCGCCGCGGCCACCTCCTCCTCGGCCGCGAGCAGGTCTTCGAGCGCGTGGTCGCGCAGCGCCTCCAGCGCGCCGCCGGTCGCGCGCGCCCACGACCCGATCGCGTCGAGCCACGGCCCGATGTTGGCGCGGCTCGGGGCGGCCAGCTCGAACGGCCCCAGCACCGCGGCCCACCGCGCGACGTCGAACCGCGCCAGGATCGCGGCGCTCAGGTCGACCTCGGGCGCCTGCGCGTAGATCGCGGCCAGGGCCGCGTGCACGTGGCCGGCGGTCACGACGATGCGGTCGATCTCGGCCGACGACAGCGATCGATCGGCGAACGCGATCGCGAGCTCGTGCTGCAGCACGGCCATCGCGTCATCGAGATCGGCGCCGCAGTGCTCGGCGTAGTGCAGCACCGCGAGCAGGCCGCGCAGGTGCGGGTCCCAGCCGGTCCCGACCAGGTTCGCCGCCACCAGGTGGGTCGCGCGCACCTGCCGATCGTGATCGGTCACGACGCGCCGCGCGGCGGCGAGCGCCGCCTCGACGCGGGCCAGCAGCGCCGGCAGGTCGCGGCGGCGATGCTCTTCGCCGCGGTAGCGCAGGCGCCCGCCCGGCGCCTCGGCGGCGCCCCGCTGGATCGCGCGCAGCATCGCGGCCTCGGTCGCGAGCGCGTCGACCTCCTCGATCGCGGCGGTCAGGCTCGGCGGGTACAGCGCGGCCAGCGCGTCGATCAACGCGGCGCGATCGCTCGGGACGCTGGCCTCGACCAGCTGCGCCGGACGGTGCACTGCGCGGGTCACGGCGCGGTCGAGGTACGCGCCGCGGTACGCCGGGTCGAGCGCGCGGCCGGCCAGCGCGCGGTCGAGCTTCGCCAGGGTCTCGGCCATCGGCACCGCCTGCGTCGGCTTGGTCTCGTCGCGGTACAGCCACGCCGTGACCTCGCGGCGCATCCGCGCCGGATCGTCGAACAGCGTCCACGCGCTGCGGCCATCGATCGGCGCCGCGACGAACCGGCGCTTGGCGTTGTCCTCGCGCACGTCGTTGGGCGGGTGGGTCGACCACATCTGCGGCGGGCTGGCGAGCTGCGCCTTGAACAGGCGGAACATCGCCGGCTCGCCGACCGCCGCCGGCACCTCGCCCCAGGTCGGATCGGCGCGGATATGGCGCTTGCGCGCGACCATCTCGGTCTGCAGCGCGAACAGATCGTCGACGCGGCGGCCGGCGTTGGCCTCGCTGCCGGTGAAGGCCAGGGCCCGGTCGAGGGCGTCGTCGGCCGCGCCCAGCCGGTGCAGCGCGTGGATCAGCGGTTCGCTGCCGGTCAGCGACACCGCGACCAGGTCGGCCTGCAGCTCCATCTCGCGCGCCAGCGCGCGCTCGGCCAGGATCACGATCGAGAACACCGTGTCGACCAGCGCGCGGATGGCCCAGACGATCGTGCGCAGCAGCCACCCGATCCACGCGACCCGCAGATCGAAGTTCGACAGGCCGCGCAGGAAGCGATCGAGGATGTCGCGCTGCACGACGATGTGCGCCGCGATCTGCTGCGCGGTGTAGACCCAGCGACCGACCGCCATCGAGCGCTGCGCGAAGTGGCCGAACTCGTGCGCCAGCACCGCCTTCAGCTCGCTCAGGTTGAGCGCGTTCACCACGCCCAGGCCGATGACCAGGTTCTTGCGCGACGGCCACAGCAGGTTCAGCACCGTCAGATCGTAGAAGACCGCGGCGTTGACCTCGGGCGACACGAACACCCGGTGCGGGCGGGGCGCTCGCGCGTCGGCCGCGACCCGATCGAGGAAGTCGAACAGCCGCGGGTGATCGGCGCGCGTCACCTCGATCATCTTCCCCGGCTTGCCGCGGCGCACGAACACCAGCGCCTTCAGCATGAACAGCGCCAGGAACGCGGTGCCGGCGCTGCCGACCAGCCACCAGCCGTTGCCGGTGACGCCGATCTGGCGCCACATCCGGACCGCCGCCCACGCGAACCACGCGGTCAGGCCCAGGTACGCCGCGATGAACACCGCGAGCCCGGCCACCGCCAGGTACGCGTGGCGGCGGTAGGCCGGGCTCGGCTGGGTCAGATCGGGCGGGACGTCGGTCGGGCCCGCGGGATAGTCGGTCATCGTCGCCATCTCCATGACCTCGGGTATCGGCCAGCGGTCGCCCCGGTTGCGTCGCCGTGGCGCGCGACGCCGGCGTCGGTCGCGACGGCGTCGAGGCAGCTTACCGCGTCGACCCGCGCGGTGCAGGCCACGCGCCGCGCGGACCCGGTGCGGCCGGCGGCGCGTCGCGGCAGAAGGCGGCAGCGGTGGGCGCGGCGCGGGACGAACCGCTGGCCGGTACTCGATCCACGCGTCGACGTCAGGCCCGGGGAATGGACCCCGCGCCGCGACGCCGTGGAGCCGCACCATGCAACGCACCCTGATCCTGTCCATGCTGGCCGCCGCCGGCACGCTCGGCGCCGCTGGCACCGCCCGCGCCCAGAGCGCGAACGTCGAGTGCTACTTCTCGCCGGCGAGCACGCTGGCCCCGCTGGCCACCGCCGGCGCCAACGGCTCGTTCGCCGCCAACGGCGGCGCGACGATCGCGGGCTACCAGCCGTACTACGAGACGACCTACGCGATCGACGTCGGCGTCTGGGTCGACGACGCGTTCCTCGCCACCACCCCCGACGCCGCGTCGCTGGCGCTGCGCTACTTCGAGCACGCCAACTGCGTGTTCGCCGCCGGCGCGAACCAGAACACCGGCGACGGCGTCAACGAGGCGTCGCTGCGGCTGGCCGGCAACCGCATCCGCTACTACGCGCACACCACGCCCAACGCGCCCGGCTCGACCGCGCCGTGGGGACAGCAGTACAACTGGGACTGGGCGCAGGCGATGAAGGGGATGAGCGGGATCCCCAAGGTCAACATCCTGTTCACGACCAACCTGGCCGCCGATCCCAACGCCGCCGGCGCCTACAACCGCATGACCTGGGGCGGCGGCGCCAACGGCATCGGCCAGGGCAACGCGATCATCGCCGTCGACACCTCGTGGTTCCAGAACGGCATGACCTCGGGCATCTTGCGCGACCTCGCCGAGGACTGGTGGGGGCTGATCGCCGCCCACGAGGCCGGCCACGCGCTCGGCGGCGTCCACCTGCCGACGCAGTACGACACGATGTGCTGCGACGCGCCGGCCAACAACTACGCCGACGGCGTCATGGGCACGACCCCGTCCGAGGACTTCACGGTGGCGCAGTCGACGTGGGATCTGATGACCGCCAACGACGCCAGCGACGTCGACACCTACAGCGACCCGTACAAGTCGACGCCCAACCCGGTGACCAACGTCACCTGGAACTTCGATGACATCTCCGACTTCCTGGTCGATCGCGCGGGCGGTGACGTGTGGGTCGCGCCGTCGACGGGCGCGTCGTTCCTCGCGCGGACGCTGCGCCACGACTGGTTCTGCATCAACAGCGAGACCTGCCTGACCGGCGACGTCAACGGCGACGGCCGCGCCGATCTGATCGCGTTCACCCGCGGCACCACCGGCGACGTCTACGTGGCGCTCGGCACCGCCAACGGCGGCTTCGCCGGCACCGGCGTGAAGTGGCACGACTTCTTCGCGATCAACAGCGAGACGCCGCTCGTCGGCGACTGGAACGGCGACGGCAAGGACGACATCGCGGCGTTCACCGGCGGGACCACCGGCGACGTCTACGTCGCGCTGTCGACCGGCAGCTCGTTCAGCGGCACCGGCGTGGTGTGGCACAGCTACTTCGCTCCCAACGGCGAGGTGCCGCTGGCCGGCGACTGGAACGGCGACGGCAAGGACGACATCGCCGGCCTCACCCGCGGCACCACCGGCGACGTCTACGTCGCGCTGTCGACCGGCGCCGGCTTCGGCGCGCGCAGCAAGTGGCACGACTTCTTCAGCATCAACAGCGAGACGCCGCTGGCGGGCGACTGGAACGGCGACGGCAAGGACGATCTCGCGACCTTGACCCGCGGCACCACCGGCGACGTCTACGTGACGTTCTCGACCGGCGCGGGGTTCAACGGCACCGGCATCAAGTGGCATGACTTCTTCTGCATCAACAGCGAGGTGCCGTTCGCCGGCGACGTCAACCACGACGGCAAGGACGATCTGGTGTCGTTCGCCCGCGACGCCGGCGGCCACGTCTACGCCGCGCGCTCGAACGGCGCCGCGTTCGTCGGCACCAACTGGGTGTGGACCACCGGCCTGTGCATCGGCGACGATGTCTGCGGCCTGGCCGACGTCACCGGCGACGGCCGCGCCGACGCCCTGGCGTTTGGCCGCAACTGACGTCCCGCGGCCTCAGGGGCGGCGCAGCGCCTCGAGGTCGCGGATCAGCTCGGAGTAGGCGATCGGATCGACGTCGCCGAAGGTCGCGTCGGCCGACAGGTGGAGGTCGCCGAGCGTCTGCGGCCGCGCGCCGTCCGCGAGGTCGGCGATCTCGAAGCCCGGCGACAGCTCGAGGGTGGCCACGGCGGCGCCGCGGCGGGTCGCGACGGGCCGCCGGTACGCGGTGACGCTGCCCGGGCTGCTGCGCTCGAAGTCGCGCGCCTCCAGCGCACCGAGCAGCGAGGTGGCTGGCACGCTGAGCCCGGCGAACCGCTGCGTGCGGGTGGCCGTCACCTCGGCCGGCGGGCAGGCGTAGGTCTCGCGCGCGAGCTGTGCGAACGGCTGGATGAGCTCGTAGTCGGCGAACAACGCGGCCCAGGCGCGCGCGTCGTCCCCGAGGTCCAGCGGGTGCGCCACGCTGACCTGGCACGCCGGCCCCAGCGTGAGCAGCGCGTCGTCGACGCTGGCGAACGTGCCGTCTTCGGCGACCCGGAAGGTCTGCGTGCGGTCGCCCTCGCCGGCGCGCCACACCAGCGCGCGCGCGATCGCCGCCAGGAGCGGATGGCCCGCGACGTACGCCTGGAAGTCCGGCACGCTCCATCGGCGGCGGCGCACCATCGCGTGCTCGAGGCGCCGGAGCTGCCGCGCCGCGGTGGCGGCGACGTCGGCCTTGAGCGCCTTGAGCCGCGCGAGCGCCGCGTCGGCCAGCGCCGGATCGTCGTCCTTGGTCTTGCGCGGCAAGCTGCGGAGCGCGGTGCCGCGCTCGTCCTTGACGACCAGGCCGAGCCCGCCGTCCAGCGACGCGGTGAAGGTGCGCGCGCCGAACGACACTCGCAGGCGCCCGTCGCCGTCGAGCCCGAGGTCGGGCACGGTGCGATCGTCGAGCGCGTCGCGATCGAGCCCGCGCGCCGCGGCGGCTTCGTCGAGGAGCTGGCTGACCGTGGCGCGCAGCTCGGCGAACCGCGACGTCGCGGCGATGTGGCCGAGGTGCATGAGCGCCGCGTCGCTGGCCAGCGCGGCCAGCGCCACGCTGGCGCGCTCGGCCTTGGCCCGGTCGCGGCGCGCCCAGTCGCGCGCCAGGCCGGTCAGGCGTCGCTCGCTCTCGGCGCCGGGGAAGTAGACCGCGGCGTGCAGCATCCAGGCGTGGCGCGCGGGGCTGTCGGCCAGGAGCCACTGCTCGAGGAGGTCATGGGCGAACGCGCCGAGCGACGCCGGATCGAGCGCGGCGAGGCGCGCCAGGCCGGGATACGGGACCTCGAGGGACGAGATCGCGATCATCTCGACGAGCGCGGCGATCGCCGACGCCGGCAACGGCGCGCCGCTCGCCAGGCGCACCGGCGGCAGCCGCTCGAGCCGCAGGAACGCGGGCAGCTTGGGCGGCGCCTGGCGCGCGCGCAGCGGATCGCGGGCCAGCAGCGCGTCGATGACGTCGCGCGCGTCGGCGCCGTAGCGCGCGGCGGCGGCGGCGACCGCGGCGGCGTGCCCGGTGGCCGCGAGGAAGGCCAGCGCCGCCTCGGCGTCGTCGCGATCCGGTCCCATCGCCCCGACCGCGGCGGGGATCAAGCCGAGCGCGGCGGTCTCGGCGTGCGCCGTCAACCAGGCCCGCGCCGCGCGGCGATGGGCCTTGCGCCGCGCCGCGATGCGCGCGATCAGCAGCGCGGCCCGCGGCGACACGAAGCTCAAGATGGCCGCGCGGAAGTCGTCGGCGCCTTCGTAGTCGAGGTAGCCGAGCCGGTCCTTGTGCAGGAAGCCAGGCAGCGCGGCCAGGCCGTGGCGCGCGACCCACGCGACCGCGCCGGTCTCGAGCCAGCCCTCGCCACGGTTCCAGCCCTCGAGGCCAAACCGCAGCGTGCGCCCGTCGTCGCCGCGTTCGTCGCCGTGGGCCGCGGCTGGCAGCTCGACGTGCTCCGCGAGGCCCGGCAACAGCGTGACGCCCTCGAGCACGCGCCCCTTGATGGGCTGCTGGCGCCACGGCCGCTCGCGCAGCACCTCCGGCAGCGCCGCCTCCGCGGCCGGCGCGGCGTCGTCACCTGCCGCCGGCGCGAGCACGCGCTTGGCCAGCGCCTTGCCCTTGGCGCCGGCGGTCAGCGCCTCCGCCAGCTCGGGGTGGTCCTGGAAGTAGCCAGCGACGATGGCGTTGAGGATCGGGTGCCCCGCGTAGGCCGCGAGGGTCCGCGCCGCGGCCTCGCTCGCGAAGCCGGTCAGCGCCGTCGCCAGCTCGCGCGGCGGCGTCTTGAGGACCGGGCCGTAGCCGGGCTTGGCGAGCGCGCCGGGGATCGCGGCGCCGAGCAGCGCGAGCGCGTCCGCCTCCGGCACGCTGACGGCGATCTCCGCGGCGTAGAGCGCCAGCGTGAACGGCGCGACGCCGCCGCCGAGGCGACGCACCAGCGCGGGCTCGCGGCAGCAGCTGAGCAGGAACGCGACGTCGCGCCGCGGGTCGTCGGGCGTCGCGTCGAGCCAGGCCGTCAGCGCCGCGTCGCCCCATGGCTCGTCGGGGAACGCGTACGCCAGGTGCGCCGCGATCCATGGCGCGGCGCCGGCGCCGAGCGTGCGCGCGCGGTCCCGCGCGGCCGCGTAGTCCGCGTCGCTCGCCGCGCACACCGCGCTGCGGATCGGGCGCCACGCCTCGCCGACCCACGAGGCCTTCGTCGCGTCCTTACGGAGGTAGATCTCCTGGGTCCAGTTGCCGGGCGAGTCGACGCTCAGGTCGAGCGCGAGGCGCGCGGCCTCGACCAGATCGGCGACGCCGCGGGCCGCCGCGACCGCCGGCGCGACGGGCAGGTCGCGATCCAGGCGGTGCGCCATGCACATGAACGCCGCCAGCGCCTCGAGGCTGGCGCCGGCGAGCCGCTCGCGCGACAGATCGTCGATCAGCGCGTGGGCCGCGGCCCGCAGCGGCGCCAGCTCGGGCAGGTACGTCGACTGGACGCCGCGCGCCAGGGCCGCACGGTACGTGAACCGCCCGTGCGTGAGCTTGTTGCGCAGCGCCTCGATCGGCTTGCGCGCCGGCGCGCCGATCGTCGCCGGGATGGCGCGGCGTGGTCGGAGCGAGCGCAAGACCGCGTCCGGAGGCGTCTGCATGCGAGCCCGGACTCTCGCCCATCCCGCGGCGCCGCGGAAGCGTCACCGCGCGTCACGGGACCCGCCGCGATCGACGCGGTCCCATCGCGATCGCTTCCGGGTCTGGGAGCACGCCGACGCGCGCGCGACCGTGGGGCAGCTGCTCGCGCACCTGGGACAGCCGACGCTGGCCAGCTTCGGCGAGCCGCGCGTCGTCGCCGAGCCCGGCTGGTCGCTCGCGTCGCTCCGCGACCGCTCGCACCGCGCCTTCTGCGCGATGGATGGCGCGCGCGAGGTCGTCGCCATCACGCCGATCTTCCGCGGCGAGCCGGGCTGGACCCTCGGTGTCCAGCGACGGCGCGGCGCGACCGACGACGAGTGGGATCGCGCCTGGCGGCTGCCAGGCGTGCTCGGCGCCGGGCCGGTGCGCTCGCGCACGTTCGTCGGCGACGCCACCGCGTGGGCGACGCTCGACTGGCGGCGCGGCGTGGCCGGGACGATCGCCTGACGGCGCGCGCCTCAGGGGGGCGCGACGTTCAGCTGCGCGACCAGCGCCGCCGTCGCGGCGGCGTCGAGGGCGAGGACGACGTGGAGGTCTGGGCCATGCGCGCCGAGCTGGAGCCCCTCCAGCAGGGGCGCCACGTCGGGGAGCTCGCGCACGGGGGCGAGCAGGTGGCGCAGCTTTGCCTCGAGCGCGGTCGCGTCGGCCGGGGAGGCCAGCGTGAGGACGGCGTCGATCCGGAGGTCGGTCGCGTGATCGAGCCAGCCGTAGAAGCGGACGTCGCTGATGACCAGGTCCGGCGGCACGCCGAGCGCGGCGAGGTGGTCCGCTTCGACGCGGCCGGCGATCCACGCCGCGTGGGTGTGGTCGGCGCGGTTGGCCAGCGCGACGAGGTCGGCGTCGACCTTGGGGGACCGCGGATCGAGCGCCGCGGCCATGGCGGCCTCGCTGGTCGCGAGCACCGGGACGCCGGCCTTGGTCCACGCGGTCCAGCCGTTGTCATCCGCGGAGCCGACCGCGTAGTAGACCTTGCGGCCGGCGATCTTCTTGGTGGCGATGGCGCCGCCCTTCGACTTCAGCATCGCCTGCAGGCACGGGACCATGCGCTGCTCGGTCAGCGTGCCGGAGCTGACGCCGACCAGCGTGCCGCGGCCGGCCGCCAGCGTGATGGCGCCGTAGTCCTTGGCCGCGAGCGCCTGACACGCCGCCGGCAGCGTCGCGGGATCGGCGAACAGCGCGGCCTTGAAGCGCTCGCCGAGCAGCGAGGTGCCCAGCCGCGGGATGTCGAGCCCGATGACGACGTCGGCCGCCGCGGGCAGGAGCTTCAGCGCGGCGGTGACGTGCGCCGCAGGCGCGCCGGCGGCCGCGGGCGCTGGCGCCGTCGCGATCGGTGGCGGCGCGGGCTCGGGGCTCGCCTCGACTGGCGCGGCGGGCGCCGCGGGCGCCTCGGCCGCGGCGGTGGGCTCGGTCGTCGCGGGCGCCTCGGGCGCCGCGCGCGGCGTCGGAGTCGAAGCGCGGCAGGCGGCGATCGCCGCCAGGGCCGCGAGGAAGATCGCGCGTCGGTGCATGCCGACGAGGTACCACGTCGTGCGGCTAGCGGGCCAGCTGCTGCACGGGCGTGAAGGACGTGTCGGCGTGGGTCTGGCGGATCGCTTGCGGGAACTGCGTCGCGGCGAGGTGCTCGCCCCACCGGACGTAGAGGCGGTTCACGAGCGGCACGCTGGCGCGCACCGCCTCGAGGCCGAGGCGCAGCGGCACCTGCGCGGGCCACAGGTACTTGGCGGCGGTGCGCGGCAGGCCGAGCGCGTCGCCGGCGCGGTCGCCCAGCACGTAGCGCGTGTAGCCGACGCGCAGCGTGCGCTCGAGCCGGGCGCCGCGCTGCCGCAGCCAGCCGTCGCCGGCGGCGGTGAGCGGCACGTCGGCCAGGGCCTGGCCCAGCGCGCGGGTGTCGTCGTCGGACGGCGGGATGGTCGCGGCCATCAGGTACATGGCGCGGTTGGCGTCGTCCTCGCACGCCGGCAGGATGCGCTCGTCGACGCCGAGCAGGTATCCGACGTAGCGCCACAGGTGCACGATGGCCTCGCGCTCCCGCTTGCGGAAGACGAAGCCGAGGGCGCGCAGCCCGAACAGATAGATCGACGAGAACTCGAGGATCGTCGCCATCGAGTCGGCCTGGTTCAGCGGGTGGCCCCACGCCGGGTTCCACTTCCCCGATCGCAAGAGCATCGCGCGCACCTGCGCGTGCATGAGGCGCACGCGCACCGCGCTCTTCCAGCCGTCGGCGAACCGCGCGAGGCCGCCGGGCGTGGTCACGTCCAGCCAGAACTTGCCGGTCTCGACGAGGCGCCGCGGCGTCACCCGCTCGAGCTGGCCGGTGAACAGCAGCGGCTTGGCGGCCGCGGCCCCCAGGTAGCCGCCCATCAGCGACAGGTTGCGCAGCGCGAGCTCGCCCCACGGGCCGACGCGGCGCGACACCTCGCACGCGAGGGCGAGCTTGTCGCGGTCGAGCCAGATCGGCTCGTGCTCGAGCTGCGCGAACAGCGCGACCAGCGGCGGCGGCGCGTCGGGGACGGTCGCGATGCCGTGGGCCAGCGCCTGATCGACGCGCGCGCGTCCCTGGCCGTCCGCGCGCAGGTGCGCGACCGCGGCGTCGGCCAGCGGGTCGCCCATCACCAGGTAGCGCTTGAGCGCCGCGATCTGGGCGTCGGTCGGGTGCGGATCGGAGCCGACCAGCCAGCGGAACAGCCGGCGGTGCGTGCGCAGCGTCGGGCGGTTGTGGTCGCCGACGCGATCGAGCGCGGCGATCGCCTCGGCCTCGGTCGGCGTCATCGGCCGCCCTCGCCGCGGTGGCGGCGCCCGGGCGCGGGTGGACGGGGCAGGGCGGGACGCGGCGCGGCGGCCGGGGCCGTGGGCATGCTAGAACCATAATCCGAGCAAAGACTCGGTTCTACTCGGGTTCGGATCATGGCCACCAGACGCGCGATGCCGGAGCTGGCTCCTCGGAAGCTGCCGACGCAGGCGCGGGCGCAGCGGACCTACCGGGCGATCGTCCTGGCCGGTGCTCGAATCCTGGAGCGGCAGGGCTACGAGGGCCTGACCACCAACCACGTCGCCGAGCTGGCTGGCGTCGGCATCGCGTCGCTGTACGAGTACTTCCCCAACAAGCACGCGCTGACCGCCGAGATCGTGCGCCACGTGCTCGAGGAGCTGCTCGCCGATCTCGGCGCGAGCACGCCGCTCATCACCAGCGCGCCGCCCGCGGCCGCGATGCGCGCGTGGCTCGGCGCGATGTACGCCGCGGTCGCGAAGCGCCGCGCCGTGGTCGCGGTGATCGTCGAGGAGGTGCCGTTCCTGTGGGCGATCCCCGCCGTCGCGCAGGCGCGCACGCGGTTGCTCGCGCTGGCGCGGGCGACGCGCGATCTCGACGCGCGCGGGCGTGGCGCGCCGCCGCTGTCCGACGCGACCCTCTACCTGCTCGCCACGATGACCGGCGCCGCGGTGCTCGAGGCCGTGCTGCGCCCGCCCGCCGCCCACGCCCCCGACGAGCTGATCGCCGCGCTCGCGGAGATCGTCCTTGGGGCCACCGGTCAGGCGCCCGCGCGGCGCCGCGCGTCGACAGTCCGCCGCGAACGGGGGCCTGGCTCACGGCGCGCCCCACCGGGCGCCGGCCGGGTGGCTGCGCGTCAGTAGCCGGTGCAGTACTGGAAGTGCATCGCGTCGCCGAAGGCGCGGCCCCAGACGAAGCCCTGGGCCTCGAAGTAGGGGGCGATGATCTTCTGGCTCTCGGAGACCGGGATCTTGTCGGCGGGCGTGTCGCTCGCGACCCGGCCGTTGCCCTCCGGGTTGATATCGCAGGCGATGCCCCAGGCGTGGACGCTCTTGCCCTGGCCGCCGGCCTTGGGCCGGTCGTTGTAGCAGCCGTCGAAGTAGTGCAGGTGCTCGGCCTTGCCGTCGGCGACGATGGCGTCGAAGACCGCCTTGAACAGCGGCGCGATCTTGTTGTGGCAGTAGACCTGCATCTTCTTGCCGTGCTTGCCGCACTGCAGCTCGTGCATGCCGAGGTCAGTGCCCGGCTTACCGAACACCTCGATGATCTCGGCCAGGCCGTGCGGCCGCTTGAGCGTGCTCGACGGCTTCTGCTGGTCGGGCTTGTCCTGGTCTTTCTCCGCGGGCGCCGGCGCCGGCTTCTCGAGGTCGAGCTTGCCCTTCGCGACGTAGCCGATCGTCCCCGCGCCCGTCTTGACCTTGAAGTGGCTGCCGGCGTCGTGGGTCAGCGTGACCACCGCGTCCTTGGCGAGGGTCTCGATCACCTTCGACCGCTGGCCGACGCGGTCGACGACCTCGGTGCCGTCCGCCTTGACGTAGCCGGAGCCGGAGCGCGGTTGCTCCGCGGGCCCCGCGTCGGGATCGCCGTGCCCGTCGAAGTCGCGGGCGACCACCGCCATCGCGTTGCCGATCGCGGTGCGCGCGCCACGCACCATCGCGTCGGCCGCGCGATCGGCTTCGAGCTCGGCCGCGTCGGCTGGGGTCGACACCTCGAGCTTGTACTGCCGCCGCGCCAGGCGCGGATCGGCGGCGCGCTGCACCTGCTTCGGCAGCTCCTTGGGCTGCTCGAGCGGCAGCATCAGGTTGCCCGCGTGGAACACGCCGGGCTCGGTGTACGGCTTCTTGTCCGCGTCGAACTTCACGGTCGCGTTGTGCCACTCGGTGCGCGCCGCGATCAGCTGACCATCGACGACGTCCTGCACGAAGGTCCCCATCGGCTTGTGGGTCGCCTCGTCGGTCATCTGCTTGCCGCGCGGCGGGATCTTCTTGTTCGCGGGCCAGTAGCGCCACCCGACCGGCGGCGGCGGATTCCAGACCTTCGCCGGCGCCGTCGGTTTCTCGGTCAGCACCCGCGGGTCGACCGACTCGTGCGGCACGTGGTCCGCGGTCGGCGCAGTCCACGGGTCGTTCTTGCCGACCTTGGCCGGCGCCGCCTTCTCCGGCGACGGGGTGTCGCTCGGCGGCTGGTCCGGCTCCGGCTTCTTCTCGAGGTCCAGGGCGCCCCGCGGGACGTAGCCGACCGTGCCGGTCGGCGTCTTGATCTTGAAGTGGCTGTCGGCGTCATGGGTCAGCGTGACCACCGCGTCCTTGGCGAGGGTCTCGATCACCTTCGACCGCTGGCCGACGCGGTCGACGACGTCGGTCCCGTCCGCCTTGACGGTTCCGGTCCCCGTCCGCGGCTTCTCGGCCGGCCCCGCGTCCGGATCGCCGTGCCCGTCGTGGTCGCGTGCGACCTGCGCCGCGCCCGCGCCGATCGCGGCCCGCGCGCCGCGCACCATCGCGTCGGCCGCGCGGTCGGCCTCGGCCTCGCTCGCGTCGCCCGGCGTGGACACCTCGAGCTTGTGCTGGCGCCGCGCCACGCTCGGGTCGGCTGCGCGCTGGACCTTCTTCGGCAGCTCCTTGGGCTGCTCGAGCGGCAGCATCAGGCTGCCGGAGTGGAAGACCCCGGGGATGGTGTACGGCTTCTTGTCCGCGTCGAACTTCACCGTCGCGTCGTGCCACTCGGTGCGCGCCGCGATGAGCTGGCCATCGACGATGTCCTGCGTGAAGGTGCCCATCGGCTTCTTCTTCGCCGCCTCGGCGAGCTGCTGGCCGGGCGGGGTGACCTTCTTGTTCTTCGGCCAGTACTGCCAGCCGACCGGCGGCGGCGGATTCCACACCTTCTTCGGCGACGTGGGCTTCTCGGTCAGCACCCGCGGGTCGACCGACTCGTGCGGCACGCTGTCCGCGGTCGGCGCCGTCCACGTCGCGTTCCGATCGACCTTGGCGGTGTCGGCCGGGACCGCGTCCCCGCCGGCGCCGTCGGTCAGGGCGGCGTCGCGCGCGAGCAGCGCCCCGCCGGTGCCGAGCGCCGCGCGCGCCCCGCGCACCATCGCGTCGGCCGCGCGGTCGGCTTCGACCTCGCTCGCGTCGCCCGGCGTCGACACCTCGAGCTTGTGCTGGCGCTGCCCGCCGCCGCCCGCCTGTTGCACGGTGTGCGCGACCTCGTGCGCGAGCAGGTGCATGCCGAACGGGTCGTCCGGCTGGTAGTGCCCGGCGCCGAAGTGGATGTCGTTGCCGACCGTGTACGCCTTGGCGCCGACCGCCTTGTTGGCCTCGGCGGACGCCGCGCCGAGGTGCACGCGCACGCCCGACAGATCGGTGCCCAGCGACGCCTCGAAGCGGGCGCGCAGGTCGTCGCGCAACGGCTCGCCGCTGCCGCCGGCCGCCCGCGCGACCGCCTCCTCGGCACCGGCGGCCACGCCGTTCGCGTCCCGCGCCGCGCCTGGCTCGACCTCGCGCTGGATCCGCGCGTCCGTGCCGCGGATCGCCTCGCCCAGCGCCCGCGCGACGTGCTCGTCGGCGACGCGCAGCACCAGCGACGGCGACCGCGCTCCGAGCCGCGCCGTCAGCGTGCTCTTCCCCGCCGGCACGCCCGTGGCCGGCTCCGCCCCGCCCCGCTCCTCGTCGCGATGCAGCTGCTGATCGAGGTCCATGCTCGGACAGAGTGCGGATGGGGCCGTTCGTGACGCGGCCGCGGGTCGTCGCGCCGCGCAACGCCGTCGACGGTGTGCGCGACAGCACGGGGTTCACCCCTGCGCGGTCATCGATGTCCGGCGGGGCTCGTCGCCGGCGACGCCTCGTCCGCCGCCCGGACCCGATGACGCTGACGCTGCCGGCGATCATCATCGCGACGGCGGGTTCGTGGCCCCCAGGTCAGCGTGTACAATCGCGCGCGCGATGTCGTGCTGCAACGCGATCACGGCGGGGGTGTAGCCATGGGCTGGGAACGAGACGGCATCGGGCTATCGAGCACCTGGCGCGTCGACGACGACGCGATCGGTGCCTGGATCGCGGCGGACACGGTCCGCGACGGCCTGCTCGCGCCGCTGCGCGCCGAGGGGCTGCTGGCCCACGTGACCCACCTGTGGATCGCGGATGGCAAGCCGCGGCCGATCGGGTCGGCCGCGCAGCTGGACAAGCTGGTCGGCGGCTGGCGCGACGAGGTCGTCCAGCTCTACAGCGGCGCGTTCGACGACCCCGACTTCATGGTTCATGCGAGCCTGGGCCCGGCCGGCATCCGCCTCACCGTCGGGTTCGGCCGCGCATTCGTCGACGGCGCGCTGCGCGATCGCGTCGCCGGGCTGGTGACGGCGTGGTCAACGCGGCTGTCCAGATGGCGGTGCCGTCTGACGGTTGCGTCGCTGGCACCGGCGACGACGTATCCACGGCCGCTGCCGCGGGTCACCGGGACCAAGTGGCCGCTCGGCGAGCTCGAGTACTACCTCGGCCGCGCGTGGCATCAGGCCGACCGCGAGCGCGCGGCGGTGCTCGCCGGCATCGAGCGCGCGCGGTTGCCGCGTGGGGCGACCCGGGCCACCGATGGCGACGTCCTGCGCATCGCGCTGGCGTGCGACCTCGCCGATCCGCACGCGGTCGAGGAGGCCAGAGCCGCCAGCGAGCGCTGGTTGACGCCGCTGGTACCGACCGAGCCGGACGAGGACTGGAACGAACTCGGCGACCGCATCGTCGTCCCGACCGAGCGCGACGAGTTGTTGCCGTTCACCTTCTACGACGCCGAGGCCCGCGTCGGATACAAAGGCCTCGTCGTCGACCCCGACACCGGGGAAATCGATGAAGAGGCATGGTCGGAGCTCGTCGGCATCGCCGCGTCGGGCGAGGCACATGATGGGACGCCCGTCGCGTCAGTGCGACTGGTGTTTCCCACCCGCCAGGACGCGCTCGCGATGCACGCGCGCACCATCGCGAGCGGGTTCGAGATGGCCGTGTATCCCAAGGGGGCTGCCCTCTGGGAGGTAGCGCCGGCCTAGCTCGTGTGAGCGGACCGACGCTGGCCGCGACCGTCGCGCGGCCCCGCGCCAGACGATCGCGACGTTCGGCGTCGCGGCCGATGTGATCGATCCACGGTCGAGGCCACCGCCGCTACCCACGCGCGCCGGCGCCCGCGCGCGCCGCGTTAGGCTCGATCGGGTGAAGCGCAGCGTCGCGGTGCTGGTCGCGTTGATCGTCGTCGTGGTCGCGCTGTGGTGGCGGCACGATCGCCCGCGCTCGTCGAAGCCGCGCGGCGCGGTGGGCGCCGAGCTGGCGGGCGGCCGCGGGCGCGGCGCCGCCGGGAAGCCTGCGTCGGACGATCCGCGCGCGCTGCCGCAGGCGACGATCCGCGGGACGGTGCGCACCGTCGGCGGCGGGCCGATCGCCGGCGCGCAGGTGTGCGCGCACTTCGCGACCGATGGCCTCGCCTCCGACGAGTGGCGCACGCCGCCGTGCGCGACGACCGACGCGGCCGGCGCGTACGCGCTCGAGCACCTGCTGCCGGTGCGCCACGGGGTCGCCGCGAGCGCCGCCGGGCACCAGGCGCGCGAGTGGCAGAACGCGCAGGGCGAGCCCGACAGCTTCGTGCTCGCGCCCGGCGAAGTGCGCACCGTGGACTTCGCGC
>Ga0075163_10001257_pt1 | contig 33805 bp, 35 predicted proteins | sample JI1023141ADNA_FD_71478 | JGI IMG/M metagenome (GOLD analysis project Ga0075163, IMG submission 71478) | Wastewater effluent complex algal communities from Wisconsin, to seasonally profile nutrient transformation and Carbon sequestration -... | ecosystem: Engineered > WWTP > Effluent > Algae...
CAGCGGCACGCCGTCCACGTACTCCATGACCAGGAAGAGCTCGTCCTCGTGGGCGCCGACGTCGAGCGTAGGGACGACGTTGGGGTGACGGATGCGCGCCGCCAGCCGCGCCTCGTCCACGAACATGGCCACGAACTCCGGCTGGCCAGCCAGGTGCGGGTGCATGCGCTTGATGGCCACGGTGCGGGTGAAGCCCGCCTCGCCGAAGATGCGCCCCACGTGCACGGTGGCCATGCCGCCGGACGCGATGGCGCCATACACAGCGTAGCGCCCGAACACCGAGACCGGCTTGTCCGGGGCTGCCGCTTGCGTCGGCCAAGGTGACTGCCGCGCTCCGCGCATGAACAAACCGTAGCACGGGATCGTGCTAGAATAGAAAGAGAGGAGCGCCGGTCCGTGGGCCGGCCGAGCGCCAACTTGCGACGGACTTTTTCATCCCTCTTGGTAGCCGCGGGTCTGCTGGCCATCGCCGCACTTCCTGCATGCCCGGTCATCGCCGGTCTCGACGGTGACTACAGCCTGCGCACCGACGCGGAAGCCGGCCCCGACACCGGCCCGCCGGTTCCCGGTTGCGAGAAAACCAGCTGTTTCGGCTCCTGCGTCGACTTGGAGACGGATCCACGGAATTGCGGTGCGTGTGGGAAAGCGTGCGGCACCGGCTACACCTGCGCGGCTCGCAAGTGCGGCAACGAGGTCAAGGGGCTGGCCTCCGGCGGCAACTTCGGGTGCGCTCTCCTGACCGCAGGGACGGTGGCGTGCTGGGGCGTCGGCGCGCTCGGTCAGCTCGGGGTTCCGGTGGCCGAGGTCACGGGGACGTGCGGCACGAGCAAGTGCCGCATCGCGCCCCAGGTCGTGGCTGGCCTCACCGGCGTCACGCAGCTGGCCGCGGCGAACGAGAGCATCTGCGCCCTCAAGGGCGACGGAACCGTCTGGTGCTGGGGGCGCAACGACCTCGGCCAGCTGGGCCGCGCCGGCGATCCCTCGTGCACGGTGCTGCCGGCAGCGGCGGTGGCGTGCAATCCGGTGCCGACCACGGTGCCCGGCCTTCCGCCCATCGCCGACCTCGGCCACGCCGACCAGACCTTCTACGCGGTCACCCGCACCGGCGCGGTGTACTCCTGGGGCAGCAACGGCTACGGGTACCTCGGCGACGGCCTGCCCCTCGGCGGCCCGAACGGCTTCCGGGCGGCACCGCAGATCGTCCCGGCGCTCAGCGCCGGCGTGCGGAAGGTCACGAGCGCCCTCAGCCCGCATGCGTGTGCGCTGAAGACCGACGGCACCGTGCAGTGCTGGGGAATGAGCGCGCGCGGGGCCCTCGGGCGTCCGGCCGGGGCCGACCCGCTGGAGCCGGTCACCATGGTGCCCTATCGCTCCACGCCCACCCAGGTGCCGGCGCTCGAGGCCATCGACGACGTGGGCGCTGGCTACCAGTCGACATACGTGCATGATGCAGGCGGTTGGCGAGCCTTCGGTCATCAGGGCTGGGCCGGCCTCGGCAACGGCAAGGCCCCCGACACCCTCGAGCACCCGACGCCGGAGCGCGTGAGCGTGGTCCCGCGGCCGATTCGCAAGCTCTCGGTGGGGCACACCGTGGCCTGCGCGGTGGACGATCAGGGCACGCCGTGGTGCTGGGGGCGCAACATCTGGGGAACCATCGGCGACGGCACCTTCGGTGCTCCCCCCGCCGGCGGCATCGCCTGCGAGGCCAATCAACCGTGTCGCTCCGACGCGCGTCAGGTGAAGGACCTCACCGCGGTGGCCGAGTTCGCCATCGGCGGCGACATGGTGTTCGCACGAAAAGAAGACGGCACCGTGTACACCTGGGGCGCCAACACCGACGGCCGGCTCGGGCACGCGCCCGGCGACGGCGACGAGGCCATGTGCAACGTTCCGCTGGGCGCCGCCCAATGCGCGTCGCACCCGACCCAGCTGAAAGGCCTGCCATGAGATCGCTCCCCGCTCTTTCCGCGCTGGCGACCGCGCTGGTCCTCGCGACCAGCAGCGTCGCGCTCGCCAAGCCGCCGACGACGGCCGCCCCGGTCAGCGAAGCCGATCGCAAGTTCGACGAAGCGCTGAACGCCATGAAGGCAGGTCGCTACGCCGAAGCCTGCCCGGTTTTCGCCGAGAGCTATCAGCTCGACCCGCAGCTGGGCGCGCTCTTCACGCTGGCCGAGTGCGAGTACAAATGGGGCAAGCTCGTCTTGGCCAAGACCCACTACGTCGCGTACCTCACCGGCGTGGGCAAGCTCTCGCCGGAGGAGCGCGGAAAGCAGAGCGCCCGCGAGCGCATCGCGGTGCTCCAGCGCGACACGCTGGTGCGCGACGTCCCGACGCTGGCCGTCGCGCTCAAAGAGGGTACGCAGCCGGGTGGCATCGTGAAACGCAACGGCACCGTGATGACGCCCGACGACACCCCGGTGGAGCTCGACCCCGGCGAGTACGTCATCGAGTGGACGCCGCCGGTGGGCGACCCCTCGACCCGCACCATCACGCTCGCCATCGGCAAGAAGGAGCGCATCGAGCTCGAGACCCCCAAGGTCGCGGACGAAACGCCGAAGCCGGCCCCCAAGCCGCCGAGCTCCGGCATCACGCCTCGACGCATCGCCACCTATGCCACGGGTGGTCTGGCGGTGGTCGCGGTGGGCACCGGAACCGTCCTGGGCATCCTCGCGCTGGGCAAGAAGTCCGACGTGGATGCCAACTGCAACGGAGGCCTGTGCTCGCAAGACGGCCTCGACGCGCTCTCGTCCGGCCGCACGCTCGGCTGGGTCAGCACCGGCGCCTTCGTGGTCGCCGGCGCGGCTGCCGCGGTGAGCCTCATTCTCTTCTTCACCGAGCCGCGCGCCGCGGAGCGCACCGCGCCCACCACGGCCATCCGCTTCTGATTCTGGTAGGCTCCCGCTTCGCATGAAGCTTCGAAGCCTTCGCACGCCGGTTTTCGCGCTCGCCCTCGGCACCGTGGCCATGGGCTGCAAGAAGCGCGAGATCCCCGGCGAGCTCGTGGGCTCGTATGCGCGCTCCGCAGATCTGCCGCCGCACCTGCGGGCGGAGCTGAGCATCGCCCGGGGCGGCATGGTGCTCACGGTGGTGCGCCTCGAAGGCTCCGTCGACATGGGTGCATTCTCCACGCTTTTCACCGACCCCAACGCCCACGGGGCCACCACGTCGGCATCGGCTTCCGCCAGCGCCGGCTTGGGCCGTTCGGTGGTGGCAGCGCGAACGTTCTCGTCCCTCAAGTGCGACGCCACGTCGTGCGCCTTCGAGCTCACGGCGGAGAAGAAGCAGGAGCCGTGCTCCGGCACCTTCGAGAAGATCCAGAACACCGTCGTGGTGGTGGCCGGGGGCGCGTGCCAGTTCTACTCGGGCCGGTGGGAGCTCCTGGAGAGCTTGCCGGCCACGAGCGCGACCGCCGCGCCCACGGCAGCTCCCTCGGCGCCGGTGGCCGCGACCGACGCCGGCACGCCCGCGCCGGTGAGCGATGCCGGGCCCGCACCCAAGCTCGACTTTCCCCCGGACATTCCCGCGCCCCACGACCACATGTCGTGCCTCAGCGCGTGCTCCATCATGGACACCCGCTGCCATCGGGCGAGCAACGCGCCGGACCGCGACGCCTTCCTCCGCTGCGTCGAGACCCACGAGATCTGCCGCGCGCGCTGCGAGCAGGTCTTCCCGTTCTTCTCGCACTGACGCCCGCGCCGGGCCCTATCCGTTTGTCTAGTGGCCCCCGCGATTCGTGCGCCACGGCCGTAGCGCGCGGGGCCCCGGCCTTGGTACGTTCCGCACCCAGGAGCAAACGGCATTCATGGCTAGCATCTTCCGGCCCGGCCTGTTCGAAGGGCACGTCGCCATCATCACCGGCGGCGGCAGCGGCATCGGCCTCGCGACCGCGCACACCATGGGGGAGCTGGGCGCGAAAATCGCCATCTGCGGGCGCAACCCCGAGAAGCTCGAAGTGGGTCGCGCAGAGCTCGCAGCGCGCGGCATCGAGATCTTCGCCCGAACGTGCGACATCCGCGACGTGGAGCAGGTGGATGCGTTCGTGTCTGCGGCCGCCGAAGCGCTGGGCCCCGCGTCGATCCTGGTGAACAACGCCGGTGGTCAGTTTCCCACGGCGGCCGAGGATCTCTCGGCCAAGGGCTGGGAAGCGGTGATCCGCAACAACCTCAACGGCACCTTCTTCATGACCCAGACCGTGGCCAAGAAGGCCATGATCCGTCACCGCCGCGGGCGCATCGTCAACGTCATCGCCAACGTGGTCCGGGGCTTTCCCGGCATGGTTCACACCGGCGCGGCACGAGCGGGCGTCGAGAACATGACGAAGACCCTGGCGGTGGAGTGGGCGCAGCACAACATCCAGGTGAACGCCATCGCCCCCGGCATCATCCGGACCAGCGGCACCGCGCAGTATCCGCCGGAGCTCATCGAGATGAGCCGCCAGCACACGCCGGCGAAGCGAGTGGGCACCTCCGAAGAAGTGGCGGAGCTCATCGCCTACCTCGCCTGCGAGGCCGCCTGGTTCGTCACCGGCGAGACCTGGTACATCGACGGCGGCGCGCACCTTTGGGGGGAGAACTGGCCGATTCCCGACGGGCCCCCGGCCCCCGTCCCCCCGATCGTAGAATCTCTCGGCAAACGCTGAGCATTTGGTAAGAGGTCGCGCGTGGACAAGCCGGAAGAACCCTCCGCCGAAGGCGGCGCCTCCCCCGAAGCGCCCGAGCCGGCGTCGTCCGCCGCGTCCCCGAACCCAGCGCCCGCGATAGCTTCCGAAGCCGCGGAAGAAGAGCCCCGCGTGGATCTCGGTCCTCCGGCCGGCGGGCTCGGCGGGAATCCCAGCGCGGAAGGTGACAAGGCCGCGAAGGCCCCCGTCGCGCAGCCCCGGCGATCGCCGTGGGCCTTCATCAAGACCCAGTTCGAGCGCCTCTCCCGGGGCATTCGTGAGTACTTCGTGGTCGACGAGCCTTCGGTGAGCGCGTCGATCTTGCCCCTCTGCGTGCTCTCGGTGGTGCTCTACACGCGGCATCCGACGGAGACGAACTTCATCTTCGACGAGCAAGAGGCCTTGCTCGCCAACCCGTACGTGCGCTCGGTCATGGACGCGCACCCCAAGCTCCACTGGCGCGACGCGTTCACCACCGACTTCTGGGGCCGCGCGCCGGAGGTGACCATCGGCTCCTATCGGCCGCTGCCCAACCTCATCTGGCGGGCGGTGTGGTGGGTCACCTGCTCGCTGCGCAAGCTGGCGGGCGGCCGCGGCACCGACTCGCCGTTCCTCTGTCACTGGGTCAACGTGCTCCTGCACGGCGTCAACGGCGCGCTCATCACCGCCATCGCCTATCGGCTCACCAAGCGACGCGACGTGGCCTGGCTCAGCGGCGCCGTGTTCGTCGCCAGCGCGATTCTCACCGAGGCGGTGAGCGGCGTGGTGGGCCTCTCCGACGTGCTCGGCGGCATGGGCGCGCTCCTGGCACTGCTGGCGCTCACACTGCCCGCGCATCTCATGCCCCTGGGCGTGTTCCTCGGCTGCATCTTCGGCCTGTTCTCCAAGGAGAGTGCCCTCTGTTGCGTTCCCCTGGTGCCCCTGGCGGCGCTCATGACCGCGCAGATCACCCACCCAGTGAAGCCGCGTCGCTGGCTCCGCGCGGTGCTCTCGTTCGTCGCGGCCTTCGCGGCGTTCGTCATCTACGTGCAGATTCGCAAGAAGCTGTTCCACACCAGCACCCCCGCGGAGTTCTTGCCGGAGAACGTGGCCGGCAAGGGCCGCGGCGCCCGCTTCTTCGCCGCAGTTCTCCGATGGTACGCACAGCCCGGCCTGCCCCGCGACGCCCTCAACAATCCGCTGGTGGAGGCCGACACCGCGCATCGCATCGCCGGCGCGCTCCGCGTGTACGCGCGCGGCCTCGGGCAAGTGCTCGTGCCCCGGTCCCTCTCCGGCGACTACTCGTCGCCCCAGGAGCCGGCGCCGAAGAACCTCTTCTTCCCCGAGAGCATCATCGGCGGCATCGCCATGCTCGGCCCCATTCTCGCGTTCCCGGTGGCGGGCATCGCCGCCTATCGCCGCTGGAAGACCACGAGCCTGGCGAAGGCCATCACCGCGCCCGATCTCCGGCCGGTGCTGGCGGTGCTCGGCGTGTGGGTGGTGATCTCGTACTTCCCGGTCTCGAACATTCCCATCCTGCTGCCCACGGTGCGTGCGGAGCGCTTCTGGTACTTTCCGGTTCTCGCCACCAGCATTCTCGTGGCGATCGCCATCGTAAAGGGCATGGACTGGGCCGCCAAGGACGGCTCCCGCTTCACCGCCGCGGCCATGGTCACCGTGTGGTGCTTCATGGGCTTCCAGTGCTACGCCGCCCGCCGCCACGCCAACGACTACCGCGACGATCTCACCTTCTGGGAGTCGACCCGCCGGGCGGTGCCCAACAGCTCCAAGGCCCACCTCAACTACTCGGTCATGCTGGGCGCGCGTGGTCGCATGGAGGAGCGCCTCGCCGCCAACCGCCGAGCCCTCGAGCTCGAGCCCACCTGGGCCATGGCCAACATCTACCTCGGCGACACTCTGTGCAGAATGCACCGAGCCAAAGAGGCCATTCCCCACTACGAGCACGGCTTCGACCTCGGCCCCAACGACGTGAGCCTCATCGCCCTCGCCCTCCAGTGCCTCTGGGACGAGAAGGAGCTGGCCCAGACCGGCGAGCTCATCGACGACCTCGACACCCGCGCCACCGAGCACCCCGGCTCCTGGTACGAATACCTCGTCCGCGACATCAAAGAGAACGGCGAGAAGAACAACGGCGTCGACCCCAAGCAACGGCCCCGCGGCTACAACGAGGGGCCAAAAGACTGAGGCTCGTCCCAGCGACGCGCCGCGTCGGTCGGACGTGCTCACGGCCAGGAGGCCGCTCCGCGCGCTCCTCCCTAGCGGACGCGCCGCTGGAACTTCGCCTCAGCCTTTTGGCGCTTTCACGTTGGGGGCGCTTCGCTCCCCCTCGTGCTCGTACTCGTTCTGCGTTCTGCTGGCCGTGCTCGAGCCTCGCGGGCGGGTCTCTACGCCTTGAGGACGAGCTTCTGGTCGCCGCTGACGCGGATGGCTTCGCGGGCCAGCTCGTCGGCGCGCTCGTTGAGCGGAACTCCGGCGTGGCCGGGTACGTAGACGAGCTTGCAGGTGGGGTGCTTGACGAGGGCGCGCTTGGTGAGCGCGATGAGGTCGTGATTGACCTTGGGCTTCCACCCTTTGGTGAGCACGCCGATGGCGTACTGGCTATCGGTGTGGAGGAGAACGCCCGGGGTGCCGCCGGGGATGCACTCGAGGGCCTTGAGGATGGCGGTGAGCTCGGCGACGTTGTTGGTGGCCGTTCCCAGGTAACCGTAGCCCTCGATGGGTGAGCCCCCGGGCGGCACCAGCACCGCGCCCCAACCCGCAGGGCCGGGGTTTCCCGAGCAGGCGCCGTCGGTGTAGGCGATGAACGCGTTGGCGGCGTGAACGGTGCTCGCCACGTCGGCGGCGGCCTTCGCCTTCTTGGCCTTGGGGTCCTTCTTGGGCGTCACCTCGCCGGGGACGCAGGTCTCGTCGGGCAAGACCTCCGTCTCGACGCCCTCCAGGTTCCGCACCGCTGCCTGGTAGGCGCGGGTGTCGGTCGGTCGATAGCGAATCTCGACCCGGCCCCCCTGGGCGTCGAGCGCACCAGCCGCTGTTGCACGCGCAAGTACCCGCTGCCCCCGAAGCGTCGCACGTACCCAAGGCATATTTCAGAACTCGCCGGAAAGAACCGCACCCGGGGTGCTGCCGAGCACCGGGGCAATTTGGAGGTTTCGGGGACCGTCGACACGCCCCTTGAGGGGCTGCTTGTCTTCCTTGTCGCCGGTGACGAGGACGATGATGCCGCCCGTCACGAGAGCGGCGCCGGCGCCGGCAGCAACCCAGAAGACCGTGCTGTTGGTGGTGGCGTTGGTGTTCGCGTCGCAGAGCGAGCGATCGGAGGCGGCTCCGGTGGCCGGTGCAGCCGCGGCGCTGGAGCACCGGCTCGGGTCGAAGCTGCTGCCATCCGCGGAGACGCCGACGAACACCTTCTTGTTGTCGTTGGCGACAGCGGCCCACTTGTCCTGCGCGTCGCTGCGGTTCTTGAGGTACCGGATGCCGAAGAACGAGGAGAAGGCCATGGAGGCCGCGCCCACACCCACCAGCGACCACCCGACGATGGGCCGGATGTTGGTGCCGCTTCCGCCGGTCTCTTTCGGCGGCGTGGTGGTGGCGCCACTCAGGTCCACCAGCGCCGAGCCGCCTGCCGAGATGGTGACGGTCTTCTTGACCGTGACGCAGGGCTTGAGGAGCTCGAAGGTGTGGGGGCCGGGGCCCACCTCGAGCTGGAGCGCGCCGTGCTCGAGCTCGCCCTTGCGCTCCCCATCGACGGCCACCGGACAATCGTAGTTGTTGGCGCGAATGCGGGCGGTCGCCGGCTGCGCCGCCGGCACGCCGAGGAGCTGCCCGAGGAGCTTGCCGACCAGCTTCTGCAGGGCGGGATCGCGGGGGTCCTTCAGGCTGTCGGGATAGGTCTCACGAACCGGCGGGCTCGAGCCCTTGCCGCGGCGAAACAGGTGCAGCTCGACGGTAGCCTGGCCCTTGGACTTCTGCACGGTGCCCCAGATGAAGCGCTCCGCCGAAAGCTGCGTCGCGATCTTCTGCTCACAGTCGGCGTCGGGCTGCTTACCCTTGCACTTCATGGCGGTGGTCAGCATGCCCAGTGCCTGCTGCGAGTCGCCCAGGGAGAAGCCGGGCATTTCCTTGAGGCGCGCACGCAAGACGGCGGTGAACGCGTCGGCCTGCTCGTCGGCATCGTCGGTATCCATACCCACCACGTGCACCGCCGACGCCCCGGGGCCCGGAGCCTCCGCGCGCGCGATACCGGGCGAAACGCAGAGCGCCGTCCCGAGCGCGACCAAGGGAGCAATCGAGGCGATGGCGCGTCCAGGCCAAAGGCGATGCCAATTCATGGCGCTAGTCTACCTCGAAGCGCGCCTGGCTTTCTCGGATTTCCGCACGTTGGCCGGGTCGTCGCGAGACATACACGAGCCGCGGTCGTGGACCGCGAGCGGCGGCCCGTGATAGCCGATGGCTGTCATGCGTATCACCGGCGGCGCCTTCCGCTCACGCGAGCTGCGTGCCCCCCGCGGCGCGCGAACCCGGCCCACCGCCGATCGAGTCCGGGAGGCCCTGTTCTCGATCCTCCAGTCGCGGGTCGAGCTGGAAGGCGCGCGGGTCCTCGATCTGTACGCGGGCACCGGCGCCCTGGGCTTCGAGGCCATGTCGCGGGGCGCGGCCCATGCGGTGCTGGTGGAAAAGGACCGCGCTGCGCTCGACGCACTTCGGGAGAACCGCCGCGCTCTCGGGCTCGACGACACGACCCAGGTGCTCACTTCGAGCGTGGAGCAGTGCGAGGTGCGCGGCCCCTTCGAGGTGGTGTTCGCCGATCCGCCCTACGCCGACGTCCGGAGCGGCGTCGCAGTGCGCGCCCTGGAGCGGGTCGCGGCGCGCCTCGCAGCTGCGTACGAGGGGGCGCCGGAAGAAGAGGGGGCGGTTCGCGCCATCTGGGTGCTGGAGCACGACAGTAAGGACAAAGCCCCCGTGATTATTGGGCTCACATGGTCCGACACGCGCGTGTACGGCGACACGGCCCTCTCTTTCTTCGAATTCTGACGAAACGCGTCAATGGACTTGTATACTCGCAGCTTCTGCCGTTCTTTGGCTCCAGGGACTCTTCGATGACGACCTCGCTTCCGCCCGCAGGCGTCCCCACTTCGGGGAACCAAAAGTACATCGCCGTAGCCGTCGTGTTGCTCCTCCTGGTGGGAGGGCTCGTCTGGTGGAAGACGCGCCCGTCCGAAACGCCCCAGGTGAACATCACGCCGCCCGCGCTGCCGACGGCGACCGCCGATCCGCACCGGGACGACGACATTCCGCCGCCCATCGCCATTCCGACGGTCACCGCCTCGGCCGCGAAGAGCACGGTGGCCAACGGCGGCCCGGTCAGCAACGGCTGCGACGCCAAGGTGTGCAAAGGCACCGCCGGCGACGATCTGCAGAGCGCCCTCGCGCTCCGTGGTCGCCAGGCCCGCAAGTGCTACGAGCGCGAGCTCGCCAACGATCCCAAGCTCTCGGTGCGCATGACCATGAGCGTTCGCGTCGGCACCAACGGCGCCGCCTGCTCGGCCGCGGTGGCGAGCAGCGACAACCCTGCGGTCTCCGCCTGCGTGGCGAACTTCTTCCGCAACGGCGGGTATCCGGGCGCCAAGGGCGGTTGCGCCGAAGTGAACATCCCGCTCAACTTCATCCCCGGCAAGTAGGCTTCGGCCGATGCGCTGGCGCCTTCGAACCGTCCCCGTCGCCGCGCTCGGCGCGCTGGCGATGCTCACGCTCGGCGCCGGCTGCGAAGAGACGCGGCGCTCGTTGGGCGAGGAGTGCTTGCGCAACGAAGACTGCCTCTCCGGCACCTGCTCGGCGCGCACGTGCGTCTCCGAACGGCCCGTGGTGAATACGCCGGTGGAAACGCCGACCCCCAGGGTCGACGCGGGAACGCTTCCGGACACGGGCACCCCGACGGACGCCGACGTCGAAGGGGGCTGACCCTGCCCGGCGTGCTCCTCCGCGTAGCCTACGACGGCACCGCCTTTCACGGGTGGGCCCGTCAAGAGGACCAGCGCACCGTCGCCAGCACGCTCCAGGGGGCGATCCTCGCCATGGATCCCCGGGCAACGCTGGTGCGCGGCGCCAGCCGTACCGACGCCGGCGTGCACGCGGAGGCGCAGCTGGCGGCCTTCGACACGACGAAGGACATCCCGCCCCGCGGCTGGGTCCTCGGCATCAACCAGCACCTGCCGGAAGACGTGGCAGTGCGCAGCGCTTCGATGGTGACCGAGGGCTTCGAGCCGCGCTTCGAGAACGCGGGCAAGCGCTACGTGTACCGGGTCTACAACGATCGCGTCCGGAGCCCCTTCACCCGGGTCCGGGAGTGGCGCATCGACGAGCCCCTCGACGTCGCGGCCATGCGCGAGGACGCGGCGGCCTTCGTGGGCACCCACGACTTCGGGGCGTTCCACTCGGTGCGCGATCCGCGCCCCAGCTTCGTGCGGACCATCTCCGAGGTGCGGGTGGAGCCCGACGCCGACGAGCGAACCATCCGCATCGTGGTGGTTGGAACCGCGTTCTTGTACAACATGGTGCGCATCATGGTGGGCACCCTGGTCGACGTGGGCCGCCGGCGAAAGCCCCGCGGATCCCCGGCCCGGGCCCTGGAATCGAAGGAGCGCCGAGACGCGGGGATGACAGCGCCGGCGAAAGGCCTCACTCTGGAGGAGGTGCTTCTCGACGAAAAGAAGGAGCTGGGCGTCCGATGGCCGCAGCGGTAGTTCCGCGGAGCGACGTGGTCGTGCGCGCGCCGCGGCCCGGCGAGGGTACGGCCATCGCCCGGCTCTGGAAGGAGCTCTGGGACATCCACACCGAGTGGGGGGGCTATCCGGGCACCCAGGATCTCTCGGTGTACGACGGCCTCGCCCGGCGCCTCGACGACGACGCCATCACCCGCAACGGCGAGCCCATTCAGGGGCACCATCTGCACGTGGTGGCGGTGGCCGGGACCGAGGTCATCGGCCAGGTCGAAGGGTGGATGGACCGGCATGGGTTCCAGAGCTCGACGCCGTACACCTGTGAGGTCCGCTCGCTCATCGTATCGGCCCGGGCGCGAGCCAGCGGCGCCGGCCGCGCGCTCCTGGATGAGCTCGCACGCACCGCGCGCTACGCGGCAGGTGGCCCGGTGGTGATGGCCGCCGAGGTGCTGGAGCCGAACCCCGCGCATACGTTCTACGCCCGGGTAGGCTACCACCCGATCGGCTGGACCGCGCGCATCGAGACCCACGTGGACCCGGCGTCCATCGACGCGCGGACCGGTGGACGGATTCGCGGTCGTGCGGCCGGCGCCTTCGACGCCCTGCCCATCGCGCTCCTCGACGGGGTGCTCGCCACCCGGCGTCGGAGCCAGCGCGATCTGCGCTTCGACGGTCCGCGCCCCATCGAGGCCACCCTCACCGGCGCCATCGCGACCCACCTGGCCGCCACCCGCCGAGAGCCCAGCGAGTTCGTGGCGGTAGACCGCGAGAACAACGTGCAGGCCACCGCGAGCCTGGCGGTGATGGCGCTGGATCCGCCGTTCTTGCCCAACCGCCGCGCGCTCCTCGGGCGCATCTCGGTGGACCCGGCGGTTTCGCCGATGGCGTCCATGGCGGCACTGGTGCGCATCGGCGTCGAGGTGGCCCGCGGTCGCGGCGCACGCGGCCTGGAGATCACCGATCTCAGCGGCCCCGGCACGCCCATGCACGACGCCGCGCTGCTGGCCGGCGCACGCCCCTGGTCGCGCATCGTGGCCCGCAACATCGACATCTAAGCCACGCGGATACATGTGCTCTGCAGCGGCCGGTGTAGTCGCAGTGAGGCGCATACATGCGCGCGTTCCCGCCCACCGAAATGAGGTCGACATCTTCCCTATTCGATCGGTTCAACGTACCCATTGAAGGATGCGCACTTCGATCGTTCTTGGGCTCGTGGGTCTCACAGTAGCGAGTGTTGCGTGTGGAAGCGCCGACCCGGAGAGCACGTTCGACACCGGCTCGCGCTCCAGCCAGGCCACGGCATCGTCCAGCGGCGGTAGCTCGGGCTTCGGAGAGACCAGCTCCTCGAGCAGCAGCAGCTCGGGAACCAGCGGCGCGGTTTGCGCCACGGTGGCCGCCACCTCGGAGCTCACGCCGGTGAACCTGGTGGTCATGCTCGATCGCTCCGGCAGCATGGGCGACACCGTGGAAGACCCCAGCTACAACCCGGCGCTCCGTTGGGTTCCGGTGGGCGAAGGGCTCAAGGCCTTCTTCGTCGACACCGCCTCCACCAAGATGCGTGCATCCCTCACGTTCTTTCCGCCCAGCAGCGACGCCTACTCGTGCGTCGCCGGCGACTACGCCAAGGCCGACGTGGACGCGGTCGACCTGCCCTCGGCGGCCCTCGGCCAGCGCATCGACCAGGTGTCGCCGCGCGGCGACACGCCCACCGAGCTGGCCATCGGCGGCGCCATCGCCCAGGCGCAAGCCCTCCGCGCGGCGCACCCCACCGAGAAGACGGTCATCGTCTTCGCCACCGACGGCGAGCCCTGGGGCTGCGGCGTGAACAGCGGGCCCAGCCGCGTGGCTGCTGTCAACGCGGCGGCAGCCAAGGCGGCAGCAGTGGCCGCCGACATCAAGACCTACGTCATCGGCGTGGGCCCGAGCGTGGGTCTGCTCAACCAGCTCGCCGCCGCCGGCGGCACCACCCAGGCGATCCTCGTGACCGCCGGCCAGCCCACGCAAACCCGCAACGAGCTGGTGAGCGCGCTCCAGACCATTCGCTCCAGCAACGTGAGCTGCGACGTGGCCGTCCCTGCGGCGCCCGACGGCCGCACCCTCGACGTGAACAAGGTCGACGTCTCGCTCTCCGGCACCACCCTGCCCTACAGCGCCGACTGCAGCACCGCCGGCGGCTGGCACTTCGACGACGTCGCCGCCCCCGGCAAGGTGCAGCTCTGCGAGCAGGCCTGCAACTCGGTGCGCGCCAGCGGCGGCTCGCTCAAGGTCTCGTTCACCTGCAGCGACGTCCGCGCCCTGCGGTAGTCACCGACTCCAAGCGCACTTGCCAAGATAGTCATCTGCGATAGTCTTGATGACCATGCGGAAGGCACACTGGAGCGTGGCCGAAGCCAAAGCTTCTCTGTCGGCGGTCTTGGAAGATGCCAAGACGAGCCCACAGGTCATCGAGAACCGAGGAACTGCCGTGGCGGTCGTCGTGTCGATTGCGGCGTACCGCGAGTGCATCGGCGATCCGGACGACGACGTGGGCTCCTCGCGATGGAAGGAGTTCCTGCGATGGAACGAGGGGCTTCGCTCGCGGGGTGGCGCGACCTTGGCGGTCGCCGCCCGAGAGCCCCGGCCGGACCCCTTTCGACCCAAGCGATGAGCCACGACAGTGTACCTCGTCGACACCAACGTCCTGAGTGAGCTGCCCAGGAAGTCGCCGGACCCCGCGGTGCTCGGGTGGTTCGCATCCCTCGCGACCATCGCGGTGAGCTCCATCTCGATCGAGGAGCTGACGTTCGGAGTCGAGCGCGCTCGCGGCAAGCAGCGCGAGGTATTGCGAGAATGGCTCGCTCGATTGCTCGCCGCGGGGCCGCGAATCGTGGACGTCACTTCCCGCGTCGCCGTCACGGCCGGACGCCTTCGCGCCGCGCGGGAAACGAAGGGCAAGCCGGTTGCGCAGGCGGACATGCTCATCGCTGCCTGCGCGCTCGAAGCCGGTCTTGTACTGGCCACGCGCAACGTCCGGGATTTCGAAGGCTGCGGGATCGCCTTGTTCAACCCCTTCCAGTGACTACGGATCGTCGCGGTGCTTGTGGTAGCCGTCGGAGCCCCGGGCGCCGATGGCGATGCCGCCCACCACGGCCCCGCCGTCCCACTGGCCGGCGATGGGCATGTAGGAGATCTCCGGGTGCACGAAGAGCTCGTCGCTGAAGCGCCACTGCGCGCCAGCGGTGATGCGGTAGCCGCGCACGTCGCGCTTGGCGTCGGGAAAGAAGGCCCAGTACACGCCGGGGGATAGCACCAGCGTGACGTCCTCGTGGACATTGGCGCCCACCAGCAGGATGGGCTCGAAGCCGGTGCGCCACACGGGGGAACACTCTGCGCAACCGTTGTCGTATGGGGCGCCCGTAATGAGGGTATTGTACATATGAAATCGGGCCATGAGCCCCACGTCCACCGGCCACTTCGGTGTAACATGCACCTTGACGCTGACGGCGCCACCGGTGAGCGGCGTGTACGAGAGGCCCGCGTCCACGTGCGGCAGCACACCCAGCCTCCCTCCCCCGGTGACCCACGGATAGCGCACCAGCCGTGGGGCCTCGGTACCGTTGGGTTGCGTGGACACCGAGGGTCGCGCCGCCACCTCGGCCGCCACCGTGCCGGCGAAATGCCCCGGCGCCTGCGTACGCGGCGTCGTGTAGAGCCCGGGGCTGAAGCACCCGAGGAAGCTACCCGCCGCAGCGAACAGCCCGGCTCTCTGTACGATTCTCCCCATTCCCCACCTCGAGTCTCACGGTTAGCACGATTCGCGAACGCGGGTCACTTCGGGGCGACGACGTGAACGACCGGTAGCAGATGAATGACGGTGAGGGTCCAGATGGAGTGCGAGACGAGGGGCGCCACACTCGAGGAGGTGTACACGCGCTCGGCGGTCCAGATGGCGCCGCAGACGAGCGCCGCGAGGCCGACGATGAACGAGCCGGTGCCGGCCTGCGCAACGGTATAGGTCACCAAGGAGAGGCCGATCGCGAGCACGCGACCGTAGCGGCGTTCGATGACGTTCAGGAGCGCACCCCGCCAGAGCAGCTCCTCGGCCACGATGAGCACGAGGGTCCAGGCGATGGCGCTGCCGAGGCTTCGCGTGTGGGCGTCGACGTAGAGCCCGCCCACGTGACCGGCGAGCGGCGGATACAGCTTGGTGCCCACCGCGAATGCCAGGTACGTGCCGGCGGTCATGATGGCGCCCACCACCAGACCGATCACCAGGCCCGAGGCCAGCGTCCGCGCGCGCGGCCCCCGAAGCGGCGCCTCGAAGCGACGCAAGAGCAGCATGAGCCCGATGACCAGCGCGCCGTAGGGCCCCATGAACGCGTACACGTCGTCGTGGCCGAAGCTGGAGAGCACGAACGGCCACGCCAGCACCAGCAGCGCGCCGGCGAGCAGCATGGGCAGCTCGTGCGTCGCGCGCGCCTGCGGCGGGGCCTGGATCACGAAGGGTGGGCCGACGGATGCCGGGAGAAGACGTTGAGCAGGCGCTCCAGCACCCGCGACCGCATGGGAAGCTCACGGGCTTCTTCGCGGAGGGCGATGGCCACCGCATCGTCGAAGGGCGTGCGCGGATAGTCGGGCATGGAGTCCCAGATCTCCGGGCCATCGGCGACGATGTTCGATCGCAGGCCCTCCACCAGCTCGGTGGCGACCTGCGGATTGGCGCGCGTCACCCAGCGAATCCAGTAGCTGGAGAGGCGCGGGGTCACCAGAGGCACGCCGAGCACCTTGGGTTCGTGGCCCAGGGTCCTGGCCGTGCGGAGGATCATGTCGCGGCCGCTGAGGCTCTCCGGCCCCGGCACTGCCAGCACGGTGCTCCCCTCGATCGGCATCGTGAGCGCATGCACGATGGCCGCCACCACGTCGGCGATGGCCACCGGCTGGCTCCGGCTCTCGAGCCACCGCGGCAGCAACATGAAGGGCAAGCGCGCCGCGAGATCGCGCACGATGCGGAAGCTCTCGCTGCCGCCGCCGACCACCATGGTGGCCTGGAGCTCCACCGTGGGCACGCTTCCGGAACGCAAGGTCTCTCCGGTCGCCAGGCGACTCTTCAGGTGACGCGAGATGGCGCCGTTCGGTCGCATGCCGCCGAGGTATACGATGCGCTCGAGGCCACAACGTTCCGCAGCCGCTCGAAATGCCTGTGCGTTCTTCCGTTCGGCGTCGGCGTAGCGGCGGCCCCCGCCCATGCTGTGCACCAGGTACACCGCGCGGTCGACCTCGGAAAGGGCCGCTTCCACCGACCGGGGATCGTCGAGATCGACGTGGCGAAACGTCCGGTTTGGGGCAGACGTGCGAGCGCGCTCCGGGTCGCGCGTAGCGCCCACCACTTCGAAGCCGTCGCGTTCGAGCGCGGGAAACAAGTGAGATCCCACGAAACCCGTGGCACCGGTGAGGAGGACGCGCGGAGCAGCTTTCGACATGGGTGGCCTGTTTTGCAACCTCCGGTCCACGCGCTAGCGGCCAATTTGGGAGTTTCGCGCCGCTGCCCTACAATCGCCCTATGCGCGCTTTTCTTGTGGCGATGATGGTGGTGACCTCGACCTGGAGTGCGGTGGCGAGCGAAGGAACGGCTCTGGCGCAAGCGGCGCCCAAGGTCGCCCCCAAGGCCGCACCCGCGGCAGAGGTTGCGCCGGTGAACGCGGCCTCGCAGGCGGAAGCCCGGAAGCTCTCCGACGCCTTCGTGAACGTGGCCGAGCGGGTGAGCCCCAGCGTGGTGCAGATCGACGTGACCACCCGCGAAGAGAGCCGCGACTCGCTCTCGCACATCTTCGGCAAGGGCGGCAGCGACACCGCGGTCTCGCGCGGGCTCGGCTCGGGCGTGGTGTTCACCCAGGACGGCGGCATCCTCACCAACAACCACGTCATCGAGGACGCCCTCTCCATCAACGTGCGACTGCGCGATGGCCGATACCTGCCGGCGAAGCTGGTAGGCCGTGACCCTTCCACCGATCTCGCGGTGGTGAAGGTCGACGTCACCGGCCTCACCGCGGCGCGCTTCGCCGACTCCGATGCCACCCGAGTGGGCGAGTGGGTGGTGGCCATCGGATCGCCGTTCGGCTTCGGCTACACGGTGACCAGCGGCGTCCTCAGCGCCAAGGGTCGCGGCGGCCTGGGCATGAACGCCATCGAGGACTACCTGCAGACCGACGCCAGCATCAACCCCGGCAACTCCGGCGGCCCGCTGTGCGATCTCGACGGACGCGTGATGGGGGTCAACACCATGGTGGTGGGCCGCGGCAGCGGCATCGGCTTCGCGGTGCCCTCGAACATGGCACGGCGAGTGGCAGAGCAGATTCTCAAGAGCGGCCGCGTGGAGCGCGCGTGGATCGGCGTGGGCTTCCAGGACCTCACGCCGGAGCTGGCCTCGGCCATGAAGCTCGATCCGCGCGCCGGCGCGCTGGTGAACTCCATCAGCGACGGTGGACCGGCCGCCAAATCGAACATGAAGCCCGGCGACATCATCGCCTCGGTGGCGCAGAAGCCGGTGCATGACGGCCGCGAGCTGGTGCGCGAGGTGCTGCAGCACGACGTGGGCAAGACGGTGGCGCTGGAGATCATCCGCGACGGTAAGCACTACGCCACGCAGGTGACTCTTTCGGCGCGCCCGGAAGCCCCCATCCAGCCGCTGCCAGTGCAACAGCAGAACGTGCCGCAGCGCGATCTGGGCGTCTCCATGCGCGATCTGCGGCCGGAGATGAGCGCGCAGTTGGGGCTCGGCTCCAAGGTGCTGCCGGTCATCACCCAGGTGGTGCCGGGCTCCGCCGGCGATCGCGCGGGCCTCAAAGTGAACGACGTGGTGGTGGAGGCCGACGGCGTCACCGACCCCACCACCGCCAAGGTGCTCGAGGCCTCGAAGGACGGCCAGCTCCTCCTCCGGGTGCAGCGGGGATCGTCGGCTTTCTACGCGGCGCTGAAGAAGTAGCAGCGCTCAGGCCCGAGCCGCGACCGGGCGACGCCCTACGCTTTGAGAAGATCCTCGAAGAACCGCGTCATCTCCAGCCAGGACTGTCGATCCGCATAGGCGTCGTAGGCCATCCCGGATTCCCGACTGGTCGCAGCCGGGTTCGTGAATGCGTGAACGACCCCTGGGTAGGCGTGGAGCTGCCACTCGGCATCGACGCGCCGCATGGCGGCAGCAAAAGCGCCGACGTCCTCCGACGGCACCATGGGATCGTCTTGCCCGTGCTGAACGAGGATTTTTGCGTGTACCTTCTCCGCAACGGGCTCGCCCACCTTGAGAAGACCGTGAAAGCTCACCACCCCACGCAGCTCGAGGCCCATGCGCGCGGAGAGGATGGCGCACATGCCGCCCATGCAGAAACCAATGGCGCCCATGCGGGTGGCGTCCACGAAGGGGAGGCCACGAACGGCTTCGTACGCGGCGGCGATACGCCTGCGAAGGCGCACGGGATCGGAGAGAAGCTCCCCCATGAGCGCCTGACAGGACGCCGTGTCGGTGCCCCGCTTGCCGATGCCATATAGGTCGATGGCGGCGCCGACGTAGCCGAGCTCCGCAAGCTTCCGCGCTCGATCCTCGGCGAAGGCGTCGCGGCCGCCCCAGGCATGACACACGAGGACCGCCGGGTGGCGTTCGGCGTGGCGTTCGGCGCCTGCGGGGCGCACGACGAACGCGTCGAATGCGTCGTCGCCTTCACCATAGGCGAGGACCGAGGTGTCGGGATCCGGCGTCGAGGTCATGGCTCACTTCTATCAGACCCGACCGGAAGAAGTATCTACCCCGCGAGAAAGGCGCTCAAGGCGGCGCGGGCCGGCTCGTCGAGCGCGGCGCCGAGGAACTCGTCTGCCTTGGCGGCATCCGTGAAGAGCTGACGCGACGGGTTGCCCGCCTCGCGGATGATGCGACCGAGCTGCATGATCAAGGTGGCGTTGGTCGGAGCCCCGAGGACGGCGATGCGCGAAAGAACGCTGTTCATGGCCGTGAACAGTCGAACCAGCTCGTCGGCCACTTCGGGCGCGTACACGAGCACCGGCCGGTGGTCCGCGCAGAGAACCGGCGAGTGGGCGGCAATACGAACACACATGGCGCCGAGGTCCCGGGCATAGGCCCGCGCGCTCTCCCGATCCGAGAGCCGGAAGACGCGCGCGCAGATGAGGCGCCGCTCCCGGACTTCCAGAACGAAGGGAGGGGAAGCGTCGGGTGCCTGGGCCACGTTGCGAGAATACCAGGAGACGCCTCGCTTTGCTGCGCCGGAGCGCCCGCCGGCTGGGCAAAAAGCGCCGGAAGTGACCATGGTGGGATGAGGGGAGACGTGGCACACCGTACCCATGCCGTCCCTCCCCGCCTCCCTCCGCTCTGCCGCCGTCGCCACCCTCGCTCTGGCCGCCTTCATGGGCTGCGCTTCCAGCGAAGACGCCTCCAGTGCGGGCACCGACGACATCGTGGGGGGCAAGCCCGATGCGCGATGGCCCGCCGCCGGCTTCCTGGCGCACGGCAGCGACGTGGCCGCCGCGGGCAAGGCCGCCGTCTCGTGTGGCGCGACGCTGGTGGCCCCCAACGTGGTGGTCACCGCAGCCCATTGCGTGCAACGTGCACCGAATGACGTGTGGGTGTTCGGTGCCGGCGAGCTGGGTACGCGGGCGCCGGTGAAGGTTGCCGCGGTGCGCATCCATCCCCAGTTCCACGAAGCGCCGAAGAGCATGGTCGACGTGCGCTACTTCCTCAAGAACTTCGACCTCGCCACCCTGATCCTGGAGACGCCGATCCGTGACGTCGCGCCGGCAACGCTCCCCGCGGCAGCGACGCCGGTGGGCTGTTCGTATCGCGCGGTGGGCTATCGTGCCGACGCCACCTCCCGCGCCCGCCGCCGCAGCACCGGCGCCTGCGTGCAGTTCCGCCTGGACCTCGGGGGCGATCCCATCTTCGAGGTGCACCCCACCGGCTCCTCGGCCCTGTGCAACGGCGATGGCGACGAGGGCAGCCCGATGCTCGAGACCCCGAGCGACACGGCGCCGCCCGTGCTCCACGGCATCTACGTGGGGAGCGTCACCCAGGGGCTCACCGACTGCCGCCGCGGTACGCAGTTCCTCGACGGCTACGAAGCCATGTACGGCTTTCGCGACTTCGTGAACGAGGGCATCGCCGAAGGCAAGAAGCGGCTCTAAAGAACCACGCGGACGAGGTGGCCGATGGCGGGGGGAGCGCCGCTGCCCAGCGACGCCTCCCATTCGCGGGCGGCCTGGCGTAGGCTGGCGACGTCGATGCCCTGGAGCTCGTCGGGCAGGTCGGCGAGCTTGGCGATGGCCTTCCGGAGGAGACTCGCCGAAGGCGCCTCGCCCGCGGGCGATCGCAGCTTGTGGAAGCCCGCCGCGAGCTGGATGAGCGCCTGCAGGAAGCGGCGCACCTCGGGGTCCTGCTCCGTGAGCCAGGGACCCTCCCACACCTCGTGCGCCTCGAAGTAGCGGCCAGTGTCGAACAGCGCAACCCCTGCCAGCAGCGCCGTTCGGTCCATGCCGCCATGCTGCCGCGGTCGCCCCGTGAACGCAATTCAAGGCAGGGTGGAATCGGTCGTTCCTGGGATCGTAGCCCCTGGAGCACCATGGCCGTCTGCGTCACCTCTCGCCCTCCTCGTCTTTCCGTGCGCGCCGCTTCGCGGGTCCCCAAGGCCGTTCCGCCCGCGCGTCACGTGAACGAAGAGGCGCGCCTCGCCGCGCTCCACTCGCTGGACATCCTCGACACCGCGGCCGATCGCCGGTTCGATCGCCTCACCGCCCTGGCGGCCGACCTGTTCCAGGTGTCGGCGGCGCTGGTGAGCCTGGTCGACGAGAACCGCCAGTGGTTCAAGTCCACCTGCAATCTCGACGCGACGGAGACGTCGCGCGACATCTCGTTCTGCGGCCACGCCATCCTCGAAGAGAAGCTTCTGGTCATCGACGACACACTGCTCGATCCGCGCTTTGCCCGAAACCCGCTCGTACTGGGTGCACCTTACATTCGTTTCTACGCCGGGGCGGTGCTCCGCAACGCATCGCTGCAGCCGCTCGGTACGCTGTGCATCATCGATCACACGCCGCGGACCTTTCGACGGGCCGACCGGCGGCGGCTCCTGGCGCTGGCCGAGCTGGTGGAGCAAGAGATCGACCACCACTACGACGTGATTCAGCTACGGAAGCTCATGGATCGGCTCGGCTGCTGACCGGCCCGCGAGCCGCGCCCGCAGCTCCCCGCGGCTGCGGACCCCGAGCTTGTCGAAGATGCGCCGGAGCTGGTTCGCCACGGTGCGTGCCGAGGTGCCGCGCGCGCCTGCGATCTCGGCGTTGCCCAACCCACGCAGCACCGCCTGCGCCACGTCGCGCTCGGCATCGGTGAGGCCGTCGAGCACGGCGGCAGAGGGAGCCGCGTCGCTCACCAGCACCTGCAGGTCGGCGCCTCCTACCCGCAGCGGCAACGCATCGCGTGCGCCGGTGAACAGCGCAGAGAGCTCGGCGCGGGTGCGTAGCCCCAGCTTGCGCAGCGCCTGGGCGAGGGACTTTTGCGCAGCGCCCTCGGAGGTGCCCATGGCGTAGGCGGCTTCCTTGAGGCTCGCGCCCAGCGACACCAGCTCGGCCACGCGCTGTTCGCCCGGAACGAGCGCGCGCGGATCCACGCCGTAGGGCTCGTTTTCGTACACCAAGAGAAAGCGGCGGCCGTCGGACTCCCAGCGCTCGACCGTGGAGTATCCACCGGAGAGAAGGGCTCGCCATACCGCGAGGGCGCGCTCGGGGTCGGCGGCCCGGCGGGCTCGGACGACGGTTCGCACCGCGTGGACGAGCCGCTGTCGAAGATCGCCGTCGCCTGCCAGCGCCCCATCGGCGTGCACGACGGTGCCATCGAGCTCGAGCACCGCCTCCGGCCCTCGACCGGCGGCGACCCGACGCCGGAGCCGGAGCGCGGCGGCTACGTGGAGCGCCACTCGACCCCACGCGGCATGCGCGTGCGGGTGGGTGGAGACGGGCGCCGGCGATGGCGCGACGATCTGCACCGCGCCGCCTTCGCCGTCCTGCGCGAAGAGCAAGAATGCGTCTTCCACATGGGCGGGCTTCATGCGATCGCGATAGAGCTGCGCCGCGTGAAGGCGCTTCGGCCACGCCTCGTCGAGGCCCCCCACCACCAGCGCGCGGGGCGCGAAGGCATCGAGAATGGGACACGGCAGCTTGGGATGCAGCGCGAGCGCATGACGATGGCAGGCCGGGTCCAGATCGACCGCGACGAACGGCGGCATGGGCATCAGCGTGCCCTGGCCGACGCGACCGGTCGCGGCGTACAGGCCGAAGCCACGGTCCAGGTCGCCCGCAGCAGCACGCACCACCCGCTCGAGCCACGCGCCGTCTTCGCCTTCGAGCGAGTACGCCGTCTCGACGGTGGTGAGGACGCTCCGGGTGAGAATCGGGTGGCTCACCCGAGAAGGCGTAGCAAAGGGCGGCGCCTCGCACCGGCACAAAGGGCAAAAACGGTGCGAAATGACCACACACGTGACAAGGCTCCGCGCACGGCGTAAAACCGAATCATGGGTGGGCGGAAGAACTGGGGGGCCTTCGGATGGTTTGCGCTCGGCTGCGCGGCGGCCTGCAGCGGGCAGCCCGCGGTCGACGGCTCGCCCTTCTTGCCCGGCGACACGGTCCCGCCCCGGCCGTTGGTTCCTCCCCCGGATCCGCCTCCCACCCCCACACCGGTGTGCCAGCCCTTCGACGACCTACGGCTGGCACTGCCTGCCTCGGGCGCGCAGTGGCGCAACGGCTGGGAGCAGATGTCGCCCACGCCCTTCCGGGGCGACGTCATGTCGATCGGAGGAACTTCCGCCACCGACGTATGGTGGAGCGGCGTGGTCGACCCGGAGCTGGCCCAGACCGCCCTCGCCCACTTCGATGGCAAGCGCACCACGGCGCTCCTCGGCGTGGGGGTTCCCACCTGGCCCATCGCCGTGGTCTCGGCGACCGAAGTGTGGATTGGTCCACACCTCCGCTGGGTGGGTGGCGTGCTCGAGCGCAGCCCGGGATCTCCACCTTCGCCGACCGCCGCCCTGCGCTTCTTCGCATCCAACGACGGCTGGTCCGCCGGCCGGGGCATATGGCGCTGGAACGGCAGTGAGTGGCTCCGTGAGCTCGGGCTGCCGAACGTGCAATATACATCCATCGACGGAAGCGCGCCGGACGACGTCTGGGTGGCGGGCGACGCCGGCGTGTACCGATGGGCCGGCACGCGCTGGGTCTCGATGACCGACGTGCCCGCCGGGGCACGCATACGCGACCTCCGGGTGCGGGCCCCCAACGATGTGTGGGCGGTGGGAAGCGGCGTGTTCCACTACGACGGCGTCGGCTGGCAGACCTATCCCTCGCCTATCGATACCTGGCAGCGGGCATTTGCCACCGACTCCGTGATGTACGCGCTGAGCGCCGGTGCCATCGGGCAGCTCGTCGGCGGCACCCTCGAGGTGCAGGGCGACAACGCAGCGCCGTGCTTCACCGCGGCCGGCACGGCGGGCGCGTGTCGCGACGGTTTCCTCGCTCCGACCGGCGAGCTGTTCCTCGCTACCTCGTGGGATACCACGAGCCCCGTGGCTGGCCCCTGGCGACGCCCCGCTGGCGCCACCACCAGCGCCGGCACCGCAACGCTGCTCGGCGCGCTGGGCGAAACCGGCGGTCCTTCGGCCGACGCGACGTTCCGCGCCACCACCGGCGGCGATCTCCTGGCGCTCTCGGCGGGCAAGTTGTACCGGGGACGCATCGACGGGCCCTGGGCGGAGCTCGTGCCGCCGCAAATGGGCGACGCCACGATCGATCGCCTCTCCGGACACTCCGCGAACAATCTGTGGCTCACCGTCCGCCACGCCGATGGTCGCTACGCGGCGGTGCGCTACGACGGCGCCCGGTTCGGCACGCCCGCCGACTTCCCGACGGACTTCGTCCCCGACACCGAGGGACCCTACTCCTTCGACGACAGCAGCGGCGGCTGTGAGGGCCACCTGAGCGGCGCACCCTCTTCCGACGCGCGTCGTTCGGCGATCTACGACGGCACGAGCTGGACGTTGGGCACGCGCGGTGAGCTGGTCCTCTCGGCGAAGAGCCGCATGCGCCTGGTGCGCAACGAAGGGACGAACCAGCCGACGCTGGAGCGCTGGGCCGCGGGCCGGTGGGTGTCGGAGGGGCTGCCGCGCACGGTCGAAGCGTCGTTCCTTCCGCTCATGGCCACCGGTCCGAACGACGTACTGCTCCTCGGCGACCGAGGGAGCATGCGCCGGTGGGACGGCGTGCAGTGGCTCGAGATCCCGACCATCCAGGGCCTCGGCGTTGCCGAAGCCATCTACCTCGGCAACGGCCGCACGTGGATCAAAGGCGCCGGGGTCACCCCCATCTTCGGCGTCCTCGAGAAGAGCTGCCTACGGGTCGACGCCAGCCTCTCCAAAGACGTCGCGATCTCGGGCAACGCCGATCGCGTCTTCGCCCGCAGCGCAGGTGCGCTGCCACAGCTCCGAACGCGCACGTTCACGTTCTCGCCATGACCGCCGCGCTTCGTAGAGCGTGGGTTGCGCTGGCCGTGTTGGGCTCCGCGTTCGCCTGCGACGCCGAGAACGTGTCTGGCGATCCCTGGCGCATCCCGGACAGCCCAGGCTCGTCGAGCAGTGGCCTTCCGGGGACCGATCCTCCCGCTCCGCCGATCCCCACGCCCGTGTGCGAGCCCTTCGGCGACCTGCGCCTCGCGATGCCCGACAGGGGCGCGTTCTGGCGCAACGGCTGGGAGCAGGTGTCGCCGGCACCCTTTCGCGGCGACATCATGGCCATCGCCGGCACCTCGGCGACCGACGTGTGGTGGAGCGGCACGACGGATCCGATATCGCCCACGATGTCCGCGATTGCGCACTACGACGGCGCCCGCACCACCGCCCTCCTCGGCGTCGGGGTTCCCACCTGGCCCATCGCGGTCGTCTCGCCGACGGAGGTATGGATCGGTCCGCACCTGCGTTTCGTCGGGGGCGTGCTCGAGCGCAGTCCAAGCTCGGCGCCCGGCACCGCAGGGCTGCGCTTCTTCGCATCCAACGACGGGTGGTCGGTGGGCGCAGGCGTGTGGCACTGGAACGGCGCCGCGTGGACGTTGCAGACGGGTGCGGGCCTCGGCCCCTTCACCGCGGTCGATGGGCTGGGCCCCACCGATGTGTGGGTGGCGGGCTCGGATCGCATCTCTCGCTGGAACGGAAGCACGTGGAGCCCCACACCCCAGCTCCCCGGCGGTCCGCAGATTCGCGACCTGCGCGTGCGCGCGCCCAACGACGTGTGGGCGGTGGGGAGCGGGATCTTCCACTACGACGGAGCCACCTGGCAGGAGCTCACTTCGTCCATCGATAGCTGGACACGCACCTTCGCCAGCGGGTCGCGCGTCTACTTCCTCGGCATGGGCGCAATCGGCCAGCTCGAAAACGGCGTGGTGCGGGTCGCCGACGACAACGCCGAGCCGTGCGCCGGCCTCGCGAGCAACTTCGGACTGTGCGGAGAGGGGTTCTTGGCGCCCACCGGCGAGCTCTTCGTCGCGACGGCGGCCGGTACCGGCTCTCGCCTGACAGGGCCATGGCGCCGACCCGCGGGAGCCGTCACCAGCGAGACGACCACCTCGCTCGTCTCGCATCTGGGGACCCCGAACCTGCGTGACGAGGCGACGTTCCGCGGCACCACCCCGGGCGACCTCGTGGCGCTCGCCGAGGGCACGTTGTACCGCGGCCCCGTTGGCGGACCTTGGACCGCGTTCTCGCGACCGGTCCTGCCGCCGGAGACGACGTTGGAGAAGCTCTCCGGTCTCTCCGGGCGCGAGCTCTGGCTCACCTTCCACCAGCAGGACGATCGCTACGGCGCGGTCCACTTCGACGGCACGACCTTCGGCGCGCCGACCCTGTTTCCCGAGGGTTTCGTGCCCGAAGACGGGCCCTACTCGTTCGGCGACGGCAGCGCCGGATGCAACGGCCACATGGAAGGCGGTCCCTCGTCCGATGCGTTGCAGACGGTGATCTTCGACGGCAACGGATGGACGAAGGGCACGACCGACGAGCTGGTGCTCTCCAAAGAGAATCGATTCCGTCTGGTGCGCGGCGGTAGCAAGCTCGTGGCGGTGGAGCACCTCGAAGCGGGAGAGTGGGTCCGCCAGCAGCCCTTGCTTTCCGGCACCGAGACCACCTTCTTTCCCCTCATGGCCACCGGCCCGACCGATGTCGCGCTCGTCAGCGATCGCGGGACGATCTGGCGATGGGACGGCACGCAGTGGACCAACGTCCAGCCCGGGCGCGACCAGTTCGCGCTCCAACAACCGGCCATTTATCTGGGCAACGGGCGCATCTGGGCGCCGAGCGGCGTGAGCGGCGGCGTGCTCGAGAAGGGGTGCCGCCGGGTGGACCCGAGCATCGTCCAAGGCACCCTCGTGACGGGCAACGCGGAACGCCTTTTTGCTTTCGATCGATTGCGAAACGGACAGCTTCGGTCACGGACCTTTTCCTTTTGAGCCTGCCATGAGCGAACGCACGATGAGAATCCGAGGGTGGACGACGGCGCTCGTGACCCTCGTCGCGGCCGCTTGCGTGAACGTCGCGTCGCGCCGGGGCGATGGGGTCGACAGCGACGACGCGGGCTTCGACGGTGGTGGCTCCGACGCGAATCGCAGCGACGCCAAGGAGACCGAGATCTCGCCGCGGTTCCAGTGCTCGTCGTTCGATGGGCTCCGGCTCGAGCTGCCGAGCCGCGGCGCTCGATGGCGAAGCGGGTGGGAGCAGGTGTCGCCCACGTCGTTCCGCGGCACCACGAAATCCATCGCCGGAACGTCGGCGAGCGACGTGTGGTGGTCCGGGCAGGTCACCACGTTCACGCCCGGCAACGTCACGGCCCTGGCGCACTACGACGGCACCCGCACCACCGCGCTCCTGGGGGTTGGCGTGAGCACCTGGCCCATCGGCGTCGTCTCGCGCGACGAGGTGTGGCTCGGCCCGCACCTGCGCTGGGTCGGCGGAAACCTCGAGCGCAGCCCGGCGTCGGCGCCCGGCGACGCCGCGATGAAGTTCTTCGCGAGCAACGATGGCTGGTCGGCCGGCGACGGCGTGTGGCGCTGGAACGGCACGGCCTGGGTCGCGCAGACCGCCCTCGGAACCTCGCGCTACACCGCGGTGGACGGCACCAGCGCCAGCGACGTCTGGATCGCCGGCGCGGTGGGCCTTCGGCACTGGAACGGGACCACCTGGGAAAACGGCCCCGCGCTCCCGTCCGGCGCCGTGGTGCGCGACGTGCGCGTGCTGGCGCCGAACGACATCTGGGCGGTGGGCAGCAGCGTCTTCCACTACGACGGCACCCAGTGGAGCGTCCGGAGCTCGAGCATCGGGAACTGGTTGCGGGTCTTCAGCGACGGCGCGCGAAGCTACTTCCTCGCGCCTGGGGCCATCGGTGTCGCGCAGGGGAGCGGCATCTTCCTCGACGACGTGAACGCCGCTCCCTGCGGGCGAACCATCGCGACCTCCGGCGCCTGCACCGACGCCTTCATGGCGCCCACCGGCGAGCTCTTCGTCGGGACCAACCCCACCGCAGGAGGCGGAGCGCCGGGCACCGGCCTCGGTCCCTGGTTGCGTCCCGCGGGTGCCGAAAGCAGCGTCGGTACCACCAGCATCGCGCGCACCCTGGGCGGCACGGGAGCCCCGAGCGCGGCGGCGGTGTTCCGCGCGACCATCGACGACGACATCGTGGCGTTCGACGCCGGCAAGGTGTACCGCGGGCGCTTCGACGCGACGTGGGCCGAGCTCGACGTGCCGCGCCTCGCGCCCGACGACGTGGTGGAACGCCTCTCCGGCTTCTCCAGCCGCGAGCTGTGGATCACGCTGCGATCCGGAAGCTCGTACTACGCAGTGCACTACGATGGCGCCCGCTTCGGCGGGCCCACCATCCTGCCGGAGGGCTACATTCCCAACGACGGCCCCTACTCGTTCGATGCCGGCAGCGGTGGCTGGTCGGTTCGTCGGGCCGACGGCACCGGCGCCACCGCCATCTTCGACGGCGTCGACTGGACCATCGGGCCCGCCGACGTGCTGGTGGTCTCGCCTCGCGATCGTCTCCGTCTGATTGTGACCACGATGGGTCGCGGCGGTGTGGAGCGCTGGCGCAACGGAACGTGGTCGACGGAACCCGTGAATCTGGGGTTCGGGGAACGTTCGTTCAACTCCATCCTCGCCACCGGCTCGAACGACATCGTCATCGTGGGCGACCACGGCAGCATCACGCAGTGGGACGGCAGCGCTTGGACGCAGGTGGGTGCGCCGCTCCCGATGGCGGTGCCGATCATGGGTCGCGGCATCTACCTGGGGAACGGGCGCGTGTGGATCGACATCATCGGCGGCGCGCTCCGCTCCGGCGTCGCCGAGCGCGGCTGCGTTCATATGGACTCGAGCGTCGAGATCAACGGCAAGGTCACCGGCAACGCCGACCGCATTTTCTACTACGACAACGCGAGCCTGCGCACGCGCACGTTCTCGTTCTGAATCTTGCGATTCGTGCGCCCCTCGAAAGAGTGCTAGTCGGAGGCCGCGATGCGCTTTCGAAAGCCAGGTGCAGCCATCTTGCTCGTCGCGCTGGGGTCGGCCGCGTGTGAAGGCTCTCACACCACCTACTATCCAGCGTGGTCGCCTCCGCCTCCGAAGCGGCGCCCGCACATGGAGGCAGCCGCCCCGTCACCGACCGAAGAGCCAGCGCGCGCGCCGCGCATCAACAAATGCCCCGGCGAGGAGGTCTGGGCCGACTTTCGCACCCCACCGCGGCGCTACGATCGCACCGCCGTGGCCGGGTTCGAAGCGCAGCTGGAGCTGGACGGCGCCGGCAAGCGCTCGCCCCACGTCGCCCTGGCTCTGAAGTCTCTCGAACGAGGCCTTCGCGATGTGGAGCGGCGCGTTCCTCGGTCCGCCTACCAGCGACTCACCACCACGCGCCTGTTCGTCATGCGCGGGGGCGAGGCCGGCGCCGCCGGATGCCCGGGCGGCGGTGAGTACCGCGGAGCCTTCGGCAACCCCATCCACGACAACGACGACCCGTTGTGGGCGCACTCGGTGGTGTTCTATTCCGCCAAGAACCTGAACGACGGCAGCATCTCGCTGCCTCTCATGGTCCACGAGCTCGCGCATTCGCTCCATTCGATCCTCGCCGAGCACGTGAGCGAGCGCATCGAGCGAACCTACCAGCACGCGCTGGGCGCCGGCCTCTACCGCAACGTGCGCGAGGCCGACGGCACCGTCGACGCCCAAGCGTACGCCCTCAAGAATGCGCACGAGTACTTCGCCGAGGTCTCCGCCATGTACTTCTCGCGCAACTGGCGCTACCCGTTCGATCGCGCGGGGCTCCAGCGCTACGACCCGGAGGGGGCAGCCCTGGCCGAATGGGTGTGGGCACAGGCCGAGGCGCACCCGCCGGCTCCCTTCGAGGCGCCGCAGCCGAACCGGGGTCGCATCGTCCCCATCTGACTTTCACACCTCGCGAGATACTTCCCGCACCAGCGCGCGCAACCAGACCTGCGCCGGATCGGTATCGGTGGCCTCGTGCCACACCATCCCGATACGACTCTTGGGCAGCGGCAGCGGCGGCGGAAGCACACGAAGATCGAAGGCGCGAGCGAACGGCTCGGCAATGCGCGCGCTGAGGGCGGCCACCAGATCCGTGCGCGCCACCAGCGCCGGCACGTTGAGGAAATGCGAGACGCGCACCGCCACCTCGCGCGAGAGCCCGCGGGCCGCGAGCGCACGGTCGATGCCGCTCGTGGCCCCAGCCTTCTGCGACACCAGGATGTGCCGGAGCGAAACGTACTTCTGGAGGGTGAGTGTCTTCTTCACCACCGGGTGCCCGCGGCGGACCACGCACACGTAGCGTTCGTCGAAGAGCAGCGCGCTCCGGTGCCGCAGCGGCACCTTGTCGTAGAACCCTACCATGAGGTCGGCCTCGCTTCGCTGGAGCGCCTCGGGTACCTCGTGCAGGCCCCAGGGTCGCACCTCGATGCGCACGCCGGGAGCGACCTCGCCCAGCCGGCCCAGGAGCGGCGGCAGGAGCACCAGCTCCACGTAGTCGCTGGCGAGGAGCACGAAGGTGCGACGAGCGCTCCCGGGGTCGAAGCGACGGGGCGAGAGCGAGCCCTCGAGCAAACGCATGGCCTCGCGCACCGGCACCGCCAACGCCAGCGCCCGCGGAGTGGGAACGATCCCATGCGAGACCCGGGTGAAGAGCGGGTCGTCGAGCACCGTTCGCAGCTGCTTCAGCGCATTGCTCATGGCCGACTGGGTGATCCCCACCCGCTTCGCCGCGCGGCTCACGCTCCCCTCCGCCACCAGCGCGTCGAAGGCCACGAACAGGTTGAGGTTGGTCGATGCGATATTCATCGTGTCGATATCTTACATCACAATCATGCGTTCGACCGGGCCCCGAGGCGGCCCCACGATGCACCGCATGAGTCTCTCCCGTCGCTCCGGAGGCGCGAGCCTCCCCTCCCCTCTTCAACGACTCCTCTCCACCGAACCGAGCCGCGCGCTCCTCTTCCAGCGCCTGACCCTGGGCGTGGTCATGTTCCCCCACGGAGCCCAGAAGCTCCTGGGTTGGTGGGGCGGCTTCGGCTTCGATCGATCCATGCGCTACTTCAGCGACGTGGTGCACCTGCCGGCGCCGCTGGGGTTTCTGGTGATCGTCGCGGAATCGTTCGGCGCTCTCGCCCTGATGCTCGGCGCCCTCACGCGCGTGGCCGCGGCAGGCATCGCGGTGGTCATGGCGGGCGCGCTCGTCACCACCCATCTTGCCAACGGCTTCTTCATGAACTGGTTCGGAAACCAGGCGGGTGAAGGCATGGAGTTCGATCTCCTCCTCTTCGGTCTCGCGTTGCCGCTGGCGGTGCTGGGCGGCGGCTCCACGTCGGTGGATGGCCGGGCAACGCGGTCATGAGCCCGAATCTCACCCTGGTGAGCCATCACCTGTGCCCCTACGTGCAGCGGGCGGCCATCGCCCTCCTGGAAAAGGGGATGCCCTTTCGGCGCGTGTACGTGGACCTCGACCACAAGCCCGACTGGTTCGTCGCCAAATCGCCGCTGGGAAAGACGCCGCTGCTCGAGGTGGGTGACGCGGTTCTCTTCGAGTCGGCGGTCATCTGCGAGTACCTCGAGGAGACCACGCCCGCACCCCTGCATCCGGCGGATGCGCTCGAACGCGCCCGCCATCGCGGCTGGGTCGAGGCCAGCTCGGCGATCCTCGCCGACGTGTGGGGGCTGGAGACCGCGCGGGACGCTGCCACCCTGCACGCGAAGGCGGCCCTGGTGCGCGGCAAACTGGAACGGGTGGAGCAGGCCTTGCACCCGGACGGGCCCTATTTCGCCGGCTCCTCGTTCTCCTTGGTCGATGCCGCCTTCGCTCCGGTGTTCCGCTACTTCGACGTGTTCGACGCCATCGTCGATCTGGGTGTATTCCACACAGTTCCCCGGGTACGCGCCTGGCGCGGAGCCCTGGCCCGGCGCCCCAGCGTCGAAGGGGCGGTGACCGACGACTACCACTCGCGCTTGCGAGCCTTCCTGCGAAGCAAGGGGGCGTACGTGCTCTCTGCCGGCGCATCAGCCCTGGTGGGGTAGCTCGGGAGCGCCGAAGAGCCGATCGAGCTCGGCGGCGAAGTCTGGTCCGGGAGCCAGCCCGCTGGTGGCGTGCTCGCGAAAGAGCTCGTCGGGGCTCCGGGCGATGAGCGCTTCGAGGTGCTGCGACAGCGCAGGCGCACGGACCTGCGCCAGGTGCACCTTGCGATCGACGAAGCGGAGTGATCGCGGATCGACCCAGCCTTCGCGCACGAGCGCGTTGGTCTTCTGGGGGCAGCGACAGGGGTTGCTCGGGTCCACCAGTCCGCATTGGTCGTTCATGAACGCGCCGAGGTCGGCCCGGGCGCGCTCGAGCCGCTTGCGATAGGCCGCCGGTGTGAGCTCGAGCACGACGCCCGCCACCGCCGAGGGGACCTCGAAGATCACCCCCAGGATGAACGCGATGCGCTGCTCTCGGGTGAGGCAGAGCAGCATGCCCAGCATGCAGCCAACTTTCGCGTCCTCCACCAGAAGTTCGCGATCGGTGCCCTCCGGCACCTCGAGCTCGGAGAGCGGCAGCTCCTCCAGCAGCTCGCCGTAGCGTGCGAAGCTCTGGAAGAAACGCTCGCCGCGGCTGCGCTTGGCGTCGAGGAAACAGCTCACCACGATGCGGTAGGCCCAGGTGCGAAAGCCCGCCTTGCCGGCGAACTGCGCCACCCGGGTCACCACGCGCACCAGCGCTTCCTGCGCCAGGTCGGCGGCGCCCGTGGGGTCTCGGGTCATGCGCAGCGCCATGCCGTAGATCCACGCCTGATGTCGCGCGACGAGCGCGCCGAGCGCAGCGCGATCCCCGGCGGCGGCCCGCGCGGCGAGGTCCGCGTCATGGACGTCTTCCTCCACCGCCTCGCGGAGCGGATGCAGGATCGCGCGGCGCTCGGCGGCCACGCTCACACCCGCCCGGCCATGACGCCACCATCCACCGGAAGGACCGTGCCGGTGATCCACCGCGCGCCCTCGCCCGCGAAGAAGAGCACCGCTCCCACCACGTCGGCGGTGGTGCCCACGCGCCCCAGCGGATGAAAGGCATCGAAGGAGGCCAGCACCTTGGGGATGTCTGCTTCCGGTACGAAAGCTCGATACACCGGCGTGTCGACCACCGCCGGCGCCAACGTGTTCACGCGAATCTGGAGCGGCGCGAGCTCCATCGCCAGGTTCTTGGTCAATGCGTGCACGCCGGCCTTGGCCGCAGAGTACGCCGACGACGGGGTCGCCGCCACCGCCTGGCTCGCCCACATGGATCCGATGTTCACGATGGCCCCACCACCCCGGGCGCGAAGCGCGGGAACCGCCGCCTGCGAGGCGAAGAACGTGCCCTTGAGGATGGTCCCCAGATACGCATCGAGATCGGCTTCGACGTGGTCGACGAAAGCTTTGGGGGCGAAGATCCCCGCCGCGTTCACCAGCGTATCGAGGCCGCCGAACGCAGAGACCGCCGCGGCCACCAGGCGCTCGCCGGTTTCCGAGCGGCCGATGTCGCCGCTCACCACACGCACCCGCTTGCCCGAGGGGTCGAGCTCGCGAGCGGTGTCGGCGAGCACCGGCTCGCGTCGACCGTTGAGCACCACCCGGGCGCCGCTCTCCAGAAACGCGGCAGCGACCGCGCGCCCCATGCCCGAACCGCCACCGGTGATGGCCACGACTTTTCCTTCGAACGACATGCTTTTGCTCCTGTGGGTTCCTCGAACGTTTCGAGGTGCATGCTTGGACGAAGGTTTCTCGCTCGCGTGACCGACGCCCGGCGATTTATCCTCCGGGCATGAGCAAGCCCGTTTGCGTGGTGATCGGCGTCGGCCCGA
>Ga0075163_10001258_pt1 | contig 33773 bp, 34 predicted proteins | sample JI1023141ADNA_FD_71478 | JGI IMG/M metagenome (GOLD analysis project Ga0075163, IMG submission 71478) | Wastewater effluent complex algal communities from Wisconsin, to seasonally profile nutrient transformation and Carbon sequestration -... | ecosystem: Engineered > WWTP > Effluent > Algae...
ATCATCGCGACCTACTCCTGCCACGTTGTTGTGATAAGAGGCATTCGCTGCAAAGTCCCACAAAGTAGATCCATTGGAGGCCAGATATGAGTGTTCCAGCGATATGCCATATTTGATACCTAAATAGGATTCGACTTGATTTACTTCTACGATGCTTAGTGCACTGTTATAGATGATCATTTCTCCGACTCTGGAATCGGAGGATTCACCAGAAAAAGCGCCCTGATTAATGTCTATTCTTGTGCCACTAGCACTGGCACTCGTACCAAATGTTTTTAAGCTCGTACCATCTGTACGGGCCTCTAGTGTCCCGCCTGCAGACTCTCTTTTGAAGCTATGCAAGTGAAGATCTTGAATGCCTGTTGTGGTGGCAATTCCAGAATTATACTCTGAGGGATTTCCGTTCAGATAAACACCGTTTCTATAGGTACCCCAATGACCCCACAAGAAATTACCTGAATGACCATCAAACACCCTACCATTCAGGTCGCTTGCCATTTTTTGGGAAACAAAGAAAACTGTCCAATTGGTTGACAATGCCGCTGCTATTGGGGCATCGAAACCACCTGATAAAATTTCAACAGCGGGATTAAAATTCAGAACATTATCCACAAGAGTTGGGCCCGCAACTGCAGTATAATCATTACCCAAACCGCTCTGATCACGCCAAAAGGTTAGCACATCGCCATTTACAGCAGGGAGACTACTGACGTTCTCTGGTCCGGTATTAGCTTTAAGCCAAAGACTCAAATTAGGACTTACCCCCCCAGGTGATTGGGCAAAGGTATTGCGAAAGAAGAAGATACTAACTGCAAAGATGATTGCTAAGTATTTAACCATATGCGCTGATAATCTGATCTTATTAAGGTAATCAATTTTGGATTTAAAGTTACAGATTTATACTGTTCATTTTGAAAAGATCAAACCTCTACAAAAAAGGTAGCGGTTATTGTCCAATCAGTTTTCCCAAGGTGCGAATGCCCTGCTCAATACGTTCGCTCCAAGGCTCCCCATAGCTTAACCGAAAACAATTACCGAAACGGGCTTGTGAGGAGAAGATCGCCCCGGGTGCGATGCCAATATTTTGCTTCAAAGCGCGCTTGTGCAATTTATACGTGTCTACTTTTTTATTTAATTCAATCCACAACACAAAACCGCCTTGAGGTCGTGTCATGCGCGCATCGTCCGGAAAGTAATCGCAAATGGCTTGCACATAGCGAAGTGATTGCGTGTGCAATGCTTTGCGAAGATGACGCAAGTGCAACTCGTAACGACCGTTGGCCAAAAAGTGTGCGATAGCCGATTGCGAAAGGGTATTGGTCGCTACGGTATGCATGCGTTTTAACTTTATTACCTCTTCTTTAAATCTACCCGGTAAGGTCCAACCAATGCGGTGCCCGGGGGCTAGCGATTTAGAGAAGGATGAACAAAGAAGCACGAGACCCTTCTTATCAAAACTCTTGCACGTGAGGGGACGCGTTTTTCCAAAATACAACTCTCCGTAAATGTCATCCTCAATTAAAGGAATTTCCTTTTTGGCCAACATACTAACCAGTTGCTTCTTCCGATCATCCGGAATGCAACTGCCCAGAGGGTTATTAAAATTACTGACAAACAAACAGGCTTTAATGTTAAACTTCGGTATGGCTTGCTCTAAGTACTCTATGTCAATACCAGCCACCGGATCTGTCGGTATTTCAACCACATTCAATCCGTGCGCTTCCATCAGTTGAAAAATGGCGAAGTAGGTAGGGCTTTCAATAGCAACCGTATCTCCCGGTTTTGTTACCGCCTGAATGCATAAGGACAAGGCTTCCACGCAGCCAGCCGTAACAACAATTTCCTCCTCGCCTGGTGTGCCTCCCCAATTAAAACATTGACGTGCAATTTGTCTTCGTAAATCCAGGTTTCCTTGTATGTGCTCATATCCTAAACACGAAGTTTTAGAATCACGTATGGCCTGCATCACAGCTTTGTTAAGCTTGGCGGCAGGCATCAGATCGATAGAAGGTACTCCCAAGGAAAAGTGAATGAGTTTATCGTTGTTCAAATCGTGGTACACGCTGCTGATCATTTCATCCACACTCACTGGCACAGCATCATCGATAGGGTTAGAAACTTTCGGCAGATCTAAAATATGATCGTGTGCATATTTTACATAGTAGCCGGATTGCGGTCTTGCTTCAATCAAACCCTTACTCTCTAATAAGTAGTACGATTGAAAGGCAGTACTTAAACTAATGCCCTGCTCTTTACTCAAGGCGCGCACGGACAAGAGCTTATCGCCCACCTTCAAGGCTTTCTTTTCGATGAGGCGTTCAATCCGCTCGGCTACCTCAATGTACTTATGATCTTGTTTGATGAGTGTTTCCATACCTGTGCGCTTGTAAGAGCTGAGAATTATTTAACGAATGTAGAACGTAAACTGATCTGGTCAAAATACCAGAAACTGAAACTGTTATATTTTCGTATGAAGAGCGTAGTTTCAGAAAAATTCGCGCGAATAGCTGAGCAAGAAGCAGGTTGAAAAAACCGGCCTCTCAAGAGAGTTTTGTGGCATCACTAACCAACACAACAATGATGAAGTCGCGTATTTTACTTTTTACCGTTTTTATAATGTCACTGCTACTAAGTCCTTCGCTGATGGCCAATGTTGATACGCCTGATTCAGCCCAGCAGGAAAAAACAAAACTCTGGTCTTTCAAATCCACCGCCCGTATGCACACGCGTGGTCTGTTTGCTTATGGCGGAAGAATTGCCAGCAAGAATCCGGCATTCGATATCAATTTTAATTATGCAAGAAAACAGTGGGGATTTCTTGCTTTTAAGGCTGTTGATCTTGTGGATTATACTTCCGCTAACAATTTTACCCTAGCAGTCTTTTACAAAAACTTTCAGATAGGTAAACACCTTATCATTACTCCTTACCTTGGTGCTTTTCTTGAACAGCCACATCACTTTGCAGGACATGGATCAGACGTGGCCATTATTACTACGAGTACGTTAAAACTGACTAAGCAATTTTCAGTAGAGCATACTGCCATGTTAGGAAATATGGTCATCGTCCCCGTTCACCGGGATTGGGTAAATCGCGTGCGTATTCTGTTTACTCATAAGCATTGGGACATCGTTGCAGCCCTATGGCACAACAATCATGTCTTTGACCAAAGTGATTATTTGTCCGGTGGACTCCAACTCATGTACAGTCACATCAAACTTTCTGACTCCTTTAACATAAGTGTAGGCCTCACCGAACTTTCCATGCTGCACTCTTCTCCTGAACAATCCCTTGCCCACGATCATCAAGTGTTGACAACCGTAGCCATTCAGTTTATCAAGTAACTTTAGAAGCAGTAATACAAGCATGTCTCAGGCAAACTGATCTGGTCAAAATACTTAAAACTGAAACTGTTTACTTTCCGTTAAACGAAGCAGATTTGATGTAAAATTGACCCCATGACAAATCTCGTACTTGCCTCCCTCTCCTTACTTCTCTTAGCCGCCTCTTCCGAACGATTTTCAGATAAAGATGCTGTGGCAGAAACCGACAAGCAGTTGAATTTGTTAATCCAGCAACATGATGCCCAACAAGCGGAGCGTTTGTATGCTGATGAATTCATTCTCACTACTTCTTCCGGAAAGGTAAAATTGAAAAAGGACATGTTAGCGGAGATTGCCTCACCTGATCTTGTCCTTGAAATAAATGAAACAACCAACGTAACGGTGAGAATACTTGAAAATACAGCAGTACTAACCGGTATCTTGCATCAGAAAGGCAGATATAAAGAGAAACTTTTTGACGCGAAACTAAATGTGACCGACACTTGGGTAAAGACTACCGCTGGTTGGAAGCTTTTAGCGGGTCATGCCACGCTACTTCCCGCCAACTAACATGATGAATTCAAGAAACACACTCTTCGCCTACCTTGCATTAGCAGCGGTTTGTATTATTTGGGGCACAACCTATTTAGCGATTCGAATAGGAGTTATGGACTTTCCTGCCTTTCTTTTTAGCGGGGTCAGACAAATTATTGCTGGAATCATCTTAAGCGCTTTCATGCTCACTTTGGGAAAAGTGAAATGGCCTTCTAAAAAGGAGCTCATGATACAAGCTATTGGTGGCTTCTTCATGATAACCTTGGGAAATGGCTTTGTGGGTTACGGTGAAGTGTATGTCTCCAGCGGCTTGGCAGCCATTATTTGTTCCATGATGCCCATCTGGGTAATTCTCATCAACCTAAAAGTAAGTGAGGATGAAAAACCTACGGTGCCGGTAATTGTCGGATTGATTATTGGGTTGAGTGGCATTCTACTCATATTCCGAGAACATCTTGGTGAATTTTCCAATCCAGTTTATACTGTGGGTATTGTGATGATCTTCATTGCCAATTTAGGCTGGGCTGGAGGTAGTGTGTGGATGAAGAGAAAAAATCAACACTCAAACGCTTTTCTCAATGCAGGTTTACAAATGTTTTTTGGTGGCGTATTCATGCTGCCCGCCAGCCTGGCTTTTGATGACTATACGAACGTTGTGTGGACTACAGATGTTCTGTATTCGCTCATCTACCTAATCCTGATGGGATCGGTAGTGGCCTATGCGTGTTATTCGTATGCCATCAAAAAATTACCGATGACAATTGTTTCCATGTACGCTTATATCAATCCCTTAGTAGCGGTATTGTTAGGATGGCTGGTATTGGATGAAAAGCTAAATCTCATCATTGGTATTGCCATGCTTACCACTATTGCTGGTATCTACATTGTAAACCGAGGTTACCAATTGCGTAACTTGTGGAGAGCACAACTTTCTAAATAGAGTATGGAAATACCCTTTACCACCACCGACTGGAATTCACTGCCTGCCACCAGACACTCCGGAGAAACCGGATTTGCCTTATGGAAAACACTTCAGTATCCGGGGCTGCGCATTCGTATGGTGGAGTATTCAGCGAATTACCTTGCCGACCATTGGTGTGAAAAGGGCCATATACTCTTTTGCCTGGAAGGAGAAATGCTGACTGAACTCAGTAGCGGTCAGCAGTTTACCTTAACCAAAAACATGAGTTATCAGGTTAGTGATACGCTGAGTTCACACAGAAGCAGCACAAAAACTGGAGCCAAACTATTTATTGTAGACGGAGATTTTTTACGCTAGTAGTATGATTGAAATTATTGACTATCAACAGGAACATCAACCATGGTTCGAACAATTAAATCGACAATGGATTGAGAAATACTTCTGGATGGAGCCTATTGATTTCGAAGTACTTCAAAAGCCAGAGGAGCATATTTTAGCAAAGGGAGGCAAAATCATCATGGCGCAATTCAACAAAGAAATTGTAGGAACCGTTGCCTTGAAGTTTGTTTCAGAAACCACGTATGAGTTTACGAAGATGGCGGTAAATGAAAAATACCAAGGCTTAAAGATTGGACGAAAACTCACCGAAACAGCGATTGAAAAAGCGAAAGCATTAAAAGCTTCGTCCATCATTCTTTATTCCAACACCAAATTGGAAACAGCCATTGCTCTTTATAAAAAAATAGGCTTTGTAGAAATACCATTGGACGGTCCCTACAAACGCAGTAATATTAAGATGGAATTAGTTCTGTGACACTAAACATTTTAATCCTGTGAATATCTTAAGTACGATTTACATTCGCGAAGCGACATTAGATGACGTTAGCAAACTAGCTGCTTTAGCGCGAATGACTTTTGTGGAGACTTTTGGTGAATCAAATACAAAAGAGGATATGGAGCGCTACGTACAAAAAGCCTTCAACCGTGATGAGGTAAAAGCAGAATTACTTGACAAGCGAAACACTTTCCTTTTGGCTTATGATAGGGATACACTGGCGGGCTATGCCAAGCTCCGCACGGGCGATGAACCCAAGGAATTAAAGGGGAAAAAGGCCGTAGAGATTCAGCGCATTTATGTTCGCAAAAGCTTTATCGAAAAAAAAATCGGCAACCACCTTATGGAACACTGCCTCAGCATTTGCAAGAAAAGGAAATTCAGCATGGTTTGGTTGGGTGTATGGGAGTACAATCCTCGCGCCATACGATTCTATGAAAAATGGGGCTTTGAGCAATTTGGTAAACACAGTTTCTTACTGGGCTTTGACGAACAGACTGATATCCTTATGAAAAGGCCGCTATAATCTAATCACATACCTTGAATACTCCATAAACCTCTACCTAAACGTGTTTTCATCAAGTCCTAAAAACAACCAACAACCATGTTTACACAAACACTACGGAAAATCATCTTGCGAGACCTCAACAAACTAAAGCAAGAAATCAGTTTGTATTCGTCTGAAGCGAACCTCTGGAAAATAGAGAAGAACATTGCTAACTCAGCAGGTAATCTTTGCTTACACCTGGTTGGCAATTTAAATGCTTACATCGGTGCCGAGCTGGGCAATAGCGGTTATGTGCGTCAACGTGATCTTGAATTTTCATTGAAAAACATTCCTCAGCGCGACCTGATTCAAAAAATAGAAGAGACCATTTCTGTTGTAGATCGTGTGCTCAGTTCCTTCCCTGAAGAAAAATTACAAGAGGAATTTCCAGTACTCGTTCTTCCTGAAAAGACCAGCAATGAGTATTTCTTAGTGCACTTAACAGCTCACTTAAGTTATCATTTAGGTCAGGTGAACTACCATCGCAGACTTATCGATCTGGCTAACTAATTCCATTCATGAATTATCTCCTTCATCACGACTTACAAAACATTGTCGCCTTAGCAGAAGAAACTTTATCTCTTACAAAAGATCATTTTGCCCGACAGTCAAGCCTTCCCCCTGGCCGTTATGTGGAAGACTTAATTATGGAGAACTTGCCAGAGAAGGGTTTGGGTGCTCAGGAGGTACTTTCTTATTTTAAAGAAAAGTATTCCAACAAGCTAAGTCATAGTGCAGGCCCCCGGTATTTTGGTTTTGTAACTGGAGGCTCTACACCGGCAGCCATGCTGGGAGATCAACTGGTGAGTTTGTATGATCAGAATGCTTTTGGTAGTAATGATTCCATTGCACCACAAGTAGAGCGCCAGACCATTCACTTTCTCAAGCAACTTTTCTCTCTGGATGAAGGCTACTTTGGCACGTTCGTAACCGGAGCGACCATGTCTAACTTCGTCAGCCTTGCTATTGGACGTCAGTGGATTGGAGAACAACTCGGAATTGACATCACTAATGAGGGCGTTTTCAATGTGCCTGTAACCGTGGTGAGTGCTGCCCCACATTCAAGCATACTAAAGTCCATGTCCATGTTGGGTATTGGAAAAAAGAATATTATTAAGATCGATACCTTGCCCGACAGAGAGGCCATTGATAACAAAAAATTGGAGACCTACCTTCAATCGTCTACAACTCCCGTGATCGTAGTGGCCAATGCAGGCACTGTTAACACAGTCGATTTCGATGACTTGCAAGCCCTTGGTGCCTTAAAAAAGAAATATAATTTTTGGTTACATGTGGACGCGGCCTTTGGTGGCTTTGCCGCCCTTTCCCCTGACTATGCACACCTGATGGAGGGTATCAACTATGCAGACAGCATTACTATTGACGCGCACAAGTGGCTTAACGTTCCTTACGATGCGGCCATGCAATTCACCAGACGTAAGGACCTTCAATTAAAAGTATTTCAAAATAGCGCAGCCTACTTAGGCGATCCCAACAGCAGTCCTGACTACTTTCACTACACACCTGAAAACTCCCGCAGATGGCGTGCACTTCCTTCCTGGTTTACCTTAATGGCTTATGGCAAAGAAGGGCATCGCGAAATTGTGGAACGTAATTGCAGACTGGCCAAAAAACTGGGAGACTGGATCTATGCATCTGAAGCCTATACATTGTTGGCTCCAGTTCGGATGAACGTGGTATGTTTCACTGTAGAAGAAGGAAAAAGTATAGAGGGTATTAAAAGTTTCCTTGACCGCATACGCGATGATGGTAGAGTGTATTTTACGCCTACTGTTTACAAAGGAGTCCCCGCCATACGAGCCGCTCTTTCGAACTGGCAAACAGAAGAAGAAGATATTAGTCTTGTCATTGAAGTCTTGAAAGAAATGATACCCTCTAATGATAACCGAACAGTAATTTGAAGGCAGGAATCACACAGATTCCACTAAAAAATTCTATCTTCCGTAAACCCTTGTAATATGACAGCCCTCAGCTCCTCCATTCGTGTGCAACGCATCGCTAAATCAAGAATCAGTGAGGTTGATTTCGATCATCTGGAGTTCGGAAAATATATTTCCGATCACATGCTAGTGGTCAATTACGATCATGGTAAATGGCACGAACCTGAGATTGTTCCTTTTGGAGACATCGCCATGAGTCCTGCTATTTTATCTATCCACTATGGTCAGTCCATTTTTGAGGGTATGAAAGCATACAAATCCTTAAATGGTACCATCACTATTTTTCGTGTTCGAAAGCATTGGGAACGTATGAATCGTTCGTTGGACCGAATGTGCATGCCCCTGATCAGCGAGGAGCTCTTCACGACCAGTCTTCATGCACTGATGGAAGTAGATCGGGAGTGGATTCCCACTTCAGAGGGATCTTCCTTATACATTCGTCCGGTAGTTTTTGCTACAGAGTCTCGTCTGGGTGTAAAAATTTCTGATCAGTACAAGTTCATCATCATGACGAGTCCTGTAGGTCCTTATTATAGCAAGCCTTTAAAAGTTAAAGTGGAAGAAACCTACGTGCGTGCAGCCGAAGGTGGAGCCGGATTTGCCAAATGTGCTGGCAATTACGGAGTGTCCTTCTATCCTACGCACCAGGCAAGGCTCCAGGGTTTTGATCAGGTGTTGTGGACCGATGCGAAGGAACACAAATACATTGATGAGGCAGGCACTATGAATGTGATGTTTGTGCTGAACGGAAAATTGGTAACACCTAAACTGACCACTGCCATTCTCGAGGGTGTTACACGTGATTCCATTCTTACCCTTGCTAAAGAAATGAACATGCCAGTAGAAGAACGCAAAGTAGGTGTAGATGAATTGGCCGAAGCCTGCGATAACGGAAAACTGACAGAAGCTTTTGGTGCAGGTACAGCAGCCGTGGTAGCACCGATTGCCACCATCAATATCCATGGCAAAGATCATCATCTGCCTACACCGACAGATACCAGTTTTCAACAACGGGTAAAACAGAAATTAAACAATATCCGTTTAGGAATAGAGTCCGATGTTCACGGATGGAATTATCGTATTAAATAAAGAAACGTTTGAAAGCATTTGTTTTCCGCGGCAACCAGCATTCCAATGCAATTGAAGAAGTTGCCAAACCCAAACCCGTAAAAGACCAATTACTAATTCGTTTACAGTACGCTGCTCTCAACCACCGCGACTTGTGGATACTGAAAGAACAAGCCAGTGTGCTTAATCCAGCAGGTGTTATCCTTGGTTCGGATGGAGCGGGTGTGGTGGAAATGGTAGGGGCGGATGCCGACCCCTCCTGGATTGGAGCCGAAGTCATCATCAACCCAAGTTTAGAGTGGGGCGATAATCCGATTGTGAATGGTAACTCCTTTAAAATATTAGGCAATCCTGATCATGGGACTTTTGCAGAATACATTACCATTTCAAAGAAATATGTTTTTGAAAAACCTGAGAATCTTTCCTTAGAAGAGTCGGCAGCGCTTCCGCTATCTGGATTAACTGCTTATCGTGCTTTATTCTCAAAAGCAAGACTTCGCTCAAAAGAAAAGGTATTGATTACCGGAGCGGGTGGCGGTGCTGCCTTGATGGCATTGCTCTTTGCAGTCGCCTATCAGGCACGGGTTTACATTACTTCAGGTTCTGATGAAAAAATTCAAAAAACTAAAGCATTAGGCGCGGCTAACGGATTCAATTACAAAGATCCAAATTGGCATTTGAAGGCACAGCAGGAAGCCGGTGGTTTTGATATCATCATTGATACTGCCGGAGGTCCCGACTTTCAAAAATTGCTGGATCTTGCTATGCCAGGAGGTCGCATTGTAAACTTTGGACGTACCGCTGGTAATATCGGTGAGTTGAATACACGTCTCCTATTCTCCAAACAACTTTCCATTTACGGAACCACCATGGGCACACGCGATGAGTTTCTTTCGATGATTGATTTTATTGAAGGAAGAAAGCTTAAACCTGTTATCGATCAGGTACTTCCTTTTTCAAACTTCCAGGAGGCGGTTCAACGATTGGAGAGTGCTCAACAATTTGGGAAAATTGTTATCAAGCTATAAACAAAACATTTCAATACTCTTAATCAGCACTTAACTCTGATTTCTTTACACACGCTGGTACATCTATTATGCATTTCCACCAGTAATACACGAACAAAACCCATACTGACAAAAAAATAAGCTTGATGAAAATAAAAACATTCATAGTTGATGCCTTTACAAAGGAGGCCTTCCGGGGTAATCCTGCCGGAGTATGTTTACCAGAAATACCTCTGGATGTAGATACCATGCAAGCCGTAGCAAGTGAATTGAATCTATCAGAAACTGCTTTTGTTCTACCCGTGTCCAGAGAAGTAAACACTTTCTCCATTCGGTATTTTACACCTACTGTAGAGGTTCCTTTTTGTGGCCATGCCACGCTGGCTTCCTCCAAAATTGTTTTGGATAAACTCAAAAAAGACGTAGTACACTTTGTTACTCACAGTAACCTTCAGTTATCTGCTAAAACAAATGGGCTGGAAATTACCATGAAGTTTCCGTTGTATGATACAGTTCCTTATGAAGCCTCTCTTGATTTCTTAAGCGCGTTGGGTATAAAAAAAGCTACCTCCTCTCATTATGCGAAGGCATTGGACATGGTTGTTATTCACCTTGATGATCCTGCAAAACTTCAACAACTCCAACCCGATTTTCAAAAACTGGTTCTTGCTGCACCCCAGGTAAAAGAGGTAGTGGTTACTTCGCCTTCGACTACTTCAGAATTTGATTTCTACTCGCGATGTTTCTGCCCCTGGATTGGCATTAATGAAGATCCAGTCACAGGCGCGGCTCATGCTGTACTTGCAAAATACTGGTCAGTGTTACTCGCAAAGAAAACGATGAATGCCTATCAATGTTCGAAACGCGGTGGTTACTTAAAGCTACACGTGCTCAATGAAACAGAACTGGAAGCAACAAGTGCCGCGCACATTGTATTAGAAGGAGAAATGACCATTTAAACCTGAGAATCCTAGCATGAAAAAATTCCCGATAACCTCCAAAACCAATATCACCCGTTTACCTAAACGGGGTGTCTACGAAAAGGAAGTCGTATACGCCATACTGGACGATGCTTTGGTTTGCACAATTGCCTATGTGCGGAAGGGTGAGCCCTTCCAAATCCCAACAGGATTTTGTCGGATTGGTGAATATCTCTATCTACACGGATCCGTTGGAAGTTTTTACATGAGAGAACTAGCAGAGAAAAAATCACCCGTCTGTATTTCTGTTACGCATTTGGATGGATTGGTACTAGCACGCTCTGCCTTTCATCATTCTGTGAATTACAGGTCAGTCATCATTTTTTCCGTTCCTGAGAAAGTAGAGTCAAAAGAAGAACTCTATGAAGTATTAGAAATTTTTACTGATAAGGTTCAACCAGGGCGTTGGAAAGACGTGCGAAAACCCACTGATGGGGAGTGGAAGGCTACGATGGTACTGAAATTTAAGATAGAAGAAGCCTCTGCAAAAGTACGCACAGGCGCTCCCAAAGATGATGAGGAAGATTATACACTCGATATCTGGGCAGGTGTAGTACCCATAGTTACTGAAAGAAAAGAGCCCATTCCAGATCCTGATTTAAAAAGCGGTGTATCTTTACCTGACTATTTAAAATCGTAATTACTATATGCACGCTGTAAAACTAATAACACCTGGAGTACTTGTGGCCTTGTGTGTTGGTTTAGTGCTCTTTATCGTGATTTACCGCCTTATCTTCAAGGAAAAGAGATAAACGGTTGTTTTCTTCGGTAAAGTTTTGATTACGTTTTACCCCAACACGTAATTTACAAGTACTAAACTTTATCGCATATGAAACTGAACGCTATTGCTCTTCTCTTAATCCTCCCGCTTGTCTCACAAGCTCAGGTAACTAAAAAAGTATTAGAGCTACCTGAATTCAAGAGTATTTCTGTCAATTCGAATTACACCGTTTACTTAAAGCAAACCAATAAGCAGGAAGTAACTGTCGAAGCATTGACTGAAATTTACGAGCTGACTGATATCCATGTTGAGAATGGCGTACTGCTGATCAATGTAGAGCGTAAGCCTGATAATGCGAACAAAAGCATTTGGGCAAAAATTGACGACATCAAAGTCAATCCTACCATGAAGCTAATGATCAGTGTTAAGAACATCGCTGATCTGCAAGTGAACGGTGGTGGCAAAATCATTTCTGAAAATTCCATTGCCTCCCCTGCCCTCAACTTGACTGTGGCAGGCAGTGGAAGTATGGATGTAGATATCAAGGGAGACCAAGTTACAGCCGAAGTAAGTGGCTCTGGAAAAATGGCCATAAAAGGATACGCTACAAACGCCAATGTATTAGTGAGTGGCAGCGGTAGTATTAATGCTTTTGCGTGTGCACTGGAGACTGCCAAGGTTAAAATAAGTGGATCCGGTATCTGTGAACTCACGGTAGCTACAACATTAGATGCCGTGGTGCTCGGTAGTGGTGTAGTAAAACACAAAGGCAACACGAAAAACACAACTAAAAAAATATATGGTTCTGGGAGCGTGGATAGAGCATACTAATTGGTTAAACCGTTAACTGTTTTTTGTTAGAAGTATCTAACACCTGAAGTGTTCTCCATAAAAAGACCTTGTCCTTCGTAGATGGACAAGGTCTTTCTTTGATAAGCAATTACTTCTTTTCTGCTTTCACTTCTTCAAACTCCACATCTTCTACTGTACTATTCTTTTTTGCTAAACTTGGTACAGCACATCCTCCCACACCACCGCAGCCCGTATTACTCACCGCTTGAAACAATAGAAAAGCGGCAATAAAGCCCGCCAGTGGATCGTGCGCCATAATGGACTGATAGCCAACAAACGAACCCAATCCCAACCGTAACCAGCGCATAAAGTGCCAGTTGCTTAACAAGGTCTGCCTAAAATTTACAAATGCTTCCATGTGATTAGTCTCTATGTGCTTGTTGCTCTCTTAACGACTTTAATAGTGCCATAAATTTTTCACTATTATACACCTTGAGTACGCCAACCCTAATCAGCAGCAACCAGGGAAATCCGTGAAACAGTGTGTCAAACCAATCAGCAGGTTGCATACCATTAGCCCCACCGGCAATCCATCGCAGTTTACCAAAAATGTGCGGCTCAGGAAAAAAGGGAGCCAGACCCAACGTGAGCGAAAGCATAATAAGCAATCGCCAATCATTCCAAAATTTCATAATTCTACGATTAAAAAAAAGCAGGTAGTTCACCCCAAGGACTACCTGCTACCAACCACACCTGTCAACAAATCTTATCTTGGCCAGGCACCAATGCCACCGTCCAAGTTGTATACTTTATATCCTTCTTTCGATAAGATATTACATGCTTGTCCGCTTCTGTTCCCGCTGCGGCAGTACAAGAAATACTCCTTACTCTTATCCAATTTCAAAAACTGATCTTTGAAAGAGGCTGACATAAAATCAATATTTTTTGCCCCCTTAATGTTTCCACTGCTGAACTCACCTGCCGTTCGCACGTCTACCAGCACTGCATCTTTTGTGGCTGTGAATTTTTCCTTGAACTCACGACCGTCTAAGTTTTCGTAAGCCTTTGTTCCTATTGAAAATAAATTGAACATATTTTTTCTTATTTAATTTTTTAGTTTTCCGTTACTACAGGGTTTCCATTGTTTACCCATTCACTCATACCGCCAGAGTAATTCTTTACATTTTTAAAGCCATGTTTCACTAAAAGTGAATAGCCGATAGAAGCACGGTCACCTGCCTGGCAATGAATGACAACCTGTTGATCCTTCTTAATCTTAGCCAGGTTCTTTTCTAAGGTTCCTACAAACACATGGTCGGCTCCTTTCACGTGGCCCGTCTTGTATTCGGAAGCACCGCGCAAGTCAACAATCTGTGTATGGTTCGTCTTCAGAATATCTTTGAACTCACTCTCAGTAATCACGTTGGCTTTCTCCAATTTATTACCCAGGTCCGTCCACACTTTTACATCGGGTACATAACCGTATACATTATCCAATCCAATACGCATCAGTTTGCGAACCAGATCATCATGCTTTGCTTCTTCCGCTACCAGGATAAATGGCTCCTCATAGGTTAGAAACCAGCCCATCCAGGTTGAGAATGCATTGTTGCCTTGAATGTTGATGCTGCCTGGAATAAATCCTTCTGCAAACTCCGTCTTTAAGCGTGTATCAATGACTTTAATACCTTTATCCATTGCTGCCTTCAACTCCTCTTTTGTCAATTTCTTCAAGGCAGGAACTTCGGTAAGAAGTTTACGATCTACTTTATTCAACTTCTTCATCATGGCAAAGTACTTGGGAGGCTCTGGTTGATCTTCCAATAAGTACTTCACAAATCCAGGCTCATTATTTTCATATTGCAGTGCCCAGTTTCTCACTTTCTCATATCCTACGGTTGTACTTGGTACAGCACCCAAAGCCTTACCACAAGCCGAACCGGCACCGTGTCCAGGCCATACTTGAATATAATCCGCTAATTCTCTGAAACGGCTAATGGATTGATACATCTGCTTCGCGCCAACATCTTTCGTACCGATCATACCCGCAGCTTCTTCCAACAAATCAGGTCTTCCGATATCACCAACAAATACAAAGTCACCTGTAAACATCATCACCGGCTTGGTACTGGCGGGCACGTCTGTTAACAAAAAGCTAATGCTCTCAGGTGTATGACCCGGTGTATGAATTACTTCAAACGTCAGGTTACCGACTTTGATTACATCGCCATTCTTTACGCCTTCATGTGGAAATTCATATTGCCATCCTTCACCACCTTCATCTGACAAATACATTTTTGCACCGGTTAAGGCTGCCAACTCTCTGGCACCAGAAAGAAAATCAGCATGAATGTGCGTTTCCGCCACATGCGTAATTTTCATATTGTTCTGCTTGGCAATTTCCAGGTAGGTATCAACATCTCTCTTAGGATCGATAACCATGGCAACGCCTGCTTTTTGGCAACCAATAAAATAACTGGCTTGTGCCAGGCTCTTGTCGTATACGTGTTGAAAAAACATGCTTCGTAAGTTTTAGTTTTTTGTTGTTTTCCTTTTGATTAAAATTTGGTGATACAAAGTTCCGGAATTGATTTTCGCATTTCCGTGATGCTTGTCACACAAGAATATATTTTATGAAAATTGTTTAATGACTTGCTCCAGCTGGTTGGCATTAAGCACACCAGACTGACGCCACAGGGTTTCACCCTTCTTAAATAACATCATGGTGGGTACCCCTTGAATACGATAGGCCTGTGCCACAGCAGGATTTTTATCCACATCAATTTTTAGAATGGTAGCAGTATCCCCTACTCGATCCGCCAACTCCTTTAGAATAGGCTGCATCATCTGACAAGGTCCGCACCACGTAGCAAAAAAGTCGATTAAAACGGGTTTTTCGCTGCTTATAATCTGGTTAAAAGTCTTTTTCTCTTCCATAATCTTAATTACACTACAAAACTACGGGGGATGCCTAAGAAGTTCCGTGATGTTAGTCACATAGACCATTTAGAGTCCAAAAACAGGACTTTTTCACAAAATTCAGAATCAATTCAAAATCCTTGCGTTACTTTGACTAGCAACTCCATGAAACGTTTCTTCGCCATCGGTTTTTTACTTATTTTTTTACTCGCCAATACCGAGTTACACCAATTGCTGCGCTTGCCTGTATTGCTTTCACATTTCCAGGAACACCTTGCCCAAAATCAAGAAATAGACTTTATCGAGTATCTCCTGCTTCACTATACAACGAGTGAAGCAGACGCTGATTTTGAAAGGGATCAGCAACTTCCCTTTAAAGGACAGCATACCTGCGCAGAAATTTCCCTCACAACAACTGATGTTCCGGAAAACACCGTTGAGCTTCCTACCAAAAAGATAGAAGATTCAAAAAACTATACTTCCTACTACAAAGAATTCTTCACTACCACCGCTCTGCTTTCCATCTGGCAGCCTCCTAAAGTCTAATCATTTTAGTAAATTTTGATTCAACGGAGTCTCCGTCTGTTTCACCGTATACATTTATTACTATGATTAAGCAGTATGCTCAATTCAATTATCCAATTTTCACTCCGCAATAAACTTATTGTTAGTCTTCTCATTCTCGGACTTACCGCATGGGGAAGCTATTCCCTTACCCAACTTCCCATCGATGCGGTACCGGACATCACCAACAATCAGGTACAAGTCATCACCATAGCACCCTCACAGTCTGCTTTAGATATAGAGCGGCTCGTCACCTTTCCGGTAGAACAAACCATGGCTACCATTCCCGGCATTGAAGAGATTCGATCCTTCTCACGCTTTGGCTTATCGGTAGTTACTATCGTTTTTACAGATGCCACGGATGTGTACTGGGCAAGACAACAAGTAGGTGAACGACTGGTGGAAGCCAGCAAACAGATTCCTGCGGGAGTGGGGAATCCAGAGATGGCTCCTGTTACCACGGGCCTCGGAGAAATTTACCAATACATTGTAAAAGCAAAACCCGGTTATGAAGAGCAGTACTCTATTATGGAATTGCGAACCATTCAGGATTGGATCATTCGAAGACAATTATTGGGTACGAAAGGTGTCGCGGATGTCAGCAGTTTTGGTGGTCACTTAAAACAATATGAGATTGCTCTTGATCCCGCTAAACTCAGAAGTTTTAACCTATCCATTCAAGACGTCTTCAACGCGCTGGAAGCCAACAATCAAAACACAGGGGGTGCTTATATAGAGAAAAATACCAATGCCTATTTTATTCGAAGCGAAGGTCTTTACACCTCTGCTGAAGATATCGGCAGCAGTGTAATCCGAACAAGCGCTTCCGGTCTTCCTTTATTGGTGCGTGATGTCGCAACCATTCAATTAGGGAATGCGATTCGCTATGGTGCCATGACCCAAAATGGAAAAAGTGAAACTACCGGGGCCGTAGTGATGATGCTAAAAGGAGCCAACTCCTCTCAAGTAATTGCGAATGTAAAAAATAGAATTGCGGAAATAGAAAAAACACTTCCTGAAGGTGTGATGATTGAGCCTTTTCTGGATCGGACCAAGTTGGTGAACAATGCCATCGAAACGGTGACCAAAAACCTGGCTGAAGGAGCACTCATCGTAATTTTTGTACTCGTCCTCTTACTCGGTAATCTACGAGCCGGCTTAGTGGTGGCTTCTGTTATTCCCTTGGCTATGTTATTCGCGATTATCATGATGAACCTCTTCGGTGTGTCCGGAAACCTGATGAGTTTAGGCGCGATCGACTTTGGTTTAATTGTCGATGGAGCCGTTATTATTGTTGAGGCCACACTCCACTACATTGCGGTTTCCTCCAATAGCATCCGTCTTACACAAAGACAAATGGATGAGCAGGTAGGTGCCTCTGCCAATAAGATGATGAATGCGGCCGCCTTTGGTCAGATTATTATTCTTATTGTTTACTTACCAATTTTATCTCTTGTTGGTATTGAGGGTAAAATGTTCAAACCCATGGCGCAGACTGTCATCTTCGCCATTATTGGTGCTTTCCTATTATCGCTCACGTATGTGCCCGTTGCTTCAGCTCTGTTCCTCAGCAGAAACCCTGTTCATAAGAAGAATATTTCTGATAAATTGATTGATCAGCTCCAGCGATTCTACGCACCCAGCCTTGCCTGGGCGCTTCATCGAAAGAAGTTCGTACTCATCACTTCTGTTGTAGTTCTTGCAGGCAGTATTTTCCTTTTCACAACACTGGGAGGCGAATTTTTGCCAGAATTAGATGAAGGTGATTTCGCGGTAGACACACGTCTTCTCACCGGCAGCAGTCTTACCTCCACTGTAGAGGCTACGCTACGGGGTGAAGAAGTACTACTGAAGAATTTTCCAGAAGTGGAAAAAGTAATTGCCAAAATAGGTTCCGCTGAAATCCCCACCGACCCCATGCCTATTGAGGCCGCTGACATGATGGTGGTGATGAAAAATAAATCGGAATGGGTGAGTGCCCAAACAAAGGAAGAGATGATTGAGAAAATGCACACCGTTCTTACGGAGCAGGTACCGGGTGTATCGTTTGGATTTCAACATCCCATTCAAATGCGCTTCAACGAACTGATGACGGGGGCGCGACAGGATGTGGTTGTTAAAATCTATGGAGAAGACCTTGATCACCTCACTGAATATGCTTCAGCGGTTGGAAAACTGGTGGCCGGTATAGATGGTACTGAAAGTCTCTTCATAGAAAACATGACAGGCTTACCACAAATTATCATCCGCGTAAAACGCGATCAATTGGCTCGGTATGGTCTTACGGTTGAACAAGTAAACAATGTCATTAACACAGCCCTCGCGGGACAAAGCGCGGGACTTCTTTTTGAAGGTGAAAAACGTTTTGATGTAGTCGTACGGCTGGATAGTCGGAACAGAAAATCCATTGAGGACATCCAAAACTTATTCATTACCAACACCTCAGGTTTACAAGTACCCTTGCTGCAACTTGCTTCTGTTGTGTTGGAAGAAGGCCCCAACCAGGTACAACGCGATGATGCGAAGCGTAGAATTGTGGTAGGTTTTAATACGCAAGGTCGCGATGTGCAGAGTATCGTTGAGGAATTAAAACAAAAGATCACTACCAAAATAGAATTTAAGCCAGGCTATTATGTGACCTATGGGGGTACCTTTAAAAATCTGGAAGAGGCGAAAGCACGCTTAGCCATTGCTGTGCCGGTAGCACTCATTCTCATTTTTATTTTGCTCTACTTCACCTTCGGTTCTGTCAAACAAGGGCTCTTGATTTACACCGCCATTCCCCTCTCTGCCATGGGAGGTGTCTTTGCCTTGTGGATTCGCGGAATGCCCTTCAGCATTTCTGCCGGAATAGGATTCATCGCTCTCTTTGGAGTTGCCGTACTGAATGGCATTGTACTCATCTCAGAGTTCAATCAACTGAAAAAGGATGGGCTCTCTAACCTTACTGATATTATCATGAAAGGCACTGCCACACGACTCCGTCCCGTAATCATGACAGCCACCGTTGCCTCTCTTGGCTTTTTGCCAATGGCCTTATCGCATGGAAGTGGTGCTGAGGTTCAAAAACCATTAGCAACTGTCGTAATCGGAGGTTTGATTAGCGCGACCTTGCTTACACTCATTGTCCTGCCGGTACTGTACCTGGTCGTTGAGAAAATGTCCTTTCGCGTAGGCAAGTCACCCCTTTCTATTTTCATTCTGCTTGTACTTAGCCTAACCATTAATCCATCCTATGGATTTACAAAAGATAGTCTGGCGTCTTCAAAAAGAACGTATTCTCACCAGCTAAAAAACAGTACGCTCACAACTACTCCACTTCATGATGAAATAAAGAGTCCGAATGAAGTTAACGAACCAATTACTCAAACAACACAACCTTGTTTATGAAGTCACTCATCTCCATACTCTCCTTACTACTGTTCTACTCTGTTGGTTACTCACAGACCTTCGGTATGCAGGAACTTATCGACCTGGCCTTAAAAAACAATCCGGCTACTCATGCGAGTACACTGGAAATTGAACGTCAAACGAAGTTGAAAAGAACATCTTCAGAGATTCCCAAAACAGATGTGTCGTTCATGTATGGTCAGTATAACAGTGTATACGATCAGGACAACAATCTGACTATCACCCAGAGCATTCCCTTTCCAACGGTGTTTACCTCACAGAGCCGTTTGGCAAAAGAGAGAATCCTTTCTGCCTCTTTACAGGATAAAATTACACGCAATGAATTGGCGCTGCAGATTAAATACCTGGTCAATCGAGTTTTGTATTTAAAGGCCCTTCAACAAACCTGGATGAAGTACGACACTCTGTATACCGATTTAACGCGCGTAGCTGAAATTCAATACAAAACCGGTGAAGGAACGCTATTATCAAAAACGTCAGCCGAAACGCTTTGGAGAGAAATGCAAGACAAGAAATACCGAAATGAAGTTGATATTCAGGTAACACTACAGCACCTCCAGCTACTATGCCAAAGCGCTAACCCAATTGAAGTTGGTGGGAATCTTGAAAATTTAGTTGACAGCATTGCCATCGAGGAAGTTACACTTCAAGCAAATCCCTCTTTGGCATTGGCACAACAGGAAGTGATTGTCAGCACCTGGCAACGGAAAGCAACCGCTGCGCAAGCGCTTCCCGACTTGCGCATCGGATACTTCAACCAAACTTTGGTGGGCACTCAGAATGTGAATGGTCAGGATCAATATTTCGGGCCCTCCAAACGCTTTCAAGGTTTTCAATTGGGCCTGTCAATACCCATTTGGATAGTGCCTTCACTTGCCAAGGTAAAAGCCGCTCGTCTTGAAGAAAGTATTTACACCAAACGCAGTGAGTCCATTCAATTGGCACTTACTCAAGAGCATGCTAAAGCCTTGCAAGACTACAACAAGAATACTAAAAGCCTGGCTTACTATAAAGACTTCGCGCTAAAGACGACAGATTTACTCATTCACCAAAGTAAGCTGGCCTACAAAAACGGTGAAGTTGACTATAACACCCTATTATTAAACTACCGTCAAGCGCTGGGTATCCAAGAAAATTATTGGAATGCCTGGCAAGAATACAATCAAAGCACTTTTATACTTCAATATCTAAATGGTACCTACTAACATGAGACAAACCTTTATAATCATAGCTGCATCCTGCTTCTTTATTGCCTGCTCTTCGCCCAAGAAGGAAAGTACTGCAGAAGCAATCGATACTCTTGAAAATAGCATCACCCTAAGCAAAGCGCAATACGAGTCAGCTTCCATTTCTCTTGGTAAAATTGAAAGGAAGAAAATGACCACTTCACTCCGGGTAAATGGTCGATTAGAGGTTCCCCCTCAAAACCTCATTACGATTTCTGCCCCCATTAATGGTTTCGTAAAATCCACTTCGCTCTTACAGGGAATGAAAGTGCGCAAAGGAGATGTGCTGGTAACCCTTCAGCATCAGGACTATATACAACTGCAACAAGATTACCTCGACAACAAAAGTAAGCTTGAGTTCTTAGAAGCTGACTATGCTCGTCAGCAAGAGCTGGCGCAGGAAAACGTAAATGCACAAAAGACCCTTCAGCAATCAAAGTCCAATTATGAAAGCATGCGTGCCCATGTCGCTGGCCTGCAAGCCAGATTGGAGCTTATCAACATTTCACCCGCCTCTTTAAAAGATGGTAAAATCTCGTCCGTTATTAATTTGTATTCACCGATTGACGGATATGTCTCTATGGTAAACGTAAACATTGGTCAATATGTAACGAGTACAGAGGCCATTTTCAAAATTGTGAATGTGGAACACATGCACGCTGAACTGCAAGTCTACGAACAGGATATTAATAAAATTTCCATTGGCCAGCCTGTGAAATTTGTTCTCGCTAACGAAAGCACACCACGCGATGCGACTGTATACCTGATCGGCAAAGAAATCAGTGCAGAACGTACCGTACAGCTCCATTGCCATTTAACTAAAGAAGATCACACGCTTTTGCCCGGAACCTTTATCAGCGCGAGTATTGAGGTAAACTCTGAGGAGAGCGATGTATTGCCAAGCAAGGCCATCGTTAATTTTGAAGGAAAGAATTTTATTTTTGTCTCTCTAGGCAATAATCAATTTAAGGCAATGCCTGTGACGATTGGTAGCAGCGATGGTGATTACACAAGAATTCTTCCTGACCCTGATTTTAACAAAGAAAGTCTTATTGTCTTAACCGGAGCCTTTGAACTAATTGGATTACTAAAGAATAAGGAAGAAGAATAGAGTATCTTCACTCCCTACAAATTTGCATATATGGCAACTTCTGAGTTCGGATTTGAAGGATTGACGGAAGATCAGGTAAGAGAAGCCAGAGCAGCGTTTGGCAGAAATGAAGTATTGAAGGAAGAAAGCAGCTTCTTTTCACGGCTGCTCGACTTACTCAAAGAACCAATGCTGGTGCTCCTACTGGTGGCATCGCTCTTGTATTTTATCAGCGGAGAATATGGAGATGGAATCTTTATGCTTTCTGCCATAGTTCTTGTTAGTGGGATTTCCTTCTACCAGGAATCAAGAAGTAAAAATGCGCTCGCTACGTTGCGCAACCTTACTCAACCTACCTGTCAGGTAATTCGGGGAGGTAAACGCATAGAGATTTTACGCGAAGAAATTGTGGTGGGTGACTTCATGATAGTGGAAGAAGGAACTTCTATTCCTGCTGATGGGTACATACTTCAATCCAACGATTTTTCTGTGAATGAATCCATTCTTACAGGAGAATCGTTGCCGGTAAATAAAAGTAAAGCGGAAGGAGAAACTCTGGTCTTTCAAGGCACAACCGTAGTGGGAGGCTTGGCCATTTGCCAGGTGACGGCCATTGGAGAAAATACAGCACTCGGTAAAATTGGGAAAAGCATTGAGGCGATTGCAGAAGAAGAAACACCCCTTCAGCTACAAATCAACCATTTCGTAAAGAAGATGGCACTTGCCGGTATCATCATCTTCTTCCTTGTGTGGGGCATTAATTATTTGAATACATGGAATGTATTGCATAGTCTATTACAAGCCCTCACCCTGGCGATGAGTATACTACCAGAAGAAATTCCGGTAGCCTTCGCCACCTTTATGGCAGTAGGAGCCTGGCGCTTGATGAAGCTCGGAATTATTGTAAAGCAAACCAAAACAGTTGAAACACTCGGAAGTGCTACTGTTATCTGCATTGATAAGACAGGAACGATTACAGAGAACAGCATGAGTTTGGTAAAAGTGTATGCTCATGCCAATAAAAAGATAATCGCCACCGACAATGTCGGAGTGGAAGAAAAGAAGTTGATCGAATTCGCGATGTGGGCCAGCGAACCCATTGCTTTCGATCCTATGGAGAAGGCTTTGCACGATGCATACTCGCATTCTGTTACGGCTGATCAAAGATCAGACTACTCGCTTGTACATGAGTACCCTTTGAGTGGTAAGCCACCCATGATGACCCACGTCTTTGAAACTTCTGCCGGGAATCGGATCATCGCTGCTAAGGGGGCACCTGAGGCGATCATGGCTGTTAGCAAGCTTTCAATCAATGAAGAAAAGGAAGTACTTGAAGCCTTTCGGAAGTTAGCAGAAGAAGGATTTCGTGTACTGGCAGTAGCCACTGCTGAATTTAGTGGACTTGATTTTCCATCAGAACAGCAACACTTACCTTTTACTTTCATAGGTTTAGTAGCTTTTCACGATCCTCCTAAGAAAAACATCAGCGATGTGTTCGATACATTTTACAAAGCTGGAATTGAAGTAAAAATTATAACAGGCGATACTGCTGCCACCACTTCCACTATTGCGCATCAGATTCAATTTAAAGGTGCCTATAAAACCATGAGCGGTGAGGATCTCATAAAAATGACCGATGTTGAAGTTCAAGAGAAGGTAAAGGAAGTAAACATCTTCACACGCATGTTCCCAGAAGCGAAGTTAAGAATTCTAAATGCCCTCAAGGCTAACGGTCACATTGTAGCCATGACAGGCGATGGTGTAAACGATGGACCTGCTCTTAAGGCAGCTCACATTGGCATTGCCATGGGCAAACGAGGAAGTGAGATTGCTAAGGAAGTGTCCTCTTTAATCCTAACGGATGACGACCTGGCCAAGATGACCGAAGCAGTCGCGATGGGACGTAGAATTTATACGAACCTTAAAAAAGCCATTCAGTATATCATCTCCATTCACATCCCCATTATTCTAACAGTGCTGATTCCTCTGCTGTTGGGGTGGATTTATCCAAGCATCTTCTCTCCTGTTCATGTTATTTTTCTGGAACTAATCATGGGCCCCACCTGCTCCATCATTTATGAGAATGAACCCATGGAACAAAATCTCATGAACCAAAAACCACGATTAGCCTCTGCTACCTTTTTCAACTGGAACGAGTTGAGCATTAGTATCCTACAGGGTTTACTGATTACCCTCGGCATTGTGTTTATCTACCAATATGCTGTTCAGCAGGGTTATAGCGAGTCAACCACCCGAACCATGGTATTTCTTACACTCATCACGGCAAATATCTTCCTCACCTTGGTGAACAGGTCGTTCTATTATTCAATTTTCACCACTCTTCGTTATAAAAATAATTTGATTACTTTGGTGATTCTCCTAACTGTCTTATTGACAGCCTCGTTGTTGTTTATTCCTGCTTTTGCTCACTTTTTTGAATTTGAAAAAATGAGTCTTGTTCAACTTGGCATCAGCATGCTGGTTGGAATGGTTTCAGTTATCTGGTTTGAAGGCGTTAAATTTATGAAACGGCTCGCTGCTTAGGGAATGATTTCAAAAAGTAAGAACTGTGTTTTTTGAGTTGGTAAGAAATTATTGTCCGTTACAAAAATTAAGCTTCTGTTTCCATTCGAAAGATCAGGCCCCAGTGTTACACCTTCCACGTTGTCAATATACATACCCAAGTCATCCATGTTGTATACCAACTTTTTAGTAATGGGCTTTGTGGGCGCTTTTTTTGAGAAAGATTTTATACGTTTCGTATTCTTTGCGTCATGTAAGTCTGCTGAGAATACTTTGATGGTACACGAACTTTTTCCGGTAGAGTACGAACGCTCCACTACCAATACCTTATCCTCTCCTATGGACAGTATATCTGAAATACCATTCACTTTAAATCCATTAGCCGGTTGTGGCTTAAATGCAATAAATTCCAACCGATAGGCATACTGAGCTACATTTCTTTTCGTGCGTAGATTGAATCTATAAAACCGAACCCACGAATTTGTCTCTGTAACATCCGCACGTTCTCCGTCCTCGTATAAGGGTTCCTCCAGTGCAGCAAGTAAGGAGGTGTAGTTCTTCTCAAAGGTTATCCCTTCCAAGGTTCCGTTTTGCCTGGGGCCATGCTCAGTCACTTGCATGATTAAATTCTTCGGCATGGTAAAACTGCTCGAGAAAGATCCATCCTGATTCACAATGGTTAAGGAAGGATTGGTCAATGCAACCTGCTTTTCCGAAACAATCCGCTCTCCTTCACTCGCCCATACTAATTCACTTGCAATTGGATTAAAGCGCATCGCTTCAGGATCAGCGGCCAGAGAAACATTCGTTTTACTGGAGGGATAAGGTGTACCATCACGCTGCAACAATTTGGTAGTCGTCAGCAACTGCACACTATCAATTCCTTTAGTTGAAATATGAATTTTAGCCGTATAAAAACGAGCGTCATTGATACCCGAACGATCATCACAAATAAGGTAGTAGAGATCATTCTTTTTATCATAATCAATACCAGACAGACCACCAACAATAGTCTCCTTAAATGCAACTTGATGAGGAAGATCATACGCTCCTAAAAATCGCAGCGCCCCAATTTCTGCACGCTCTTGTCCAAATCCCTGCAAACAAGGTGTGAAAAGAGCCAGCAGCACGAATGCACAAGAGAGTTTAGAGTGGGGAAAAGAGCGTGGATTCATTCTTCTTATAAAGACATACAATCCGCGAAGGTATAACAAAGATTGAAATGTGAAGCACTTAAAAAGACCAAAATCAGCCCTAAAAATGAGGTATCTGTGCCACTATTTAAGTAAAATCAGGTTGGGGATCAGTCCTCTGAAATACCCCTTAAAAGTTTCTTTTCAGCCCTCATCCGGTACACTGTCAATGATTTGGACTTGCCGTTCGGATATTAAGGGCTGGTATCACCCCTTCAGAATTTATTCAGAATTCCTCCCTTGCTTTACTTTATAAAAAACTTGTATGCTCCGCATTTCACTGGCAGCCATAGCGATTTTCTTCCACACAGTCTTTGGCTTTGCTTCTTCTCAACAGGATAGCACGACTTACCAAAATCGAAAACTCAAGTTGGAGGAGATCAATTTCGTAACAAGCTACTACCACCAGGAAGGAAATAATTCAGCAGTAACAGGAGGCATTGGAACAGAGAAGCTCTCTGATTTCGGCACCACGCTCGATGTTCGGCTGTCTAAGTATGATGCCAGAAAACGCAAACACACAATCGTTGCCGAAATGGGTGTCGATGTGTACTCCTCTGCCTCTTCTGATAAAATTGATCCCAACACGATTTCATCTGCCTCTTCCATGGATGTAAGAGCTTATCCATCGGTAACATATTCCATCTCAAACGATGAGAAAAGAAGTACGCTACTGATGAACGCATCCTTTTCAGGTGAATACGATTACCTTTCAAAAGGAGCCAGCTTGGGATGGTCTAAATTATCACGAGATAAAAACAGAGAGTTCAGTGCTAAAGGCTTAGTTTACCTGGACACCTGGTCCGTTATTCTGCCGGTTGAATTAAGAAGAAGCACCAAAAAGAACAGCACGGAACCACGAAATTCATACAGTCTTTCCTTTACACTTAGTCAGGTAATCAATAAACGCATGCAACTTTTATTGCTCAGCGATATTGCTTACCAGGAAGGCTTGTTAGGAACACTCTACCACCGCACCTATTTCACAGACGGATCGCATAAAGTTGAAAACCTACCGGAAACACGATTGAAAATTCCGTTAGGAATTCGCTGGCATTACTTCCTGGCTGATCGCTATATTATCAGAGCTTACTACCGCTATTATCAGGATAGCTGGGGATTGAAAGCGAATACCTACGAAATCGAAACGCCTATCAAGATAACTCCTTTCGTTTCGATTAGTCCTTTTTACCGTTACTATACACAACAAGGAATAAACTATTTTGCTCCTTACCAGCAACACGAATTATCGGAAGAGTTCTACACTAGCGATTACGATCTCTCTACACTTAGTAGTCACATGATGGGACTGGGCTTGCGTTTATCACCACCGGGTGGGGTACTGAATATGCGACATATTAATTCCCTGGAAGTCCGTTATGGTCATTACGAGCGCTCCACCAAATTAAACTCAAACATCATCTCCTTGCTTATTAAACTAAAATAAGAACTATGAAAACTATCATTAGCATACTTCTGCTCTTCAGTTTTGTAAATCAATCCTGGCTTACCAATTGGGAAGAAGCACAAAAGAAAGCAACAGAAGAGAATAAATATATTCTACTCAACTTCTCGGGTTCAGATTGGTGTGCCCCTTGTATCAAAATGAAGAAGGAAGTTTTTGAGAGTGAAGTCTTTCTCTCAATAGCAGAACAGGAATTGGTTCTGGTCCGTGCTGATTTTCCGCGTTCGAAAAAGAATCAGCTATCGAAAGAGCAAATTGCTCATAACGAGAAATTAGCTGAGAAATATAATCCAAACGGTAAATTTCCGCTCACTTTATTAGTAGATACTAAGGGCAAAGTTGTGAAGGAATGGGATGGTTATGCTTTTGCCAGTCAGGATAAATTTTTAGCTGAACTAAAAGAGGTTCTTGCCAAGCAGTGACGGTGAAAGAGCTTAAGACTTATAGTCAATCACTCAAACTCATGGGCAATCGCTTTGAGTTTTCAGCGGTAGCTGAGCGCGAAATTCTTGCCCTGGAGAAAATTGCATTAGGCATTGAGGAAGTAAGGCGCATAGAAAAACTACTGACCACATTTGACGAAACTAGTCAAACCAATCAGATCAATAGGCAGGCAGGAATAAAACCAGTACAGGTAGATGGAGAAGTGATGGATTTGATCGATCGGTCTATAAAAATATCTTCGCTCACACAAGGAGCTTTTGACCTCACTTACGGATCGCTCGACAAACGATTTTGGAATTTTGACAAAACGATGACAAGCCTTCCCGATCCCGCAAAAGCAAAAGAGGCAATAAAACTCATCAATTTTAGAAACATTGTACTTGACAAGAAAGAACAGACAGTCTTTCTAAAAGAAAAAGACATGCGTATTGGTTTTGGTGGCATTGGCAAAGGGTATGCCGCAGATAGAGCCAAAGCAATAATGCAACAAGCCGGTGTTGAAAGTGGGATTGTTAACGCAGCAGGTGATCTTACGGTGTGGGGAACACAACCAGATGGCAAACCCTGGACTATCGGCATTGCAGATCCTGAGAAGAAAGATAAGCCCTTTGCCTCTGTAAAGCTTACTAATACTTCAGTGGCTACATCCGGTAACTATGAGAAATTTGTGATCATTGACGGAGTTAAATATTCGCATACGATCAATCCAAAGACAGGCTATCCGGTAAGGGGCATTAAAAGCACTACAATCATCTGTCCGAGTGCCGAAATTGCGGATGCGATGGCAACACCCATTACGGTAATGGGTGTTCAGGCAGGGTTGGATCTAATCAATCAAATCAAAAATATAGCCTGTATTATTATAGATGATCAGGATACGATTTATACATCCAAAAACATTAATCTGAACTAGTAATGAAAAAACTTAAAACACTTTTTCTCCCGATGATTAGTCTGCTCTTGCTGGGCAGCTGCGCTACTGTGAAGGAATATCAAAAAATGAGATTGAATGATTCCGAAATGGAATTGGCAACCCGTAAAAGTCAAAAGTTTGAATTGAACTTTCAGTTGTATAGAGAAGGCGCCTCCGGTGGAAATGGTGGCAAAAATGGCGGTGGTTGTGGCTGCAATTGAGCGTCAGGGATTTGGTAAACGTTTTAAGACTGCTTCCATAATTTCGATCTGCACACGCTCAATTTCCAACAGACGCTTGCTTTGGTGAACCAGCACATGATCGATCTTCTTATGGAGTAATTGGATCTCCAATTCAGCTTTCAAATTTACTTTATAATCCTGTTCCGAACGTCTTCTATCCTTCGCTTCTTGCCGATTCTGACTCATCATAATGATTGGCGCCTGAATAGCGGCTATACACGAAAGAATTAAGTTTAAGAGTATAAAGGGGTAAGGGTCGTAGCTTTCATTAGACAACCAATACACATTCAGGCAAATCCAGCTTACAATAAAAGAAAAAAAGAAAATGATGAACTTCCAGCTACCACCAAACTCGGCAATCAAATCAGCCACACGCTCACCAAAGGTAAAGTTGTCTTCATAAACTTCGTCTACATGTTCTGAAAGTATTTTATTCTCCGAAATACTTCTAACCACTTCTTGTTCCAAAGCATCCAACTCACCCAATTCGCTTGCCAGCATACCGTTGAGATAGTCCTTCTTCACAGAAATTAATTGATCCTCTCCTATCTGACTATCTTTATTTATGGATGAATAGTTTGCAATAATAAAACGCTGAAGATTCTGATCTAACGCTGATAAGGGAACCGCCTTGTCGCTTGGGTATTCTTTTCCGGATAAGGCGCAGATAATTTTACCGTTCATAGGAGACACATTCTTTTATAAAGTTAGTTGAAATCTGGCTTTCAAAATTCAGAATCTGTACAGAATTGTTCATTTCTTTTGGAGTCATGAGAACCCAAATAAAGAAGGCAACGAGATCCGTCCGTATTCGGCCCATTTTCCTTTTAGCATTGATCCTGCTTATTGTTTCCTTTCTTACACGGCTTGTTCTATCTTATCATTCCTTTGAGGAAGTAGACTGGTCAGTACCCACAATGCTCAACATCTTCGGCATTGGCCTCTTCTATGACCTTGTCAATGCTGTCTATTTTTTAGCTATCCCAACACTTCTTTTGTGGTCGATCCCCAAACGATATCTTTCTAAAAACACTTTTCGCTATGTAGTTACGATTCTATTCTTCTTGCTAACGTTCGTGTTACTTTTTACCGCTGTAGCCGAATACTTTTTTTGGGATGAGTTTAACGCTCGTTTTAATTTTATTGCCGTTGATTATCTTGTCTATACCACAGAAGTAATTGGTAACATCCGTGAATCGTATCCTATAGAATGGATTATACTAATTCTCCTCCTGGCGACTGGCGGAATAACTTTCATTTGTAAACCGGTCACCGTACCAGCCACTCAGGCATCCAATGAGAATAATTCAAGAATAAAGGGAATTGCATTTATCGCGGTACTCCCTCTCCTAATCTTTATAAGCCTTGATAGTCAACTACATTATTTCAGTGAAAATAACTTTTCAAATGAATTGGCTGGAAATGGGATGTACGAACTCTTTTCCGCCTATCGAAATAATGAACTAAATTATGAACAGTTCTACCCACACTTAAGTGATAAAGAGGCTCTTGAAATTGTCAATCATGCACTCTTGTCTACGCAAACAAGTAAAGATCCTTATTCCATTGAGCATCATATTTCCAGTAATGATTCAGAAAAAAGATTAAATGTAATCCTCATCAGTGTAGAGAGTCTGAGCGCTGAATTCATGAATCTCTTCGGTAGCACACGTAACATTACCCCGAATTTGGATTCTCTGGCAAAGCATAGCTTAGTCTTTACTAATCTTTATGCTACAGGTACGCGCACCGTTAGGGGATTAGAAGCCCTTTCACTCTCCATTCCACCAACACCGGGACAATCCATTGTTCGCAGACCGAATAATGAACACCTCTTTTCTCTTGCCACAGTATTCAATCAAAAGGGATATGAAAGTAAATTTATTTATGGTGGCTATGGATACTTCGACAATATGAATTATTTCTTTGAAAATAATGGTTACACAGTCATTGACCGAACAGCACTATCAAGTTCGGAAATCGACTACGAAAACATTTGGGGAGTTGCAGACGAAAATCTGTTTACGCTGGCACTCCGTGAAATTGATAAAACGGTGCAAGCGAAAAGGCCAGTGTTTGCCCACATTATGACTACCTCCAATCATAGACCCTACACCTATCCGGAAGGTCGCATTGACATCCCCTCGCATACAAGTCGAGCCGGAGCAGTGAAATATACTGACTATGCCATTGGAAAATTTCTACAAGATGCCAGTTCCAAAGAATGGTATGACAACACCCTCTTTGTTATTACAGCCGATCACTGCGCTTCAAGTGCAGGTAAAACTGCCTTACCAATTGAGAAGTATAAAATTCCGCTCCTGATCTTTTCATCCCAAATGGTAACCAACAAAACTGAAAACCGATTAATGAGTCAGATAGATATTGCCCCTACTCTTTTGGGGCTATTAGACTTTAACTACGACAGCAAGTTTTTTGGGTACGATATTTTTATGTTACCACTTGGCGAAGAACGAGCCTTTCTTAGTACCTATCAAACGCTTGGCTTTTTAAAAAATGATAGTTTAGTCATTTTATCACCTAAAAAAGAGCCTGTTGTGATAGCCGTAGCAAACCACACTACCACACAGCCAAGCATTCTTACCAAAAATATGACTTCAAGAATCGCTAAAGAGGCTATCAGTTGGTATCAATCAGCAAGCTATGAGTTTAGGCACAACAAATTGAAACAAGCAGAATAAAAGGTTAATTTTAACTGCACTCATGAAAGTACTCATAATAGAAGATGAAAAGGAATTAGCGAGAAGTATTGTTCAGTACTTACGCCAGGAAAGTTATGTGTGCGAAGTAGCTCACACCATTAAGGAAGCAAATGAGAAAATTCTTCTTTTTGACTATGACTGCATCCTGGTCGATATTTCATTGCCCGATGGAAATGGATTGTCGATTATCAAAACATTAAAAGAGGCTAATAAACTAGATGGAGTGATCATCATCTCCGCAAAAAACTCCATAGATGACCGCGTGCTGGGCTTAAACCTTGGTGCAGACGATTATCTCCCAAAACCCTTTCACCTATCAGAATTAGGGGCCCGTGTTTCCGCAATCATCCGCAGAAAACGCTTTGATGGAAAGAATGAAATTAAAACGCATGAAATAACCATCGATTTATTGGCAAAAACAACACACGTGAATGGCAACGTTGTTGATCTCACACGTAAAGAATATGACTTGTTGCTATTCCTCATTTCCAATAAGAACCGAGTAGTTTCTAAAAATGCAATTGCCGAACATCTCTCTGGAGATGATGCAGAGGTTTTTGACAATTTTGATTTCATTTATGCCCATATGAAGAACCTGAAAAAGAAACTGACTGAAGCTGGCTGCGAGGACTACATCAAAACCGTTTATGGCCTGGGCTATAAGTTTGAAGCATGAAATTATTAAGACGCACCATACAGAACTACGTACTATTCTCGGCCTTGCTTTTTGCCCTTTGCACACCTGTTTTTTACGTAGCGATTCAGCGCTTATTTGTTCATGAAATGGATGGCGTTCTACTTGCCCATAAAAAGGATTTTATCAAATCAAGTGAATACCTAAAAACAGAAGACGATCTGGTCCTTTACCACATGATGAACAAAGAGTTCATATTAACTCCGAGTCCTTCATCCAACATTAAAGATTCCATCTTCACGGCAGAAGATTACGATAGTCTTCATGAAGGGATTATTCCTTTTCGCACCTATGTAAGTAGTGTATCAATTCAAAACAAACCTTATCTATTAACGATTCGGGAGTCTATGGTCAGCAGCCGCGATTTAGTAGCTGCTATTGTAGGCATCCAGGCAGGGCTTTTAGTATTTCTTTTTTTAGGTTTAGTGCTCATCAATCGCAAATTAACAAGAATCGTTTGGGATCCCTTTTACACCATTCTAGACCGATTAAAACGCTATCAAATCGACAAGGATGCTTCTATTGATCTGCCACTCTCATCCACGTCCGAATTTCGTGATTTAAGTTCCACCATTTCACAACTTATTTCTAACAATAAAAAGGCCTATCAAAGTCAAAAGGAATTTACCGAAAATGCTTCTCACGAGATTCAAACCCCATTGGCACTTCTGAACGGGAAGCTGGACTTACTGATGCAAACTGATTTGACCGAACAGCAAGCAGAACTAATTTCCAACATCTATTCCAGTACCTTGCGAATCTCCCGACTAAATAAAAATCTTCTCTTACTTGCCAAAATTGAAAACAATCAATTTCAAACAGAGGAAGAAATTGACGGAGACAGTACACTTACAAACCTTATTGCTCAGTTTGAGGAATCAATACAAGCGAAAAATCTTCATGTAAAATATTCTTTCCCGAACGAAAAAGTTCTTATCAAGTCCAATAAAACACTTTTAGAAATTCTTCTTTCGAATCTGATTTCGAATGCCATTCGCTACACTCCCGCCAACTCCACCATAACCATAACAGGCACCCAAAATCATTTTGAAATACGAAATCAAGGTGAGCCTTTAAAAAGACCTGAAGTAGTTTTCGAACGCTTTACCAGAGAAGACACAAACTCCAACGGCACAGGCCTTGGCCTCGCTATAGCAAAAAAGATAGTAGAACAACTAGGCTACACGCTTCACTATCGGTATGAAGAAGGTCAGCATATTTTTAAGATAAGCTTTGACCCTAGCTCTGTAACAAATTCTGCAAATTCGTAACAATACTACTGGCTATCTAAACTCATAGCCAAAGCCGCTGAGTTGTGTAAGCAACGTATTCGGAGCATCGGTTGCCGTAGCACGTCCTTCTAGTACTGGGGCTATCGGAGAATGTTTTGATAGGTACTCTTCGATAATGCTATGCAAAGTAAAGCCCAGTCGTTTAGGTTCTGCCACATTCTCTACACGACAAATGGTTGTATCCGGATCACCTTCTCGCTCGCAGGCTACAAAGCTATAGGTTTTGGTTCTATCAAGAGGCTCCCCTTTCACTTTTATCCAGTTAACGCGCTTCCCTGCATCATTCGCAATTGTAAAATTCACTTCCATCCCTTTAAAGCGAACCACCCAACCGCCAAAACGTTTTCCCGGATCTTTTGCAAAAG
>Ga0075163_10001259_pt1 | contig 33770 bp, 30 predicted proteins | sample JI1023141ADNA_FD_71478 | JGI IMG/M metagenome (GOLD analysis project Ga0075163, IMG submission 71478) | Wastewater effluent complex algal communities from Wisconsin, to seasonally profile nutrient transformation and Carbon sequestration -... | ecosystem: Engineered > WWTP > Effluent > Algae...
CCAACATACCTTCAATCATAATTGTATCCAGTCGGTTATAAAAGGTCATTAACAAAACAAGAATGGCAAAAGGCAAACTTTTTTTAAGGATCATTCGGTTAAATGCCCAATCCCAGTTTAGCTTAAACGTGTGAGTTTTGTTTAACACCACCATAAAACAAATCAACCAGGTAAGTACGTAACCAAATGTTTGCGCATAAACAAACTTGAGACTGCTAATTTCTATACCGAACCCATTGTATAGAATAAAAACTACCACGCCTATCTGGATCACCCTGTCTAAAACAGACAGAACACTATCCAACCGGAACAAATGGAGTGCCTGGAGGTTGGAGCGTAAAAAAGCGGTGAAACTTAAAACAAAACTATTTATGCATAAGAGAATGAGAAGGTGCAGATTGTAACCTAAAATAAAAAAACCGACAATTAGCGAGATGACCATGTAGAAACCACCGAGCACAAACTTAAAGCTCATCATTTTACTGAAATGCTTACTAAGCAGGTGATTATTCTGAGCAATGTTTCTGTTATTAAAATTGGTAAGGCCAAAATCGAGGAAAATATTAAGCAGCAACGAGTAATTAAAAATCACGGCGTATTCACCATAACTAATATTCCCAATTTGTCCTTGCACTTTGGGCTCCACAAAAATCGTCCAGAAAGGTTTAATTAAAAGGTTAAGGACAACCAAAATAGCGAGATCGAATATGAACTTTTTCTTCTGCACGTAAAGCGGACAAAGATAGTTTTTTTTATGAGCTTTGCTAATCAAATTTTCATAGATTTGCCCGTGCAAATTGTTGTAAATACAAGGCTTCTGCTTAAAAATAAGTTGGAGGGAATAGGCTGGTTTTCTTATCAGGTACTTAAGCGGATTACGCAAAATAACCCAGATGTACATTTTGTGTTTTTATTTGACAGGCCGTTTGACGAAACGTTTATTTTTTCGGAAAACATCACCCCAATTACCCTATCACCAAAGGCGCGGCATCCTTTTTTATACTATTTCTGGTTTCAAGGACCGGTAAAAAACCTATTAAACAGGATGAAACCCGATTTGTTCTTGTCGCCTGACGGATTTCTGTCAATGGGAGCCACCTGTAAACAGTTACCTGTTATTCACGATATTAATTTTTTACATCATCCAAAGGATCTCAAATGGCTTACCGGAAAGTATTACAATTATTACTTTCCCAAATTTGCAAAAGAAGCCTGCCGAATAGCTACCGTATCAGAGTATAGCAAACAGGATATTGCAAAAAATTACGGTATAAATCCCGAGAGAATCGACGTTGTCTACAATGGCATCAATCCGTTTTTCAAACCCGTTGATGAAGCAACCAAACAAACGATCCGAAAAAAAATTACAGGTGGTAGAGAATACTTTGTGTACGTAGGATCCCTTCATCCCCGTAAAAATATCCCTGCGTTGATACGCGCGTTCAGCCAGTTTAAATTAGAAAGCCGATCGGATGTTAAACTTGTTTTGGCTGGTCCAAATTATTGGGGAATGCAGGATATTTATACCATCATTAACCATTGTGGCGTTAAAGAAGATATTGTATTTACTGGAAGACTACCAGATGAAGAACTGGCACTGGTGCTTGGGAGCGCTTTGGCACTTACATTTATTCCTTACTACGAGGGTTTTGGAATCCCTCTGCTAGAGGCTATGGCCGCAGAGGTCCCCATTATTGCAGGCAACAATACCAGCCTTCCTGAAGTGGCCGGTGACGCGGCCCTGCTTATTAATCAAAACAATACAGACGAAATTAAACAAGCGATGCTTCGTTTATATCAGGACAAAAAATTGCAAAAAGACCTGATTGAAAAGGGGGTCATTCAAAAGCAACGCTTCTCGTGGGACAAAAGCGCTGAATTACTTTGGAAAAGTATATTAAAAACTAATGGCCAATAACCGAGTCCAGGATTTTTTTTGTTACCCCGGAATTTTTTTCAAAATAATGCGATAGGCGCGATTCTATCTTCTTTAGATTTTGTGTATCACCAATAAAATAAAGGATTCCGGCTTCCAGGTCAGTCGAATTCAGCACATTTCTCGCTGCCCCCAAACGTATCAGATCAACAGCCTCGTTGTATTTTTCGTACCCATTGCCATAAAACAATACCGGCTTCAAAAAAACAGAGGGCTCCAAGCAGTTATGAATGCCTGAATTAAAACCACCACCAATGTAGGTGACATTCGCATAATAATAAATTTTAGAAAGCAGGCCAATCGTATCAATAATCAGCACGTTGGCAGCCATGTTATGCTGTTTGTCACTATAAGAAGTGTACGTCATATTGTTTCCCCTTAATGATTGGGTTAGCCGCACTATGTGTTTTTCATCGATATTATGCGGAGCAATAATTAGTTTCAGGTTCTGGTGCTCGAACTTTTGAAAAACACCCACCAACAGTTCCTCATCCTGCGGCCAGGTACTTCCTGCAATAATTACTGTGCTGTTTTTACAAAATTCATCGAAAAAAGAGAGAGGCTTAAAATGATCCCTAATCTCCACCACCCTGTCGAAACGCGTATCACCGCACACTTCAAAATTCGTAATGTGTATCGATCTTAGCAGATCGCCTGAATTTTCATCCTGAATAAACAGTCGGTTAAATGCCAATAAGGAATTCCTGAAGATTTTTCCATACCATTTGAAGAATGGATGATGGGGTTTAAATACTGCTGAAACAAGAAAAGCCGGAATTTTAAGTTCTCTGATCCGAAACAAAAAATTAACCCAGAATTCGTATTTAATGAAAAGGATGGTATCCGGCTTTAAAATTTCAATAAAATCAGCCGCATTTCGTCTGGTATCTAAAGGAAGGTAACAAATAATATCCGCCCCGGGCCAGCGTTTAAACGCTTCGTATCCGCTGGGTGAAAAAAAACTCAAGATAATTTTTTGACCCGGTACTTTGTTTTTTAAGGCCTCAATGAGCGGTCTGCCTTGTTCAAACTCACCGTAAGATGCACAATGCACCCAAACCCTGGTACCAGGTCCCAACGTTGAAACCTGATCTCTTAAATGGGTACCCCATTCCTTACGACCTTCTACCCATTGTCTAGCTTTAGCACTTCTTAGTGCGGCAAGCCTTATAATGACCCCATAACAACGAACCAGAAAGGTGTATAAAAACATGCCTTTAAAAATTAATTGTAATAAAAATCGTTAGGTCGTTTTTTGTAAAGTGGCAGTATCCAGCCCAGTCTAAAACCTGTGAGGCCATCAAAGCGCGGCCTATGATCCGGAAGGCCGGTGTCATAATTTAATTTTCTAATACTGGTGGTAAAGGCTTCATAAAATTCTACGCCCGCATAAAAATTCAGCAACCGGTTTTCGCTTAAAAATAAATAACCCACAAATTGGGTCAGAGAAAAACCCGCACTTAAACGATCGAAACCATGGCTTAAATTTCCTTTAATGGCTGCAATTTTTTGCGCGGCATCGTATAACTTTATTTTGTGTTGCAAGTAGCCAAACCCAATGTTTACCATTAAACCTGAATTGGGATTGTTGCTGGCAAGCTTAAAAACGCGGCCTGCAAAAAGATGAATTCCAATACCCCTTTCCGTTACCCGTACATCCGCCGGATAACCTTCGTTATCGATCATAAAACCATCTGCATTTTTTAGCTGACTGAGTACATCTTCCTTTACATTTCTTCCAAAAAAATAATTGGATTCTATGCCAAACACCCAGTTCTTTTTGGTTTTTATCATAAAAGACCCACCTGCATTTAAGTTTGGGCCAAAACGTTCAGCCAGGTCTTTAAAAGGAACTTGCCCACCGAGGTGGACCCCAACCAGCGGAATGGTTATGGCGGAATCTATCTGCGCCTCCGCAACGCCTATTAAACCTAAAAAAAGCAGCCCGATGATTTTTTTCATAGCAACCTTAAAAATACTTGATATAAACTTAAAAAGCGAAATTATTTTACAAGCGGCGTGGATATTTCAACCCCCGGTAAAAAAGGTATCAAACACCGTTCAATTACTTTGGAACGAGTCTATCCGGTTTTTGTAAGTGGTTATTTTAGTGTTGGGTTTATCACTTTCAACCAAACCGTCTTTTAACCGCACAATTCTATGGGCGTGTAACGCAATGTCTTCTTCGTGCGTAACAAGAATGATGGTATTTCCCTTTTTATGGATCTCTTCAAAAAGACCCATTATTTCAACGGAGGTTTTACTATCAAGGTTTCCTGTTGGCTCATCGGCCAATATAATAGCCGGACTGTTTACCAGCGCCCTTGCAATAGCAACCCGCTGTCTTTGGCCACCACTTAACTCATTCGGCTTATGATTCATTCTATTTCCAAGTCCAACGCTTTCCAGAACTTCAGCGGCACGGGTATCGCGTTGCGTTTTGCTAAAACCAGCGTATACCAAAGGTAGTGCAACATTATCCAACGTGGTAGCCCTTGGCAACAGGTTGAACGTTTGAAAAACAAAACCAATCTCCTTATTTCTAACCCTCGCCAGATCATTATCGCTCATTTGGGCGACAGAAAGGTTATTAAGAATGTACTCACCCGAGGTAGGACTATCCAGGCATCCTAACATATTCATCAGGGTGGATTTGCCGCTCCCCGAGGGGCCCATTAGTGCAACATATTCATTTTTGTAAATGGTTAGGGAAACATCTTTTAGAGCCTCAATAATCTCATCACCAATTTTATATGTTTTCTTTACATGTTTTATTGAAATTATTTCGCCCATTCCCGTAAAATTACTTTATTTAGAAACGATTAAAAAACCATTGGTAACAATTTATGCTGTTAATTAACCCGCAACGGGCTCATGGGCTTTACTAGAAAAATAAAATACTATTTAGTACATCATTTGAATTACAGCAACAAAGCCGCACAGCAATCGCTTGAAAACAAAGTTGTGGAAGTGGATGGTTGTACGGTCGATTATAATTGTTTAATTGACAACGTCTCGGAAATAAAAGTTAATGGCGAGGTAAAACGAAAAAAAAGGGAGCTCGTTTATCTAAAATTTAATAAACCCGCTGGTTTTGAAAGCACTCTTAATAAACACGTAGAAAGTACCCTCGCGGATTTTTTTTCGGAATACACCGACCTTAGTATAGCCGGTCGACTGGATAAACAATCGCAGGGACTTTTGCTGCTTAGTAATGACGGGCAATGGGTGGAACAGCTATGCAATCCGAAATTTGAAAAGGAAAAAAAATACCTGGTAGAATTGGATAAGGACGTTGATGGTGTCTTTCTGAGGGCATTTGAAGCCGGTGTTCAGCTAGGCAATTATTTGACAAAACCTTGCCAATGCTCTCGCATAGAGGAACAATGGATACAGGTTGTTTTGACAGAGGGAAAAAACCGTCAGATCAGACGGATGTGTAAGATTCTTGGACGGCAAGTCGTATCCCTAAAGCGGATTGGTATTGCCACTATTCAACTTGACCATCTGGAAGAAGGTAGGTTTGAAAGAATTGACCCTGAGTCTTTACAATAATTTAACATTTAAATGTTATAACATTTAATGTTATAACATATATTTGTTGTATAAAATCTAAACCAAATAAATCATGAAAAAATTAATTACACCAATTGCTGCGGCGCTATTAACAATGTCGACTGCAACTGCGCAAGTTAACTGGAAAGTTGACGCCTCCCATTCTAAACTAGGTTTCTCGGTAACGCACATGATGGTGAGCGAAACTGAAGGAAAATTTAAAGTATTTGACGGTAATGCCAGCTCAAAAACTGAAATGGACTTCACCGACGCCAAAATTGACTTTACCGCTGATGCTGCTTCCATTAATACCGAAGATGAAAAACGTGACGGCCACTTAAAAAGCCCTGATTTTTTCGATGTTGAAAAATTTCCAAAAATCACCTTTAAAAGCACAAGCATGAAACCAAGCGGTAAAGGAACCACCTCTTACGTTCTTGAAGGTGACCTTACCATGCATGGTATTACCAAAAAAGTTAAATTTACTGCTATTGGCGCATCAAAAACTGTGAAAGATCCTTATGGAAATATTAAAAACGGTTTCAAAGTTTCTGGAACTGTTAACCGTAAAGAATTTGGCTTAAATTGGAACGCTGCGCTGGAAGCTGGTGGCGTTGCAGTGAGTGAAGAAGTGAAAATTGACCTGAACATTGAATTGAACAAAATCTAATACCATTTTAATAGCCTCCGTTCCCTGCTATCTGGGACGGAGGCTTTTTATCTATGTTGCTTGAAGAAGAAATACAGCAAAAAAACTTTAAGTCACCGCATCAAAAACTCGCGGTGAATTTGTTGTATACAACCAACTGGCTATCCAACCACTACGATAGTTTTTTTAGAGGCAAAGACCTTACCACCCAACAATACAACGTACTCCGAATTCTAAGAGGACAATACCCCACTCCCTGCACATTAAAACTAGTAAAGGAGCGGATGCTCGACCGAATGAGTGATGCCTCCCGCATCATCGATAAACTGGTGATGAAGGAGTATGTTATTCGCAATCAGTGCCCTGGAGATCGTCGTAGTGTAAATCTGTTGATTTCCGACAAAGGGCTAGCCGTTTTAAAAGAACTGGATTTTATTGACGATGCCACCAGGGAGATTTTTAAACATCTGCCCAGCGAAAAAATTGAATTATTGAATGAATTATTAGATGCCCTCCGAGGTTAAAGTGTACTAATCAATCACTAATTTCGAATACCCCTGATGTTTACCGTTTACACTGACTTTTATTAGGTATACACCTTTTGGCTTCCCTCTGAGATCAATCACCGATTGCACAAACCTTAATTCCGTTTTATTTATCATCTGATTCAAACAGTCGTATATTTCAATCATTTTGTCATCCGAAAAGTAATTTTGTATCACTACAAACTCACCATTGTTCGGATTCGGGAATATTGTCAGAATCCCTTTTTTATCATTTACATCTTTAATCCCTGTACAGTTTGACACTTCAACCGAAACTGTAACAGATGACGAACAGCCGCCATCAATTCCCGTAACGGTATAGTTTGTACTAACCGTGGGTGAAACACTGGTAGACTGGTTGGTGGAACCGTTATCCCAATAATACGTTGTGGCGCCAGTTGCACTCAAGGAGATGCTTTCCCCCAAACATATAATGGATTTATCGACTGCGACAGATAATGTGGGCGATGGGGTAACACTTACAACTGTTGTGGCCGGGATGTTTGAAGAACAAGCTGCGTCAGTAACGGCGTAATAATTATAAACACCTGCTGATAAAACAGGGGTTACAAAACTACTCCCATTACCAATAACGGGGTTCATCAAGGGGGAAGTGGACCAGTATATATTTCCGGAGCCAGTGGTGTTCGCAAAAAGTGAAACAGAGTTGCCGCTACATATATTACCGATTCCGGTAATTGAAATGATTGGAACCGGACTTACATTTACCACAAAAGAAGTTGTTTCACTGGAACCACAGGTACTATTTGCAACCGCAGAATAGGTGTATGTGCCAACGTTGAGCGCCGGAGTTGCAAAACTAGTTCCGGAGCCCACACTTAAATCCATATTTGACGAGGAATACCAGGTCACTGAATTTGATGAACCTGCCAGAAGCGAAGTGGACTGACCGGCACAAATGTTCTGGGCATTGGGGGGAGTAACATTTACGGGTGCTGCCACGGTTGCACATGGATAACAGCTGGTAGTGGTGGTATAGAGGGCTGTAACATCATTTTGTAGCAAAACCCGTCTATAAATCCTAATATCGTCCAGCTTACCATTAAACCATAAATACGAATCATTCACTCCCACTCCGCCGCCAATCAATAAGTCTTTTAATTGTGCATTTGAATACGACGAACTGCCTATTTGGGAGGCAATGAGTGTTCCGTTTTTGTAGATTTTTCTAAAACCGCCGTTTGCGTTACTAACAACAAACACCCAGTGATCCCAGGTATTTGCGGGCGGAATAGCGCCATTAGGCGAATACAACCTGCCATTGGAATAAATGTTCCCAAAATCCCAATACGTGGAACCAACATAGTAGATATGAATATTAAGGCGGTTATAATCGTCATCCGGGCTCATTAAAAATGCCGACCTGGTAGCGCCCGCCGTAGCAGTAGCCCAAAAAGAAATAGCGAAATTACTATTTGGTACCTGAGAGCTAAAATTAGGTATAACAATATTTTGATTCTGCCCGTTAAAACTATACGCGGAATTTGCCAGCCCGTTTCTGTCATTCACCAACACCGCACCATTTACAACGCCGTTATTGCCATTACCTGAATTATCGTTGGCATTGCCTGAAAAATCGTAACAGGCAATAAGTGCACTATCCAGGGGCGTGGAATTATTCTGGGAAAAAGATTTTAACGTAGCAATCGCCAGAAAAACTAGAAGGGGAACAACCTTAAAACCTATTTTATTTTCCATCGGTATTATAATACGATTAAATTTAGTTAAATAAAAAACTATTCCAAAAAAAACGTTCAGATAGGTATTTCGTCATTCATTTATTTTATTTTTGGGGATAAAAAAAACGGGATTAGCATTCTGATTAAAACGTATGGCAAAAACAACTCAAGTCCAAAAAAAGAACTCCCCTCAACCCAACCAGGATGTATACACACGGGTCGGCAATTTTTTCAAGACTAAAAAATTACTCTTTGTTATTCTGGCCTCAGGCCTTTTCCTCTCGTTGATCAACTTTAACGCCAGGATCAGTGAAGCGCATGACGACTCCCTTTACATTGAAGCAGGATACCGTTATGTTCATGAATTCCCCAATTATTATTACACATCCAATGCTCCCATGTACCCCATGTTTCTGGCTCTGCTAACCATTTTTTTTGGAACAAATCTTATTGTATTTAAGTTATTCTCTGTGTTATTCTTCATTTGTGGGGCGTTTATTTATTACAAAGCGCTCGACAAAAAAGTACCTGAAATTCTAAAATATTTTGTCCTCATTTTTTTATGTGCTAACCACTTACTCATTTATTATTCCAGTCAAACCTTCTCCGAGGCATTTTATATGCTCGTACAGGCTACTTTCTTTTATTTTTTCCTTGACTATAATTGGGGGGCAAGACCATTTACAGGTGACCTTAAGATGGATTACAAAAAATGGCTCATGATTGGTTTTTTGATGATGATTTTGACGCTGGCAAAAAACATTTTGGTATTTGGAGTAGCCGCTATTGTACTTTTTTACGTTTTCAAAAAAGACTACCGAAAAGCCCTGTTTGCAGGAGTTTCTTTTGGCCTTTTTAAAACCCTTTACGAACTCGTTAAGAATATGATCTGGGGAGAATCGGCCATTCAGTACAAATCGCAAATGAGCATTTTGTTGAACAAAGATTCTTACGATGCCAGTAAAGGACAGGAAGACCTTGTTGGTTTTATTGGCAGATTTACAGATAACATTGGCTTGTACCTGGGTAAACGTTTTTACCAGATTCTTGGTTTTATGAGTGAAGATGCCGATAAAGCCTCCTACCTTCTTGCATTTTTAGTATTAGGGTTTACGGTTTACGGATTGTACAGGGCTATTCAGGATAAACAGTACGTAGTTTCCTTTTTGGTATTCTTTTCGGGAGTTATTGCTTTTGGTACTTTTTTTGTGTTACAGGCTAAATGGGATCAGTCGCGCTTTATTATGGTACACATGCCCGCCATTCTGCTCGGCATTTTTTATGGCGTTTACCGGTTGTTTGAAAAAAGCACCATCAACCAGCGGCTATTTGTTGCGGTTTTATTGATAATGACCTGCTCGATGCTTATTTCGACCACCAAAAGAGGTATTAAAAACATCCCGATAGTAACCAAAAACCTGAAAGGAGATATTTATTACGGGTACACGCCAGACTGGGAAAATTATTTAAAGCTCAGTGCCTGGTGCAGCGACAGCCTGCCTAAAAGCGCCCTGGTTGCTTGTCGCAAAGCACCCATGAGTTTTGTTTATGGGAAAGGAAAACATTTTTACCCAATCTATTCCGTAATTGCCAGAGATCCTGCCACCAATCAATCAAATCCAGACAGTGCATTAGCCATTTTCAGGAAGAATAAGGTGACGCACGTGATGATTGCCAGTATCCGGTTAAACCCCAAAGTAAATACCGGGGAAGTGATCAATACCATCCATTTTATTTTAACGCCCATCATGCAAAAATATCCTGAAAAGCTGAAATTGGTAAAAGAAATAGGCACTTCGGAAACAGCAGCGTTATATGAAATAAACTATTAACAATGGATTTTAATTACACCAAAATAAAAATTGGTAACTGGTTATTTAACTACTGCTTCCCACTTTACAACTTCGCTTACTCCCGCTTCAAACGGAAAAACGACGCGTTTGAAATTGCTATTTTGAAGAACGAGCTCCAAGTGGGGGATCATGTACTGGATATTGGCGCCAATATTGGATTTTATAGTAAAATACTATCGGGCATAACGGGTAGCAATGGCAAAGTGTATTGTTTTGAACCCGACCGCGTGAATTTTAAACATCTCGAAAGCAACACCGCGAGCTTGACAAATGTGCTGTTATTTAACAACGCGGTTTCCGATAAAAAGGACATCCTAAAAGTCTACAAATCCAAACTTTTAAATGTTGACCATAGGACTTACCCGGTAAACAATTACGACAGTATTGAAGAAATAAACGCAATTAGTATTGATGATTTGATTACAGATAAAATAATTACGAAGGTTGATTTTATCAAAATTGATATTCAGGGTTACGAATTATTCGCCTTTAAAGGCATGCTCAACTTATTACGTACAAGCAACCATTTGAAAATTGTAACGGAGTTCTGGCCACACGGCTTTAGAAAAGCGGGCAACTCGGCCATCGAATTTTATGACTTCTTTGCGGGCATGGATTACCACTTTTCACTCATTGAAACCGACAAAATTGTTCCGCTGAACCGGGAATATGTGGTTAAAAATAACGATAAGCCTTTTGAGTTCTCGTTTAATGTACTGATCGTAAAAAACTAAATCCTATAAAGGGAGGGCAATGAGGTCGGTGGACCCATTCTTAGGTACATACTTTTTATAATTTTTGGCCGTAATTTCCGCATCCGTCATAGTGTCCATCAACTTATAATTCTGCTTTTTGAAGTAATCCAGGTAAAATTCAAAACCAATTTTCTTTTCGTCCATGACATAAAGCGCTGCCTCAAAAATTATTTTTGGCCGGTATTTCGCAATTGCTTTTTCGGCCCCTTTAAACACCTCGTACTCATGCCCGTCGGTATCAATTTTTATGAAGTCGATCTTCTCCAATTGTTCCCTCTCAACAAAATCGTCGAGACTTATTGAGGGTACTCCACTTGTATCTTTTGGTGTGCCTAAATGTACCGGATGTTCATTCTTATCCCGTTCCCCGTTTACCTTCCAACTGCTGTAAGCCAAAATGTGCGGATTGGCATCTGATTTTTCTGAAACAAAAGAATTAATCACTGTAACATTTTTCGCTATTTCCGGATTTAACGCCAAGTTCTTTTTAAACCGTTCGAGCGCGTAAAACGTTGGTTCAAAAGAAAACACTTTACCCTCAGGCACCAGCTTAGCAAATTGCAAAGTCATTAACCCCACATTGGCCCCGATATCGATGATGGTAAAGTCTTTTTTAATATTTAGAAAAGAATTCTGAACGATGTGTTTTTGAAATTTACCAAAAAGGAAAAGTGATAACTCAATGCCTTCCGCCAGATCCACTTCATAACGAATTCCATCCCTGCTTATCACTCTTTTTTCCCGCCCAACGAAAAGGGTAGTGACTTTATATAAAATTTTAGCGCCGAAAATCTTCGCGCGTGTTATTGGCAACCAGCTATAAAACATTACTTAAATTAAACGTTTACAAATATAATCTAATTATTAATTTGGCCCCTATTCCTTTTTCCAATTACGCCCTGCTTTACAAATAAGCCAGGTCTTATCTTCCCGTTGATTCAAAATGATTATTATCTTTACCAACGCCAAAAAATGAATACACGAAAGAACTATTTTGACGCGATTGCCAGGCAACGTAAAAACAGGGGCATTAGCGCCTATTACTGGAACGAGATCAGCCATTATTGCAACTATTTTTCGCATGAAGACAGTTCGGTATTGGAAATTGGTTGTGGCAATGGTGATTTATTAGCTTCCTTAGCCGGATCCAAAAAAACAGGCATCGATTTAAGTGACGCCTTTATCGACTGGGCGAAGGAAAAACACAAAGATAAAAACATCGATTTTAGGGTGATGGATGCCAATTCGATCACCCTTAGCGGCACTTATGATCTGGTGATCCTAAGCAATCTCATTGGTTTTGTAGACGATATTGAACAGGTATTTGAACAGGTAAGAAAAGTATGCCATCCCAATACAAAAGTAATTGTGCAATACTACAATTCTCTGTGGGAACCTCTTATAAAACTTGTTGAGTTTATTGGACTTAAGAAAAAAACACCGGTTCAAAATTGGCTTAATTCGCGTGACATTAACAACCTGCTTTATGTTTCGGGTTTTGACGTGTACAGGAACACCAAACGCCTGATCTTTCCCTTTTACGTTCCGCTGATCTCTACATTTTTAAACCGTTACCTGGCCAAGTTTCCGCCATTCAGGTTCTTCAGTCTAAATTTATATAGTTTTGCAAAACCTCTGCCCGAAGCGAACCAGGAAAATTATTCGAAAAAATACTCCACCACTATCGTCATTCCTGCACGTAACGAAAGCGGCAACATAGAAAATGCTATTTTGCGGTTACCAAATTTTGGCAAACATACTGAGATTATTTTTATTGAGGGTAATAGCACCGATGATACCTGGCAAAAAATCCAGGAGATCCAGAAGAAATACGCTGGCACGCACGACATTAAAATAGGCCAGCAAAAAGGAAAAGGTAAAGGCGACGCTGTGCGAGAAGGATACCGCATGGCTACCGGAGATATTCTGATGATCCTGGATGCGGATCTTACCGTTCCGCCGGAAGATCTCCCAAAATTTTACAATGCCATTGCGGGAGGAAAAGGCGACTTTATTAATGGCACCCGTTTGGTATACCCAATGGAGAAAGAAGCCATGCGGTTTTTAAATTATCTGGGGAATCATTTTTTCAGTTGGGCGTTTACCTGGTTGTTGGAACAACGTTTCAAAGATACCCTGTGCGGGACAAAAGTAATGTTCCGAAAAGACTACGTTAAACTAATCAAGAACCGCCGTTATTTCGGTGAATTTGATCCGTTTGGCGATTTTGATCTTTTATTTGGTGCACATAAACTTAACTTGAAAATTGTAGAAGTTCCCATCCGCTACAAGGAACGTACCTATGGCGAAACCAACATTTCCCGTTTCAAACATGGCGTTATTCTATTGCGCATGTGTGCCTTCGCCAGCAGGAAGTGTAAGTTCATTTAGATTATTTTTCAAAGTTTATTGAGGACACACCCTCACTTTTTTTTACCTTTCTTTTTAGGGCGGCTCATTTCATCTTTCGCCGCCTCACGCATTAGTAATTGCCAGTTGTCAGTGGTGTCCTCGGTATGTAGTAAGGTTTGACTGTAATCTTCCTTTTTTATCTCAATCACCCGAACAGGTTTGGTTAAAAATGTTTCAATCTGTTTTAAAGTGGCTTTCTCTTCTTCGCTACAAAACGAAACCGCATGTCCTTTATGCGTTCCCCTGCCCGTTCGACCCACGCGGTGCACGTAATTTTCCGGTTCATCCGGTAAATCATAGTTTACAACGTATTCCACTCCCGGTACATCAATGCCTCTTGCACTTACATCTGTGGCGATTAATAGTTTTATTTCGCCGCTTCTGAATTGTTCCATAACCTTCACCCTGTCTTCCTGCCCTTTGCCTCCGTGCATGGTAATACTTTTAATACCAACCCTCTCCAAAGCCGCGAACACGCGCTCGGCACGCACTTTGGTACGCACAAACAACAGGATCTTGCTCTCAGGATGCTCGTTGACTAAACGTTCAAGAAAAAATCGTTTATCATCCATTGCCACAAACATCACCGCATGATCTACATTTTTTGAAACCGGATCCTTCGGTGATATTTGGATTCTTATTGCATTCTTTACCAGGCTATAAGCCAGATCCTTGATCTCTTCGTTGATAGTAGCGGAAAAGAACAGCGTTTGCCTTTTTTGAGGAATGTAGGTCGTCAGTTCTTTAATATCCTTATAAAACCCCATATCCAACATGTGATCCGCTTCGTCCAATATGAGAATTTCAACCGCCCGCAAACGAATGTGTTTCTGACTCACGAGGTCAAAAAGTCTACCCGGGGTTGCAATAATCACGTCAGCCCCCACTTTAAGTTTTGCAATTTGGGGTTCCTGGTCCACCCCACCGTAGATACCAACGGTACGGATATTGGTGTATTTACCAATTTTCTCAAAAACCTCCGTTATCTGCAAAGCTAGTTCGTGCGTAGGTACCATTACCACACATTTTATACCTCCCTCCTCGTCAAATTTTTTACGGGTATTCAGTAAACTGATCACAGGTATAGCAAAAGCGGCGGTTTTACCAGTACCGGTTTGTGCAATAGCTAAAACATCTTCCATTTTCAAAATAGAAGGAATGGCTTTGTATTGAATATCAGTAGGCCTTTTAAAGCCCAGTTCATCCAAACTGTCTTTTATTTCGCGCGCTATGTTGTATTCTGAGAATTTCATAATTAATTTATACAGGGTAAAAATTCTTCCTCGCCCAAGTTTTTAAAGTTAATAAATAAACGCGGAATCATTCCCGGTTAAACAACTGATAAAATTCTGAAAGATCAGGGTTAAAATCTCTTTTTCTATTCCGCTCATAATTGTAAATACACCAACCCAAATCTTTCATAAAAGGCAACCCCACTTCATCATACTCATATTTACCACTCCCAATTTTTCCATTTTTATTAACGTATATAGCACAGGTGACCAAAAACTCAATGTTATTCTTTAGGTCAACTACGTAAGCGCAATCAATTAAAAAACCATAAGCCCTGCCAACTATGTTCATTATTCTAAGAGTGTCCTGGGTTATCCGGGCAACGGCCGATCCATACATCAGGTATTTTTTATATGAATCGTAAAACTGTTTGGGATTATAGTCAGGGAAATCACTTTCGCGTGGGTAACGGCCTAATTGTTTCAATAAAAACGTTCTGTTTTCCTCACTTAAGGGAATTTTCTCAGGTGCCGACCTATAATTGTTGAAGACCAACTTTTTCATCAGTCGATGAAGATCCGCCAGAGGGAGGTAATTGTGGGTGGAGAAATCTTTGGGTCCATTCACCCATCTACCTTTTCCGTTACGGTGAAAAGTACCGGCTGTAGAGGGTTTAAAAGGGTGCTCAAGGTGAAGAGACAATACACTTCCTTTTTGTTTATAAATGGTATCTCCCCCGGAACTCAAAAAGTAGACGGGAGCAGTTCCAGACACTGTATCTCCATAACATTGACCTTCTAAACGGTTAGGCATTTTTATTTTATCAAAACCCAGATCAAACAGTTTTTTGTGGGCATAGTCGTACGAAACAAAATCATACGTGCGGGCAAACGCCTGGTTATCACTCACCAACAACATTTTTTTTAAATAATTTTCAAGTGAGGGATAACCTTTCCCTGAAGTGCTATCCGCCACAATTCGTTTTCTACAGGTAAAAGCGCTATCGGTTATCATGGCGCTACTCTTTTCCAGTCGTGGTAGGTTTAACTCTTCCAGTTTAATTAACGCGAGGATCGACATGGGCAATTTAACAGTACTGGCAGGGTAAACATATTCATTCGCAACACGGAACTGATGATCGGTAAATTGAGGGGCATTTAATGAGTCGCGATTTATTTGGGTATAGAAAACTTGCAATCGGAACGAGGAAGGATTACGCAATACTTTATCATAGTGGGCCAAACAACTATTCAATAAACTATCTAAAAAATATGATTGTGGAAATACAACTGCCGGAAAACAAAAAAACAAGAAGGTGAAGATATAATTACACCTGCTCCTCAGGAGATTGAACAGACATGGAAATTCCTGATTTATCCTCATTCTTCTTGGTTACAAAATAAATGACCAGACCTGTTAATACTGTTAACAGGCCATAAAGCGATTCTGTTGGTTTTTCCCGGACAATGTTAATCAATATCCACAGGATGATGGACAAAAATAACACCGGTGTTAAAGGATAAAAAGGCGTTTTATAAGAAGTTTTCACATGCGGGAGCTTATAACGCAAAATAAAAACCCCAAACACCGTTAAAAAAGTGAACAGGTTAAGCGTAAAACTCACATAAGTGATCAAGGACTGAAAAGAGGACGTTAACACCAAAATTAGAGCAATTAATGATTGAAAAATAATAGCGATATAAGGTACATTATTTTTATTGGCTGTTGCAAACAAACGGAGACCGCTGATATGATGCCCCATACTTTGCATGACGCGTGGCCCTGCAAGAATCATGGCACTGATGGTTGAAATCAAAAGCAGCGCTATGACCAGTCCCATAAATTGCCCGGTACCTTGGCCGAAAATTTTAGCCGCGCTCACATACCCTACTTCAATAACCCCCTTCAATTCGCTAAGAGGCACCGTATAAAGAAATACATAATTGAGCAATGTATAAATAACCATAACAATGAGCGTACCAACGAACAACGCTTTGGGCAGATTTTTCCTGGCATCCTTAATTTCGCCAGAAATATAAGCCGCGGCATTCCAGCCGCTATAAGCGTAGGTCACGTAAATGAGCGAACCCGCAAACGCAGTGGAAAAAATATCTTTAAAAATAGCTGGGTCAGGGCTAAAACTGACACTATGCGCGGGGGTGGAAAAAAGACCAAAGGTGATGAATAACAGAATGCAGATTACCTTTACTAAAGTAAATACCCGCTGAAAGAGACCACCGGCCTTTAAATTAATGGAGTGAATTAGCGTAATTAGCAAAATAACTGAAATCGATAAAAGCGTGCAGTTGACGGCGGGATAAATTTTAGCCACATACTGTGCCAGTGCCACAGAAGCAGCAGCAATAGGCGCCGCAAAACCCACGGTAACACTTACCCAACCACTCAGAAACCCAACAGCCGGATGATACAATTTGGAAAGGTAATTGTACTCTCCCCCACTTTCGGGAAAAGCAGAGCCTATTTCTCCATACGTTAAGGCGCCACATAAGGCCAACACACCACCCATGAGCCAAAGCAATAAAATCGAAAACCCCGATTCTATACCCAACACTTGAAATCCAAGACTGGTAAAGACCCCTGTACCTATCATGTTGGCAATAACAACCGATACCGCGGTATTAAACCCAATTTTATGTTGTGGCATTGAATAAAAAATAATTGTTGTTCCGGGTTCGCATGGTTTTGCCGCTGAGCTAAATTATATGAAAAATAGGTATTTCCAAAATCGATGTATAAATGGTTTTATTTACCTTCCACAATTTTACCTTCTGTTTCGCCTAGATTTCTACCCCAGCGAGCAATCGATTCAACCACGGGTGACAAAGTTTTTCCGAATTCCGTGAGTGAATACTCGACGCGCAAAGGCACTTCCGCAAACACCTCCCGTTTAACAAGTCCATCGTCTTCCAGTTTCTTTAGTTGAATGCTCAACATCTTTTCTGTAATATCGGGGATCTGTTTTTTTAATTCTCCAAAACGCATGGTCTTGTTACGCAGATACCACAACACAACCGTTTTCCATTTACCACCAATGTAATCCATGGTAACATCGAGCGCGCAGTGATACGTCTGCCCTTTCAATTTAATCACATAACTTTTACCTTTAATAATCATGACTAATGTTAAATTTTAGCACTGTCAGTTTTGACAGTTATTGCAAAGGTAAATAACTGTATTTAGTTTTGTTACTATAAAAAATATAGTTATCCATGAAAATAGCAATACTAGGTACAGGGGGTGTAGGTCAGGCCTTCGCCGCGCGGTTAGTTGAACTGGGTCATCAGGTGATGATTGGCACCCGGAATGTTGAAGAAAAAAAAACGGACAAAAAGTTCTTAGAATTTTTATCTGCCCATCCAAAAGTAACGCTGGCGGTATTTTCGGAGGCCGCCGCTTCTGGTGAGATTATTGTGAACGTGGGAAGGGGGGCGCATGTTATCGACATGCTGCATCTTACGGGCGAAAAAAATCTGAACGGGAAGGTACTCATAGATATTTCTAATCCACTGGATTTCAGCAAGGGGATGCCGCCAGGATTAATTCCCGAACTCAGTAATTTTAATTCGTTGGGTGAAGAGATCCAAAAACAATTTCCCTCAGTAAAAGTCGTAAAAACACTTAACACCATGTGGAATGGCCTCATGCTCCATCCAAAACTGATTGGCAATGGCGATCATATAAACTACATTTGCGGCAACGACGCGGACGCTAAAATCAAAGTAATTTCTCTATTAAACGAGTTTGGCTGGTTGAATGAAAACATTCTCGATCTCGGTGACATTACTTCAGCAAGAGCTACGGAAGCCACTCTCCCAATTTGGTTAAGGGTTTATGGCCTAAAGAAAACAGGCGCATTTAATTTCAACATTGTAAGCTAAACAATTTGATACGTTCAAAAAACGATTAACAAGCTGGAGGAATGGGTTGGGTTAATAGTCTAAATCACTTATAGAACAACCATTTTCCCAATTCTCTCCAGCTGGTTTTTTTGCCATACATTAAAATACCGGTACGGTAAATTTTTCCTGCCATCCAGGTAGTCAGAACAAAAGAGGCGTAAAGAATACCTAGTGATAACAGTATTTCCCACATGGGAACACCATTGGTAATGCGTGACATCATCACAATGGGCGAGGTAAAGGGGATAATGGACCCCCAGAAGACGGTGGCGGAATCAGGATCTAAGATGGTTTTTGTAGAAATAAAATAGCCAATCATCAAAGGGATCATTACCGGTGTAATAAACTGCTGGGAATCGGCCTCAGAGTCCACCGCACTGCCAATGGCTGCCATAATGGAACTATAAAACAAGTAGCCCCCAATAAAGTAAAACAGAAAACAAATAAATACTTCAGTAAAATCGATCTTCTGAAGTTTTTTCATGAGGTCAAATAATTCAAGTTTATCATCGAATTTTTCGAGTTTAGAGAGATCGACATTGGTGCCATTCTTCTTCACCATTTCCTGCTGTTCTTCGAACACCTTCAGCTGCGAAGAGGCATCTTTTAAAAAGAGTGCAGACAACGCAGTTGTTAATATAAGCGTGATAACACCCATCACTAAAAACTGTATCGTACCGAGGATGGCCACCCCAATTATTTTGCCGAGCATCAATTCAAAAGGTTTCACTGAAGACACTATCACCTCCACAATTCGATTTGTTTTTTCTTCCATTACGCTCCTGAACACCATCATGCCATACATTAAGATGAACATAAACATTAACGCGCCGGTGATAAATCCAAAAAGTCCAAAGTTGCTCTGTTCCTCTGTTTTTCCTTTATCGTTTACCCTTTCCAGAATAATTTTTACGCTTTGTTTTGAATTGGATATGATGGTAGGATCAATGTCATTCGCTTTCAACTTGTTTTCATAAATGATCCGCTCCATTTGGTCTTTCATAAACGTTTGAAATCCAAAACCGGGCGATTTTTTATAAAACAGTTTGGTGGCTCCCGCACCACCTTCAATAATATTAGGAGAGATCCATAATACACAAGTGTATCCTTTTTCAGAAAATTCCTCAACGGCATTCTCCAGCTTTTGATTAGAAAAAGCGAGGGTGATATAGTCATTGCCTACAAACTTATCTCTAAACAATTTTGATTCATCAATTACCAACACATTTTGTTCGGTTTTTTCAGACTGAGACATTTTAATAAGAAATGCAAGAAACCCCGTAATAAGAAGGGGGGCCAGCAACGTCATAATAATAAACGTTTTATTACTCAGTTTGGATTTTATTTCACGCCCTATGATCAGGAAAATTTTATTCATGGTGGTGTTTTAATAGGTGGATGTTATTCTGTGAAGTTACTCTTTGTGCCTACGATATCGTTACCCTCATTTACTTTGGATATAAAAATATCGTTCATACTGGGCATAAGTTCTGTAAATGAAACCAATTCACAAACGGGTAAAATTGCCTGAAGTAATTGACTGGAACCGATTCCATTCAGAAGACGGATCGTAAAATAATGAATTTCATCTTCGGTATGTTTTTCCAACACCTCTGCCCCTGTCCACAATGCATTGGTAAAACCCATTGCATTTCCTTTAAACGAAATTTTAAAAGTATTGCTTTTATAGGCTTGTCGTATTTCTTTTACCGAACCATCCAGTATCTTTTCTGACTTGTTTATAAGCGCAATGTTGTCGCACAACTCTTCCACACTTCCCATGTTGTGGGTCGAAAAAATAACTGTCGCACCATTCCTTCTCAGTTCCAGGATCTCATTCTTAATTAACTGCGCGTTGATCGGATCAAAGCCACTAAAAGGTTCGTCCAGAATCAATAATTCGGGTTGGTGAATTACCGTAACAATGAACTGCACTTTTTGCTGCATACCTTTACTCAGTTCTTCAATCTTCTTTTTCCACCAGCCTTGCATTTCGAACTTTTCGAACCATATCATCAGCCGTTTCTTTGCTTCCGTTTTGCTCAACCCTTTTAATCTGGCCAAATAAAGCACCTGATCACCCACCGTCATTTTTTTATACAACCCGCGCTCTTCTGGTAAATAACCAATCCGCTCAACGTGTTTTGGTTCTAACCGTTCACCTTTAAAAATAACTTCGCCACTATCCGGTCCCGTAATCTGATTTATAATACGGATAAGCGAGGTTTTTCCAGCGCCATTTGGTCCGAGCAAACCAAACACGGACTGTTCGGGTACACGCAATGAAACGTTATTTAACGCGACGTGATTGCTGTAACGCTTCGTCACATTATTAATTTGAAGAATGTCTGTCATTTTTTGAATAAGTTCAAATTTAAAAGAAATTAATACACCGAATAAAAAATATTACACGAACGGAAAAGTCAATCCTTGTCGGTTACCCCACCGCTCACTACAAACTTCATTGCATCTGCGGCATTACCATCCAGGGGCCGAATGTTTTCTTTTGGTACAATTATGAGTTTACCCGACAAAGAATAAGAAAAAGGTAAATAAACAGCAACTTTGTCAGTAATATTAAAGTCGCTAAGGTCCTCCTGTGTTACAAAGCCGATTTCTTCTATTTTGGCATCCGCGTTCGTTAATACCAATACGGGCTTATTGAATTTCTTCTTGTTGCCCACAAAGGCGTTGGTAAAATCCTTTACCGGCGAATAAATATGTCTTATAAATGGTGCATGCTCCAATTTATTTTCCAGATAACTGAATACATTTTTAAACACGTAACTGGAAGCCAAAAGCCCCAGAAGGGCAATAAATCCAATGGTACCCATAAGACCGAGTAATGTGTTCAGGAATGCATTTTCATCAAATCCGATAAACGAAAAAAGTCCGGCAAAAAAATCGAATAGTTTAAAAAAAACGAAAAAAGTGATGATCAGTGGTATGAAAAGCAGGAGTCCCTGAAGAAAAAAACTTAAAAATCGTTTCATGGGTTTATGAGTCGGTTGGGTCAAAATTACTTGAAATTAAGAACATTCAGCAGCTATTTCCGATTAAATATTTAGCCAATTCGATTATGTGGGTTAAAACAACAAGAATTTACAACGATTTGTTCATCCAGGTAATAAGTACTGATTTATTTTAATATCTTCCCTACATGAAAAAACTAGCTCTTTTTTTAGCATTTCTTGCACTTATTACCAGTTGTGGGGTTCAAAAAAGAAAATACCAAAAAGGGTATTACGTCAATTGGAATAAATCCGGATCCCACAATCAAAAACACACCGTCACCGAAAGAAATCAAAAACCAAACACGGTTGAAAGCCCTTCGGTAACTATTAACGAAAGTGTTTCCCCTCAATCGGATCTGGAAGAACTTTACGCCTCGGCGGAATCAAGTGCCGATTATATACAGCTAAAACTCGCCCGTTCAACAGTCAAAGATGAACCTTGTGATGAGATGTTTTTTAACGACGGATCAGACTTAAAGGTAAAAGTGATTGAGATCACCGCCGATGAAATAAAATACCACAAATGCGACATGCCTGATGGTCCGTTATACGTCGCCAAAAAAAGCAATGTATTTCTCATAAAATACTCCAACGGAACGAGAGAAACATTCAGTAAAACGGCAGCCCAAACGTCATCGAATGCTCAATCATCAAAAAAAAGTAATTATACCGGCCCTAAAAGAACACACCCCATGGCTGTGGCTTCTTTGGTGATGGGCATCCTATCCATTATACCCTATGTAACCATTCTCACTGCTATTTTGGCAATAGTGTTTGGAAACATCGCAATAAGACAAATAAATGCTGATCCCGATCATTATAAGGGCGAAGGCCTTGCAAAAGGGGGGAAAACAATCGGTATTGTATTTCTGTCGCTAATAGGGTTAGCCCTTTTGCTTTTACTTTTGCTGATACTTATTTTTATTTAAACCAGCGCATGTTTTAAAATTCCGCTACTGTTTCTTATCGTTTCTGAAAAAATAAATATCATCATCCGTATTATTTTTCCTGTTGCTGCTTAAATAACCCGTTTTACCTCCCGGCAAAACAAATATTCCAAAATCGTCAAACTGGCTATTCATATAACTGCCGGCGTTCCGGGCCTTTTCAAATTGGCCGGGTTGCGGTTGTTTAGAATAAAAAATATCCAAACCTCCCATACCGGGAAGTCCATCACTCGAAAAATAAAGAACTCCTTCCCCATTAATGTGAGGAAACACTTCATTACCGCTGGTATTTATAGTTGGTCCAAGATTTTTGGGTTCTCCCCATTCACCCTCTTTCCATTCGCAAACAAAAATATCTTTTTCGCCCAGCGAGCCGTTTTGATTACTTACAAAATAAAGTTGTGTTCCATCTTTACTTAGCGAAGGATGCATAAAATCATATCGGTGGTTGTTATGTCTGAAGGGCTTTATTTCAGTTGGCCCGGTCATGTTGGCCGTATAGAGTTGAAAGCGGTAAAACGGATCTCTGGTTTTAATTCCCATGTCTTTTGAATAAACTGCCATGCTGAAATAAATAGTAGTTCCATCTGGCGAAAAACAAAATTGCCCGTTTACATTTCTTGCCTGAAACTCCTTAAACATTACATTTGAAGAGAAATTAACACTATCGGCCATGTAGGATGAGCTAATGTTGATCAGCCTTTCGTCGGTAAGTGCGGTAAAACCGCGTATGTTCTTTAATGGATCGGAAAGATAAAACAGTCTTTCTTTCAGAACTACCGGACAATACTCATGCGCCCCGGTGTTTACACCATTCACTTCGGTAACCCTACACAGTGCCGAATCTACGAAAAAAGAACCTGGATTCATGTAAGCTACTGCCCAAGAAGATACTGTTGGGTCTTTACTTTTCGATAGCATCATCAATACTTTGGCTGCATCTTCCTTACGGTAATTCGCCAGGAGACACCTGCAATAATCCAGCATATCCTTATCACTTGCCTCTCCACTTTCAATTGCTCCCGGCCAATAATCGATGGCCATACCCGGATTATTTAATTTACCATAACAAATAGCCGCCTGGCGACTGGCGTAATAATCCCTTGGGTGTTTTTTCAGGTATTTCTCATAATAGGGAATCGCATTTTTGTAGGATTGTTTTATATAGAACTTATCGGCCTTTAACAGCGTTCTACTGAATTTTTGCGGATACACCGCTGAGTAAAGTGGAACAAAGAAGAGAAGAAACAGAAACAGTTTTTTGGCCATTTGGTTTTAAATTTAAAAGAGGGCCTGGTTCCTATATAGTTTCAGGCTCTCACCACTGCACAAAAGTACTATTCGTTTTTTATAAAACGCGCATGATAGCTGTTGATTTTATCAGCTATTTTAATGAAATAGGTCCCATTAGACAGTTGAGAAACAGGTATTGGATTCATAAACAGGGTTTTCATGACCACCCGGCCCGAAAGATCGGTAATTTCTATTACCCCCTCCTTTTTAAACTTGTCCACATCAGATAAATACAAGGAGGTCTGACATGGATTTGGGTAGATGTTTAACCGCTGGTTGCCGGTGTTCGGCTGAATGCCTACAGAAGCATTTGTGTACGTAATGACTTTTACAACAGAATCCTTTTTACAACCCAAGGTAACCACATGGCTCACAGTAAAGGTACCCGAGGTTAAATACGAATGTGTTGGCGAGGCCACGGTTGATGTTGAACCATCGCCAAAATACCACTTATTGGTAAGGCCATTAGAAACAGTGGTGAACTGAAAGTCATTACCTGTAAGTGAATGGGTAAACCCCGCCCATGGCAGGTTTTTGCCCATGTTCCAAACCGGTAAACTATCGTGTACGATGTTATGAGCCGTTTGTTGCAAGAAAGTTAGGGTATTTGCGGACAAGCCGGGGTTATAGGTATTAGACAGAACACTTCTTTGAAAAAGTGTTTCGTAAAACACGCAAGCTGCTAAATAAGAACCCTCTAAAGACGGGTGACTCTGATCCGGGCTATACAATTCAAGGGTTGGACTTGCTGCGATGGAAGAGCGAAAAGCTTCCCCGACCGGAGCCATAATTCTTAACGTAGTATCGGCAAATTTTTTATACCATTGTCTGAGACGGTTTTGCATACCCAGATAAGTGCAGAGTGGCGGAAAGAACTGACAATTAAACTGATCTCCATTTTTACGGCCCCAGGTTTCGTAAAATACGGTATGGGTGCAATTACTATTATCACGGACCACACTGTCTAATTGAATGGCATACGGTAATGTTTCAGAAATTACTTGTTGATCGGGAAAGGAAGGTTCCTGGCTTTGAGCCTGCAAGATCACGTAATCCCAGGCCCGGGATTTAATTTTAGCGATGCTGACCGCGTCGTTAAAATGATTTTTAAACGTGTAGCCCCCAATTGTGTTTGCGTCATACAGCATTGTATCACCATTAGCCAGCGTCACATTGTAGATCAGCATGGGTAAGTCGTTTACATACGTGTAACTGTTTCCAAGGAAAAGGACACTGGCTTTTTTCTTAAAATTGTTTTGTGAAAAAACTGTAAAAGACAGTAAACAAAGGACAGAGATCAATTTATTCATTCGTCAAACTTAAAAATATAAAAGAATATCTTAACAGATTATTTAGTGAATAAATTAAAAGACTGAGCGAAACCCCGATTTCATTGATTAAGAGAGGATTCTCTTAATTGTTTTAAAAATAACGGACAGATCGGTAAGCACACCTGATTCCGCTATGTATTTTTTGTTCAGCGCCAGTTTAGCGGGCATTATTTCGTGGATATACGTACGTTCCGGATCAATGGATTTTGCCAACAGATCATTTTCGCTAAAGTACTGAAGCGAGGCATAATCCGTAATTCCAGGTTTAACATCCAGTACTCTTTTCTGTTCCTCATTATAAAGATCCACATATTTCCTCACTTCCGGACGAGGCCCCACCAAGCTCATGCTACCCCACAAAACGTTTAGCAGTTGGGGCAATTCATCCAGTTTATATTTGCGCAGGTAATAGCCAATTGGTGTAATTCTGGGATCCCGGCCACCAACGGTTAACAGACCCTGTTTTTCGGCGTCCACAAACATGGTTCGATACTTAAAAAGGCGAAAGTCTTTATTGTTTTTTCCCACACGCACTTGCCTGTAGAAAACGCCTCCGCGGGAAGTCAGCGCAACAGCTAATCCAATAATGAACAGAAAAGGAAATAGGACAATAAGACCTGCCAAAGCAAAAAATATATCCATCAGGCGTTTTAGCATAACACCTTGTTTACCGCTTCAACCAGCACATTAACCACGGTGTGGACCTGTTCATCCGTCATGTCATAAAATACCGGCAGGCTGATTTCTCTTTGAAAGTTATCAAGAGTAGTTTTATAATTGGAAACATCGTAACCCTTGTTTTTGTAAAAACTCATGGCCGGCACCGGAATAAAATGCACATTCACGCTCACATCCTTATTAAAAATTTCCTGCATGATAGCATCCCGCTGCACTTCGGTAATTCCGTGAACGCGTAACGGGTATAAATGGAAACAGCTTGTTTTTGTGTCTGTTTCAAAAACGGGAAGCTGGAACCGGGTATCGTTCGCAAGTAAACTTGAATATAAATCAACCAGGTGTTTACGTTTTACCAGTGTGTCATTTTCATAACGATCCAGTTCTACCAAACCAATGGCAGCGGTTAAATCGGTCATGTTACACTTATAACCAGCCTCTACAATGTCGTACTTCCAGTTGCCTTTTTGTGTTTTGGCGAGGGCATCCTTATCCTGTCCATGAAGTGTAGTTACACACAGCTTTTTATATATTGTTTCATTATCAAACGGTGCGGGTAAATTCAGGGCAACCGCACCACCCTCTGCTGTAGTAAGATTTTTTACCGCGTGAAACGAAAAAACAGTGATATCCGTTAAAGACCCGGTTTTTTTTCCGTTCATAGAAGCGCCAAACGAGTGCGCCGCATCACTGAGTACCAAAACACGTCCCAGTTTTTGTTGCAATTCGTTCGCAGCTACAAATTTTTGTTTTTGCCGTTCGAGCACATCATGGATTTCCGGATAATCGCAAGGCATACCTCCAAAATCAACCGGCATAATTACTTTCGTTTTTTCGGTAATCGCTTTTTCCACCTCCCCAGGGTCTATGTTAAAATCATCCGCTTTTACATCCACAAAAACAGGTTTTGCTCCACAATGAATAACTACATTGGCAGTGGCCGAATAGGTATAAGCGGGCAAAATCACTTCATCCCCCTCACCAACGCCAAACCAACGGAGCAACACCTCCAGTCCGGCAGTCGCCGAATTTAAACAAAGGGTATTTTTATTTCCACAGTACTCGGTAATTTTTTTCTCAAACAATTTGGTGCGAGGGCCGGTTGTAATCCAACCACTTTTAAGGGCCGCTACGACCTCATCACAAATTTTTTGATCAATACGCGGGGGCGAAAATGGAATCATATATTAATAGATATTTACCTGAGTCGCTCCATAACCAAAGTCCTTGTAAGACGCGTCATGAAAAGTGACTCCGCTCGTTGTTTTTAAAATAGAAATAATTTCCTGTTTCAGACGCCCATTACCAACACCATGAATAAAAATAAGTTTCTTCATGCCTTTATTAATAGCGGCATCCAGCTCATCCGTAAAACGCTCCAACTGAATATTCAGCATTTCAAAATTACTCATTCCGTTTGTTTTATCCACTAACTCCTCAATGTGCAGATCCACCGTTTTTTCGAGTGATTTCAGATATTCCTTGTTGGACTTAGAGCTTCGGGATTGTGATTTAAACTCTTTAATACTTTTAAGCCTTGCCATATCCACCAGGCTTAATTCAGTTTCTACCCGTGTTAAGTTGGCAAAATCATCTTTTAACAAAAAGGCGTGAACCGGAAACTTGAATTCGTCGTGTTTTATTGTGGATGAATCCTGTAAAATTTTTGGGGTGATATGCAACACTTCCGCAATAGGAGTTTGCGCTTTAAAAAAAGAGTTTTTAAATAAGAGGCACTCCACTTTGTGATAAAAATATTCTTTAAAGAATTGAATTTTCACCTGCCGGAGCAATACTTTCTGATAGGCCCCGGCTTCCCCGTGCTTAATTGTTTGAAAATACTCCTCATCCTTTATCGAATACGAATACAGAATATTGAAGGAGGAGGCATTAAACAGGTACAGTTTATAGTCATTAATTAAGGAAGGGAAATCATGATCGGGTTCAATTACAAAATAAATGGCGTCGGTTAAGTGGGCGTCAGGATTCAATTCGATGTTATCTGTGTCTTTATCAAGAATCAGCTCGGTATGAATTGGCACCAATTGATTGGTTAAGAACGGAATTTCGAAACCATCCTGCATTTCGACAAAAACGGTATTCTTATCTTTTATCCTTGAGACAACTCCTTCTCCAACTTCGTTTAAAAACCTTACCTTATCCCCTATTCTGAGTTTCATGCGCCTCCGGGATTAAAGCAGTTTTAATTCCAGCGAAAATTTAAACGGAGTTGTGGTAACACATATCAATTCCGCATCACCAATATTATCGGGGATGTCGGTTTGCTGGGGGTTTCCATCCACCCTAAGGTTAAAGGTGAGGTCACCGGGTTTCGAGGTGAGCGGGTCTTTATGCAATAAAATGTGTTTTTTAGCCGGTACCGGTTCCACCGAATCTTCATAGATGATTGGATATACTAATTCAAGGTTGATATCTGAAACCTTGCAACCATTTACTGTTACCTTTTCAAATATTACGCCCTTACATTTATGGAGGGAAAACGCCTTTCCTTTTTCTGAATCAAATTCTAATTTCATAGTAATATTTTAAACCAAAATTAACAAAAGAAATTGATTTGATCTTCACCTATTTATGTTGGCAACTTGTTTAAAATAGTTAATTAAACCCATGAACATACGCGCCGCTTGTTTTGACATCATGAAGCGAGATACCGTTGTGGTTTTTTACCAGGTTCCGGATTCTTTTCACGGTGTAGGTATTATTGGAAACGTCGAGCACAATCATTTTTAAACTCCGAAAATTATCCAGTTCGGAAGCCGTTAAATTAAAACTGTTGCCTATCACTAAACAGGTAATTGCGGCGGGATTGATGTCAGGAAAATACCCGGGTTTATTTAGCAGCAGCAAACGGTAATGACGCGCATCTACGAAATTGATCTCCGGCGAAAGATGCGGTTCGGGATTATTAAGTCCTGTGAAGTGAGGTTTGATATGGTAATTAAATTCCGACGCATCTAACTTATTGATGTAAACCCGTTCTTTATTTTTTACGGCAAGTGTATTCCCACCCTTTACGGCATAAAGTGCTACCAGAGATTTGTTTTTAGACAAAAACGAAAACACCAACGCGGTAAGCTGCCAGCAAATAAGCAAAAGAAAAGCGTTTCTTAAAGACCTAACGGATCTGTACTTCAGGCTGATGGAAAAAAACAAAATGAGGAACGTTAAGAAAACAGCGTCTGTAATTCCAAAATCAATGGAATCGACAAATCCATACACCGGGGAATTGAATAAATTGATAAACCAAGTAAGAATAGACATCAATAAATTCAGGAAAAGCGCTACCGGGGTAACTTTAGCAACTACCAGTAGCGATAACAACAACATGACAAAAGTTGCCGGTATAACCACAACATTGCAAACAAAGAACCAGATCGGGAACTGTTTGAAATAATAAAGTGTAAATGGAAGTGTACTGATAGTAGCCGCAAAAGAGGCCGCCGTTGTTTGCCAAACCGCATTAATAATTTTATTCTCTGGTTTCAGCAACTCTGCCAAACCCGGTTGAAAACAAATTAAGCCCACCAATGCAAAATAGCTCAGCAAAAAACCAACATCCACCAAATAAAACGGATTATAACTGAGTAGTATAAACGCCGAAACCAACAATACGTTTAGTTGATTGGACACCCCACCTCTAAAATAAATTTTACCTATCCCCAACAGCGTAAACATGATTACGGCTCTCAGTATTGGCGCTGAAAAACCGGTAACAAGAGCAAAACCCCATAATAAAAAGGTGGTTAATAAAAAACGGGTGAGCTTGTACCTTCTTTTTTTATCCATAAGATCAAACAAAAAAGACAACACCAGATAGATGAGACCTGTATGGAGTCCGGATACCGAAAGAACATGAAGTGTACCCGAATGTGAAAAAGAAAGCACGATCGATTTATCAATTTCATCATCGTACCCAGTTAACAAAGCGCTGCAAACAGCATAGGTGTCGCTTGTAAGCGGGCTGTTTTTTAAGCGGTGCAATAAAATTTGTTTACATACCAACCCTGTTCGCCAAAAATAATTCAACACCTTCTTATCCTCACCCAGCGACACAAAAGCGGTTGGCTCAACAAACAGCGTATGATCTACCTGTTTATTTGCCAGATAATTTTTGTAATCAAATTCCATCGGATTTTTTGGCGCTGGTACTTCCAAAAATGCTGACCTGATAAGGAGCAGACTCCCTACTTTTATAAAACTGTCTTTTTCTGATCTTTTAAAATAAACCAGGCAATTCCCGTTTACGTTCTTAAATACTTTACCGACTTTTACTTTTAAAACCCGAACAGAACATTTGATGAATTTTTGTTTGGAAACAGGTACCTCGTCAATCACAACAGCACTCGTTACTAACGAATCTTTGGCGATAACGTGGCCATAAAACTGCTCCTGGTTTGACTGGTCGGAAAGATGGACCAGATTGATCCCGTAAATAAACAGGAAAACATCTATGACCAGCAATACGGCTTTTTTTTGTTTTGTGCCACCCCAAAACAAGAGGAAGGAAGCCGCCAAAAATAAAACCGCGAGGATGGGCCATGTAACAACTGTTGGTCGTGCAAAAATGCCAAGAAGAATTCCAAGAATAAAGGGTAAAATAATACGAAGGAAAGGAATGGTTCTAAGTACGTTCACAGGTCAGGGATTTAGTACGGGTGTGAATGGGATAAATATATCACTTTTTACGCAAAGATATACCCTCCAAATAAAAAAGCCCGCCTGTTGTTACAAGCGAGCTTCTTATATTGAATGATTGACTACTCGATAATCAGTTTTCTCGACATTTTAGTGCCATTCACCGAAACGTTTACAAAATAAATACCTTTTGGCAAAGTATCCTCTTTATTGATTTGAAGATTGTGTTGCCCGGCTTCAAAATTAGCATCGGCGGTAGAGAGTATTTCTTTACCTAAAACATCTACTACATTTACTTTTACCGTGGAGGCCTCGCTGAGTGTAAACTGTAGGTTTGCAGCCCCGGAAGTAGGATTTGGGTACATTTTTAAACCTAAACGATTCGTAAGTTCGTTAATGCCCACAATACCCGTAAGATTAATTGCGTCGAGGAAGAAGTTGTTACCTAGTCCCTGATCGCCTTCCGTAAACCTGAAACGAATCATGACATGCGGAGAAGTATTAAAGGCATACCAATTTGGATAATCTGTGGTTACGTTCACCACTTTCCAATCGGCTGGACTTTGCGGTACATAAGGTGTGGATGTTGTGCCACCTCCCGTTTCAGAGGCCATCGTAGCGGCGGTCTTTGTCACCACATCGGTCCAGGAGCCACCGCAATCGCTCGAAAATTGAACTTTAAACACATCGTTGTGTGTGGAGTTTTTACGGGCGTAGGAATACGCAAACGTAAAGATCGTGTTTGGGTCGTTGGATAAGTTAACCATTGGCATATCCAAAATATCGGTGTTGCCACCTGCGGAATTAGCTCCGGCGATGTAATACGAGTTTAACGCATCGTATGCGGCCATACTGGTTTGTGCCCAGCCTACGTTTTCATCATTGTACACCATCCAGCCGGCTGGAAGCCCGTTTTCAAAACTTTCGCTATAAATGCCAAGAATAGAGGCGGTGGCATCCAATACTGTGACTGATTTTACAATGGAACTGCTGCCCTGTGCATTGGTGCAGGTAAGTGTTACGTTGCTGGTACCAATGGTATTAAAAACGATCGGTGTAATGCTGCTTGTAGGGGAAGTCACAACGCCACCATTATTCGCTGACCAGAGTCTTGAAGTGGTGCCATTATAGGAGTAATCTTTAAACGTTAAACTGCCACCCACACAAATGGTGTAGGAGTTGGTGGTGGTCATAAAATCTGCCACTGGCGCACAAATACCTGCACCGCTTATGTCAGTGGAATTAACGCCAAGGTTATACGCAGTAATCAAATTGCTCCGGCCACTGATAGCTGATTCTAAAGAGGTTCTCATGGCTGTGGTTTGATCCTGTGTGAAATTTCTGGCGCAGGTGGAGTAATCCATAATATTTTCCACATTCTGGTAATAAGGATTTACATTCATGCTGCAAACAATGGCGGTGTTTGTGGTACTTACCGGGCAGGCGTTATAATTTCCTTTAGTTACAGGGGTATCCGCAATTCCGTCGTCGCCACACACAGCGCCTGGATTGTTGGTATTACCGAAGGTATGGCTCAGATTTAACCAATGACCAATTTCGTGGGTGAGCGCCCTTGCCTGGTAACCGCCCGATGAAGGAAGTAACGTGTTGTAGGTAAACACGATCGCATCGTGCGCGTTACCTGTAGGCCAGGTACCCGGTTTGTAAGTGTAACCGGCTACACCACCACCCGATACGGCCCCTGAGGGAACGATAAAGGAAACGATGTAGATATTCAGATAGCGGGTAGGGTCCCACGTGTAGGTCCAATAAGAACTGTTGGCACCAGCTGTTCCCTGGTACCAGGTGGTTTTAGGATCGATGTGACGAACGATCCCGTTGATACAGTTACCGGCAGGATCTTTCTTTGCCAGCATAAATTTAATATCTGAATCGATGTAAAGGGATTTAAACGGTGTGAAAATCTGGTTGGTATCGCTGCCTTCCCTGGCAAAGTCGCGATTTACCTGATCTAACGCCGCGATGCATTGCGCGTCGGTAATATTTTCTGCTCCCCCCTGATGTAATATGTGAAACACAACCGGTACCGTATATTCCAGAGCGGTCGTTTTATTAGCGCTTCTGTTTTCACGCGCTTCGCGCAAAACATTTTGAAATTGCGCCTGTAACGCATCGTAGTTAACTTTTGCAGCGGGATCTTCGGCAAAGTGTTCTTCCATGGCGGCGTAGGTATTACATGGGTGCAACCTTTCCGTTTGGGCGAACCCAAAATTAAACCCCGTTAAAAGTAGCCCGAGGCCTATTGTAGATAATTGATTTTTCATGTTGTTCTATTTATTCTGTTTTTTGATTGTTATTTTTTTGTGTTTAATTGATTCATTGCCATCATGTCTTTCATTGTTTTTTGCATGCCATCAACGCTGCCATCCAGAAAAATCACATTTCCTTTTCCTTCCTGAGCAAAGTTCTTTACCGCTTCTGTCCACATGCTAAAGAGAATCAAAGAGGAATCCAGATTCGCTTCATTCATTTCACGTGCGGCGCCCGCCATCCCTTTTGCCACCTCTTGCCTGAATAAGGCAATGCCCTCCCCTTTCAAACGGGCGGCATCTTTTTCAGCTTGCGCCGAAATCTTGATAAAATTACCTTCGGCTTCAGCAGCTTTTGTGCGGGTAATCAATAAAGCCTGCCCTTCATTTTCAGCGGCTGATTTCAAGTTGTTGCTGGCCACCACTTTGGCCATGGAGCGCATCACCTCTTCATCAAACGTGATATCATTCAACTGAAGATCAATTAAATGATATCCCCAATGCTCAAGCGTAGCGTCTAATTGATCTTTCACCGCTTCCACAATTTCGCGACGTAAAATAAGAACCTCCGATTGTTTTTTTGTAGCCACAAACGCGCGCACCGAACCTTCTACCGAACGCACCAGCGCCTGCATGAAGTTACGCTCGTCAATGAATTTAAAGGCCACATTTTTAATGGTTTCCTCATCGCTGTTAATCACAGAATACAATAACATGGCCGTAAAATTTACATTTGCCTGGTCGATGGTTACAGCCTGAAAACCCAATTCAGAACTTCTGTTTTGAACGGAGATTTTTTTGAACACTTTTTCTATGAAAGGGATCTTAAAATTCAAGCCCGGCCGCAAAATTCTGCTAAACTTCCCAAAGATGGTAGTAATGGCTATTGTTCCTTGTTGAACAGTGACAAAAGACAGAAATAACGTAAAAATAACCAGCAAGGTTATAATAATTGGTCCTATTGGGAGCATAAGTTTTATATTTGTTTAAAGATACAAAATTTAATCATCATTTCAAAACCGGACG
>Ga0075163_10001260_pt1 | contig 33759 bp, 26 predicted proteins | sample JI1023141ADNA_FD_71478 | JGI IMG/M metagenome (GOLD analysis project Ga0075163, IMG submission 71478) | Wastewater effluent complex algal communities from Wisconsin, to seasonally profile nutrient transformation and Carbon sequestration -... | ecosystem: Engineered > WWTP > Effluent > Algae...
AGGCGCGGGTTACGAGTTGCGTCTCCATTGGCGAGGTTTTCCTGCCGATGCATGATCCGCGCGTGAACCAACTCACTCATGCGTCCTTCGATCCGCACAGTAGGCAGCCTAGCTACAAGCACTGCGCGGTGATGATCAGGGCGGGTTCGGCTGGATGAAGTGAGATCAGGCTATTTGGGCGACACCATCTTGCGGACGTGGTCGGCGATCCGACGGCCGATCACGCGATTCGTCTCGGCGGAGTAGTGACTCTCGGCGAACAATATCTTGTCGGGGGCGACGCAGCGCTCGCCCGGCATGTCAGCGGCGATCCAATCCATTGTGTCGATGAAGTCGTACTCCTTGGATGCGAAGTGGTCGAGAAAGGGCTTGTAGATCAACTCGCGCCCCTCGCGCTTACGCGCAAAGTCCTTGCGACCGGGAAGCCACAAAATCAGCGGACGCGCGCCGGTGGATTTCACATCGGCGACGAAGCGGTCGAAGACTCGGCAGTTGATGGGAAACACTGGATGCTTGGGGTCATTGACATCGTCTTCCCCGAGCGGAACTTGCTTGAGGATGTGGACGTTCTTCCGAGATAGCACGATGTTCAAATTTCGTCGCAGCCGGATAGAGGCATCGCTCCAAAGCTCGGCGAGTTCGTCACCGGCCTTGCTTTTGATCACCGTGAGCAGCGGCGTGGGAGGGACGGGATGGAAGAGAAGATCAAGCTTTGAGAGTTCTCGCAGGCGTTTGCCAGGATGGGCGAGGAGTTCGCGGTAGGCGTCGGCATCGGGCAGGGGATTGGGGTTGAGAGCAAGATTGCCGGTGGTGTCGAGCGAGGCGTAAGGGATGCCCATGACGCTGGGGGCCTCGCTCGGATCAGCGAGGCGGAACGGGTAGTAGGCATTCACGGACCGGCGGATGTCATTCGACATGCAGCCGAGGATGACCACATCGGTTTCAAATGCGCGTCCTTCGTGCAGGTAGCGGAGCAGTGCCTGCGTCATGCCATAGCCGCCGACGCCGAAACTGAGAAACTCCACCCCGCCTGCCTGCTCCGCGTAGTGGGGCCAGGTTTCATCGTTGGAGACCTCATTGCAGTGCGTGAATGAGTCGCCAAAGCAGAGCGCGCGTACGACGTTGGGTGGCTTGCTGGTCGAGTATTCGCGGTTGGCACGGATGCCCTGCATGTTGGCCTTGCTTTTGCTGTTCGACGAGGATGCTCCCGGAATGATGGTCCATCCCAGCTCCCGGCTTTGCCTCACATACTCTCCCTCACCTGCGATGATTGCCTCTGCCGCCTTGGCCTGAACCTCGGTCAAAGCAAAAGGGTCGCGATCTCCCGTGATGACTCGCAGGTAAGTCCAGCACACCGCCTTGCTGCACAGGTAAGAGATTCCAAAGCAAAGTGTGACTGCGGCGAGAACAAACAGGGATCGCCGTGGCTGCTCGCATGCAGAGCAAACCACTCGCCAGATTCCCACTACACCGGAGACGATGAGCGCCAGGAACAGCAGCCGCACGGGCCTCCGCAGCATCGTGGGAATCTGTGGGAAAAACCAAAAGGCAATCATGCCGACCGTCCAAGCGATCAACAGGGTGCGAAAGGAAAATCGCCAAAGCAAAGCGCCAGCCGCCGAGATGGTGAGTCTTCGGTCGCCCCGCGACCCGCTGTGCTAGAACAGGGTGTAGATGAACGGCGCTGCAGCAGTGGAGGATAGAACGAGAAGTGCGGCGAGAAGCAGCATCACAATGACGAGAGGCAGGAGCCAGAATTTCTTGTTCTGCTTCAGGAAGCCCATGAACTCTGCGATGAGGCTGCCCTGCTTCTGCTGGGAGGCTTTCTCAAATTCGTCTTGGGGAGCGGACATGGTCTTCGGTCGGTTCGGGATTCTAGAATTGGCTGAAGTACTGCGATGCCAGCGGCGGCGGCGGCGCGTCGATCCAATGACTAGCTGCGCTCCGTTTCCATTTCAAGTTCAGCGGATCGCGGCCGATGAGACGCATGAACAGGCCCATGGGAGCGAAGAGGCCGAAGAACAGGAGCATGAACATGAAATTGGCCATCACGATGCCGACGCATGCGGCGAGGAAGTACCAGATCGGGTAGAGCAGCCTCGCGATTGGAGCGATGAGCAGACAAATGAGGCCGATTGCCGCGCCGATGCCGCCGAGCATGAGGAAGAAGTGCGCGTCAGGCAGGGCGTGCGTCTTGATCCACTTGGCGAGGAAAAAGACGATGGCGATGCATGGGAAGCCGATGATAAGGGACAAGGCGAACTTGCGGAGTTCCACCGAGTCGGGCTTCCAGTTGATTTCTTTGAAGGGGTTGATCATGGGGCGGAACGCTTTGAAATTTGAGATGTGAGATTTGAAATCGCAGAAGGCTAATCAAGCTGGAAGCTGGCGACGTACTTTGCCTTCTCGGCTTCGGTGAGCGGCTTCTGGGCGGCTTTGCGCATCACGAAATTCTCGACGACGAGGACATCCATGTCGGTGGCTTGCAGGCAGCGGAAGGCGTCGCTGGGGGTGCAGACGATGGGCTCGCCGCGGATGTTGAAGCTGGTGTTGATCATGACGCCGCAGCCGGTCTGCTTTTTGAACTCGCGCATAAGGCGGTAGAAGCGGCCATGGCGGCGCTCGTCGATGGTCTGCATGCGTGCCGACATATCGACATGCGTGATGGCGGGCAGCGTGGAGCGCGCGACGTTCACGCGCTTGCGCAGGTCGGGATCCTTCATGGCGGCCTGCTCTTCAGGGCTGAGCTGGCGCTGGAGTTCCTTCTTCACGTCGGCGACGACGAGCATGTAAGGGCTGTCGCCGTTGTGGTCGAAGTAGTCGCTCACTTCCTCGCGCAACACGACCGGTGCGAAGGGACGGAACGACTCGCGGAACTTGATGCGCAAGTTCATCTGCGTCTGCATCGCCGGGCTGCGCGGATCGCCGATGATGCTGCGGCTGCCGAGCGCGCGCGGGCCGAACTCCATGCGCCCGGCAAACCAGCCGATGACTTTTTCGCTCGCGGCTTCCTTCGCGACGACTTCGAGGAGCTTCGCTTCGTCTTCGATGAACTCATAAACCGCGCCGACCTTGTCGAGTTCGGCTCGTACTTCGGCGTTGCTGAACTTCGGTCCGAGAAGCGAGCCTTTGCACGAGTCGCCGGGATCAGCTTTGCGCTCGTTGTTGAGAAGATTGTAGTGAACAAAGAGCGCGGCACCCAGCGCGCCACCAGCGTCACCGGCGGCAGGCTGGACGAAGACGTTCTTGAAGATGCCGGAGCGGATGAGCTTGCCGTTGGCGACGCAATTCAACGCGACACCGCCTGCCATGCAGAGATTCTCGCAGCCTGTGAGCTGGCGCGCATAGCGGGCCATGGCGAGCACGGCTTTCTCGGTCACGACTTGGATGGAGGCCGCCATGTCCATCTCCCGCTGGGTGATCGGCGTCTCAGGATTGCGCGCGGGTCCGCCAAAGAGCGCGGCAAACTTGTTATTGGTCATGCGCAGTCCGGCGCAGTAGCTAAAGTAGCTCATGTCCATCGCCAGCGAGCCGTCTTCCTTGAGGTCGATGAGCTTGTCGAGGATGACGTCGGCGTACTTCGGCTGACCGTAGGGCGCGAGGCCCATGAGCTTGTACTCGCCGCTGTTCACCTTGAAACCGCAGTAGTAGGTGATGGCGCTGTAGAGCAGGCCGAGCGAGTGCGGGAAGTGCATCGTCTTCAGCAACCGCATTTTGTTGCCCTCGCCGATGCCGATGGTCGCTGTGTCCCACTCGCCCACGCCGTCGATGGTGAGGATGGCGGCCTTGTCAAAGGGGCTCGGATAGTAGGCGCTGGCCGCGTGGCTTTCGTGATGGCCGGTGAAGACGACGCGCTTCTTGTAGCGGCCATCGAGCGCCTTCCGGATCTCGCGCGGCAGATGCAGCTTCGTCTTGAGCCACAGAGGCATGGCCATCATGAAGCTCTGCAATCCGACCGGCACAAAGGCGAGGTAGGTCTCGATCAGGCGGTCGAACTTCTGCAGCGGCTTGTCATAGAAGGCGACGTAATCGAGGTTCTCGATCTCGATGCCAGCCTCCTTGAGGCAGTAGTGAGCCGCGTTTGTCGGAAAGTGGTAATCGTGCTTGATGCGCGTGAAGCGTTCTTCTTGCGCGGCGGCGACGGTGTCACCGTCCCTGACGAGGGCGGCGGCGCTGTCATGGTAATAGGCTGAGAGTCCGAGGATGGTGGCCATGTGAGAGGCGGTAGATAAGAAGACTTGGGGGGCTGTGCAACAGTCGGGTTTTGGATGTAGCTTTCTTTTCTGGTCAGCAGGTTAAAGCCGACGAGGCGCTTTGGCGAAGGGGGCGGCGAATTCCCAGTTGATGTGACTCATACAATGCGAATTCGCAACAAGGCGATCTATCTTGAGATCTCCTCTATGAGGCGGCAAAAAGCTGATCTAGGGATTCGAGAATGGCGTGGTGTTTTGATCGGGGATGCTTGAGGAGCGAAGCGTATAGGCGATGGATACTATGGGAGAATTGTTCGATAACGAGCGGGCCGGGCAAGATGCCGATAAGGATCAAAACAGTCTTCTTCAAGGCTAATCGCGCGAACCTGAGCGCACGCTTGTCCGCGAACACGAGCCAGCCCGGCGCGAGAAGCCCCAGTATCCGAATGGGCCGACGAAGACCGTTCGGAATGGACGAGAAGATCAAAAGTACCCCCAGCCAGAAGACGTTCACTCCAATCACGCGGATGCTAGTGCTGCGCGGCGTTTCAGTGGAACCTGAGCGGGTTGGTGTCAGGGTGGCGGGCATTGGGCGATTGGTCGGGGCAGGAGCGTGCTGATCAGTTCTTGGTGGACGCGACGGGGAGTTCCAGCGCCGTGATGACTTCTTGCGCGAGTTCCTTGTTGATCGCGGGCTTGTAGTGCTTGTTCACGAAGAGGCTGCTCTCTTCCTTCAACTCGTTGGGATGCCGCTTCACCAGCGGATCGAGAAAGTCGATGTGCGGGAGTTTGGACGTGTTCAGGTAATCGATGAGGTTCGCATACACGCGCGGGCGGTTCTTGGAGAAGTCGAACACATCCTGTGGGCCGGGGATGATGACGAAAAGCACCTTGCGACCATCGGCGATCACTTGCTTGGCGAAGACGTCCAACATCACGCACACGGCTTGGAATCCGGGGCTGTCCTTCTCCCAGATGTCATCGCCATACGGATCACGCGGGAGCCAGGACCGAACCCAGTTCCCGGCCTGCCAGCGGTAGTCGAAAAGCGCGTCGAGGTTCCGGTCCAATTCGTGCGTGTTATAAATGAAGGTGAACGTGCGTGAGATGGCACCACCGCGCTCCTGACGGCCGCTCCAGGTGAGGTAATCCAGTTTGAGCAGCTTCGGCAGTTCCTCAGCCTCGTTGTCGTTGATCCGTTGCAATTGCTCGATCGTCTGGCAAGGATTGGGTTCGATGGAGAACTTGCCGTTGGTGAGCTTGGCGAACGGCTTGGTCATCGGACAACCCGAATCTTTGTTTAGGAAGGGTCGGAAGCAATTGACCGTGCGCTGCGCGTCATTGGTCATGAAGCCGACGACGACATGCTTGCCTCCAAACTTGGACGCTTGCTCGCGGTAGCGTAGATACGCCTGAGTGAGACAGCCGCCCGGGATGCCAAAGTTCAGCCACTCGCTCCCGGGCATGAGTTTCTCGGCCTGCGCGGGATAGCTCTCGTCGTTGCCGACCGCGACGCCGAAAGTGAACGAGTCTCCCATGCAAAGGGAGCGTTTGGTTTCGTCGGCAGCCTGGAGCGGATAGTCGTGCAGCGCGCGGATGGCTTGGGAGTTGGTCTTGTAGTTCTCGTGTTGAAGAGAGGCACGCGGCGTCCAGCCGAGGACGGGATCAAACCCCGTGATGCCTTCCCCGCGAATCGTGCGCTGCAATTCGTGTCGCGTTGCAGCCGTGAGCAGAGTGCTGCCACGCAGCCCCATGCGGTCATCGCGCTGGCTCATCGCCACATTAAAGAGGTGGCAGATCAGTGACAGGACGACAAAATAAAAGCCACCGAGAACCAGGATGAAGGCGATCTTCCGTCCGGTGAAGTGAGTCTTGCGAATCGTCCGCAGCGCGACCACCACCAGCCAGGCGATGGCGGCCAGCCACAACACCCGCAGTGGCCAGCGCGCCGCATTCGGCATGTCTCGAAAAAACACCACCACGCCCAGCACGAACAACACTGCGATCCCGACACGGAGCGTGGAGTTGCCGAGGATGCTCTTGCGCGGCGCGGAGAGAGTCTGGGCCGACGAGGTGGAGGGAGGTTGGATCAAGCAGGGGACGAAGGTAGGAATTCTCGCGGGAGGCGCAACCGCATTTCCGTTCCTGGCGGTCCCTTACCGGGAGCGCATTACTCTCCCGCATCCGCCGCGCGCCAGAGATACCAGGCTGCCAGCGTGCGGTGTGGCTGCCAGCGTTCGGCGTGGGCGCGGAGTTCCTTTGGTCTTGGCATCTCGTCGAGCTTCGTGGCAATGCGGAAACCATTCCGTACACCGAAATCGTCGCTGGGAAACACATCGCCACGGCCGAGCGTGAAGATGAGCAGCATCTCCACCGTCCAGCGCCCCACGCCGCGCACGGCGGTGAGGCGCTCGATGAGTTCGTCGTCGCTCAGCTTTATCGCCTTCGCCCGCGACGGCACCAACCCTGACCTCGTCTTGTCCGCGATGTCGCGGATGGCGAGGATCTTTCCAGCCGAGAAGCCCGAGCCGCGCAACAGCTCGTCGCTCGTTTCGAGCACGTGCTCCGGTTTCGGAAAGCGCACTCCGGGAAACAGCGCCTTGAACCTGCGCAGGATCGACTCCGCCGCCTTCGCATGAAGCTGCTGATGCGCCACCGCGCTGACCAGCGCCTCATAAGGCGAGCGCCGCGACTCGGGCACCAGAGCACACGGTCCGTGAGCACGGATGAGCTGACGCATGAGCGCGCAGCGCTTGCTCAGCAGCTTCTCGGCTTCGGCGTGGATCGAGTTTCGATTCATGCAGCGGAGTCTATGCAGGCACTTTTGCCGGGCATCTACTTTGATTTGCCCAGCACCCGTCAGGAGTTAATCTCCGGCCCACTTTTCCGCCATGATCCATCCTGTACTCAGTCTCCTCAAAGAAAGCCGCCATCCCATGAAGATCGACCTGATCGGTGTGGCCGGATCGGGCATGAGTGGGCTGGCTTCGCTGCTGATCGGACTCGGGCACAAGGTCAGCGGCTCGGACAAGGTGACCACGCTGGAGACGGAGCGGCTGCAAAAGATAGGCCTCCAATTTTTCAGCCCGCACTGTGAGCGCGAGGTGGAGGACTGCGACATGGTCATCTACTCCTCGGCGATCAAGCCGGGCAATGTGGCGTATGAGGCGGCATTCAAAGAAGGCATTCCGCTCGTGCGGCGCGCGGAGGCGCTGGCGGCGGTGATGGCAAACAAGAAAGGCGTCGTGGTGGCGGGCACGCACGGCAAGACGACGACCTCGGCGATCACCGCGCATGTCTTGCGGCAGGGTGGACTGAAGCCTTCGCACTACGTTGGCGCAGAGATTCCGATCCTTGGCACGAACGCGCACTGGGACACCGACGGCGAGCTTTTCGTGGTCGAGGGCGATGAGAGCGATGGCACGCTGGTGAATTTCCATCCGCAGCACTCGATCATCCTGAACATCGAGCCCGAGCATCTCGACTTCTACGCCGACCTCGACGCGATCAAGGTCGTCTTCCGTCAGCTCCTGAGCCAAACGCCCGGCTATTGGGTTTACTGCGCGGAGGATCCGGTGGCACGCGAGGTTTGTGCCAGTCACGCGAACGCCGTCCGCTACGGTTGGAGCCGCGACATGGATTTCTCGGCAAATATCACCGCCATGCGGCCCGACCAGTCGGACTTCGAGGTCTTTGCGGGCAAGGAAAAGCTTGGCGACGCCACGCTCGGCATTCCGGGGAAGCACAACGTGTCCAACGCACTCGCGGCCATCGCGCTCGCCACGCGGCTGGGCGTGAGCTTCGACTCCATCAAGCATGCGCTGCAGAGCTTCCGCGGGGCGCGGCGGCGTTTTGAGATTCGCCACATGGGCGAGCGCTTCAAGGTCATTGACGACTACGGCCATCATCCGAGCGAGGTGGCCGCGACGCTGGCGACTGCTGAGGGCCTGAAGCCGAAGCGCATCCTTTGTCTCTTCCAGCCGCATCGCTACTCGCGCACGCAGCTCTTGAAGAAGGAGTTCGGCGCGGCCTTCGGCAATGTGGACGAGCTATTTGTCACCGACATCTATCCCGCGAGTGAGAAGCCGCTGCCGGGCGTGAGTGGCGAGACTATCCTCAATGAAGTGCGTGCACAGTCGGCGGTGAAGTGCCACTCGACGCCGACGATGCAGCAGGCGCGGGACATCGTCGGCAATGCCATGCGGCCCGGCGATCTGCTCATCACGCTCGGTGCCGGGAACGTCCACGAGGTCGGCACCTGCATCGCGCGTGATCTGAAAGTGGCCGAGGAGCTGTGGGCCATCATCGAGCGCAACGGCGGCGGCGTGGTGAAGCTTTACGAGCCGATGAACGTCCACACGACGTTCCGCATCGGCGGCCCCGCGCAGTATTGGATCGAGCCGCGCACGGAGAGCGGCTTTGCCGAGATCGTCCGCTTCCTCCGTAGCTCAGCGATCCCGATCCGCGTGATCGGCCGTGGCTCGAACCTCCTCGTCAAAGACGGCGGCATTCGCGGGGCCGTGATTCATCCGGCGAAGGGCAAACTCGAAGACGTGAAGGCCGAGGGCAATCGACTCATCGTCGGTGTGGGCGCGCGCTTGAAGAAGATCGCCAGCGCTGCGCGTGCGGCGGGCATCGGTGGGTTCGAGTGGATGGAAGGCATCCCGGGAAATCTCGGCGGAGCGATTCGCATGAACGCTGGAGCGATGGGCACGCAGACCTTCGATCAAATCGTCAGCGTCCGTTTCATCGACATCGACGGCACCATCAAAGAGAAATCGCTTGCCGACATCACCGCGCACTATCGGAACGTGCCCGAGTTTGAGGAGCGCTTCGTCGTCGGTGCCACGCTCGAAGGCAAGCCCGCGCCGCTCGAAGAGATCGACGCCAAGCTTGAGGCCTCGCACGGCAAGCGTCGTGAGTCCCAGCCCATCGGAGCCAGCGCCGGCTGCGTTTTCAAAAATCCGCTGCCGCATCAGGCCGGGAAGCTCGTTGATGAACTGAAGCTCAAAGGCACCCGCGTTGGCAAAGCCGTCGTTTCTCTGGCACACGGGAATTTTATCGTCAACGAAGGCCAAGCCACCGCACGAGAAGTTCTTGATCTCATCGATGACATCAAGGAAACCGCTCAGCGCGAGCGCGGCATCCAGCTCGATCTCGAAGTGAAGGTCATCGGCGAGGATCACCCAATGGCTCTCTAGTTCGAGATGGCCCGGCGGAGGTGCCCCTTGTTCGAGGGCATTTCATCTTGCAGGCTCCGGCAACCGTCTCCATAATCCGCCCCCCTCCCATGTTAGAGAAAGTGAAAGCAGCAGTTGTTGGCGCGAGCGGATATTCCGGCATGGAACTGCTGCGTCTGCTGCTTCAGCACCCGCAGGTGGAAATCGTGGCGGTCACCTCGCGGGCGCTCGCGGGCAAGAGTCTCTCGGCGGAGTTTCCGAGATTCCGCAGCATCGGGAATGCCGACACACTTCAGTTTACCACCCCGGATGCCCAGGCGATCAGAGATACGGGTGCGCAGATCGCCTTCCTCGCGCTGCCGCATGGCGTCTCGGCTGAGTTCGCGAAGCCGCTGCTCGATCTTGGATTGAAGGTGATCGACCTCAGCGCCGACTTCCGGCTGCACGACCCTGCGATCTACAAGGAGTTTTACGCGCACGAGCATCCGGCACCGGAGCTTTTGAAGGAGTCCGTCTATGCGCTTCCGGAGATTCGCGCGGAGGAGATCAAGGCGGCGCGGCTCATTGCGTGCCCGGGTTGCTATCCGACGAGCATCTTGTTGCCGCTGATCCCGCTGCTGCGCGGTGGGCTTCTCAAGGACGATCCCATCGCCGTGTCGAGCATGAGCGGTGCCAGTGGTGCGGGACGAAAGGAGAGCGTGCCGCTTCTTTTCTGCGAGGTCACGGGCAGCGTGCGCAGCTACAGCGTTCCGATGCATCGGCATCTCAGCGAGATTAGCCAGGAGCTGCATCTTGCGGCCGGGCATCGCGTGCCGATCAGTTTTGTGCCTCACCTCGTTCCGACGCACTCGGGCATCTGCACGACCATTTTCGCCACGCTGAGGCAGGGATTTGAGATCGAACATGTGGAGCGGGCCCTGCAACAGGCGTATGTCGGCAAGCCTTTCGTGCGTCTCCTCGGTCGCGACAAGAGCCCAGACACAAAGAATGTCGTAGGGACCAATTTCTGCGACATCGGCTGGTCCGATGACGAGCGCGCGGACCGTCTCATCCTGATGAGCGCGGAGGATAACATTGGCAAAGGCGCGGCCGGGCAGGCCGTGCAAAACATGAACCTAGTGTGTGGTTTTGCCGAGACGGCGGGATTGCTCGGAGTTTGAGAGGAGACAGAGAGATGACGGACGAAGATTGCATGAGAATCCCCTTCAAGAAGATCGAAGGTGGTGTGACCGCCCCCAAGGGTTTCCGCGCTGGGGCGATTGCGTGCGGCATCAAGAATCCAAAGATCGAGCGTCTAGACTTGGCTCTCATTGTTTCCGATTCACCGACGGTCACCGACGGCCTTTTCACCACGAATCAGGTCAAGGCCGCGCCAGTGCGCCTCTCGATGCAGCATCTTCGTGGGAGCGACATCCGCGCCATCATCGCCAATAGCGGCAATGCGAACGCATGCACAGGCGTGCGCGGCATCCAAGATGCAAAGGCAATGGCGCGCGCGACGGCCGAGGCGCTCGGCGTGGGCATGAGGCAGGTGCTCGTCGGCTCGACGGGCATCATTGGCATGAACATGCCCATCGAGCGCATCACGACCAAGATCGAGGGCCTCGTCGGCAAACTCAGTGCAAAGGGCTCCGACGACGCCTCTCGCGCCATCATGACGAGCGACACGAAACCGAAGACCTACGCAATCGAAGTGCCGTGCAAAGGCGGCAGCTTCCGTGTCGGCGGCATCGCCAAGGGCGCGGGCATGATCTGCCCGAACATGGCCACGATGCTTTGCTTCATGACGACAGACGCCAAGATCGGAAAGGCCGAGATGAACAAGGCCATCCGTTACGCCACCGACATGTCGTTCAATCGCATCACCATTGATGGCGACACAAGCACGAACGACACCGTCATCGTCATGAGCAACGGCCAGGCTACCATGCCGACGATCAAGAAAGGCTCCGAGGAAGCCGAGTTGTTCCGCTCTGCCCTGCACAAGGTCATGCTCGAACTGGCGAAGATGATGGTCGGCGACGGCGAGCGTGTGACGAAGTTTGTCGAGATCCGCGTCCGCAACGCCCGCACGCAGGCGGACGCCCGCAAGGCAGCGGAGGCTGTGGCCAAGTCGTTGCTCGTCAAATGCTCCTGGCACGGCAGCGATCCAAACTGGGGCCGCGTCATTCACGCCGTCGGCTATTCCGGCGCACGCATCCGCGAGGAACTCATCGACATCTACTTCGGCGGCCTGCTTGCCTGCAAGGGTGGACTCGTGAGCAAGACACCCGTCGCTGAGCTGGAGAAAGTGGTGAAGCAGCCCAAGTTTGCCGTCACCATCGACCTCAATCTCGGCAGCGCCGACTATGACGTCTATACGACCGACCTCTCAGAGGAGTATGTGGACTTCAACGCCGCCGAGTACTCTGCTGCGGTGCATTCCAAGCGACAGAAGGGCCTTGCCTGAAGGCAGGCTTTGAATTCTGAGTTTCGGAATTCAAATCCACCCTTGTCTTCCCTTCATACTTTGTTTCCAATCTCGGTCCCATTTCGTTCTCTCATTTTCCTTCCATGTCTCTCGACAGCTCGACTACCAAAGCCGCCACGCTCATCGAAGCCCTGCCTTACATGCAGAGCTTCCGGGGCTGCACGTTTCTCATCAAGGTCGGCGGCAGCGCGATGGAGGATGCTGCGTTGGTTGACCGGTTCCTGCGCGATGTCGTGTTCCTCGAAGCCGTCGGCATCAATCCCGTGATCGTTCACGGCGGTGGCAAGGCCATCTCGAAGGCGATGACCGACGCGGGCTTGCAGGCACGATTTGTAAACGGGATGCGCGTGACTGACGAGGAGACGATCAAGATCGTCGAGGATACGCTCGCGCGTGTGATCAATCCGGAGATCGTCTCCAAGATCAACGCATTCGGTGGCAAGGCCGTTGGTGTGCCGGGCACGGAGGTCTTTGCAGGCGAGAAGATGAAGGGAGAACTCGGCTGGGTGGGCGAGGTGACGGATTGCAGGCTCGGTTTGATCCAAGCTGCCGTGGCAGGCGAGTTTGTGCCGGTTGTGTCTCCCGTCGCGCGCGAGGTGGCCTCGGGGCGCACGCTCAATGTGAATGCCGACCTAGCAGCGTGCGCGCTGGCCACTCGGCTGAAGGCGACCAAGCTGATCTTCCTCAGCGACGTGCTCGGCGTCATGCGCGATCCAAAGGACGACAGCACGCTCATTCCGAGCCTTGACCCGAGCGGCATCGAGAAGCTCAAGGCCGAAGGCATCATCAGTGGCGGCATGATTCCGAAGGTGGACTCCGCGCTCGAATCGCTGCGCGGCGGCGTCGGCAAGGTGCATCTCATCGACGGACGCATTCCGCACGCGCTGATCCTGGAAATTTTCACCGATGTCGGCATCGGCACCGAGATTCATTTATGAGCACGCACGACGAACAAGGGGCATGGATGGAACGCTATGTCATGCCAAACTATGGCCGCTATCAAGTGTGGCCCGTGCGTGGAGCTGGCACCCAAGTGTGGGATCGTGACGGCAAGCAGTATCTCGACTTCGCTGGCGGCGTGGCCGTGTGCCCGCTAGGTCATTGTCATCCGAACATTGTGGAAGCGATCACGCGGCAGGCATCGACGCTCATCCACGTTTCAAACTGGTATTGCATCGACAAGCAGGCCGAGCTGGCGCGCGTGCTCGTCGAGGATGTCGTCGGCATCCCTGGCAAATGTTTCTTCTGCAACAGCGGCGCAGAGGCGAACGAAGGCATCATCAAGCTCGCGCGCAAATACGGCCAGCAGACGGGGGGGCGCTTCGAGATCATCACCTTCTCCGGTTCCTTCCACGGTCGCACGTTCGGTGCCATGACAGCCACGGCGCAGGAAAAGATCCACGGCGGCTTCGGTCCGCTCGTGCCGGGTTTTGTCTATGTTCCGTTCAATGATGTCGAGGCACTCAAGAAAGCGGTGAACAAGAACACCGTCGCGATTTTGCTGGAGCCCATTCAAGGCGAGAGCGGAGTGAATCCAGCGACGTCCGAGTTTCTCCGAGCGGCTGCGGATCTGTGCAAGAAAAACGACATGCTTTTGCTGCTCGACGAGGTGCAATGCGGCTTCGGAAGGGCAGGGGAGATGTCCGGCTGGCGTGCGATCATTCCCGGTGATGAAATCAAGCCCGACGCCATCAGTTGGGCCAAGGCCATCGGCAGCGGCTATCCGCTCGGCGCGTTCTGGGTGCGCGATCGCGAGATTTCAGATTCCAAATCTCAAATCTCAAATCTAGCCAACCTCCTCGGCCCTGGCACGCACGGCACCACTTACGGGGGCTCGCCTCTCGCTTGCGCGGTCGGCCTGGCCACCATCGGCACCATTCTGGATCAAAAACTCTGCGCCAACAGCCGCGACATCGGCGCATGGATCGCTGACCAAGCCCGCGCCTGGAACAGCCCTGTCATCAAGACCATCCGCCAGTTCGGCCTGTTCATCGGGTTTGAGCTCGATGAGGCCCGCCTGCAAAGCAACGAGTCGGTCAAGGCCAGCGGGAGGCCCGCGTCCATTCATGTGGCGCGCTTGCTGCTCGACGCTGGACTCATGACTGTGCCCGCCGGCCCTGCCGTCGTGCGTTGGTTGCCTCCCTTGAACATCACCCAAGCCGACGCCGCCGAGGCGCTTCGCATCATGAAAACCGTCCTGGAGAATTTGAAATGAAAAACCTGCTTTCCATTGAAGAACTCACCGCCAAGGAGATCGAGAAGATCGTCTCGCTCGCGGGCGAATTGAAAAAGAACCGCGCCAAGTCGCCGCAAGTGCTCGCCGGCCAGTTTTGGGCGCTCATCTTCAACAAGTCATCCACGCGCACCCGCGTCAGCTTTGAGGTTGGCATTCGCGAGCTTGGCGGCAGCCCGATGTTCATGTCCGGCACCGACATGCAACTCGGCCGGGGCGAGCCCGCGAAGGACACTGCTCGTGTCATGGGCCGCATGGTTCACGGAGCCGTCATCCGCACCTATGCGCAGAGTGATGTGGCCGAGTTTGCCAAATTCAGCGGCATCCCCACGATCAACGCGCTCACCGACGAAGAGCACCCCTGCCAGATTCTCGCCGACCTGCTCACCATCCGTCAGCGCCTCGGCGGCTGGAGCGGGAAGCGCATCTGCTTTCTTGGCGATGGCGACTGCAATGTGGCCCGCTCGTGGATCTGGGCCGCTGCAAAACTCGGCTTCGAACTCGTCATCGGCGCGCCAAAGGCCTTCCAGCCCGATACGGCATTCATGAAGCGCGTGCGCACCAAGCACGTCCGCATCGAGGAGAATCCCTTGAAGGCCGTTGCCGGATGCGATGTCGTCTATACCGACGTCTGGGTCAGCATGGGCAAGGAGGACGAGTCCACCGCGCGCATCAAGGTGCTCGCACCCTATCAGATCGACGAGGCGCTGATCGCCGCCGCGAAGAAGAAGGCCATCGTGATGCACTGCCTGCCTGCTTATCGTGGCAAGGAGATCACCAACGACGTCATGGAAGAACACGCCGGCGTCATCTTCGACCAGGCTGAGAACCGTCTCCATGCGCAGAAGGCTGCCATCGTGAGGATGGTGGGTGGTTGAGATTCGGAACTGGCAATCACAGACCTGAAATCCGAAGTTTGAATCCCGACTCTACATCCCCACTCGGCGTGTTCGACTCAGGCGTCGGCGGACTGACTGTCGTGCGCGCGTTGCGCGAGCTGCTCCCGAACGAGTCCATCATCTACCTCGGTGACACCGCGCGCGTGCCATATGGATCGAAGTCGCCCGACACGATCCGTCGCTTTGCCGTGGAGGACGCGCAGTTTCTCATCGCGCGTGGCGTGAAAGCCGTGATCGTCGCGTGCAACACGGCCACCGCCCACGCGCTGCCGCTTCTGGAGGCTACGTTTCGGCTGCCCATCATCGGCGTGCTCGAGCCAGGCGTCGAGGCCACGCTCGCCGATCCAAACTGCCAGCGCGTCGGCATCATCGGCACCGCCGGCACGATCCGAAGCTGTGCCTACCAGCACCGGCTTGCCATGCGCAGGCCTGACTTGCAGATCCACGCCGCCGCCACGCCCTTGCTCGCTCCCTTCGTCGAGGAAGGCTGGGTCGATCAGCCGTCCACGAAGATGGTTCTGCGCGAGTACTTGAAGCCGCTCATCGAGAAAGGCATCGACACCCTCGTTCTCGGCTGCACGCACTACCCGCTCCTCGTGCCCGCGCTGCGTCGCGTGCTCGGCCGCAAGGTGCGCCTCGTCGATTCGGCCTCGACATGCGCCGCGCATGTGAAGACCCGGCTGGAGGAGATGAACCTTCTGCGCACCACCAAGTCGAAACCGACTCTTGAGGTCCACCTCACCGACCTCTCCGAGCAGTTCGAGACTCTCGCCCGGCAGTTCCTCAACGCTGACTTCGGCAAGGTGAAGAAGGCCAGCCTGACCTGAGACGCCGCCATTTCTGGTTCCAGTCCATTCGGCGGAGAGGGTGCATTCTTGAATCAGAGAATCGATCAAGCTAGAGCTAACCACGGTCCGGCACCGGCAGACTAATTTCGTCGAAGTGAGCGGGCACGGCAGGCTCGGTGGCGCGGATGGCGACGACGATAGTCAATGTTTGCCGTCGAAGTACTCGATTCCCCCACGTTCCTCGAAGACGAGTTGGCTCCAAATCGGGCGAGAACTCCCTTCATTCCCTCTTGCCCTGGTCACCCGAGGCGGGTTAAATGCAAACGTTCGCAGCAGGCTCTCCGTCCATCTCCCGATGCACAAACCTTACGACGTCTTCGTCAGTTACTCTCGGCATGATCAGGATCGTGTCCGGCCGTGGGTGACTCGGCTTTGCGACGGGGGCGTGGAGGCCTTCTTCGACACAGAGAGCCTGGTGGGTGGCAGCGAGTGGCGCGAGGCCATTGTCGATGCGATCAATGAGTGCAAGGTGGTCATCTTTGTGGCTTCCGAGACGGCCTTCGCTTCTGATTACGTGCCAAAGGAGCTCGCGCTCGCGGAGCAAGCGAAGAAGTTCATACTTCCGATCTTTCTCGACAAGACGCAACCCACCAAGAAAGCAGCATTCATCCTCGCGGATTTACACCGCATCAACGCGGACGGGAAGAGCGATGAAGAAATCTGGGCGGCGATTGTCCGTGCTTTGGAGGCGAGGGATGTTTTTTGGAAAGTGCCGGAGCCAGAGAAGGAAGAAATAGACATCAATCCGGCTGATTCAGATCCAGTGTCACAGCGGCGTCGGAAGCGTGATGACTCCTGGCTCGAGTGGGATGCATCCAATCCAAAGATCGAGGTGGAAGAAGAGGGTGAGGCAGATGAGTCGCGGAACGAACGTCGTCGTCCAGTGGTCGAGGTCGCGGAGGCCGAATCGGCCGCTGAGGTTGTTTCGGATCTTTATTTGCCAACGATTGAAGCTTCGGGAAAACCCGAAGTGCCAGAGGTGGAAGGCCGTTGTTTGTTGGAAACGATTCTTTCACCGGCAATGAATCCTGCTGACGAATCAAACGACTCTGACGGGGATATGGCAGAGAGCACCGAGGGGCATTTGGCAGCAGAGGAATCCAGACGCCTAACCGAACCTGCCTTCAAAGCACGTGTGTTTTGGTTGGTGGGCAGTGGCCTGTGCGTCATCGCAGCCTCTTTTCTATTTGTTCGGGGTCCCTCTCACCATGAAGATCGCGTCGTTCCTTCACAGCCGGTCATTGACCGAAAGGGCAGGGAGATCGTGCCAACGCCGCCTCCTATTGCGAACAAGGTTCAGCCTGCGAGTCTCCAGTCGGTCGCTCAGCCTGTTCCGCTCAAACCAAAAACACTCACTGAAGTCGCCATCGAACTGGTGACGAAGTATTACGCAGCTCCAAGCCAAGGAGACGGTCTGGCTCAACTGGCGTTCATGTCTGATCCGATGGCGGACTACTTCGACAGCAAGTCGTGTCCGCTCGAAAAGGTTCGCGCTGATCTGATCAGCTACGCGAGCATGTGGCCAACGCAGCAATTCAAGATTGTGGGGCCCATCCAGGCCGTGGAGAAAGATTCAAACGGAAGCTTTGAATGCGAGGCAGACATCGCCTTTAGCAGCGAGAACGACGTTGCGCGGCAGTCAGGAACATTCCGTGGGCAGGTCACCGTCGATGTCCTGGCGGGCACACCTAAAATTGTGGCCGTGAATCAGGTCCCAGGAAGCAGGAAATCTGATCCGCCAACTTTTAAGAAGGCTGGCCAGGAGAAAAGGGCGGTTGAGTTTGTGCGTGCCGTTGTTGAGTCGGGGAGTTCGGCATCCGGGATTTCAGCGGAACAAATCGCGGCTTCATTTGTACAGACGCCAAACTATTACGGAAAACCTGTCACGCATGAGGAAATTGTTACGCAGACCCGCAGACTCGCAGAGCGATGGACCAATCGAACCTACACAATCCTGGGTGAGCCGCAGGTCACCGAAGGACTGGAAACCAACCATGTAACGGTCGTGGTGAAGATGAAGTTTGAGGCCATTCGTGACGGTGAATCAAAACCATCAAGTTCGGGGATGGTGACCGCCCGCTACGCGCTGCAATTCAGCATGGGAGGCACACCACTCATCGCAAGTGTGGAGGAAATTGAGCGGCTGCCCGCATCCAAGAACAAGTGATCGTCGCACGGAGCATCGAATGCTTTTGGCTTCCGATTACCACATGAGCGAAAGAATGCGAAGACCGCTTCGCATCAGCAGCTAAAGCTCATCCATCTGGAGAACCCGCTCCCCATTCGCATTGGGAATGAGTTTTTCCGCGCCTTGCCGTCCGCTCCCTTCGTCTCTTTCTACTACGGCAGTGAAGGCCTTTTACTCTCGTGCCGCTTCGCTGAAGGGCAGCCAGGTGTCGTTCTTCAATTCGGGGGCATTGGAGCGGACGATGTTCAGCGTGACTTGCAGTTCGATCAGCGCGCGGTCGAGTGCTGACTTCGTGATCTTCGCCTGCGGCTTGGCGTCATCTCTCGTTGCGCAGTCCTCTAACCTCCACCTCGGTGACGTGGACGATGACGGCGTCATCACCGTGCGTGACATCGCCCTCGTCATCAAAGGCAAGCGCACCGTCCACTGCATGGGCGGCATCGGCAAGACCCGCACCGCCATCGCTACTCCACCTTTGCCGAATATTACGGCGGCGATCCAGATGGCGGGTTTGGCTTTGAAGCTTACGGACACTGATCGAGAAATGGAGCTTGACATGGCAAATCAGCAATATGTTACTCGTAAGTCAGTTCTTAACCGACGAAATCTGTGGATGCTCGATACTTCAGTTCCTCCTCGCTGACAGAGAGATTCATCGTTCCGCTGGGACGTGAGAAGGGTGGTTACCTCGATTTGCTGGGCCTTCCGGCGGACGCCAGCCCCGCAGAGATCGCCTCCAGGGGCAAGGAGTTTCGTAGCGGCATTGACTTGGATTTCAGGTCTGCTCGCAAGGCCCTCAGAGAAAAGTTGAAATCTTCGGAAATCCTTCGGGAAGATTTCGACGCGCAAGTAGTTGAACTCGAAAAGATCAAGAATAATCGCGAAGCCGAAGCCAATCAGTTAAGATCCAAGTTCGAGAATCTCCAAGCCGAGCATCGGCGTCTTGCCAATGCGGGCCGTCAGCGCGAGGACGCCGCTTTTGGTGACCTGCGGACTCTCCTGCCTGGAGGACTTGCTGAGTTCTGGATCAAGCTCGATTCACCGCTCCCGGTAAAACAGGCTCCAGATGCGCTGGCCGATGCCGTTTGGAAGGTCTGGCTCGAGGGCCAGCGCGATGTCCAGGTGGAGAAAGCATTGCCGTCCTGTTGCTTTGATGAGGCTGACAAGGCTAGCTTGGCCGACGTCATGGACCTCTGGCATGAGCGCGCGCTGGTCCGGCTGATGCTGGCGGACACCTTTTGGCGGCGGCTGCGCTTCACCAATCAGTCCGCCTGGGACGAACTCATCCAGACGTGGGTGAATCAAGTGGAGCCCCGATTTAAACCATTGGATTTGGAGCTTATCGGTGAACCGCGACCACAAATCGACTTCCCCACAGTCGCCACTTGGCCAAACCTATACGTCGCCAACCTGCCTTCCGGGGTGGCTGAAATCGATGAAGCGACCGATGGCGACGAGTCCGTTTCCGAAGAGGATTTTGATGCCGAGAGCTTCCTCGAATGGATGAACTCTCAAGCCGCTGGGCACGCCCAAGGCGGTCTCGACATGGCCGCCTACGCACGCTGGAAGGCGCAGCGTGATCGCGATGCTGGCAAGTAACACGGCCCACATTGACCCCAAAAAACCATGGATCTCTCAGCCCCACCGCTACCCACCGAGCCCACGCAAGATGATCCCCAGACCTCAACGCTCGAGCTGTTGCGCGGGATCGCTGAAAAACAAGCCTCCCTCAGTGGCCAGAACGCGATGCTCAATCATCAAGTCTCACAGCTCAATCAAGTGGTTGGTGCCTGCGGTCAGCAGATGATGCAGGCTTCTCGAGCACTCACTGATGAGCTGCAAAAATTCAAGACCGGCGGACCCCAGCGCGCCATGGCCGCCGTCTTCCATAAGTTGTTCCGTGAATTGTCCGGCTTCTCTGGCCAAATGGATGACCTCGCGCATGCCGCCAGTGAGGCGGGCCTAGCCACTGAGTGGCTCGATGCCCTGCACCTTTCCCAAAGCCGGCTCGAGACCCTGCTCAAATCCTGGGGCTGCGTGCCCATCGCCATCCAAGTGGGCCAAGACGAGTTCGATGCCGAACTGCACGAGTCCGATACCGCTTTGCCCGGTGAAGTTCCCGACGGCACGCCGGAGAACATCATCGTCAAGGTTCGCCGCAGAGGCTGGCGTCTACATGATGCCATCCTGTCCCACCCGTTAGTCGTCGTCAGTTAATCCCCATCCAACCTTCACTATCAGACCATTATGGCAGTCATCGGCATCGACCTTGGAACCACATACTCGGCAGCGGCGCGTTTCACAGATGGCCGACCCGAGATCATCTACCTCGAAGGCAAGGCTACACTGCCCTCCGTCGTGGGCCTTCAGAAGAACGGCAAGATCGCCGTAGGCTGGACGGCCAAGCGCAATCAGGCCAAAGATCCCGCCAACACCGTAGTCGAGGCCAAGCGCCTGATGGGTTCGGACAAAAAGATCAAACTTGGCCAGAAGGAATTCTCACCGCCGGACATCTCCAGCATGGTCCTGCGCCGAATCAAAGAATTGGCCGAAGCCGAGCTTAACGAAACCATCACCGGCGTAGTCATCACCTGCCCAGCCTACTTCAACGAACTCCAGCGCGATGCGACGAAGACCGCTGGAGAACTCGCCGGCTTGAAGGTGCTAAAGATCATCAACGAGCCCACCGCTGCAGCCTACGCCTATGGCGTCATGCAGGGCACCGACAACAACGAGAGCATCTACGTCGTGTATGATCTTGGCGGCGGCACCTTTGACGTCACGGTGGTCCGCATGCTTGCCGGTGAGTTGCAAGTGCTGGGCACGGGCGGTGATCCGAATCTCGGCGGCGGTGACTTCGACGACCGCATCGTCGGCTGGATGGAGCAAAAACTTAAAGATGCCTACCCCGACTATGTCGCCTCGCTGAACGACGAGAAAAAAGCGGCGATGAAGATCAAGCTCAAGAGCTACGCCGAGGAAGGCAAGATCGCCCTTTGCAGTATGCAGTCGGAGAACCCGAGCTTCGCGTTTCAAATTGGCTTGCTCGACAAGTTTCAGGATAAGCCCATCAATTTCAACGCCACGCTGACCATGACGGACTTTAACCAGCTCATCGACCAACTCATGGAGAACTCCCTGCACTGGATTGACGAGGCGCTCAAGGTTCCCAAGTCCGAGAAGTTCAACTATACCGAGGAGCACCTCACCGCCATCCTCCTAGTCGGCGGCAGCACGCGCGTGCCACTGGTCCGGGACAAGCTGGCCAAGCGTTTCCCCAAGACCCCCATCTGGGGTCAAGAGCGCGGCATCAACCCGGATGAAATCGTCGCCCTCGGTGCCAGCATCTCGGCAGCCGCAGAGGACCCTGATAATGACGATGTCACCGCCTTGCCGGGCACCATGCTCGACGTGACTGGCCATACCTTGAGCGTTTCGACCTGGGACAGCCAGAAGCAAAAGAACTATTTGAGTCCGATCATCCTGAAGGACACGACCATTCCCGTCACTGAGTCCCACAAATTCCACGGCATGGGCAACTTCCAACGCCAATGTCTGATCAAGGTGTATCAAGGTGAGGGCATCGAGATCGACGAGACCAAGGTGACCATGATCACTGAGTTCGAGATCGAGCTCCAACCTATCCAGGCGGAGACTCCTATCGAAATCTCCTTGAGCATCGACGGCAACGGATTGCTTATTGCCGAGGCCACGGACCTACTCACCGGCAGCAAGGCCCGTTGCGAGGTCAACTACAAGGACAGCACCAAGATGAGTCCCGAGGAAGTTGAACGCAGACACAAGGCTCTCGAAGCCCAGATGAGCGAGATCCTCGCCCGCGCAATCAACCCGCTGGAACAACTCGATCCTGCCACCGCAACTTCCCTTCCAAGTGTGAGTATCCCGCCCACTCCGACGCCACCACCCAGCGATCCGATGGCGGTCATGAACCCGATCCTGCGTGGCCTTTACCAGAAGGCCATGGCCTCCTTCGCCCAAGTGCCAGAGGACAAGCAAAGCGCGCTCATCACCTTGATCGGGGAGGTGGATCAGGCTGCGCTGGCTAACGATCAAGCCCGGCTCACACGCTGCACAGTCCAGCTCTCGCAGATGCTCCAAGGAATCGCCTGATCAGCATGGCTGCCCCTCCCATAGACACCGTCGAAGGCCGCCTCGTTGAGCCTAGGCACGGCACTGCTAGAGGCTGGCAGCGCCAGATCAGTACTGAGGTGCCGTGGGAGATCGACGACTTGGCGGACCTGCGAAACCTCGCCACGGTGGCCCTCGTCGAGACGGACCTCAATCAAGGTGTCATCACCCTGCACTATGCTGAGAACTGCGCCGTGCCGGGACTGCCCCGACTGCGCAGTTGGTTGCGCGCTGAACAAACATTTGGCGCGTGGCGTCTGGCGAGCTTGGCATCGGCTCTGTGTGAGGCGCTTGCAGAGGCGCACGGCGAGAGCATCCCTCAACTCGTGATTCATCCAGGCCGCATCGCTTACGATGGAAAAACATTCACCCTCCTGCCCATGCTCGCAGCACGGCTGCCGCCGCTCCTCGCTGTCCTGAGCGGCTCCTGCCCGGATTGGTTGTGCTTCATCGCTCCGGAGGTGTTGCGTTCCCGTGGCACCGGCATCTCCCTGTCTTCAGGTGCCACTTTCTCCCTCGGCCAAGTCTTGGGTTTTCTAGCAGACCCGAGTGCTTCGTTAGGAGTTGAAGACAACTTCAAAACCGCCGAGCGCATTGTTGAATCTTTGAGCGCAAAAGCCGCCTGGAAAGTGCTGCCAGGCTTAGAGGAATTCCACCGTCTCGCCCGACAACTCACCACGCTCACTCCCTCTGCGCGGCTCGATCTGCGAGATGCCGCAGCGGCCTTTCGAAAGCTGGCCCAAGACACCGCACCAGACTCGACCATCGCTACGTTGGGCCCGCTTCCAGAGAGTGAACTCGCCGCGGCGCGGGCCGCTGATTTGGAGCAAACTGTAGCCGATGGCGTCTTCCCAATCGATCCCACGTTCGTCCTGCTTGCTCGGGCTGATGCCTTGCTTACTGCCCAACCGGCTGATCCCGCGAAGGCCTTGATCGAGCTGCGCGGCGCTGGCGGTTACACCCACGCCAGGCCAGCCGTAGCCCTGCGGGAGGCACGCGCTCATGCACGGCATGCAGCGGAACCGGAACATCTCCAGGAAGCCGCCGCCGCCTACGCACGGATGTATGCGATCAACGGCGCACCGGACACAGTGGAGCAGGAATGGGTGAGCATCCTCGCGAAGATGGCCACGCCAGAAGAGGTCATTGCCGCCACCAGAAACCTTGAGGGAATGCGGGCTCCGACCGGCATCTTCCGATTCCGCGCCGAGGCTTGCATGAACGCCCAGAAACCCCTGCTTGCGTGGCTCACCATCATTTCATTGCTCAGCTTGCAGCGGTTCCATCAACCGCTCATTGATTACTGCCGTAGCATCGCCCAAAAACTCTCTGGTGAAACTGTTACCGAATGGCTAATCCACAACCGTGATAAGCCCGGCATGGCCGCTGGCGTAGCGGTGGCGTGGGAGCGCCTGGGCAACGCCACGAAAGCCAACGAATTCCTCGCCAAGGCCCGCGCTTGGATGCCTCCCAACTCCAAGACCAACCAAACATGAACCCCGTCAGCAAGTGGTTGTTGAACCGCCACATCGTTACCTTCGCAGAGCGTGTGAGCTCGGGCGACTGGGCAGGTGCCATCCAGCTTTTTGAGGCGAATCTTGGCCGGTCCGGATTCAGTGTTCCCAAGCGAATTCGCGCCATCCATGCTCTGATCCTCTGGCACACTCAGCACGATATGCGGGGCTTGAAAGTGCTCGCCGCCTCTAGCGCCGGAGAAGAAGTGGGTTCACCCATTGTTCAAGCCGCAGAATTCATTCGTGAAGCCACCGCTGCCGAGACGCTGGCGAGCGAACTCAGCGCAGCCCTCAGCTCTGCCCCCACGGCACGCACCAAACCCAGCGTGCAGGGAAAACAATCCAACGGCAAAAACGCAACGTTTCACCCCCTCAAACGCCTCGCTCAAGCAGTTCTCTACGCCTCCCACGCCGACGCTGACGAGGCCCGCGCCTTGGAGACCCTCCTACTCCTGCCAGAGTCCGATGAAGTGCCCCCGGCCCTGTTCCCGGTTTACGCCAGACTGCGTGTCTGGGCGGCCATCACCAGCCGTCAATACGAGCGCGTGCTTTATGAGGAGGCCGTCTGGCAAGCGCTCCCCGTCGAGGACCAGCGCCGCGCCATGGCCGCCTGCGCCTATGGACACGGGCGGCGCTCGGTGAATGAGGGCCGGTTTGACGATGGCATCCACGATCTGGATGCCCTTGAGCAATTCGATCATCCCACACTGCGCGGCACCGCCATCATTGATTGGGGACTGGCCACGCTTCACGCTGGCTCGCCCGCAGCCGCAGCCGATTGGTTTGAACGGCAGAGTGCGGACATCACCGAGCCTGCCTTCCTTGTGCAAGCGCTTAAGCTCGGCGAGGCCATCGCCCGCTGGCACGAGGGCGATAGCACCGGCTCGCGTGAGGCCTTCCAAGCCCTCGCCACTCGCGAGACCATGCCCACCGATGCCACCGCGCAGGCCGCCCATCTCGCCACGCTCGCGCTGATCGCATCCGCCGTCGCGGGTCAAACCAAAACCGCCGTTGAAGGCCGTGCCTTGTGGAATGACCTGCGCCAGCGCGCCGCCACCATGCTTGGCCGCATGGACCATGGCTCGCAGGACATCCTTTGCCGCCGCGATCTGATCAAGGGCCTGATGGACTGGGCAGGCCGTGAATCCTCCCCCAGCCCGGAGCAACTGACACGCTTCTCCGCTGCTATCAGCGCGGCAACTCACGGTCAACCTTCCGCCCGACTCCGCGCCATTGAGGGCGAGTTGATCACCAAGTCCCGCGCCATCGATGAAACCCTGGCGCTGGTCGCGCGGCGTGACATTCCTCGACTGCGCGAGATGCACGAATCCGTCCTCGCTGATCTGGGCGACGCCATTCCACCCCGGCTCAGGGCACTGGTTATCATGTCCATCTGGCAGACAGACCGATCCTTCGATCCCTTGCCGGAACTCACCGCGCTGGCCGCGCAGAATGACCCGGAAGGATTGATCGGGCAAGCCATCGCACAGGTTCAAACGGCGCAGACTCTTGGACGGCTGCGGGACATGTGCTTAGCCGCGCCCGATGACTCGCCCTTGCCACCGCTCGCTCCGCTCGCAGCCTTTGATGCCCGTGCCAGCGCGCGTGCCTCGCTCGCCGCAGCGCTCATCACCCTGAGACGTGGCAGCGGTGGCGAAACGGTGCGCGCCATGCTGGCTGCCTCCGCCGCAGACCCGGATCAAACTTTGGTCGTCGTCATCACCATGCTCAACGCCTGGCAGACTGGCGATCCCAAGGCCTTCCAAACATTGGTGCAAGCCAATACCGAGAGTTCCCATCCGCTTATCCGCCAAGCCCTCGCCCACCAGCAAGCCATTGCCGCCGCCTCTACTTTGCAGGCCCTGGAAGCTGCAGACGAAGCGGGCGTCATCGAGGCGCTCCGCCACCTCGCCTGGCAGGCGGGTGATCAAAGTGCGCTGCCAATGTTCATCAGCTTCGTTCTTTGGTTGGTGAAATCGCGCCAGCATACTCTCGCTACCCAATGGCTGCGCACGGCGGCAAGGGAAGGCTCACAACCCCAGCAGTCCTTTGCCTGCTCGGTTCTCTCCATCGTCGTCAGCGCGGCCCAGCATCAGCATCAATCCGTGATCAACTCCGTAGAGGCGCTCGCCAGGATTACGCCACCCGCAAAGCCTGCTTTCGGCAGCAGAGACGCAGATGCGCAACTGCTCACCTGGTGCAGCGTGTTCCGCCTCCAGGCCATGCTCGCCGTTACTGCCAGCGTTGAGGACAATCTTCGCGCACGCTGGCCGAGCACCCGCCGATCGCTGCTTGATGAATCCGAGCGCCTGCGCGCCTTCCCGCGCGCCAAGCCCTACGCCGATCTGATCACCGGGCTCCTGAGTCACCTCTCCGTCGATGCCGCCGTGGACGACTCCATCCTGGTGAACCTCGCCGCCGCCAATCAGGCGCTCAACTTGACCAAAGGAGCGCGCTATGTCGGTGACGTGCTCTCTCGCCTTGATACCCGCCAACGCGTGGTGACAGATTTCTGGACCAGCCTCCGCACTTCCCGGCACCGGGATGCCGCCGATATTTATCGCGACGAGGCCAGCATCGTGTTCGGTGGGCAGCAACCCAAGGTGCTGGTGGTGGCAGATATTCTCGCACGCTGCGTCGTCGGCCAGCCACCGGATCAGCTCGCGGACGAACTCAAGCAACAGTCCGCAGGCCTGCCGGAAACCTTGGCCGAGGCCGCAAAAAAACTCGCAAGCCACATCAACGATGCGCGCCAGACCCGCCAGTTGATCGAACTGCTCAAGAACCGTCGCTGGGCGGAAATCATCAGGCTTGCGGACACTCTGCAATGGAGTGGCTTTACCGCCGGAGCGATGCCTCTGCCCATTGCCATGCTCCTGCTGTTAGCCCGGTTCCAGGCGGGTCAGAGTGACGACGCGAAGGAGATGGCCGAGCGCCTGCTTGGCGGCAACTTCCCCGGCTGGCTGCATGACGATGCCGCGCTGCTGCTCGGCTACACCTTCTTCCGCCGCGAGCAGTATCAGGACGCCGCGAAAGCTTTGGAGAAGGCGCGTTCCAAGACCGTGCTCGAACACGACGTCGAGCGCTACGGTGCGGCTGCCAACTTCAATGCTGGTGTGGTGCTCATGAAGGCCAATCAGAAGACCGCCGCCTTCGATGCATTCTCCCGCGCCATGGCCCATCATCAGAGCGAGTCGGACAACACCCAGCTCGCCCCCCTGTTTCTGCACTTCGGATTAAGCGCCATCGAGACCCGCCAGGGTGATCGTGCACGCAAAGCCTTCACGCTCCTGCGCGAAGGCCTAGAAGACGTGGAAGACGACACCGAAGTCCGGCGCTTTCTGTTGCTCGCACAACTCGGTGAAAAGCTTTGTGATGCGCTGATGAGCGAGGACGTGGAGAAGATCGGCGGTGACATGTTCCTCCGCCTTGGCGATGAAGTTGACGGGGCGGAAGAAGAACTCGGCGAGGTCTTTACCCGCACGTTCCGGCGCGCATCAGTCATCCTCGGCACCTGCCAGGAGCTGCGCCGCGAGATCCGCCGCGCCCCCGAACGCCGTCAAAAAAACAAGACCCTGCGCAAGTTCATCGACACCCAGTGCGAGCACATCGCGAGCTTGCCCCTGGAGTTGGAGAAAGGCACCAGCGATCCCATTCTGCATGTGCTCCAGGGCACCGTGAAGCTCTGCTTCGAGAGCGGCTCAAAGGTCCTGGACTCCATCGCCAGCCTCGAGAAAGCCCTGCGCTCCGGCGTCCAATCACGACGCTTGATCGCCCTGCTGGACAAACACAAGGCCGAGATCAAAAAAGGCCGCGAGAACGCCAATCAGTTGCTCGACATGATGGACGTCTGGCTCGCCTCCGGCTCCGTGCCTGACTGGGTGAAGGCAGCGACCGTCACCCGCGATGACATCACCGAAGTTTACCGCTTGAACCGTCAACACAGCCCTGGCGAAGTGGTCATTCCCGGTGGTGACATGCTCGTCGCCGCCATCGAAACCCGCATCAGCGCTCTCACTGAGTTCGCCACGAAAGGTGAAGGCTCAAAGGACAAGAAGCTAAAGAAAATGGCCGACGATGCCACCGCCAAGGCCGCTCAAATCGCCAGCCTCGAGCAGCAAATTTTGGAACTTGAACGCGAGATCTACACCCAAATGGCCGCGCGACTTCGCGCCGAAACCATCGATTAACTCTAACCACCTGACCTCATCATGGACACCCAAGAACAAGAACGCCTCTTGCGCGAAGTCATCGAGCAAGTGATGGCCAGCAACAAAGCCACCCAGCCCGGAACTCCAATGGCACAGCTCCGTGACGCCATCGAGAGCGCCCTCACCGCGTTACCTCCCCTCCAGTTCACAGAGTTCGACAAAGCGCTCGGTGATACCCATGCCGCAGAACGGCTCGTCCGGGATGCCCCCGAAATCATCGGCTGGAACGCCGATCAAATCGTCGAGTGGGTAGAGGAACTCTCCCGCAAGCTCTAGCCGCCCCGCCTGTGAAACCACCCGTCATCTTCATCAGCTACGCGCGCGACAATCTTGACTACGCCACGAAGCTTCGTGAGCAGTTCAAGATTCTCGAACGTGACCACCGGTGCAAGGTGTGGTGGGATCCCGAACTCCGTCCCGGAGACGGTTTTGAAAAGAAGATCAAGGACGCCATTGATCAGTGCAGCCTGGCCATCCTGTTCATCAGCGGCGCATTCCTCAAGTCTGACTTCATCAACGAAAAGGAAGTGCCGTGGATCAGGGAGCGTGAGGACGCTGGCCTTGCCACCGTGGTGCCAGTGCTCATGGAATCCTGTGCCTGGGTTCAAGACCGCTGGCTCAAGTCCCTCAACATCGTGCCGACCGGAGCCAGACCCATATGGGGTGACGGTGGTGCCCACGTCAGCGAGCGCATCACATCCGTCGTCGATGAAATCGTCCGCTTGCTGGATGACAGAAATCCTGCGCCCAAAGCGGTCTCCCAGCCCCGTCCTGACCGTCCCCTCACGGCGCTGCGAGTGATCGAACACGAACTCACCGATGCCACCTGCGAAGTGCTCGATCATCAGGGCCGCCTCTGGCTTGCCAATGCTCAACTGCTGCGCATCTACCCCGCTAGCAAGTCCGAACAGAACAAGCCCCTAGCCATCGTCCACCTTCCCGAGCGACGCTGGAAGTGCCATCTGACCCACCTTTGGAATGGCCACTTCGTCCTCGGCGATTGGACCGGTGGCGTCTTGCTCATGGATGTTTCCGGTATCATGACCGACCTCACCCCCAACTTCGATGGCGGCCTCCCCGTTCACCTCCTGGCCACCGGACCAGAGGGTCAACTCGCCGCCGCCACCTGGGATGGCCACGTCAGGGTGTGGGATCAATCGCGAAGTCTCATGCGGACACAGCAACTCAAGGGGCTGCCCACCATCTTGCTGCCCATGCGTGGCCATGCCCTGGCCATAGTCGAAGATCATACCCGGCTCACCGTCTTCGAGGCAGATGGCACTGTCTCGTGTTCATGGGACTCGCCGGAGCCGCTGACAAATCTTTGGCCCTGCGAGGACAACGGCCAGCGTGCCTTCATCGCCCAAGCCGGTGCCACATCGCTTGTAAAATTCCGCAGCGGCCACGCCGAACCCGAGCGCATTAGATTCGCCAGCCCCATCACCGCCCTCTCTCACTGTGGCGAGCAAGCGTCCAACGAATGGGTCTGCATCGGGCGCAAAGGTGGCTTCATCGACTGGGTCACCGAGTCACCGTTCCGCGTCCTCACTGGCGGCTTCCAGACTCGCATCGACGGCGAAGCTGCCAGCCTTGTTGCCATCCTCATGCCCGACGAGGCCGCTCAGGTCATGGCCGTTGGCCTCAAGGAGGACCATCAACTATTCACCGTCAACGGCATCAAAGTTGCCGAGCACCGCCTCAGCGATCAGCCCGACCGACTCACCACAGACACCTCGGGACGTCTCCTATTGCTGTCCTATCCGAAACGCAGTGAAATCTTCCGCAACCCAGGTCTGCCAACCGAGCTGCCTAAATTTGAACTCCAGCCAGTCCAGGATCGCGTCGTCGAAGGCCAGGTGCGGCTCGCCAAGCTGGTTCTCCGCAACACTGGAACACAAGCCATCATACTCTCTCGGGCTCAACTTGAAGGGCCAGGCAATATCCTCGGCACCACTGCCAAACTTCAGGCCCCTCGCACCATGCAGCCCGCCATCAACGAGACCTTGGAATTCTCCGTCAAGGCCCTTGTCTCCGGCGATGCATTACAGGCAACACTCAAGCTCACCCTTGCCGACGAGACAGGAGCCGCCCTGCCCACCGTTGAGCTTGACCTCATGCTTTCCACCCTCCCGCTCGCATGAAGTCCCCCATCCCTCACCTCCTTCCCGAAGCACTCAGCCCCAGCACCCGGCTTCATGTGCTGCGCAAGCTGCGGAAGCGCATGGATCAGGGCTGCCAGGAACCCGCCATGCTATACTCAGGGGCGCGCTTCGCCGCATCACTCGGCCTTGCCGCAGAAGCCAGACGATTCCTTGACCCACTGCTCCCGATCCTCGAGACAGACGGCAATCCCAGCCACGCCAGCTTCGGACCGCTCCTGCTCGCGCTGCATCTATCCCCGGCGCACGAAAGCCACACTGCCCAGGCCAAACTTCTCGCCACCAAAACTGAATCACTGCGCAACGGCTGGGATCACTTCTGCGGTCAGGCTTATGATCACAAGACCATGCCGCAATCCGTGCTCGACCGCCTGCGCACCACCCCTGCCCTACTGCACCCAGAGTCCATCTCCCTGCTCGACCAAGCCTGGGCAGAAGCCCAACCAGAAACCGCGCGCGCCCTCCAAGCCGCCGCCGCCAGCTACGCCGCCGCCCACCTCGATGAAGCGCGCGCCACCCTCGAAGACATCCTGGAAGATGGTACCCCGGCCACCCGCGAGGCACTGCTCACACTCATCGCCGTGACCAGCGAGCTTCAGGACCACTCTGGTCTGGAGCGCTACTGGCGGCGCTATGTGAAGCTCTTGCTCTGGTCCTGGACCGTCCGCGCCGATGACTCCGCACTCATCGAACTGGCCAAGTTCTACCGCACCACCGCCGCAGCCGCAGACCGTCAATTTAGCGCTGCTGGAAATCACTCAATGTCCGACCTCCTGCGCAGCCCTGGACTGGTCGCACGCTGGCTCGAATCCCATGCCGCACTCGTCTGGATAGACGCCTTCAACCCAGCCGCCAACCGCACTTTTTATCCCTCGACGGAAGACGACATTTCCGGCTCACCAAGACATCTCCGCAAATTCTGGTTCCAGACCTTCTATCCCGAGTTCACCACCAATGTCTCCAGCAAGCAGTTCCCGCCCGTCCCGTTACCCCCAAGACTTTCTGCCGATGAACGCAAGCTCGATCCCGCCTGGCGACTCCTAAGCCGCTATGCAGAGTGGTCTAAGACCAATTTCGGCATCAGGCCTGCCGACGAGATCGACTCGTCCCACTTTCAAATGATGCTCGCCCTCTCAGGCATGGTCTCCCGCATCCCCGTCGCCGCCCATGTAACAGCCTTGCTCAACGTGCTCAAAGCTGACGACCTCGGGACCGCCTCATTCCGCTACCTCTGGCAAAATGCTGTCAGCACTCCCCTGCAAATCGTCATGAATCGCTACTGCACGAAGGAGCAATGGAAAGAAGCCTGTTCCCGCAAGCTCGATCTCCTGCCCGACGATCAAGCCTCTCCCGGGCTCCAGGCCCTGCGCGCACTCGCTTTGATGCGCGAAGTTCGAGAGCCCTTGTTAATCGGCATCAGACGCAGCGCCCTGAGCGTCATGGTCACAGCGCTGCCTTCCTTCGAAGCAGCGCATGTCGAGTCCGATGCACTGGAAGCTTCGATTTTCAAGGCCGCCGCCCGTTTTCGTGCCAAAGAACTCATTGAGGAGCGCGACCAGCCGATGGCCACTCGTCGAGACAACCTCGGAAAGCTCATCACCAGCATCCAAGACGCTAAACGGTCGCCCATCGCCGAAGCATTGGTTGCCGATTGTGTAGAGGAACTCACCACGCTGGCGGATGAAATGCACATCGAAGAACTGGTTGATGAGGTAATGGAAGCCGTGCAGAAAGGCATCAACGACGACGACTTCACCGCAGCAGAAAGGGCTGTCGCTCGGCTCCCCGATACACCCGAGCGCTGTCTTGAACTCCGCAAAAACCTTGAAAAACAAGTCCGGGAAATCCGCACCAAACACGAAGAACGCCAGCACCTGGAGAAGCTCTGGAAGGACGTGCTCGAACAGGTCAAGAAATGTGTCCGCAAAGGCGACTTCGCAGGAGCCCACAAAGCTGTCGCTCGGCTCCCCGACAACCCGCCAGACATCAAGGAAGGCAAAGACAGCCTCGCCAAACAAGTTAACGAATCTGCCGCAGATTGGGCCAAAGCAGAGCGGGAGAACCCATCCCTCTTGCGCCTGATCAGCCCCCACAATCTGGACATACCTAAGATGGCGGCATCCAGTGAAGTTGACACACGCAACGTCATCCAATACAACCATTTTCTGAAAGCCGTTATAGAGATGCTTAACAAACGCTGAGTTGATCCAGCAGCGATACTTTTGCTCTAGTGATGAACTCGGCGACCATGGGGACGAGGGCGTATTTTTCTTCGCCTTTCTGGGGGACGACGATGGAGCGGTTGGTGAGGTGATTGGGGGGGCGGCGTTTGGTGGATTCATCGACGCCGCTGATCTCGGCGATGGCGTTGACGGGGAGAGGTTCGGCGGGGTAACTGAGGGTGGCGACGATGCGCTCTTCCTCGGAGGTGAAGCGGGCGAGGAGGTCGCCGAAGATGAACTCGAGGGGATCATGCCCTGAGGGCAGCTACGCAGGTGGGCGAGGGCGTCGGCAACGGTGGTGCAGTGGCCGCTGCCGATCTGCCAGGCGATCCAGGTGAGGAGCAGGGTGTTGCCGCCAGTGTCGGTGATGAGGCGGTGGCGGTCGGGCTCGGGGGCGGCGGCGAGAGCGAGGTTGTCGCGGCGATGTCGGCGAGGGTCAGGAGGGCGGCGGTTTGATCCATCTGCTTGAGTTTGAGCCGTCTGCCGGTGGCAATGACGTGGGGGCGGCTGGTGAGGAGGGCTTTGCAGGTGCGCGGGAGGTGGCCGAGGTAGGCGAAGAGGCTGCGCCTCACATGCTAAGGAAGTATGGCGGTTCTGCTTTATCGAGTGCAACTCATTATCTTTCTCTGAACTCAGGATACTGATCCGTGAATCGCAGCCAAGTGTCGTTCTTCATTTCGGGGGCGTTGGAGCGGACGATGTTCAGGGTGACTTGCAGTTCGATCAGTGCGCGGTCGAGCACTGACTTCGTGAGCGTGGCGGTGGGCGGGATGGCTTTGCGGAGTTCGGTGGTGGTGAGCGGCTCGGAGCGGATGAGGGGGAAGATCTTGCGAGCCAGCGGACTGCATTGGGAGATGTCCTTGTGATGCTGAGGGTAGTGCGCGTCGCGCAGGTAATCCATGCTCATGAGCATGGCGATGCCGCCGGGGAGCTTGCCATAGAAAATCTCGTCGGGGCACTCGGCGGGGAGCTGGTTCTTCCAGGTCCAGATGGCGGTGATCTTCTGGCCCCAACCTTTCTCGCCGGGCTGTCGTTCCGGCAAGGTCACCGCATCCCACAGGCTGGGAAGCTTTGATTTCTTGGAGCCAAAGATGAGGCACGTCTTCACCCGCAGCACATACTCGCGGGCTTGCTCCAGTGTTTTGATTCCGGCGGGTTGGCGGGGTTTCATGAGGGAGGGAGCTTGGATGATTCCGGGCTTCATTGCCATGCAATGTGATGATCTCCGTCGCGTTTGATCAGGCGATGAAACTCCCCCGTCTGCTCTTGATGCCTGCCGTTTGTGCTCTCGCGATCCACGCGGTGACTGCCGCTGATGCACGTCCGAACGTCGTCCTCTTCCTCGTCGATGACATGGGCTGGATGGACAGTGGCGTGTATGGCTCCAAATACTACGAGACGCCGAACATCGACCGCTTTGCCACGCGGGCGATGCGGTTCACGAATGCGTATGCACAGCCGCTGTGCTCGCCGACACGCGCGTCGCTGCTGAC